>Ga0070738_10008027_pt1 | contig 10287 bp, 5 predicted proteins | sample Coa_R2_2_FD_66446 | JGI IMG/M metagenome (GOLD analysis project Ga0070738, IMG submission 66446) | Surface soil microbial communities from Centralia Pennsylvania, which are recovering from an underground coalmine fire - Coalmine... | ecosystem: Environmental > Terrestrial > Soil > Unclassified ... | reverse complement strand
TCCGCGAGCAGCGCATCGAGCGTCGCCAGCACCAGGTCGAAGGCCTCCTGCTTGCGATCCTCCTCCGTCTGACCGTGCTCCCCGTCCTTGGCGTCGTGCGAGCCGTGGGCCGCTTCCGACCCGTGAGCGCGCTTGCGCGGCGCGCGGCGCGGCCGCTGCTGCTGTTCGCGCACGAGATCATCGTAGTAGATGAACTCGTCACAGTTGGCGATGAGGAGATCGGAAGTCGAGTTCTTCACGCCGACTCCGATCACTCCCTTGTTGTTCTCCCGCAGCTTGCTGACGAGAGGGGAGAAATCCGAATCACCGCTGATGATGACGAAGGTGTCGACGTGCGGCTTGGTGTAGCAGAGATCGAGCGCATCCACCACCATGCGGATATCGGCGGAGTTCTTGCCCGACTGCTTGACGTGCGGGATCTCGATCAGCTCGAACCCGGCATGATGCATTCCCGCCCGCAGGTCCTTGTACCGCCCCCAATCGCAGTACGCCTTCTTGACGACGATCGAGCCCTTGAGCAGCAATCGCTCCAATACCCGGGTGATGTCGAATTGGGCATAGCGCGCGTCGCGAACACCGAGAGCGATGTTCTCGAAGTCGCAAAAGAGCGCGAGGTTGGCGTCGTCGGCGGCGGAGGTTGACATGGTGTCGTATGGTATCATCGGTCGCATGGAGCGGTTGCCCAACTGATGCATCCATGCCTGCACGACGCAAACGTCCGGTGACCCGCGAGGCGGCCGAGGAGGCAGTGCGCACGCTGCTGCGCTGGGCGGGCGAGGACCCCGGACGGGAAGGCGTGCGCGATACGCCGGCGCGCGTCGTATCGGCCTATCGGGACTGGTTCTCGGGCTACGCCTCCGATCCGGCTGATTACCTGCGCCGCACCTTCGAGGAGGTCGGCGGTTACGACGAGATGATCGTGCTCCGGGATATCGCCTTCGAGTCCCATTGCGAGCATCACATGGCGCCGATCATCGGCAGGGTCCACGTCGGCTATCTACCGACCGACAAGGTCGTGGGCATCAGCAAGCTCGCGCGGGTGGTGGAAGGATACGCGCGGCGCTTCCAGGTCCAGGAGAAGCTGACCGCGCAAATCGCCGGCTGCATCGATGAAGTGCTGAAGCCGCGTGGCGTCGGTATCGTGGTCGACGCGGTCCATCAGTGCATGACCACCCGCGGCGTTCACAAGCGTGGCGTCTCCATGATCACCAGCCGCATGACCGGCACGTTCAGGTCGGATGCGCGCACCCGCGCGGAGTTCCTGCAGTTCATCGGTATCACGGGCGGCGCGAGGCCAATCTGAGGGATCAGGCGGTGGCCGCCGCGTCCTGGCGGGCGCTGCGCTTGCGGTCCTGCTCCTTCAGGAAGCGCTTGCGGATGCGGATGGAGGCGGGCGTGACCTCGACCAGCTCATCGTCGGCGATGAACTCGACGGCGTATTCCAGCGTCAGCTCAATGGGCGGGGTCAGCAGGATGGCGTCGTCCTTGCCGGCCGCGCGGATGTTGGTCAGCTTCTTGGTCCTGATCGGATTCACGACCAGATCGTTATCGCGGCTGTGGATGCCGATGATCATGCCCTCGTAGAGCTTCTCGCCGGGCCTGACGAACATCCGGCCGCGCTCCTGGAGATTGAAGAGAGCGTAGGCGACCGCCTCGCCCTGCTCATTGCTCACCAGCACGCCGTTGTGCCGGTCGGGGATGTCGCCCTTCACCACGTCGAAGCCGTCGAAGATGTGGCTCATGAGCCCGGTGCCCCGGGTGAGCGTCATGAACTCTCCCTGAAAGCCGATCAGGCCGCGGGCGGGCACGCGATAGTCCAACCGCACGCGGCCATTGCCGTCGACGGCCATGCCGGTCAGCTCCGCGCGGCGGCTCCCGAGCGCTTCCATGACCGCCCCCTGGTTCGTATCTTCCACGTCGACCGTGAGCGCCTCGTAGGGCTCGTGCACCTCGCCGTCGACGACCCGCGTCAACACCTGGGGGCGCGACACGGCCAGTTCGTAGCCCTCGCGGCGCATGTTTTCGATGAGGATGGTGAGGTGAAGCTCCCCGCGTCCCGATACCCTGAAGACATCGGGCTCTTCCGTGTCCTCCACGCGCAGCGCGACGTTGCTCTGCAGCTCGCGATAGAGCCGATCGCGCAGCTGGCGGCTGGTCACGAACTTGCCTTCCTTCCCGGCGAAGGGCGAGGTGTTGACCTGGAAATTCATGGCGAGCGTCGGCTCATCGATGCTGATGGGCGGCAATCCTTCCGGCGACTGCGGATCACAGACGGTGAGACCGATGTTGACCGCTTCGATGCCGGTGATTGCGACGATGTCTCCCGCGCGCGCCTCCTCGACCGGCCGGCGCTCGAGGCCCCTGAAGGTGAGCACCTGGCCGATCTTGCCCGGGCCGCGGTCTTCCTTGCCATGGCGCAGCACTACGGGCTGTCCGGGCCGGATGCAGCCGCGGCGGATGCGGCCAATGCCGATCCGGCCGACATAGCTGTTGTAATCGAGCGTCGAGATCTGCAGCTGCAGCGGCAACGCGGAGTCGGCTGCCGGCGGCGGCACGTGGGTGAGAATCGCCTCGAAGAGCGCCGACATGTCGGGACGGCGCTCGAGGTGGTCCGTGCCGGCCCAGCCCTGGAGCGCGGAGGCGTAGATCACCGGGAAGTCGAGCTGCGCGTCGCTCGCACCCAGCTTGTCGAAGAGCTCGAAGGTCTGATCGACCACCCAGCCCGGACGCGCGCCGGGGCGATCGATCTTGTTGACCACCACGATGGCTTTGAGGCCGAGCGCCAGCGCCTTGCGCGTGACGAACCGCGTCTGCGGCATGGGGCCTTCGACGGCGTCCACGAGGAGCAGTACGCCGTCCACCATCGACAGCACGCGCTCGACCTCGCCACCGAAATCCGCGTGCCCGGGGGTATCGACGATGTTGATGCGCGTACCGCCGTACTCGATGGCGCAGTTCTTGGCGAGGATGGTGATGCCGCGCTCGCGCTCGATGTCGTTCGAGTCCATGACGCGCTCCGTGACCTTCTCGTGGGCCGCGAAGGTGCCGGACTGGCGAAGCAGGCAATCGACCAGCGTCGTCTTGCCATGATCGACGTGCGCGATGATGGCGATGTTGCGGATAGGGGTCTCCAGGACGTTTCCTGCGGCAACGGCATTCACGATGGCGGATCTCGGAGGTCCAGAAAGGTCAAACGGTTCAGCAGCTGGCGGGGCGCCTCGGAAGCGGCGGGCGCACAGGTCTCAGGGGGCCAGGAGGCCTGGCCTGTACAAAGACCATCAATCATATCAGGACGGAGCCGCTGACGGTATCATGCCGCACCATGCTCAAGCTTCCGGGCTCCTCCGGCGGGGAGGCTCTGATCGAGGCCTGCCGTGCCCGATCGATCCACCTCCTGCGCCGCAATATGACACCCGCGGGCATCCTCGCCGCCTCCCCCGGCGGGCGTGCCCGCCGCCGGGGATATACGGCCATCTTCGGACGGGATGCGGCCATCTGCGCCATCGGCATGGCCCTTTGCGGGGATTCCGAGCTCGCACGGGCGGCCGCCGTAGGACTCGAGACGCTCGCTGAGCATCAGGCCCCGAACGGGCAGATCCCCAAATTCGTCGCGGCGGTCCCCCGAAGCCATCCCAGGGGCACTGGCGCTCGCGGCGGCGGCTCGCAGGCCGGCAGCGAAGCGGATTTCTGGTACCTCGGTTGCATCGACTCGACGCTCTGGTGGCTGCTCGCGCTGGACTTCCTCGATCGGCGTCTGCCGGCCGCGCGCCGGAGGCGCTCGCGGCGCGTAGAGCTCGCGCTGCAATGGCTCCTCGCGCAGGAGCATCAGCGCTTCTTTCTATTGCAACAGAATGAGGCCAGCGACTGGGCGGACATCATGCCGCGGTCCGGGTTCGTGCTCTATACCAACGCGCTGTGGTATGCCGTCAAGCGTCGCTACGGACTCGATCACGCCGAGGAGACTCGCGACAGCTTCAACGGCCTGTTCCATCCCTTCTCGGCGGGCCTCGCGCGCTACCGCCGCGCGCGCCTCCTCAACGAATACGTGCTGCGCCGCGCACGCAATCGCGATTTGTACCTGAGCTTCGTCAACTTCTCCTTCTTCGGCGAGGAGGGCGATGTCTTCGGCAACCTCCTCGCCGTGCTCTACGGCCTCGCCGACCGCCGCGCGAGCCGCCGCACCCTCGACGCTCTGCAGCGGGCGGGAGTGAGCCGCCTCTACCCCGTTCGCGTAGTCACCCGTCCGATCCGCCGGCGAAGCGCTCTCTGGCGCCCCTACATGGCACGCCACCGCCAGAATGAGGTCTGGCAGTACCACAATGGCGGCATCTGGCCGATGGTCGGCGGCTTCTGGGTCACCGCGCTCGCCGCGGCCGGCCGCTCCTGCGAGGCACGGCTCGAGCTCGAGCGCCTCGCGCGTGCCTGTGCCGTGCGCAATTGGGCCTTTACCGAATGGCTGCACGGCACGAAAGGCACACCGCGCGGAATGCCCGGGCAGTCCTGGAATGCCGCGGCCTTCCTCATGGCCGAGCGCGCCGTGGCCGAAAAGCGCAACGTCCTCATCCCGTGAGCGGAACGCCGTCCATTGGATTCGAGGCGCCTTGCCCCAAACTCGGATCTGAATGTCAGCCACCGCTCCTGGCCGTGTCCGCCACCAGCCTCCCGCCATCGCCCGCGATCAGCTCACGCTCCGTGGCTTCTTCGGCGTCTTCCGCTACAGCCGCCGCGCCATCGGGCTCGTCTGGAGCACCAATCGCGCGCTGACCCTCTCCCTTGCGGGCCTCACACTCATCGCAGGCGTGCTGCCCGCCTCCGTCGCCTACATCGGCGCGCTGATCGTAGATGCTGTCGTCTCCGCCATCCGTGCCGGTGGCGCGGATACCAGCCGTGTCGTCGCACTCGTCGTCCTCGAGGGTGTCCTCGTCGCCACCATTGCCGCCGCACAGCGCGGCCTCTCGCTCTCGCAGTCGCTGCTGCGCGTGCAGCTCGGACAGCGTGTCAACGAGATGATTCTCGAGAAGGCGCTCACCCTGGAGCTGCAGCACTTCGAGGACTCCGAGTTCTACGACAAGCTGACACGCGCCCGCCGCGAGGCGTCCAGCCGTCCACTCAGTCTCGTCACGCGCACGTTCGGTCTGGCGCAGAACGCCATCCAGCTGGTGAGCTACGCGTTCCTGCTCGCTCGCTTCTCGCCCTGGGCGGTCGCCGTCCTGCTGCTCGCCGGTCTGCCGGCGTTCATCGCCGAAGCGAAGTTCTCGGGGGATGCCTTTCGGCTCTTCCGCTGGCGCTCGCCCGAGACCCGGATGCAGACCTATCTCGAGACGGTCCTCGCGCGGGAGGATCACGCCAAGGAGGTCAAGCTCTATGGCCTCGGACCGCGGCTGCTGGAGCGGTACCGGGAGATCTTCCGCACGCTCTACGATGAGGATCGCGCGCTGACGATTCGCCGTGACGCGTGGGGCTTCGGTCTCGGGCTCACCGCGACGCTCACCCTCTACGGCGCCTACGCGTGGATTGCGGTCAGCACCGTAAGGCAGGCGATCACGTTGGGCCAGATGACGATGTATCTGGCTCTCTTCCGCCAGGGCCAGTCGGCCGTGTCGGCCATGTTGTCGGCCATCGGTGGGATGTACGAGGACAATCTCTATCTCTCGACTCTGTACGAATATCTGGAGACGGAGGTAGCGCGCCCGAGCGGCACGCTGGCGCGCGGTCCGCGACCCGACGATGGCATCCGGTTCGAGAGTGTGAGCTTCACGTACCCCGGGGCTCAGACGCCGGCGCTCGAGAACGTCACGCTGCATCTGAAGCCCGGTACGAGTCTCGCCCTCGTGGGCGAGAATGGCTCCGGGAAGACCACTCTCATCAAGCTGCTGACTCGCCTCTACACACCCACCAGCGGCCGGATCCTGCTCGATGGCGCGGATCTCGGAAGCTTCGAGGAGGGGGCATTGCGCGAGCGGATCGGCGTGATCTTTCAAGACTTCACGAGATACCAGATGCGCGTCGGCGAGAACGTCGGCGCCGGCGATGAGCGTTACTTCGAGGACGAGACGCGCTGGCGCGAGGCAGCCGCCAAGGGCCGGGCCAGCAGCTTCATCGAGACCCTGCCCAAGGGTTATCACACGCAGCTCGGCAAGTGGTTCCAGGACGGTCGCGAGCTCTCCGGCGGACAGTGGCAGAAGGTCGCGTTGTCCCGCGCGTTCATGCGCACGCGCGCCGACGTGTTGGTGTTGGATGAGCCGACCGCGGCCATGGACGCGCGGGCGGAGGCCGAGGTGTTCGAGCACTTCCGGCAGCTCGCGCGCGAGCGCATCACCATCCTCATCTCTCACCGCTTCTCGACGGTGCGGATGGCCGATCAGATCGTGGTGCTCGAGGGCGGCCGGATCATGGAGCGGGGCAGCCACGAGGAGCTGATGCGCCTCGACGGCACCTATGCGCGCCTGTTTACGCTTCAGGCCCGCGGCTATCGCTGACCGGCGCCGCCCCTTCCCGCGGGGGGCGTGTGCATCGCCTCGTGCCGCATGGCCCGCTCGCCAGCAGCGCCACCGGGAAGGCTCGCAGCGCCGCCGCCGCGCGGATCGACGGACGGCCATCGCAGCTCGTCTGCTGGACCTGCACGCCGTCCAGCACGCCGCGTAACGGTGCATTCACACCGGCCGGCAGGTGCACCGCGGTGTCCTGCCAGATTTCCTCGCCGAGCGGCGGCCGGAAGCGCGCCCCGGCGCCGGTGAGGCTCGCCATCCCCATGAGCTTCAGGCACAGCCGCGGCGCCAACACGATGGCGAGCATCCCCTCGAGCCGGCGCGCATAGGCACACAGGTGCTGTGCCCGCGGGCCGGATATCTTGAGCGGCAGGTATTGCCCCCGCTCGAAGAGCGCGGGATGGCGCCGCCTGAACTCCAGCGTCCTGGCGTGGAGGAAGAGCTTGCAACGTGGGTCGGTCACTGCCTCAGCGAGTGCCCGCGCCGGAGCCTCGTCCGCCGGACCGCTCCCCAGCGCTGCCAGCAGCCGGCGGCGCACCGCATAGTCGACGGGTCGCCGGTTGTCCGGATCCACGAGGGAGAAATCCCATGTCTCATTGCCCTGATAGATGTCGGGAACGCCTGGGGCAGTCAGCTTGAGCAGCGTCTGCGACAGGCCGTTCAGCAACCCGAATGGCGTAATGCGCCGGTTGAGCGCGCAGAAATCGGCAAGGAAGAGATTCCCCTCGCGCCGCTCGAGCCCCGCCCGAACGAATTGCGCCAGCGCCTCCTCGTACTCCGTGTCGGCGGCCGCCCAGCTCGTGCGCACCTTCGCCTCGCGCGCGGCCTTGAGCATGTAGGCTTCGATCCGCCGGCGGTAATCCTGCAGCGCGGCCTCATCGGGGTCCTCGATCGGCCAGGTGCCGATGAGTGTCTGGTAGAGTAGATACTCATCGTCGCGCGAGGGGGCGGGCAGCCCGCCGACCTCGCGCCGCCGTGTGCGGTTCATGCGGCTCCAGCGCGCCGTCGCCTGCCGCCACAGCGCGGGTATCTCGGACAACACGCTGATGCGTGCGCGCACGTCCTCCGACCGCTTCGTATCGTGCGTGGACGTGGCGAGCATCTCGTGCGCCCAATGTCTGGCGCGGTATCGAGCGTCGGTATGGAAGGCGCGAACGCTCGAGCCATACAGATCCGGCTCGCCGCCCACCTCGTTGAGCGAGAGCAGGCGGTTGAAGCGGTAGAGTGCCGTGTCCTCGATGCCCTTGGCGGTGATCGGTGCGGTGATCTGCTGAAACTTCATCGCGAAGCGGCGCATGAGCTCGCGCGCGCTCGCGCCGGCCGCGGGCAGCTCCAGCAGCAGCGCACTGCGCACGAAGTCGAATACCGGCTGCTCGGCCGCCGAGCTCCGGCGGCGCGCGGCTGCGATCGCCCAGTCGATGTAACGCCGGTCGGTCTCCGAGACCTCGCTCGTCACATACGTGCGATACACGGGAAAGCAGGCAATGACCTCTGCGAGCGCCCGCCACAGGCTGGCGAGCGTGAAATCGCGCGTGCGCCTGTCGCGGTCCGCGATGCGCGCGAGGAGGTTGGCAGCCGTGTTGAGCTCCGAGGCGAGTGACTTGCGCAGCACCCGCTGCTGGCACTCGTAGGCGACATCGGGCCACTGCCGCGGCTCACCGATGAAGGAGCGGTAGATCCTGCTCATGCGGCCCTTGCTGCCGGCGTCGAGCAACAGGCGGTTCACGACGTTGGCGAAGTGATAGCCGGTCTCGCCGTGCACCGGCCAGCCCGCCGGCAGGCGCTCGAAGGAGGCGGTGATCTTCTCGACCACGAGATAGACCGAGCGGGCAGGGGCGCCGGCGGCACCTGTTCGGGCGATTCTCGCGCTCAGCCGCCGGAAGTATCCGAGCGGATCGTACAGGCCGTCGGCGTGATCTATCCGCAGCCCCTCGAGGACTCCCGACCCGATGAGCTCGAGGACGAGGCGATGGGTGGCTTCGAACACGGCCTCGTTGTCCACCCGCAGCGCGGCGAGGTCGTTGATGTCGAAGAAGCGGCGGTAGTTGATGTCATCCGAGGCCACTCGCCAGTAGGCGAGCCGGAAGGCCTGCGTTTCGAGCAGCTCGTGCAGCGGGTCGAAGCTCGCCGGATCGGCCGGATTGCCGGCGAGGGCCCTGACCGCGCCGGCGATTGCATCGGCTACGGCGGCGTTCTCGGCGGCGAGCGCGGCCAGCGCCCGCTTGTGGCCTTCCTTGTCACGATTGCGCTCGCTGATCTGCTCCGGGGTAGGACCGCGCCGGTCGGGCAGGGCACCGAAGAGGCGCCGCAGCCGTGCGAGCTCCGCATGGCTCTCGCGCGCCAGTGCCGCATCGAGGATGCGCGGGTAAGTGCGCGGGTCGAGCGGCATGCGATGCTCGTGATAGTGAATGGCAAACGAGCCGAGCTCGCGCTCGAATCGCAGCTCGAGCTCGCCGCGCTCGAGCACGATGCCGTAGGGATCGGCCAGCACGGGCACCAGCACCTTGTCGGCGAGCGCCGCATTCACCGGATTCCAGTCGATATCGAAATAGTCGGCGTAGATCGAGGCCTGCCCGTTCTCGAGAACATCCATCCACCAGGTGTTGTCCGATCCCATGACTCCGACATGGTTGGGCACGATATCGAGGATGTGTCCCATGCCGTGGGCGCGCAGCTGCGCCACGAAGCGCTCAAAGTCGTTCCGGTCGCCGATTTCCGGATTGAACGAGTTGTGATCGACGATGTCGTAGCCGTGCGTGCTACCCGCACGCGCGCGCAAGTAAGGCGAGCAATAGACGTGGCTTACGCCGAGGGCCGCGAGGTACGGGACGATCGCCGTCAGGTCCTTGAACGTGAACCCCGCGTGCAGCTGCACACGATAGGTGGCACGCGGAATCTTCAAACTACCTGGCACGGCTCCGCTCCAGGAGCCAGGTCACGCTCCAGGGTGCCAGCTCTCTGCGGGCGAGGGCGGCGCGGATGCCCGGATGAGTCGAGAAGATCATGCGCCCGGCGGGCTGGCCGACTACCGGCGCCGCGGCCTCTCTCAAGTTGGCGAGCAAGTGCAGCACGCCGCCGCCGTCGAGGCTCCAGTCGACCGCGAACGCGCCCCCCGGCTCGAAATCGATGCACGCCCCCGCGACGATCCGCGGCAGGAGCGGCATGATGTCTCGCCCGCGGATGGCAAGCAGACGGCGGTAGTGATCGAGCACGCGGGAGTGAGCGGGCGCAGCCAGGCGCTGCCAGTCGAGACGCGCCGCCGCCAGCGTCGCCGCGTCGCAACAGTCCGGAATCGGTCCGCGAAAATGCGCGAACTCGCGCCGCCGCCCTTCCCTCACCTTGCCGGCGAGCTCGGGCCCGAAGTCGCAGAAGTAAGGGAAGGGCTCGGGCGCGGCCCACTCCTCGCCCATGAAGAGCATGGGTGGGGAGGGGGCGAGCAGCAGGACGGCCGCGGCGGCGCGCAGCGCCGTCTCGCTCGGCGCGAGCTGCGCCAGCCGCTCACCGCGGGCACGGTTGCCCACCTGGTCGTGATTCTGCAGGAAGTTGACGAACGCAGAGGGCGGCAGATGCGCGCTGCGCTCGCCGCGCGGGCGACCCATGTGCGCCGAGCCCTCGCCTTGATACGCGAACCCTTCGGCCAGCGAGCGGCAGAGCAGCGCGTGGGGGTGTGGCTGGTAGTCGCGGTAATAGCCGTCGGACTCTCCCGTCAGCAGGACGTGCAGGCAGTGATGCCAGTCGTCATTCCATTGTGCATCGAACGTGTCGGGGCCGCCGGCGGGCCCCAGCCGGCCGGCTTCGT
>Ga0070738_10008025_pt1 | contig 10288 bp, 8 predicted proteins | sample Coa_R2_2_FD_66446 | JGI IMG/M metagenome (GOLD analysis project Ga0070738, IMG submission 66446) | Surface soil microbial communities from Centralia Pennsylvania, which are recovering from an underground coalmine fire - Coalmine... | ecosystem: Environmental > Terrestrial > Soil > Unclassified ... | reverse complement strand
CGGACCTCGCCCGCATCTTGCCCCCATGCCCGGGCATCCCCGCCGTACGGATGCCCAAGCTGGACGCCGCGGACGTCCAGCCAATCCACGGCCCTGCCAGAGGGTTGATCAGAGTCGGCTACCATTGGCTCTTCTCCGGCGGACGATCAGTATGCCAGAAGGTCACCTGCGGATCCTCGGCCGATGCTCGCCCGCCCTCGATGAGCACGCGGCGGAGGAGCACTCCACCAACCAGCGCACACACCGAGGACAACGCGGCAGAGCGCCGATGATGCGGCCCCACGAGATGAGCGAGAAGCGGCAGGATGATCCCCACACCAACCGCCCCCAGCAGAAAGCCGCGCCCGTGCTCGTCGGACGAGACCACCGGACGCACGGCGCGATCGCTCTGCCGGGCAAAGCCGGCAAGCATTGCCCCTTCAACCGCCAGTGCGGCCACTTCCATGGGGCGGAGCTTTGCTAGCGTCCGATTGGGGACACCACGGCAGAGAGCCAGCGCAAGACCAAGCGCCGCGAGGCCAGAGGAGAACGCCGCGGCGAGGAAGGTCGGCCCGAGAAGCACACTCCGCGACCAGAGGGGGACACTCGTAACGGACAGGAGTACACCCGTATAACCACCAATAAAAAGAGCGGCCGCAGATCCCACCAGGGCCAACAGGCGTTCCGGCAGAGCCCGGCTGAGCGGCAGTGGGTGTCCGATCACCGTACCGAGTGCGCGCCACGCGCTCAACACCGAGCAGACCGAAAAGGCGATCAATCCCCAGATGCCCATGGACATCGGTGACGACGGCTTGACGATCCGGAGCATATTCAAGAAGCGCGACGGACGTCCCAGATCCTTGATCAGAAGCAGTGGACAGGGCAGAATGGCGGCGAAAGAAAGGAGGTAACCAACCTGACTCGCCCGCCGATCGTCCTCATCCCCGAACAGGCGGGCTAGGCTGGCGACCAGAAACGTCCCGGCGGACAGTCCCCCGAGGAAGAAGTAGCTCCAGATCTCCCATCGCCAGACCGGCGGCTTGAGCACCGGCAGTCCATAGTAGCCGCGTTCCGGACCATTGACCGCACTGCCTCTTGTCTCCATAGCCTCTGCCCACACCCTCCTCGCCGGTGATCTCCGCCGCGCCGCTAACGGCGTGCAAATCCCAGCATTCCGATCACCATCAGGACTGCCGCCGTGAACGCAGTCATCAGGTAGCCGCGGCGAGCGTTCCGCACCGGACGGCGCGGGTGAGCCGGGAGGTTATAGACATCCGGGCGATCCACCAGGAGAAAAAAGGCGTGGAGGCCGCCCTCCAGAACGCGCTCGTCAGCGCCGTAGAGATAGGCAGAGGTCTCCCCGCGCGCGTGCAATTCGGCGATCCTCTGCTCGGCACGGGCGCGGAGCTCTGCGAGGTCGCCGAACTGGATCGAGCGGGTCGGACACACCCGCGCACACGCCGGCTCGTCTCCGACTTTCAGCCGATCATAGCACAGCGTGCATTTGTGTGCGCCCCCATCGAACGGGCTGCGGTCGATCACCCCAAACGGGCAGGCGACGACGCAGTAGCCACAGCCGTTGCACACGTCATCCTGGACGTAGACCGAGTCGAACTCGGTCCGGATAATGGCACCAGTCGGGCAGACCTCTTGGCAGGGTGCATTCGCGCAGTGCTTGCAGACATCACTCATCAGGAGCCAGCGCGGCGTTTGACGGCTCTCGGGGATCTGCTCGACGAAGAGAACGTGCCGCCAGGTCGTCGCCGAGAGAGCGCCGGTATTGTCATAGCTGGTGCCGGTCCAGCGCGGCGGTTCGGACGGGAGCTGATTCCACTCCTTGCAGGCAACCTCGCACGCCTTACAGCCGATGCAGAGCGTCGTATCAGTGAAAAAGCCCTTGGCAGAACGGGGAGCCGGCGGCTCGAACTTCCGGAGGGATGACAGAGCCGCCACGGCAGCGCGGAGGCGGTGCCAGGAACCGTGCAACGTTCCGTCGGTTGTGCGTACGCCTGCGTTGGACACCCGTCGTTCGGACACCGTTGCTCACCCTTCTTCCCGATGGCTGGCCGGCGGCGAATCCGGAGCGTCCGGCACTGTACCGATGATCTTGCCTGCCTGGAGCGGCGGCTGCACCGCCGGCGGCTGATCAGCCAGGCGGCCCGGACGTAGATCCACCATCAAGGCCTTGACCTCGTAAATGCTAACGTTCGGCTCCAGCACGAGGTGAGTCAGATCGTTGGCAATCGCCCCGGTTGCCAGTCCCTGGTATCCCCAGTGGAAGGGAAGGCCAACCTGATGGACGACCTGGCCGCCGATCCGGAGCGGACGGAGACGCCGGGTGACCATCGCCCGGGCCTCGATCGCCCCCCGCGCACTCACGATCGTCACCCAGTCGCCGTGGCGGATCCGCCGCTCGGCCGCGAGTTCCGGGCTCATCTCCACGAACAACTCCGGCTGGAGTTCGGTCAGCCAGGGGAGCCATCGCGTCATCTGGCCGCTGACGTGATGCTCGGTCAGGCGATATGTCGTGAGAACAATCGGGAAGCGTGGATCACCGGCCGGGGCCAGGGGGTTATCGGCGCGGTGACGGTAAGACCGGGCGACCGGACTGCTCCGCTGTTCCCGGTAGAGCAGGTTCTGGCCCGGCGACTCGGCCGGCTCATAGTGGGTGGGAAGGGGACCATCCTTCAGACCGGACGGGGCGAACAGCCAGCCCTTCCCGTCAGGCCGCATGATGAAAGGATCGGCTCCACCCAGCGCATCCACGCCGACCGCGCCCGGCCGTCCCGGATCGGTTGGCGGCTTGGTAAGGGGGAAATCTGGCACATCCAGGCCGGTCCAGACCTGCTGCGCCTCATCCCACCAGACATAACGCTTCCGCTCCGACCACGGCCGTCCGGTCGGATCGGCCGAGGCGCGATTGTACAGGATGCGGCGATTGGACGGCCAGGCAAACCCCCAGTTCGGCGAAACGCCATCATCGGGAATCCGCGACGCCGCACGGTTCACCCCCTCGGCCGGGTAGACGCCGCAGTAGATCCACGATCCGCACGCCGTCGTTCCATCGTCTCTGAGTTCAGAGGCATCCGTGAGCTGACGCCGGTCGGGCCAGGTGAAACCATTGATCTCCTTCAGCACCTTCTCGATGTCAGGCTCATCGGGGATCCGCGAGCCGGGCTCTGGCTCGACGCGGTCGAAGTCCCAGAACAGATCCTGGATCGGCCGATCGCGCGGGTCAGTACTGCTCGCGTAGAGCGCTTTCAGCCGCCGGGCAAGCTGATGAATAAACCAGGCGTCCGAACGGGCATCGCCGGGCGGGTCAACCGCCTTCTCCTTCCACTGGATCAGGCGCTGGGTGTTGGTGAAACAACCGGCCTTCTCCCCGGGACCCGCCGCCGGCAGGAAAAAGACCTCGGTCCGGATCGTTGATGGATCAACGCCATCCACCGGTGCCTTCCAGAAGGCGGCCGTCTCGGTCTCGTATAGATCACGCACGACCAGCCAGTCGAGATTCGCGAGGGCCCGGCGCTGAAGGCGCGCGTGCGAACTGCCCGCGGCCGGATTCTGCCCCAGCACGAGGAAGCCTTTGATCTTCCCATCGATCATCTCGAAGGTTGTCGCAAGGTGCGAATGATCACCAACGGTCTTGGGCACGTGAGAGTAGCAGAAGTCATTCTCCGGTCGGGCGGCATCGCCGTACCAGGCCTTGAGGAAGCTGACGATGAAGCGGGGCAGATGCCCCCAGACGCCGGACCGGGAGCCGACAGTCTCGATGTAGCCGGCCAGGGTCTGCTGGCGTGGATCGGCCGTCGGCTGGGGCATGTACCCCGAGAGCAGATCATATAAGGTGGGCACATCGGTCGAGCCCTGAATCGAGGCGTGGCCCCGCAGCGCAAGGATGCCGCCGCCAGGCCGGCCGATATTCCCGAGCAAGAGCTGGAGAATCGCCGCGGCACGAATCGTCTGGGCTCCCTTGCTGTGCTGGGTCCATCCCAGGGCATAGCAGATGGCACTGGTCCGCTCGCGGCCGGAGTTGGCGACTAGCGCGCTCGCAACCCGTAGGAAAAGCTCTCGCGGTGTACCGCAGACCGCCTCGACCATCTCCGGAGTGTACCGCGCAAAATGGCGGCGCAGGATCTGGAAGACACAGCGCGGGTGTTGCAGGGTTGGATCCGTCTTTGGACGTACCACGCCGTCCACTGTCTCCATCTCGTAGGCCCAGGATGACGGATCGTACGCACGGGCATCGGGATCGTAGCCGGAAAAGACCCCTCCCAGGTCCTCGGTATCACGGAACCGTTCGGAGATGATCGTGGCCGCATTGGTATAAGCGACGACATACTCCCGGAAGTACTGCTCGCTGGTCAGGACGTAATTAATCAGTCCCCCGAGGAAGACGATATCACTGCCAGAGCGGATCGGCACGTACAGCGAGCAGAGGGCCGAGGTCCGGGAGAAGCGCGGATCAACGTGGATGAGCACCGCCCCGCGCTCCTTCGCCCGCAGTGCCCAGCTGAAGGCGATCGGATGCGCCTCGGCCATGTTGCTCCCCATGATCAGGATGCAATCGCTGTTGATCAGATCCTGCTGGAAGGTCGTGGCGCCCCCGCGCCCGAACGAGGTGCCCAGACCGGGCACCGTGGAGGAGTGTCAGATGCGGGCCTGATTCTCGATGGACAGGATGCCCAGTCCACCATTCAGGAGCTTCTTGATCAGGTAGTTTTCCTCGACCTCGAGCGTGGCTCCGCCCAGCGACGCGATCGCCAGACAGTGGTTGACCACCCGCCCATCCGGAAGACGGTCAACGAAGGTCGCATCGCGGGTCTCTTTGATGCGCCGGGCGATTTGATCCATTGCCCAGTCAAGAGAGACCTCTTCCCAGTGATCGGAGTACGGGCGGCGATAGAGACAGCGGGTCAGGCGCGCCGGATTGACGACATACTGGTAGGTGGCCGCCCCCTTCGGGCAGAGCGTGCCGCGATTGATCGGGCTCTCCGGATCGCCCTCGATATGCACGATCTTTCCCTCGCGCACGTGGATCAACTGCCCGCAGCCAACCCCGCAGTACGGACACACACTCCGAAAGACGCGAGCCCCAGCCGTCCGGGGCATCTTCTCGATACTCTCGCGGCTGAACGGCTGGGCCCCGCCGGGCCGCGCGATGAAGTTCTTGAAAAAGCCAGCTGACAGCGCCTGCGCACTCATCGAAGCCCCCTCACCCCGCGGTCGGTCAAGCCCAGTATATGAATATCACCCCCTCTGGTCAAACAGAATTTGCACGGCATCGCTCGCGAGAGAGCACATCTCCATCTACCTACATCTGCTGGTATAGTCCGTGCTCCAGGCGCCTCGAGAGACCCAATCGACGCCATTGGTCAGATGACGAGCGTGGAGAGAACCGACCGCGCGGAAGCCTCGAGGAGAACCATGCGTGCGTTTGCCATTTTAGCTGCCCTGCTTCTCGGCATCATTATCACCGCCTGCGCTCCGCGCACCGTGCCGAACAGGACGCCCCCTCCACCATCGGAGACGCTGGCACCCGCGACGGTCACCCGGTCCGCATCAACGGCCACGACTGGCCAAACCCCGGTGGCCCGCGCCCTGACAGCAGCCGCGACGGCGATCACGGCCAGTCCGACCGAGACGACGACGCCCACGATCACCCCCACGCCCGGTCCGCCGACCGCTACTCCAACACCCGCCCCGGGCGAGGCGACCCTCGAAGCGGCCCAGAACGTTGACCAGGCGCTGATCGCCTTCGCTCAGGCCGCGGCCACCGGCGACACCCGCGCAATCCTCCAGGCACAGCAGAAGCTCCTCGATGCCGCAACCAATGCCGAGACGGTCGCCGGGGTCGATCAGACCCAATACGGCCAGGCCCTGCGTTCGGCCCTCGACGCGGTACAGGCCGCGGCAGGCGGAGACTACGACAAGCTCAATGAGGCCCATCGCGCGCTCGCGCAGATCGCGGGAGCGAACGCCACCCCGATCGCGGTCATCCCGCGCCCGGCAGGGGGGAATCAGCAGAGCCTGACCGATATCGCCCGAAGCCTCGCCGGCGCAGTTGACGCCTACGTCAAGGCAAATGACAGCGGAACGCGGGACGATCTCCTGCGGGCCCAGCGTGATCTGCTTGCAGCAGCTGCCAACGCCGAAGCGGCAACCCGGAATGTTCACTCGGCGACGGCTGACCAGATCCAGAAAGCGCTCACGGCCATCCATGATGGACTCAGCGGCGATACGGGCAAGTTCCGCGATGCGGCAGTGGCTCTGGGGGCTGTCACCTCCGCGAACGGCGCGCCGTCGGCCGTCGCCGCCCAACCGGTGGATCTGCAGCCGTTGCAGAACGACCTCGATAACCGTCTCCAGGCGCTCCAGAATGAGCTGGGCGACCAGAACAAGGACAATCTCACCCGCGCCCAGAGTGATCTCCGCGACGCGGTGCAGAAGGCGTCGGATGCGATCGCCAATGATCATTCCCCGCGTGCCGATCGCTTCCGCGACGCGCTCGGGACCGTCCAGACGGTCGCCGGCGGTGATTTCACCAAGATTCAGGAAGCGCGTGATAAGCTTCGGGCGGCCCTAAGCGCACCTTGAGCGGCACTCCGCTCCCGCTGACCATATTCCCCCGCGCCGCCAGCCAACAACGCCCGCGACACCCCACGACAGGCGCGGCTGCGCTATAGTTCCAGGAAGAAGATTTCACCGGCAGTCGACCGATTCCCGGCGTCAGCCGCCCCGCGCCCGGAGCGAGACGAGATGATCTATCTGGTTGCCACGCCCATTGGCAACCTCGCCGATATCTCCCTGCGCGCACTGGAGACACTGCGCGCTGTGGACGTTATTGCCTGCGAAGACACGCGTCAGACGATCAAGCTCCTCAATCACTATCAGATCAGCAAGCCGCTGATCTCCTTTCACGCTTACAACGAGGCGCGCGCCCTGGAGCAGCTCGTCCGCCTTCACCAGGAGGGGAAAGAGATCGCCGTGGTAACCGACGCAGGCACCCCCGGCATCTCCGATCCAGGCTACAGCGTCGTCCAGCGTGCTATTAGCGACGGAATTCCGCTGACGATGATCCCCGGCCCGTCCGCCTTCGTCATGGCGCTTGTTCTATCCGGCTTGCCCTCCCACTCGTTCACCTTTCGTGGATTCCCGCCCCGAAAACGCGGCCAGCGGCTGCGGTTTCTCGCCGCCGACCGCGAGGCACCATACACATTGATCTACTATGAGAGCCCCTATCGCCTTCTCGCCCTCCTGGAGGATGCCTTGACGGTCTTTGGAGACCGGCGGGCGGCGGTAGCGAATGAGCTGACCAAGCGGTTCGAGAAGATCTACCGCGGCCGGCTCTCGACCCTCCTGGATAGGCTCCGGACGGAGCCGGCGCGCGGCGAATACACCATCGTCATCGACGGTGCAGAGAATAGGGCCGCCGGAGAGGCCGAGCAGGACCGCTCCCACCTGTATGGAGCCGAAGATGCCTGATCGGTCGCTCGTCCTGAGACGCGGCAAGATACGTTTTCCCGCCTTCCTTCCCGATGCAACCGCGGGCGTCGTGCGCGGCGTTGACGCGGCCGATCTCGAGCGCGCCGGCGTTGACGCCGTGGTCATGAATATCTTCCACCTCATGCAGCGGCCGGGCATCACAACGATTCGCGCCCTGGGGGGCCTCCATCGTATGTCCGGCTGGCACCACCCGATCATGACCGATTCAGGCGGCTTCCAGGCATATTCCCTGATTCGTCAGGACCGCCGTCGAGGACGTCTCACCGATGACGGTCTTATCATCCAGCCCGAGGGGACCAATCGCAGGTTCCAACTGACGCCGGAAAAGTGCATCGAACTCCAGGTTCGCGCAGGCGCTGATATCGTTGTCTGCCTGGATGACTGCACCCACCCGGACGCTCCGATTGAGACGCAGCGCGAGGCTGTCCGCCGAACCATCGCCTGGGCCAGGCGCGGCCGCCAGACATTCGACCGTTTGATGGATGAGAAAGAGATGCCGCCGGCCGAGCGTCCGCTCCTCTTTGCGGTAATCCAGGGGGGCCAGTCGCGGGAACTGCGCCGGGCGTGTGCCGATGAGCTCCTCGCCCTCGGCTTCGACGGATACGGCTTCGGGGGGTGGCCACTCGACGACCGGGGAAACCTCTTGTTCGACCTGATCGCCTATACCCGCGAGCTGGTCGGACCGCGCTTCCCGATGCACGCCCTGGGGATCGGGAGCCCGACGAACATCGTACGGTGCGCCCGCGCGGGTTACGAGATGTTCGATAGTGCGCTTCCAACCCGTGATGCGCGCCAGGGGCGCCTATACACCTGGAACACTTCCCCCTCCGACCTTGCTGACAGTCAGGACGAGCGATGGTTTTCCTACCTCTACATCGCAGACGATATCCACTGGAAGAACCCGCGCCCGATCTCGCCCGACTGCGACTGCTGGTGCTGTGAGCGATACTCGGTTGGCTATCTCCACCACCTGCACGCCCTGGGCGATGCCCTGTACATCCGCCTCGCAACTATCCACAACCTGCGCTTCGTGACCCGGCTGACTGAGATCCTGCGGACGGGCGGAGGCGAAGCGTGAGCGATCCCCTCGATGCCCTGGTCGCACGCATCCGTTCCCGCCCGAAGTACCACGCGATCACGCCAGCGGTGATCCGTGGGATCGGCGCGGTCGAGCTGGCCCGACGACGCGGGTTTCAGGAGGCAGTGAGGGCAACCCGGTCCCGACTCCACCAGATCGCGGGCGTGTATATGGATTATCCGATCGACTATGCGCGATATGCGCGGGAGCTCGCGGCAAGCACCGCTGCTGGCGATTCGGAGAGGGTGCGGGACATCTGCCGGGCGGTCATGGCCTGCCACGCATCGAGCCGCGAGCGCCTGCCCATTTTGGAAGAGTTCTTCTCGACTATTTTCGCAGTCACCGGACCGGTCCGTCGGATCATAGACCTGGCCTGCGGGCTCGGCCCCCTTGCTATCCCATGGATGCGGCTCAGCCCTGATGTAGAGTACTGCGCCTACGACATCTACGAAGATCTGGTCAGCTTTCTCGATCGCGTTCTCCCTCTACTGGGAGTCCGCGGCCGTGCGGCGGCGTGCGACCTGACCACAGCCGTGCCGGGGGATGCCGGTGACGTCGCCTTTCTCCTCAAATCCCTTCCATGCCTGGAGCATCTGGATCGCTCGATCGGGCACCGGCTTCTGCGCGCGATCAACGCACGCCACCTGGTCATTTCATTCCCGGTGCGCAGTCTAGGAGGCTACGCTAAGGGGATGATTCGGACGTACGATGCTCACTTTCGAGATCTCACTGCAGGCGAAAGCTGGACAATCCGGCGGTTTGAGTTCGCGACTGAGCTTGTGTTTGTCATAACCAAGCCCGCATGACCACTGATCACCTTCGGAGCGCCAATCCGAGCGCGCAGTCCATGGGGAACGGGCCCGGAGGTGATAACGTGCAGAGCAGGGAGCGCGGGCGGAGAACGCTCCGGTGCGGGGCTCTCAAGCACCCGCGCAGGCATGCATCGCCGCCAGCGCGCTCGCGTACCCCGAACGTGCCGCCACCACCCGCACGATCGCCAGGTCGAGCCCGGCGGCGAGCGTCCGGAAAGCCTCACGCGCACCAGCAGCGGGTCCGTAATAACCGATCTGCCGCAGAAGCTCTGGCGGAAAGGCCTCGATCAGCTCGGCTTCGCTCGCACCGCGGTCGCGTCGCTCCTCAAGGTCGCGGAGGACCTGATCGAAGCCCATGCGGGCGAAATGCCCGCGATAGCCGAGCCGCTTATCGGTTCCCGGGCGCGCAAGGGCATAGCCGAGGACTGCCCGGGTCAGGGCCCGGCGGGCGGCTTCGACATCCTCATCCACACAGACCCGGATATACTCGGCGATCCGCACTGCCGATGGATCGCGCCCGGCCCGGCGCGCCCCCTCTGCTACGATCTGGCGACTCCATGCGACCTGACTTGGCGAGCACCAGTTCAGGAGCACCCCATCCGCCGCTTCGCCCGCCAGGTCCAGCATCCGGGGCCCGAGCGCGCCGAGATAGACCGGCACCGGCGGGGGCTGAAATCCCAGCCGTGCGCCGTGAAGCGTCACCGCGGCACCGACGTAATCAACAGCTTCCCCGGCTAACAGACGACGAACGGTCAGGAGATAGTCACGCATCAGCGGAAGCGGTGCAATGTCAGGCAGACCTAACCGGCGGCGATAGCCCGGCTCGTGGACTCCTCCGGAGCCAATGCCGAGGATGAAGCGGCCGCCCGTCAGCTCGCCCACTGTGCCGGCGCTTGCTGCCAGCTGGACCGGT
>Ga0070738_10008022_pt1 | contig 10292 bp, 7 predicted proteins | sample Coa_R2_2_FD_66446 | JGI IMG/M metagenome (GOLD analysis project Ga0070738, IMG submission 66446) | Surface soil microbial communities from Centralia Pennsylvania, which are recovering from an underground coalmine fire - Coalmine... | ecosystem: Environmental > Terrestrial > Soil > Unclassified ... | reverse complement strand
CCGTGATGCGCCTCGTAGCTTTCCTGTAGCACAACGGCGATGCCAAAATCGGCCAGCAGCGCCTCCCTCACATCTTTCTGCCTGAACAGGATATTCTCCGGTTTGAGATCACGATGCACAATGTTGTGCTGGTGGGCATGTTGCAGCGCCTGGCCTACCTGCCGCAAAATAGTGCGCACCTCTTCCAGCGGCAAACGACCGAGCCGCATCCTGTCGCGCAAAGAACCGCCCGCCGCATATTCGGCGATCAGGCATGGCCCGAAGCCGCTATGGTCGACGAAAACTTCATACAGGGGAAGGATGTAGAGATGCTTCAGTTCCTCAAGCAGTTTCGCCTCTCGCAGAAACGCCTGGCGTTGCTCTTCAGAAACGGCAAGCTGCGTATGCAAAAATTTGACAGCCGCCTGGCGAGGAAGGGTGATATGCTCGGCCAGGTAAACCTCTCCAAACCCTCCTCCGGCAAGCCTGCTGATGATTCGGTAGTTACCAACGAGTTTGCCGACATACTCATCTTCACCCGTCATATAAATTACCTTCGTGTATCAAAGCCATAGCTCAGCATATTATACAGGCACATAGAGATGAGCGGCGGGATCGTAGCGATAGATAGGGTTGCCTTTGTGGTAGCTCAGGGTGCCGTTGCTGCCAGCGGTCAGCCAGAGCAAGACCTGGGTACCGGCGGGCAGGTGCAGGTTGTAGTGCCAGTGGTTGAGGCCGCCGGGGCTAACGACGCCAAAGAGCCAGGACCCGCCATCATCGTCGATGGTGTTGGGGGAAAGCTGGTCGCAGGAGAGCGAGTTGTCGTCGTGAACGTTGTCGACCTGAAGGTCACAGGCGCGCAGGGACATACCGTTGAGCGAGGCCTCCGGGTCGGCATAGGGGTAGTTGGTGAAGTTATGAACAGACTTGCGGGCAAGCGCGGCCTGCGCCCAGACCCAGGAGCCAACCTTCACGGGCAAAGCCGTCTGCACATAGAGATGGATGGTTACAGACGGCGAGAGGCGCACGATGAGGTTGCAGCCGCTCGAACAATCGACGCCCGCTTGCTGCGTCGGGGCGACGTTGATGAGCGGGGTCGGCAAGACCTGCTGCGGACCGGTCGGCGTGACTTTGAGAACGATGCCGCCGAAGGCGATGAGCGGGTACTGCGGGTAGAGCGTGAGGACCATGCCCGGCTGCAAGGCGTGGCAGTTCTGGCCGATCACGGCATCCAGCGCCTTTACCGTCTGCGGGTTGGCATCGCTGAAAATCGTACTGGCATCGGTCATGCGCATGGCATAGGTGAGAATGGCATCGCAGCTATCACCCTCCTGCACGGTGTAGAGGATCGGCCCCACCTGTGGCAACTGCGAGGGAAAGGGTGGATAGGGCGTCGGCACCACCGTTGGCTGCAAGTCCGAAAGGTTATAGAAGAAATTGGTGACTGCTGGAAAGACCCGCTGCCCGGCATGCATGCCGAGGATGAAAGCTGGAATACCCACAAGGGCCAGCAGGGGCAAGAGCAGCAGGAAGCGCCAGGGAAACGTTTGCAGGAACTCATGCATGAGTTCTCCTGCGGAACTGCGCTGATGAAAGTGCCGTGCCATAATCTCTCCCATCCAAAAGATGTTACCAGAATATTATAGCAGTACAAAACGCGAAATACCATAGAGAAGCAACAATATGCACAGCCAATCTTACCGCTGCAAAGAAGATACGTCCTGAGCGAGCAGAAGTTCACTCAGCAATAATTTCTTATTTTCCACCCATGTCACGACCTGTCCGGTCAGTTTTCAATAGCCTTCTACAAAGATTATAACGAGCGAGGAATATAGGAAGCAACCGGATAGGCGCAAGTTCATTTTGCCCTCTCAGGGCTTTTTTTCAGTACATCCTTCTCGGCTCTGTTCCTCGGCTGCCAGCTCTCACTGGCTCTTAATCGGGAGTCGATGAACAGGTCGAGCCTCACAACGGCAAGCGGTGGATCATCAACGCGGCTGGTGGTGGTCGGGGAAGTGCTTCCCGCCATTCCGCGTACAGCCAGGGAAGCATTCACCTCGCTGTCCGACGCTCAGTTTGAAATCTTTTCCGCTGCTGTTATCATCGCACAGGGAGAAGGCCATCGCTTCCTTGCCCACTGCGGGCAAAGCGGTGATCAGGGCATCGACGCTAAATTGCTCAACCTGTTCAACTACACCGTTGTAGTGCAACCGAAACGCTATGCGCCCGACAACGCCGTGGGGCAGCCGCCCGTTGAGGGATTTTCTGGGGTCGATCTACTATCACAAAGCTGCCTATGGCTACTTCGTGACAACCTCGCACTTTACAGCGGCTGCACAACAGTTCATAGCAGGCACCAGTGGACGCATCCGCGCCATTGATGGTCGGTTACTGGAGCTATACCTGCAACGACGATCACGCGAAGTAGCTCTGGCCCTGCGAGATATCCTTGACTGAGAAGACGTCGCTCCAGGCAGAAACGTGTCTGCAAGGGTGCCTGCTTATGAACATGCCCAGACCTTGACTGAGAGAAAGCGGCGCCCTACGGATTACCCCCACCCTGGCTATTGTAGAGTCCGGCGATCATCTGGCTGCCATTGGCTACGATGCGCCGGGCTTCGTTATACTTCTGTATGCCGGTAAAAAGCCCGACCAGCATAGCGATGCCTACGAGAATTTCCGCGATTACCACAGCGACGATCAACAGAAAAAACCAGGAACCGGCGCAACCCCAGCCCGCGAACATGTTCCTGAAACCGTTCCACACCGGTCTCCAGCCCCAGAAAAGACACCAGGAACCGGCAAAGGCGAGCGGGATGTACAGAATCGCTCCCGCTCCCGCCTGTGAGATCGATCCCAGGGCGGCAATGGCCGCGATGGCAGTGATGATACCGGTAAACACCCACACCCCTACGAGACTACGCTTCGCGTGGGCAACCTCATCTTGCAGCCCGGTGCCAAGGCAGGACGTGCATAATGTGGCGCCCTCTACATGATGGGCACAGACAGTACAAATGCCCTTGTGACACTGTGAGCATTGGGCCACAGCGTCGGAATACGGATGGTTGAAACACTTCATCTTGCCGGTACTCCTTCCCTTGCCTTTCCCTTCCGTCAATAAGCCCCTGCTGCTTCCTTCCATGAATGAATGTTCTCTGCTCTGGCCATAGACAGCACCTGCTCCACTGTGTCTATCTTTCTTTGAAGCCATTGCATTAATAGAGTATCAATCAAGATAGCAACAGGTGGTAAAAACAAACAACACTTTCCTTTAGAAAAGAGTATAATCTATCTTCCTCATCTTGTCAAGTATTCTGGAATATTTTTGGATATAAAAATGTTGGAAAAGTTAGTATTTTTCTGAAATTTTCAACTGACAGACAATCTAAGTGGATCGATAATGGGCTACAGAGACCTCATCCATGACAAATCATCGCCGACATGTCATTCTGAGCGCCGCGGAGCATCCGAGGCTGGCTCGCCCGAAAAGATCGAATAGCCTGCATGGAGATGTACCGGAACGCAATATTTCCAGGGCGCAAGGCAAGCTGACGCCCCTACCAACCGCGAATCAGTTCGTGCGATTCGCGGTTGGTAGGGGCGTCAGCTTGCCTGCGCCCTGGCATTTATTTCTACTGCGCTCCTGATAAAATCGTTTACCGACCGCTCATCGTCAAAGCCATGATGGCGTTCTGGACGTGCATACGGTTCTCAGCCTGGTCGTAGACGACGGATTGCGGGCCGTCGATGACGGCGTCGGTGACTTCGATGCCGCGATCGGCGGGCAGGCAGTGCATGTAGATGGCGTCCTCTTTGGCCAGAGCCATGCGCCGCTCGTCGCAAATCCAGCTTGAGTAGCGGTTGATAGCCTCCGACATCTTTGATTGATCCTGAATAGCGACCAGCGGCCCCCAGCTCTTGGGATAGACCACGTCGGCGTTGACGAAGGCTTCGTCCATGTCGTGGACGACTTTGAAGCTGCCGCCGGTCTTGCGCGCGTTGGAGGCGGCGTTGTCGAGGATTTCCGGCATGAGTTCAAATTCGGGCGGGTGCGCCAGCGTGACATCGGCTCCGAACTGCGTGAAGAGTTCGATGACGGACTGCGGCAGCGAGAGCGGTTTGGTGTAGGATCTGGCGTAGGCCCAGGACATGACGACCTTTTTGCCGCGCAGATCGCCCTTTTTCTCGATGACGGTCATCAGGTCGGCCATCGCCTGACAGGGATGGTAGACATCGCACTGCATGTTGATGACGGGGACGCGGGCGTGTTCGGCCACGTCGCGCAGGTACTGGTTGCCCTCACCCCAGTCGCAGTGGCGAATGGCGATGCCGTGTCCATAGGACGAAAGGATGCGCCCGATCTCTTTTGGCGTGTCGCCGTGCGAAATCTGCATCTTGTCCGGCTCCAGGAAGACGGCGTGGCCGCCCAGGCGCGTCATACCGGCCTCGAACGAGGTGCGGGTGCGCGTCGATGAGAAGAAAAAGAGCATGAAGAGCGTCTTATCCTGGAGCAGTGGCGTGGGGATGTCCAGGCCCCATTTCATTTTGAGGTCAAAGGCGAGATGCAAAACGGTTTCAAGCTCTTCCTTTGTCCACTCCTGCGTACTGATAAAGTCGCGTCCGCGCAGATCTGTTTTCATTGTATTGTATCCTTTCTCAGTTGTAAGCCCCGACAGGCCACCCGCCAGGGGTGGCCCCAGAGGCGGTCACTTCTGGTCACGTCCCCCGCCCAGGCCACCCGCCAGGGCCACCCGCCCAGGCCACCCGCCAGGGGTGGCCCTACTATATACGGCGCACCAGGTAATCCGCGTATAGTAGGGCCACCCCTGGCGGGTGGCCTGGTCGGGGCGGCCCGCGCCCCTTTGAGGGCTACTTAATCGGGTACGATCCAGGTGCCGGTTTCGCCGACGAGGGCTTTGCCGATGGTTTCGGGCATGGTGATGAGCGCGGCCTTGCCGCCGCGTTCGAGATAGTTGATGACGGCCAGCACTTTTGGCCCCATGCTGCCTTTCGCGAACTGGCCTTCAGCATAGTAACGCTTAGCCTCGCTGAGCGTGATACGGTCAAGATCGCGCTGGTCGGGCTTTTTGAAGTTGAGGGCGACCTTCTCCACCGCCGTTGAGATGAGCAACAGGTCGGCCTCAAGCTGGGTGGCGAGCAGGCTGGAGGCGAGGTCTTTGTCGATGACGCCCTCAACGCCGCTCAGGTTGCCCGCCTCGTCGCTGACGACGGGGATGCCGCCGCCGCCAACGGCCACGACGATGAAGCCGTTTTTGATCAGCGTATCGATGGCGGCGCGTTCGATGATCTCCTGCGGCTGCGGCGAGGCTACCACGCGCCGCCAGCCGCGTCCGGCATCCTCGACCATGATCCAGCCCTCTTTCTCCATCTTCTCACGGGCCTCTTCCTCTTTATAGAAAGAGCCAATGGGCTTGCTCGGATTGTGCAAAGCCGGGTCGTTTCTGTCCACCAGCACCTGCGTGACGACTGTCACGCATTGCCGGGAGATGTCGCGGCGCACAAACTCGTTGTGCAGCGCCTGCTGGATCATGTAGCCAATCGCGCCCTGGGTGTCTGCACCACAGGAATCGAGCGGCACGGGGTGCAGGACTTTGCGCGAATACTCCGCGCGCAGCAGGATGAAGCCGACCTGGGGGCCGTTGCCATGCGTAATCACGACATTCCAGCCCTGCTCGATCATGTCCGCGATATGCACTGCCGTCTCGCGCACAGCATTAAACTGGTCAGGCACCGTTTTGTGCGCCTCGTCTTTGATGAGCGAATTCCCGCCAATAGCGACAACTGCTAATTTATTCATACTTCCTCCTCGAAACTGGATAATGCTCTCCACCTCATTGTGAAGATCGAGTAATTACCGCGCTAAAAACAGCGGGAGCATGGCGTAGAAGTCGGCGCAACGGGCAACTTCTTCGGCAGGAACCTGGTCGAGGACGGAGTGCGCCCATTTTTCTTCACCGGGGCCGAAGCCGATGGATGGAATGCCAGCCTTGCCCATCCAGTAGGTGGCGTTGGTGGAAAAAATCCACTTGCCCGTCTTCGCGGGCCGCCCATAGCAGCTTTCAAAGGTCAGCTTGCCAGCCTGCACATAGGGGTGATCTTCCGGCAGCGCCCAGGCGGGGAAGATTTTCTCGACAGGGAACGTGAAGCCGGTATAGCTTGGTTCCTCGTACATGGGAACGGCGATCTCAGCAAGGTCGGCGTTGGGCAGGGCGCGCAGTTCGTTCAGCACGACCTCTTTCGTCTCGGCTGGATGCATGCGGCGATCAAGGTAGATGTAGCAGTCGTCTGGCACGGCGTTGAGCGAGGCGCTGCGCGTGCTGATATGCGTGACGGTAATGGAGCCGGGGCCGAGGAAGGGGTCTGGCCGCGACTTGAGTTCTTCGTTGAGCCGCTCTACCCCCTGAATGAAAGGAATGGCTTTATAGAGCGCGTTGTCGCCGCGTTCGGGCGCGCTGGCATGACAACTGACGCCCTTGAAGGTGACGCTGATCTCGGTGCGTCCGCGATGGCCACGATAGATCTCCATGCTGGTCGATTCGCCGATGACCACGAAATCGGGCCGAATGCCCTCGTGTTCGACCAGCGCGTTGCCGGAAATACCATCACACCACTCTTCCATGTTGCCAAAGTAGTAGAGCGTCCAGTCTTTCGCCAGGCCAAGCTTTTTGAGAGTTGCCAGGGCATAGATCATGGGTGGCGTCGAACACTTCTCGTCGCCCGCACCGAGACCATAGATGATGCCGTTCTCAAATTTGCCCTTGAATGGATCCCACTGCCAGGCAGCCGGGTCGGCAATGCCGACGGTATCAATGTGGCTGTCATAGAGCAGGATGCGCGGGCCATTGCCGACGCGGCCCAGGATGTTGCCCATCGAGTCACGGCGCACCTCGTCAAAGCCGAGATCGGTCATACGCGCCCCGATGGCGTCGCCAACGGGGCCGATCTGGCTGTCATAGCTGGGGATAGCGACGATGTCGCGCAAAAACTGGATCATCTCGTCATGGTGCTGCGCCAGTTCTTGCTGGACAGCGGCCTGCGCTTCACGAATGTTCATAATAATGCTCCTTTTCAAGCGAAACAAAAACAACAAATTATAACCGTTTCCATCTCTCGCCGCCATGTCATGCTGAGCGAGAGCGAAGCATCTGAGGCAACCACTTGCCCCGTATAGCTGCCAGAGATGCTTCGCTCTCGCTCAGCATGACATACCCGCTTGTACAGGTGATCCTTTCCCCTACACCGGGCTGCCAGAGATGCTTCGCTCTCGCTCAGCATGACATACCCGCTTGTACAGGTGATCCTTTCCCCTACACCGGGCTGCCAGAGATGCTTCGCTCTCGCTCAGCATGACATGGCGGTGGCATATCACAACTGTTTCCAGAGAGCCTGTGAAAGTTCTCGCGTGCGGGCGTGGATGCGCTCCTCGTCGAGCGTGAGCAGTTGCCGGTTGCGCATGAGCCAGCGGCCCGCGACCATCGTTGAGTTGACGTGGTGAGCATCCATGCCAAAGATCAGGTGCCAGGGAAAGTTACTGCTATTGAGCGGCGTTGGCGGCAGGTAGTCGAGCAGGACAAGATCGGCAGCCGCGCCGACGCTCAGTTCGCCCACGCGCGGGCAGTCAGGGCTGAACGGACCGAAGATGGCGGCCATGATGTTCGCGTTCTGCTCAAAGGCCAGCTTCAGCACGAGATCGGCGGGCATGACGCGCGGGTCTGTGAGCGCGAATTTGTGCAGCAGGTAAGCTGCCTTCATCTCCTGCATCATGTTCATGCTGAAGCCGTCGTTGCCGAGGCCCACGTTGACGCCTGCCGCCACCATCTCCTCGACGGGAGCGCGCCCGACAGCGTTGTTCATGTTGGAACGCGGGTTATGCACGCTGTTTGTGCGCGTCCCGGCCAGTCGCCCGATCTCGCCACTATCGAGATGGACGCAATGGGCGGCAATGCTGCGCGGCCCCAGGATAGGTGCTGCCTGTAGCCGTTCGGCCACGCGCACGCCATAGCGGTCAAGGCTATCAGTCTCGTCAAAGCTATCTTCGGCGACATGGACGTGGAAACCAACGCCGAGATCGGCCCCACCGGCGGCGCAGCGTTCGAGCGTGGCCGCGCTGAGCGTGAAGGAAGCATGCAGACCGTAGCTGGCGGCCAGCAACCCTCTTTCAGCAACGGAGCGGCGCTCGTGACGCAGGGAGCGAATGAAACGTTCGTTTTCACGAATGCCTGCATCGATGACCGCCGGGCCGTCGCGGTCAGAGACCTCGTAGGCAAGGCAGGCGCGGATACCGGCCTGCTCCACGGCGTCGGCAATGACATCCAGACTGCCATCAACGGCGTTGGGACTGGCATGGTGATCGACGACGCCGGTGGTGCCGCAACGGATGGCATCAACAAGGAACATTTCGGCGCTGGCGCGGCAATCTTCGAGCGTGAGCAGCTTATCCAGTCGCCACCACAGGCTGTTGAGAATTTCAAGAAAGTTGCGCGGGGCCGGGCCGGATGCTGGCATGCCACGAGCGAACGCGCCATAGAAATGGGTGTGCGTGCAGAGGAAGCCGGGCATAATCAGCCCACCGGCGGCATCGACATACTCGGCCTGCGGATACTGCTGGCGGAGTGCCGCCCCGACATCGATGGCAGTGATACGCTCGCCGCGCACCAGCACCGCGCCGCGCTCGATAATCCGGTTGTCCGCGCCCAGCGTCACCACCGTTCCGTTGCCAATCAAGATATCCTGCATGATCTTAGCCTCCTTGCCCCCACGCCGCAAACCGCCGCATCCACCCCACGCCGCAAACCGCCGCACCGGCCCCAGGCCACCCGCAAGAGGTGGCTCTACTATATACGAGAGCGGTGGCGCGTTGGCAGTGTGCCAGGATTGTATTTGCTTTACGTCTGCAAGAAATCATCAGTTGTATTCCTTCACGGTACGGTCTACCATTGCCATGCCCTCGGCGCCCGTTGGGATGGGAATAACTGAACCGGCGGCGCTGGCGACGGCATCGATGCTTTTGAGGCCGCTGCCGGTGATGAGCAGGACGACGCGCTCATCCGGGGAGAGCCTGCCTTCGGCGAGAAGACGCAACAGACCGGCGTAGGCTGCCGCGCCGGATGGTTCGGCGAAGATGCCGGTACGTGTGGCAAGGGCTTTTTCGGCGGCGAGAATCTGCTCATCGCTGACGGTGAGGCCGAAGCCATTGCTGGCGCGGATGTCTCGCACAGCCATCGCGCCGTTGCGCGGCAAGCCGACGGAGATGCCATCGGCAACCGTAGAAGCTTCGCAGGCGCGCACGACGCCGTCGCCCTCAAGGGCGCGCACGATGGCGGGCGAGCCTGCGGCCTGCACGGCGATAAGGCGCGGCATGCGGTCGATCATGCCCAGGCGATAGAGGTCTTCAAAGCCGCGATAGACGCCGCTGATGATGCAGCCGTCGCCGGTGGGAACGATCACACTGTCCGGCACCTGCCAGCCCAGTTGCTCGGCAATTTCCAGGCTGACCGTCTTCTTGCCCTCGACAAGATAGGGGTTGTAGCCCGTGTTGCGATTGTACCAGCCGAAGGTGTTGCAGGCTTCGATGCAGAGATCAAAGGCGTCGTCGTAGCTGCCCTGCACGGCAAAGACGGTCGCCCCGCACATGAGCAACTGGATGATTTTGGCGCGCGGCGCGTTGTGCGGCACGAAAATATAGCAGGGCAGACCCACAGACGCCGCCTGCACGGCCAGCGACGAGGCGGCGTTGCCAGTCGAAGCGCAGGCTACTGTTCTCCCCTCTGCCAGCAGCACGGCGATCATGCTGGCGCGGTCTTTGAGCGAGGCGCTGGGGTTGCGCGTGTCGTCCTTGAGCCAGAGATCAGGCATGCCCAGTTCGTCGCGCAGCCGCTGCACAGGGTATAACGGCGTGCCACCAATTGAAAGCGGTGGACGAGTTTCATGGCTATAAGAAATCGGCAGCAGCGCGCGGTAACGCCAGGCCGTGAAGTCGCGGTCTGCCGCCAGTTGGGCGCGGCTGATGCGCCGGGCGATCTGCTCGTAGTCGTAATGGACATCCAGCACGCCCAGCGGCCCGCAGCCGGGGCAGGTATAGGCGACTTCTGCCGGGTCATAGCTGGCCCCGCACAGAACGCATTGTAAATGAGATATATGGCTGGCTGGCATATTGCACTTCCAATGTTAGCTGCTCTACCACTCTGCCGTCCTACCCCGGCACCCAGGTCCCCAGGTTCCCAGGTTCCCAGGTTCCCGGTTCCCAGGTTCCCGGTTCCCAGGTTCCCAGGTTCCCAGGTTCCCAGGTTCCC
>Ga0070738_10008015_pt1 | contig 10299 bp, 10 predicted proteins | sample Coa_R2_2_FD_66446 | JGI IMG/M metagenome (GOLD analysis project Ga0070738, IMG submission 66446) | Surface soil microbial communities from Centralia Pennsylvania, which are recovering from an underground coalmine fire - Coalmine... | ecosystem: Environmental > Terrestrial > Soil > Unclassified ... | reverse complement strand
CGGTAGATACCGTCTGACTTGTCAAGTCTTTGTGGAGCGAATGTCACACAGACCCAAAAAAGAAGAACAGCATGAAGGAGCACAGGGAGCTGACGCAGCCAGCCTGGCTGGCTGAGAATGGTCAAGAACCGGAGAGAGCCAAGCAGAGTGCTACGCCGCGTTGGGGAATGCCAGAGCAGGCTGATAGTCCTGCCCGTTCTTCCAGACGCCGTAGACGATGTGCAAAAGCTTGCGCATGACGGCGACCACAATGACCTTCTTGGGCTTGCCTGCCGCTTGCAGCCCAGCGGCCCAGGCATGCATCTGGTGGCTGACGCGTTTGGCTACCAGAGCGCTCATATACATCGTCTGACGCAAGTCTTTGCGGCCATGCCGATCAATCTGGGCCTGGCCGCGCACCGAGGAGCCAGAGCGATGCTCTTTGATCGCCAGCCCTGCCAGCGAGACCAGGGCGCCGACCTTCTCGAAGCGGTCGATCTGACCGATGTGAGCCAGCAGACGAGCCGCGGTGAGCCAGCCAATGCCCGGAATGGTTTGCAGGCGCTGCCAGATGGCTTTGAGAGGGGGATGGGCTCGCAGATGGGCTTTGATCTCCCGCTCGGTGAGGGTGAACTCGTCGTGCAAGAACTGGACATGGGCACGCACCCGCTGCTCAATGGCCTGGGTCATGCGTCCCGCCTCCAGCCGGTTGCGCTCCTGACGCAGCATGTGTTGCACATCATCACGACGATGCAAGAGGGCGCGTAACGTCATCAGTTCAGAGGGCAGGGGCTGGTACGGACGGGGGGGTGGTCTTGAGCGTAGCGAGCGAGCAAGTGGGCATCCAGCTTGTCGGTTTTACTACGAACCTGCTGACTGCGACGATACTCGACGAGGACCGCCGGGTTGAGCACGCTGAGCCGATAGCCGAGGGTGAACAGCTCAAGGGCAATGGCATCCGAATAGCTGCCCGTGGCTTCCAGACAGACCCATACCTGCCCAGGGGTCAGCCCAAAGGAACTGACCCAGGCGTGCAGGGCCGCGAAGCCCACCGGGGTATTGGCAAAGACTTGATAGAGGGCACGCTCAGCCACGCGCAGGACGACATCGAGTTGGTCTTTGGCGACATCAATGCCCACAGAGGCAGTTGTGGTCGTGATCAGACTCATGAGAGGACACCTCCTAAAAAGGGGAGATATGATAGAATACAGGTGGCGAGAAGAGGCCGCGTGCGGTCGCCGATCATCCTTGGATGCGAACTCATCTCGGGTCCACGAGAGGTTCCAGATACCGTTGGAACTGTGCCGCAAGCCACCAGCAGAGGGATCGCATCTACACAACGAGCTTGATGCTCAGGGGCAAGGTCAGATTCACCTCGGCTGGCTCTCTTCTCAGCTTTCCTCTATTGTATCCGATCCTCTCGTTTCCCATACCTCTAAGATACAAGGGGCAAGAGGCGGTGTGGAGAGGGGCGGGGGCCTCGCGCTTGCCCTCTGGCGACCTCACATCTTTTCAGCCCACAAGCATACCAGCAAGGGATGTCCAATGATAAGGAAAAAGTACACATCTATGTCCGATTGTCCGAAAGTGCCATGAGCCGTTCTGTGAAGCGGCTTTATAGGATCGGACATCAATCGGACATGGTTTGAGGGCATCAATAGAGACAGATACCAAACGTTCCAGCGGTGGAATAATACTTTGGCCCGCTGACGATGCTCCGGTTCGGAGCATCGTCGTCAATAAGGAGGCAGCAAGTGTTGGCACCCGAGCATCAGCGCGGGTGGTGGTGATGAGAGAGGTCAGTGCAGCGCAGGCTACCAGCGAGAGGTGGAACGAGGGCCGACATAGCCGCAGACGCCCGCGCGCGGCGAGTTGGCCTGTGGCCGCAGCCCCTGCTTCCCACAAGGATGCGTCTCCGCACAGGAGTGACAAAGCCAGTTCTTGTCCTGACCGAGACAATGCCAACAGATCACAGCGACAGGCGCTTCCCCGCACACATCACAGGGGATAAATGGGAGCGTGTTCCTGGCAAGGATCTGGATCGGGCTTTTGCGGGCCTCCACGTTTTCTTCGGCAATGACTTTGATCACCAGTTCTGTGGTGGAGCCGAAATCGTACTCGTACGCGCAGATCTGCCCCGGGTGCAGGATCTCGCTGAGGGGCGTGCGCATACTTCTCGTGAGCTTGAGCCAACTCAAGATCGTCTGGCTCTCCTCCTCGCCTCTATAAGATACCCCATCGATCTCGAAGGCACTCAGATGGCCGCAGCACTCCAGCCACATATCGCGCAAAAACTGATCGAGCGTTGCCAGGGTGGCATGGGTATCGATAGCCAGATGCATCCAGTACATCGGCAAACGACGACCTTCGACCCGCAGGTGAAACGCGCGGCGTAGTCGCTGCTTCTGCTGACTCTTGTCGTCACTCTGAGGGCGTGGTCGCTGCTGGCACGTCTCCAGGTGCCTGGTCATAGCGGATTTGCTTAACTCCCTCTGACAAAACGCGCATGTTCCTCTTGAAATTCGGTTCCCCATCCTTGCCTCCTGCTTTTTCTTTGCTTTCTCGCTCGCCGCTTCTCGTTGGGCTGCACCGCAATACCATACGTACCATCTCCCTGTTCAGTGTCCCAGATCCTCACATCGCTCCATTATACCCCTCTTTTCCGCAGCTGTTCACTACAATAGCTCTTCTGGCTCCTTCCACCATGCTCTTTTCTTTTCCCTCTCTGCCAGTACTTTCTTGCCTGAATGTATGCTTATTGCTTTTTTTATGCTATTATAGCTCCATCTTCCACTTCTATAAGGGAATGCTTTGATCATACCCTTGGGATTTTTCACTGGCGAAGGAGGTCTCTGCCTGAAACACTCCTGTTCGCTGCTGGTCACTTCGCTTACGCTACTCTTCGCTCTCAACGAAAATTGAGAAGAATGTATGAGATTTTTCAGAGAATTGATGAGGCGATTCTCTTCATTCTGCTGGTATGCTCTTCTGCAAGAAAGAAAAAGAAACGCATTCATCACCTGGCGGGCACGCTCGATGATTGGAACACATAGATGTGAAGAAAGGATCATGATATGCCAGAGGTAATCTTCGACCTGCAAACTATCACGCCGCTGTTTCTGACAGGGGCGGATCAACATACTGCCGAACTCCGCGCCCCGTCGTTTCGCGGCATGATGCGCTACTGGCTCAGGGCATTGGTGGGTGGATTGGTTGGGACAACTTCCCAGGGCCTGGAAAAAGTGAAGAAGGCCGAGACAGCGGTTTTTGGCGCGGCAGATACTGGCTCAGCAGTATCGATCAGAGTGTCAGCGGCTTCTCATGAGCCCAGAGAATTCACGGAACAGATAAGTGTGAGAATCGGAGGCAAGTGGCAGGCAACGGGTAAGGGTTACTTCCTTTGGTCCATGGCGAGGAGCGGCAGGGCAGACAGAGGCAATCTCAAACCGGCCCGCTGGTACTTTCCACCAGGCACGAGTTTTCAAGTTACCTTATCAGCGCGAGCCACGGATACCACCAGCCTCGATCAGGCCGTTGTGGCCTTCTGGCTCCTCACGCAGCTCGGAGGCATTGGCTCGCGTTCACGCCGTTGTGCCGGAAGCTTGGCTATCCAGTCCGTTCTGGGCGATACCGCATCCCTTCCTTTCAATACGCCGGAGAATGCGCGAGCCCTCAAACTGCAACTCGAACAGGGAATACAAGAAGCGAAAAAGATCGCTCAACAAGCTCACCAGCTTGAGCAATTCGCGATCAGACAGGCTCAATTCGATATCCTGACACAGGGAGTCTGCCGTATCTGGATACTCCAGGATGAGCAGCCGTGGCCCAACGCTGAAGTGGCCATGCAAAAGCTTGGTGAGAACTTACAAAGCTATCGCAGCCACATCGCCATTGAGCGGCGGAAGATTTTTGGACTCCCCTTGCCTCCCATGATCTTTAACAAGCGACGCGCATCACCCCTGCTGCTACGCGTGGCGGAAATCCAGAACAAAAAGTACGTTGGCATCGCCGTGCTGTTTAAAACAGTTGGCAGCGATGTCTCTCTAGGAGATTACAAATTTATCGAAGACTGGGTCAACGCGTTTCGCGGAAAACAGGAGGTGATGTTGTGAGCGAACAGGATTCTTTCATGCTGATGTTTGCTCTGGGGCCGGTGCAGGTATTTATCGAGCAGGCACGCAAAACTCGTGATCTGTGGATGGGCAGCCTGTTGCTTTCCACGTTGATGGAAGCTGCGATGGAGAATATTCCAGGGCATTTCGTTTTCCCGGTGGTGCGCAAGGTAGGAACGACCCCTGATATTCCCAATAAATACGTGGCGCTTTTTCCTTCGGCGCAGGCAGCTCAACAGGCGGCTCAACAGAGTAGGGAGCAGATTAAGAAACGGTGGGAAGGGATCTGCCAGATCGTCTGGGAGCACATTATTCAAGGCTTTGATGACCAGACAACCAGAGACATATGGCAGCGACAGACCGATTTTGAGCACCTGTTTGAGGTATACTGGGCAATTGTTCCGAAGCAGTCGGAGTATAAAACGTGGTTGAACAGAGCAGAACAGGTCCTGAGCGCGCGAAAACGGTTGCGCGACTTTTTGCCACAGGATGAGCCAGGTGAGAAAAGTGCCATCTCTGGCGAGCGTGAGATCTTGCATCGTCAGCAGAGAGATAGCAAAAACGTCCAGCAATTCTGGAAAAGCGTGGCCACTCAGCCTCGACGATCCCCTCGTGACATTGATCAGGATGGTGAGGAACGCCTGGATTCCATTGACACAATTAAACGCTTTGCGACCATCATCGATGCCATTCCTATTCGCCAGAAGCAAGCGTTTCCCTCGACCAGTTCTATTGCGGTGGCCTCGTTTGTCGAGAGCCTCCTGACAAACTCTTTTCAGCCGCAGGCAGAGGCACGCTGGCGCGAGGCGTTCCAACAATGGGGCAAAGCGACAGCGAACCGGCTGTTAAGAAAACCATCTGAGGCAGCGGAGGATATTCCTTTCCTGTTCTCATTAACCAACCAGGTAGCTTATCATCACCTGCAGTGGTTGTTGCGACTTGATGGCGATCTCTATTTTCCGGCAACCTTTACGACGCGCCGTCTGGAAAAAGACTATGCCATTCCTGAGCAGGATGCGGCTCCTCTCGTCAGCAACTGCAAAGCCGCGCTCAAAGCATTGCTTGACCTTGCTACTGAGCAGAATATCACGCGCCCCACGCCGTATTATGGCATTATTCAGATGGATGGGGATCATATGGGCATGTTGCTCAGTGGCGCCGGAGATCCACATCATCATCAAGCCATCAGCCAGGCGCTTTCCACGTTTGCGCACGATGTTGCTTTACCACTGGTCGAGCAGGAGTATCCGGCAAGGCTGGTCTATGCCGGAGGAGACGATGTGCTGGCGTTCGCGCCACTTGGCAGGGATAGACAAAAGAGCGAGCAACCCCGCAACATTCTTGAGCTGGTAGATCAACTCCAGTTGCGCTATGCGAAAACTGTCTCAGAGGCGCTCCCAGCCCCGCAGGAAGGCGAAGGAGCCGAAGCCGTGACCGCCAGTATCGGCATTGCCATTGCCCACCATGTCACCTCACTCGCATATGCGCTTCGCTCTGCTCGTACTGCTGAACAGGCGGCGAAAAAGCGCTATGGCAGGAATGCTCTGGTGGTGACCCTGTTGCGTCGTTCGGGCGAGCAGACGCAGGTGGGCTGCCACTGGCGCTACCCGGCGATACACGATCCGACCGGGCAGCCTATTGCGTTGTTTACCCGTTTTTACACCCTCTTTCAAGAAGATCTGCTTTCGCCCAAGTGCGTCCATTTCTTGCTGGAAGAGGCGCCCGCGCTCGTTGGCTTACCATCGGAAGCACGGGAGAGCGAAGTGAAACGGGTCCTGTTACGCCAACTCGACCTTTCTCAGCAGAGTGAAGAGCAGCGAAAGGCTCTGACGCAAGAGATGATGGTGCTGGCAAATCATATTGCCACATTAGCGAAAGCCATGGACGCGGAGAACAATGGAGAGCCGATGACAACAGAGTTGCACGCGTTGCAGCGCCGTTATGGGCTGGTGGAAGTTTTCGGCTGGCTCCTCGTCATGGCGTTTCTCGCACGAAAGGATCAGGATCGGGAGTAATGCGCATCTTTATTGAACCCACTGAGCCGCTGCTGTTCCGTACGGGACGCCCATTTGCGGCTGGCATCCACAATTTCGCGGAATCGCTCTTTCCGCCAACGCCAGAGACGTTGCAAGGAGCCGTACGTGCCATGATCGCGGCAACCTGGGGCCAGAATCAGCATCCCGCCATCACCCATCCCTATGAGCTTTTTCAGCAGAAAGAACTGGTCACACTGATCGGGGAACGAACCAGTGAAGGTGAGACCTATGGCCGATTTCGCGTGACTGGGCTCACGCTCGGCTGGCGTGCGTCCTCCGAGCCTCATGTTGCTGTTGCTCGACTGTTTCCAGCCCCTGCCTATCTGATCCGCGCGAAGATAAAAGACGCTCAGCAGCAGGTCCACGATCACATTGTTCGTCTCAGCCTCACCACGCTTCAAAACGATGAGGAGAGTAACCTGCCCGAGGGATGCACGGCTCTGCTCATGCCGGAACTACAGGGGCAGACGATAGTTGAGAAGGCCGAACCCCTGAACGGTTGGCTGACGGCCCGTGGGTTACGGGCGGCGCTAGGAGGAGAGGTGGTGCAGAGTACGATGGACGAGCTCCACACCTATGAGCAGGTGTACGAGCGAGAGTCGCGCCTGGGCATCGGGATGGACAATGAGACGAAGAACACCAAAGAGGGCTATCTCTACCAGGCACAAATGATTCGGATGCGACCCGGCTACGGCTTTGTGGTTGATATCGCCTTTGGCGAGAGAAACAATGGTACCAGCAAAATGCCGGTCAAAGAGCCTCTTGAAGCGAGACCGAGCGCCTTGCGTTTTCTGCAAGAGGGATGGCTCATCCTGGGAGGGGAGCAACGTGCCGCTCGTTTCACCATCCTGGATCAAGAAGATAACCCGGCGGATGAAATCGACCAGTCGAACAGCGGCAGATTGCTTTACTTTGCCACCCCTGCCTACTTCAAGCGAGGCTGGTTGCCGGAAATGCCTGGTCTCTTTCCCATTCCTCCGGTCACTGCGGCCATCAACCGCTACCAGCCCATTGGCGGATGGTATCTCGACGCCCGGAACGCGGGAGGGGAGAGCAAACAGATCCACCGCTGCATCCCGGCGGGCAGTGTCTACTTCTTTGATCAATCCATCAATATCACACATGCAGTCACTGAATATGGTTGGCAAATTGGCTACGGTATTACCTACACAGGAGAATGGAAAGCATGATACAAGCAAGCACGATGCTCTATCTTTATGTCGAAACGCCCCTCCATGCCGGAACTGGTTCTGGCCTGAGCAGTATTGATCTGCCTATCCAGCGCGAACGCACCACGCAGTATCCCATGATTCAGGGCAGTGGGATCAAGGGCAAACTTAGAGCGGCAGCATACATCGCAAAAAAACAGGCAGGCACCTGGAGCGATGAAGAAATTAACGTTGTCTTTGGTCCTGACGAGAACGGCGCAGACCACGCCGGGGCGCTCATCGCCGGTGATGCACGCATCCTGCTCTTCCCTGTCCGCTCGCTGGACGGCGTTTTCGCCTATACCACTTCGTATGAAGTGCTGAGCCGCTTCCAGCGTGATATCGCACGCAGTAGCAAGCAACTGAATTGGAATGGACCCTCCCAGTCAGAGAATCAGGGAGAAGAGCAGGCTGCGTTTGTTACGACACCCAGTAGCGTCGCGACGGGAGATACCCTTGTCCTGGAAGAATTTAGCTTTACCAGCAGCCCAGATCCGCAAGTGAATACCATTGCACAATGGCTTGCTGAACAGGTAATGCCGCAAACACCTGAGTATCGCTATTGGCGTGAGAAATTGAAACATTCGCTGGTCATTCTGCCCAACAACGACTTTCGCGACTTCGTCGTCCATGCCACCGAAGTTATCACCCGCATTCGCATTAGCCGCGAGACAAAAACCGTCGATAAAGGTATGCTCTGGACGGAGGAGCACCTTCCCTCAGATACGCTACTCTACGTCCCGATGTACGCGACCCCGGCGCGCAAAATGAAAAATGGCAGCAACGACAAAGGCGCAGCAAGCATGACAGCTTCTGCCATTCTCGATAAAGCCAGGTCGCTGGAAAACAGCCTGCGGGGGTATATCCAGCTGGGCGGCGACGAAACCGTCGGTCGCGGCATGGTCTGTATGCACTGGGCGCAAAAGGAGAACTAAGGATGGAACAGAGAGTACAGAACCGCCGACAAAACAGCGAGCAGGAGCGGGGGAGAATCGCCTGGGAACAGGTCCTCAGTATAAAGAATGCCTCTTCAAATACTCTTCAGAAAGAGTATCGTTCGCTGGCGCGTGGTTTGAATGCCATGATTCAGATCAATGGTCTGGGACAGACCCTCGGTTTCCTCAATGCAAAAGGCAAAGGCGATGCAAATAAAGCGCACGCTCGCCTGCTCCAGCACGTCTCGGATTGGATGAGTGGAGAAGATCAACAACACCGACCACACTTCTCCAGTACAAATGGCGCTGTCCTGCGCGAACAGGGCTTGCTCAAATGGATCACGGATGCGGAAACCTCGAGTGCCGATTATCGCCGGGCGACCACGGAATGTCTGGCCTTTGGTATCTGGTTACGCCGTTTCGCCGAGGCCGAATTAGAAGATGACACAAACCCATAGGAGGAGTAGCATGCCGTATCAGGATTCATACTACTTGCCTGAGAGAATTTCTCGCGTCGTTCGGGGTCACCACAACCATTACCAGAATCCGGGGCTGATCCTGGATAAATACGTCCCGAGAATCGTGATCGACGACACAAAACAGAAGGGGCCCTGGCTGCGTACACTCTGTACAGAATATGCCATTGACAAAGAACTTGTTCAGGCCATCTATCAGCGCTGGCAGGCATTCCTGACGGCGCAAAATGCCACGCGATTTGACGCGACGCTCGAATGGCGTATGGTTGTTGGTCTGGGCGGCGAAAGTGTGCTGGAGACCGACATCACCTTGCATCATCTCTATGGCATCCCGTTCATTCCAGGCAGCGCGCTCAAGGGGCTCACAAGAACATTTGCGGCAGAACAAAAAGCTTATCATGTTGCCTCAGAGAAACTGGAAGCCGGACTGAAACCGAGCCTGGAAGAAACAACGGATCATCCAGATATTCAGCGCATTTTCGGGACGCAAGAAAGGGCAGGCACGGTCATCTTCTTCGATGCCCTGCCAGCCAATGGCAAGTACGCCTTTGCCGTTGACATCATGAACCCGCATTACCCTGACTATTATGGCTCATTGCAAGGCGGAGCCATCAAAGCGCCAGCAAACAACCAGTCACCTAACCCAATCACATTCCTGACCATCCAGAACGCCATCTTCACCTTCGCGCTCGCCGTTCGTGATCCGCAGCACCAGGAGGACTTGCTAATCGCCCAGCAGCTGCTCCAGCAAGCGATTGAGCAATACGGCGTTGGCGGCAAGACCAGCGCGGGGTATGGGTACTTCAAAAAAGAGGATTCACCTGAGCTCAAAAAGGCGCAAGTTAATCCAAGCGAGCGGATTCGCGCCAAACTCCCGCAATTTCAATCAGGACAGGAGCTCAAAGGCAGTGTTATCCCATTGACCGATGAACTCCGCTCTCGAATGCCGTCTGATATCAAAACTGTGCTCAGATACGAGTCCTTCCCTACTGCTGAAGCTCTCATAGCTCTCAATGCCGAAGAAGTAGAGAACTGGAAACCTGGTGAGACTCGCATTTGTATTTTCGAGCGTGAAGTGGTACACGAGGGCTTGACCATCTGGTTCTGCAAGCCTCGCGCGAAGAAGGATAAGAAGAAATAAAAGGAGTAAACATATGGAAAAGAAAAAGGCACTCTTAACACTGTTTGGTGGACGGTCGTTTCTGCCCACAGCACTCACGCTGATGTATGAGAAACCAGAAATAGTGGTAGTTATTAGTTCTAAAGAAAGTCATCGGGATTTGCACCTATTGCAACGAGCCATTGATGCGTATCAAAAAAAGCATCAGTTCTCATGCCAATTAGAAACTCCCGAAGGAATAGATGCTTTTGATGTAACTGAAATACAGCGCGTTTGTGAACGCATGGTTGCGTGTCATCCTGATATGGACTGGTGTTTTTGGCAACGTTAGAGCCACCCACCAAGCAGAGGAAAAACTGACCATCTTGAGGAGGAGACCTCAAAGGTGGCAGAGCAAAAAGTTGACCACCTCCTTGTCAGAAGATAGTCGAGG
>Ga0070738_10008014_pt1 | contig 10301 bp, 10 predicted proteins | sample Coa_R2_2_FD_66446 | JGI IMG/M metagenome (GOLD analysis project Ga0070738, IMG submission 66446) | Surface soil microbial communities from Centralia Pennsylvania, which are recovering from an underground coalmine fire - Coalmine... | ecosystem: Environmental > Terrestrial > Soil > Unclassified ... | reverse complement strand
CCTGGGCGGGCTGGGCTTGGGCGCAGACCGGCGCCGAGAACAGGCTGGCCAAAAGGGCAATGACGGATACGGTGGTTTTTGAATCGCGAAGCATGGCTTCCTCCCCTGTGTCGCAGTGTTTTTTCTGCCGGGAGATGGAAACAGCCCCCTGCGCAGTGACCTCACCGGAGAAGCCAGTTCCCTGAAGCATCAACTGCAACGCCTCAGAGACCGTGTACGAACCTTTGACCGGATTGCTCCGGATCTGGGCCAATGCGTAAGGGTAAAGAACCACCACCCCCGTCTGCCGCGATAAGGCAGGCAGGGCTGTCAGCAGGTCCGACCCCGAAATATCTAGGTCATATTTCGTGGTCTGGGTGAACGATGGCGCTGCGAAGACTGGTACTGGAAATGCCAGGCATCCGCAGAGCGCGACCGCCGCGAGCGTCTCTCCCCTAAACGTCATTTTCTGGCCCAGCGGGTTGGCACAACTTCTGCCTTCACACCGGCCTTATGATGATTGAGACCGGCGGGAAGACCAAACTACCTAAGACCTCTAGAAAAAAATTCGAAGTGGGCGAGCGCCATTGACATTTCACGACAGGCAATCGGGCGGACGCCAAATCGTCCCGTCAAAATTCTGGTCAGTATACAGATAGGTTGGCGCGGCGCCGTCGAAGCGCGTCAGTCCTTGCCGGCCGCCTTCTCGCGACCTGAGCTGAAGCGCACATGCTGCGGATCGATCCATTCCGCATGGATGCCGAAATTATTTTCCAGGGCCGCGAAAATGGCCGGGATCTGATCGGTCCGGAATGCCCCGGCCACGGGAAGATTTTCCAGCGCCGGATCGGCCAGTTCGATCTTGATGTCGGAATAGCGGCTGAGATCGGCCAGGACTTCCGCCAGCGGCTGGCCGGTATAGATCAGCTCGCCCTGCCGCCAGGCCAGCTTGCGCCCCATATCGGGTGTGGAAACGGCCTCGCTGCGCGCGAGCTTTTCGCCCAGCACGATATTCTGCCCCGCTGTGAGGACACCGAAGGCCTTGGGGCCGCGCCCCGGCGCGGCCGCGGGCGTCACCTCGACACTTCCCTTGGTGACACCGACCTCGACCACGCCCGCCTTTGACAGATGCACGTCAAAGGCCGTCCCAATGTCACGCACCACATAATTGTCGGCATAGACCGTGAAAGGCCGGCCTTTGTCGTGCACCACGTCGAAATAGGCTTCGCCGCGCAGCAGATGGACGTCGCGGCGGCCGGCGGAGAAATCCACGTCCAGGCGGCTGTCGGTGTTCAGAATGACCGAAGAGCCATCGCCCAAGGTGATTCTCTTCTGGGCCCCGACCGCCGTTTGATAGGAAAGCCTGACAGGTTGCTGGACGATCCTGACGGGATTGCGCGCCTTCGCCACCTGCTGGGGCTTGGACTGAAGAAAGGCGGTTCCTCCCGCGGCCAGGATCACGGCTGCGGCCGATGCCGCCAACCAGGGCTTGGCTTTCTCCAGCAGCACGGACCGGTCGGCCCACAGGCCCGTCTTGGGTTCCGGTTTGTCTGCATCGATCAGCAGCCGCAGCGCATCGAACTCCGACCAGAGCTTGCCATATTCGGCGATGGCCTCGCGATGGAGGGTGCTGCTGTTCAGCCACTCCTGGAATGCCGCCTGGTCCTTGGCCGAGACCTCGCCTGCATCGAAGCGCGCCACCCAGGCGGCGGCCTCGGCCTCGATGGCCGCCGTATCCGGAAACGCCAATATTCTGCCCTTGTCGCTCATGACGCGTTCAAGCCTAGCACGATGTTATTCTGCCTTTTTGGCGTTAACAAAAGCCGGAAACCGCTCCGACATCCGGGCCTCATCGCCTGCACCCCCATGTGCCCGCATATAGGCGCGGCACCGCGATAGCCCGACGGCCACGTGATTTTCAACTGTTCTGACCGAGATATTGAGCCGGGCCGCGATCTCCTTTTGCGACAGGCCCTGCATCTTGCGCAGGATGAAAACCTTGGCGCATTGCGGCGGCAGCGCGGCGATTGCGCGCGCCAGAAGACGAACGCGTTCCCGACTGTCGACAACATCGTCCGCCAAGACCTGATTGCTGTCTTCTAAGACCGCCTGGCCCGCCAAATCCCCTAGAGGCTCGATGGTCATGGCCGATTGCCGGGCCAGCTCATTCAAGGCCAAGTTCTTGGAAATCTTGAACAAAAAGGCTTTCGGGGCCTCGATCGCATTCTTGGATTCGGCGGCGAAGGCGCGCAGGAAAGCCTCCTGCGCCAGATCGTCGGCAGCCTCGCGCGAGCGGATGAAGCGCCGCAGATAGCGTTTCAGCGCCACTTCATGCTCGAGATAGGCTTCGAGGATCGTCGACACTTGCCCCACCTTCGATCGACCAGCTTATGAGAGCCTAGCGCAGATGGGACGGAAAGGACAAACGCCGACTATTTCGGCGCGCCCGACACCGGACCCTGCTGGCGGCCACGCCGCTCTTGCAGGATGGCGTCGAACTCCGCCCGGCTCATTTTCAGCTTGGACGGGTTGGCGTTGATCCATTGCACGAAGGCGTCGTATTTTTTGGCCGTCCAGCCACCCTCGAATTCCCCGCCATTGGCGCCGCGCCGGTTCAGATCGAAGTTGAAAGCGTCTTCCAGATTGATGAACTCGGCGTGGGAGACCGCATCCTCGGCGAGATAGGCGGGGATGAAGATCACCCCTTCCCGCTTGGCCAGCACCAGATCGCCGGGCAGCACGGTGGCGCGGCCGATGCGGATGGGCGCATTGATCGATGTCAGGGTCATGTCCTTCCAGGCGGAGGGATCATAGGCGCGGTAAAGCCCGTTCATATTCTCCAGTTCGCGATTTTCCTCCGCATCGCGGATGCCGGCATCGAAGACGAAGCCGGTATGGGAATGGGTGGCGATGCCCGAACCGAGGTTGGAGCCGATCAGGGTACCTTCCACGATCTTGCCGAAGCCGTCGGCGACATACATGTCGCCGATGGTGAGCTCGGCGATCGGCCAGCTGTTATTGCCACTGACGCGGCCCTCGCGCTTTCCTTCCGCAGCAATGGCCTGGTACATGTCGCGGCGCAGCGGCATATATTGCGCCGTCAGCGCCCGGCCGGCGAAAGGCTTGTCCGGATGCAGCATCTGAAAGCCGGTATCGAACTGGCAGTTGTAGCCCTTGTCGCGCAGATAGTCCCAAAGATCCTCGATCGAGACATCCACGACGCGCTTGAGCAGATCGTCCGGCACCTTGGGACGGCCGTCGGGGAAACGCTCGCCTTTCCATTGCTCGGTATAGAACATCATCTGCTCCCGGGTCTGCTTGACCTGGGCGAAGGCGGGCGCGGCCATGGCCAGGGCCACGCATCCCAGAAGAAGGGGCTTCAACAGCTTCAGCATGACTTGGCTCCTCAGGGATGGGTCTTGACGACGGCATATTTGATGGTCTTGCCCGTCGTCACCAGCATCTGGTGCGGGGTATTGACCGGAACATAGATGTAATCGCCGGGATGCAGGACAAAGCTCTTGCCGCCCTTGACGGAGGCACCACGCGTCTCGCCGGGACCGGTCGTGTTGGGCTTTTCGATGCTGCCGCCCAGGATCAGATCGGCCTCGCCCTCCAGGATGAAGATGTGGTCTTCCCAATCGGCATGCTGCTCGGCTTGGCCGTTCTTGTCGCGGATGGTGATGTTGCTTTGCGCATTCTTGTGGTTCAGCAGCAGGTCCTGGCGGTAATAGCCGCCGGCACCCGGCTTGAACTGCTGGCTGGCCTTGGGCACGACCAGATAACCGTCATCCGCCATCGCTGCGGTGGCTATGACAGCGCTTGCGACCAGAACCGCCGTGAAAATTCCCCGCATGTCGTTTCCCCCTTGTCAGCCCCACCACACCTCACCAGGCGCCAGATGCGCTTTGGCGACATCCGGATTGAGATCAAAGCCCAGGCCGGGCTTGTCGTCGATGATGAAATACCCGTCCTTCCAATACGGCGCCGGGCGGGTCACCAGAGTCGGCCACCAGTCCACCCAGTTGGCCAGCTCATGGATGCGGAAATTGCGCACCGAGGCGCAGGCATGGGCGGATGCCGCGGTGCCCACCGGGCTGGCCGGGTTATGGGCCGCGGTCCAGATGCCGTAAAGATCGGCGAAATCAGAGACGCGCTTGGCCTCGAACAGGCCGCCCATCTTGGGAATGTCCAGATGCACGCCGGCGCAGGCCTGCTTCTCGATCAGTTCACGGAAGCCGGCCAGCAGATAGAGATTTTCGCCGGTGCAGATCGGCGTGTTGGTGGCATGAGCCACGCGCGCCATGGTTTCCACATTCTCGGGCGGCGTCGGGTCTTCCACCCACATCGGGTTCAGATGCTCGACCGCATTGCAATATTTGATGACGTCGTTGACCGAATATTTCCAGTGGCACTCGATCGCCATGTCGATATCGGGACCCAGCTCGGCGCGCACCCGGTCCATGCGGTCCACCAGGCGGCGGATGTCCCGGTTCGTGAGCTGGTTGGTATAGAAGTCATGGCCCGGCTCCTTGAACTGCGGATCGGCGGTGCGGGGCACGCTGTCGCCCTGGAATTTGAAGGCGGTGAAGCCGTAAGGGTTATTGGCCTTGGCTTCCGCCGCCTGCTCGCCCCAGCTTTTGGGATCTTCGGGATGGCGGTCCGGCGCCTGCAAGGTGCGATAGAAACGCACCTTGTCGCGGAAGCGCCCGGCCAGCAGATCGCAAACCGGCACACCGAGCAGCCGCCCTGCCAGATCCCAGAGCGCGATCTCGATGCCCGATGAGGCATGCACGGTGACGCCGGCGATGGCGCCATAGCCGCCATTGAGAAACAGCACCTTGGTCGCCAGCTTGATTACGTTCAGCGGGTCTTCCCCGATCAGCTGCTCGCGGAAACGGTTCAGCACCATGTCTTTGAGGCCCGGCCCCCAATAACCTTCGCCGATGCCATGGACGCCGGCATCGGTCTCGATCTTGATCAGATTCCAGTCCCAGGTGCCGCGGATGATCATCACCTTGACGTCGGTGATCTTGACCTTTTTCTTCAGATACTGAGCCTTGGCCTGGAATGGCAGGGCGAAGGCGGAAGCACCCGCGAGATTGGCGAGAAGCTTGCGACGATCCATCTTGTTCCTCTATGCGCGGTCAGTTTCCGGGCGGCTGGTCGATCTGGAAGTAATGAACCTGGCCTTCCTTCAGCCGGGGCGTCATGGCCAGGCGCGTGCAGGTGCCGGTGTTGGGCGCGCAAGTGGCCCGGTGCCAGCGTGTGTCGTTGGCCTGGATCACATCGCCGGTATCGCCATGCACGATGCCCTTGCCGGTGATCAGCACGTCCAACTGGCCTTCGATCACCACCCAGGCTTCCACCATATTCTCATGGAAATGGCCCCAGCTGGTATCGGGCGGCAGCTTGGTCAGGGCCCCAGCGCGGATGATGTGGGCAGAGGTATGGCCGTCCATAGCGAAGTCGCGGCTCTTGCCGCCCTTGGCGGCATAGTCGTTGAAATCCAGATAAGGCTGATTGCCCGGCTCATAGCCGCCGGTCGAGGTGATCTTGGCCTTGTCATAATGATAGCCGGGCACGGGCGTGGGCGTTTCATTTTCCGGATAGGAGGGCACCTGTCCCGCCGGCGTCGAACGATAGAATACCACCGGCTCGGTGCCGGTATTTTCCATGCAATAGGCGAGCCGCGGCGCCACATCGAACAGATAGCCCTTGGTGGCAGTGAAAGGCTGTTGGCCGTCGATGGTGATCTTGACCTGGCCGCTATAGATCCAGCCGAAGACGCGGTCATCGGCATAGAACTGGCACTTGGTCTTTTCGCCCGGCGCCAGAGAAACATAATGGCCGTCATAGTCGCGGGTCAGCATCACCGGCTGATCCCAGCTTTTCTGGCCCTGATGCGCCTTCAGGATATCGGCGATGTGGGTCACCGGCTTGTTGACGCCGGTATAAGGCGTGTCCTTGTGCGCGGCCCAGACGATGCGGGGCGGTCCATTCTCGCCGCCCGGTTGGGCCAGCGCCGGCAGTGCCGACAGCAAAAGTGCCGATGCCAGGCTCAACGCTTTCATAAACCCCTCCCCAGACGCGCTTTTGTTGTGTGAAAGAGATTGCAGCGCGCGGAAAGAGGCGTCAACGTCAGGCCCAACCAAGAACAAGGCTGGGGGCTGGATATGAGCAGGTGCAGCATCATTGTTGCCGCGCTTTTGGGCGTCGCGGCGATTTCCGCCAGTGACGCCTGGACGCAGGAAAAGGGGGCGCAAGCCGGCCAGCAACTGTTCAAATTCGACAATCTGTCCCGTATCGGCGGCATGACGCCCAAGGTGGAAGGCGCGCCGCAGCTGGTGGACTCCCCGGTGGGCAAGGCCGTGCAGTTCAACGGCAAGGACACAGGCCTTTTCTTCCCCGGCCGGCCGCTGGTCGGGGCCAAGACCTTCACCATCGAGGCGATCTTCCGGCCTGAAGGCGGCGACTTCCAGCAGCGCTTGATGCATATCGCCGAAACCGATCCCAAGACCGGGTTGGACGCCAATCCCGGCGGCACCTCGGACCCCAATCCCCGCTTCATGTTCGAGGTGCGGGTGGTGGACGGCCAATGGTATCTGGACGCGTTCGTCAACAGCGCCGCCGGCAGCAAGGCCCTGATCGATCCCAAGAAGCTGCATCCCATCAATCAATGGTATGCGGTGGAACAGACTTATGACGGCAAGACCTATCGCTCTTACGTCAACGGCGTGTTGGAGAATGAGGGCGATGTGGCTTTCATCCCGCACGGCCCGGGCCATATGATGGTGGGCGTGCGGATGAACCATGTGAATTATTTCAAGGGCTCGGTGGCCGAAGCGCGTTTCACCGACAGGGCGCTGAAGCCAAGCGAATTCCTGAAAGTGCCGAAGTAACGTCAGGAGTCCTCGCGGGCATCCCATTCCGCTTCGAATTCGGCGCGGCTGATTTCCTCGCATTCAAATTGGGGCAGCGCGGCCAGTTCATCGAAGGGTGGCACCGGCACCGTGCCCAGCCCCGTCGAGCCGTATGAGGTCTGGCGGTCGGCATAACCCTTGGCGCCATCGCGCCAGATTTCGACTTTTCTCACTTCCCAATTGCGGTCGTCCAGCTCGCAAATCAGCCAGACCGGCACATCCCTTTGATCATGTTTCCAGCGGAGGCGAATATATTTCATTCGGCGCTCCGCGGGGCCCGTCATCTGGCTTTCAGAAAATAAATCCCACCGGGCGTGTTGATGGAGGCGGTAACGCCGGTGGGGGTCAGGTGGCCGGTGGCATGGTCGATCTTGAACTCGGTCACATTGCCGCCATTCTCATTGGCGGCGAAGAACCAGTTGCCGGTGGGATCGATGCGCACATTGCGCGGCGTTCGCCCGCCCGAAGGCACATTCTCCTTCAGGCTCAACGCACCGGTCTTTTTGTCGATGGCGAAGACCGTGATGCTGTCATGGCCGCGATTGCCGACATAGAGGAATTTGCCGTCCGGCGAGATGGTCAGCTCGGCCGTGGTGTTATGGGCCTTGGCCTCGTCCGGCACGGTGCCGATGACCTGAATCTGCTTCAAGGTGCAGCCATCGATGGTGAAAACGCTGACTTCCGAGTCCGTCTCATGGTCTACATAAAGAAACTTGCCGTCGGGCGACATCTGGATGCGCCGCGGGCCCGCGCCGGCATGGGTCTCGACATAAGGCGTCGCGCAAGGCGTGATCGAGGGTGCCGCGGCATCGAAGTGATAGCTATAGACCCGGTCCAGCCCCAGGTCCGCGATATACATATACTTGTTGTCTTTGCTGAACTGGATGCCGTGCTGTTTCGGCCCCGGCTGCTTGGGAGACAGCGGCTTGCCGGTATGCTGGTCGACATAGAAGGCCTCGGCCAGTTTGCCATCCGGCTCCAGCTTATAGGCCGCCAGCGAGCCATTGGTGTAGTTCACCGTCACCGCCACCCGGCCCGACGGGTCCACCACCACCTGGTTGGGCTGGGCGCCATGCGAGGAGGTCTTGTTCAGGAAGGTCAGCGCGCCCGTATGCGGATCGATGCGATAGGCGCTGACGCCGCCTTGCGTCTCCCAATTGACAGTATAGAGCGTCTTGCCACTGGGCGCGATCCACAGATGGGCGGGTTGTGGCGTCTCCGCCATCAGGCCTAGCGGCTCCAGCTTTCCGCTTTTGCTGTCGAAGCGCCAGGCATAGATGCCTCTGGAGGTGCCGGCGGTATAAGCGCCGACATACATGAAATATTTGGCTGCAAAAGCCGGTGCTGGAGCTATAAGCGCGGCCAGCAAAAAGGGGGCAATCTTTCGCATCAGTCTCTCTCCGGTCCGCCAGGCATGCGCACAGACGCCGCCGGCGGCTGGGGCGGGGTGCCGAGCCGCGTCAGATAAGCGAGCAGATCGTCGAACTCGGTCTTGCTCAGCCGCTTGTCGTAATCGGTCGGCATCAGGCTCTTGGGCTCGCGCACCACCGATTTCAGCTTGGCGCGGTCCAACAGATAGAGCTTTTGGTCCAAACCCATCACCTGCAGCGAGAAACTGTCCTCATTGCGCAAGAGGCCGCGGATGGTCTTGCCGTCGGCGGCGGTGATGCGCACCACCGGCCAGACCGGCAAGGGCGTCAGCAGATGCGGCTGCGCCCCGCCGGGACCATAGACCCGATGCTGTTCCTGGGTCAGCGCCTCGATGATGGAATTTGTCTTGCGCACCGATGCCAGCTGCGAAAGGTCGGGGCCGATGATGCTGCCGCGGCCATTCACCATATGGCAGGTTCCGCACTGGCCTTTGCCCCAGAAAATCGCTTCGCCATTGGCCACATTGCCCGGCGACGGCGCATCGATGGCGGTACCGCGCAGCCCCTTCACATAGGCGGTGATCTTCCAGATCTGGTCGTCGCTGAGCTTGGCCTGGTGCGCCGGCATTGGCGTGCCAGGGATGCCGTGCTGGATGGCGTCGAAAATCTGGCTGTCGGTATTGCGGGCATAGGAGCGGCCCGGGATCGCCAGGCCCGGCCCGAATTCGCCCGCCGCGCCATTGGCGCCATGACAGCCGGTGCAGGTGGAATTGAACAGGCTGCGGCCTTCCTCGATCGCAGCCTGGTTGCCGGCAAAGGGATTGCGCGGGCCGTTGTCGGTGGCTGGACGGCGCTGCGCCTCGGCGGCGCTGACGATCAGAAGCAAGGCGGTGACGGCAAGAGCAATCCTCATTTCGCAGCTCCTTCCGGCAGACCGAAGGCAAAGACATTGCTCGAGGAGATCACGGCGACATATTGCCGGCCGCCCACCGCATAGCTGATGGGGCTCGCCGTGATCACATCCCCGGTATTGAAATGCCACAGCACCTTGCCCGTCTTGGCATCCAGGGCGGTGAACTGGCCGAATTCCTCGGGACTGAACACCACCCCGCCCGCGGTCGACATCAGGCCCGGGCCATAATGATGCGAGGTGACCTGCTCATAATCCCAGACTTTCTTGCCGGTGAAGGCGTCCAGCGCCCGGGTGAAAAGCTGCCAGGTCTTGCCGGGCTCCGGGCTTTCCAGATAGCCGGTGCCGGCGTAATTGCGCGCCGTATCGCGAATATTGATGCCGCAGCCTTCCTGGGCCACGAAGTAGAACCTGTGCAGCGCCGGATCATAAGTCGGCGACGGCCAGTTGGTGGCGCCCGCGGTCGAGGGACAGGTGGTCGTGCCTTTCACCGAAGGGTCATGGGCCGGATCGGGAATGGGGTGACCCTTGCCGTCCCAACCCTTCAGCCAGTCCACTTTGCTGACGAACTGGGTGGCCTGCAGGAATTCGCCGTTGGTGCGATCCAGAATGTAATAGAAGCCGTTGCGGTTGGCCTGCAGCAGCAGCTTGCGCGGCTTGCCTTTCCACACGGCATCGACCAGCACCGGCATTTCCAGCGAATCGTAATCATGCGTGTCGTGCGGCGTGTTCTGGTAGTACCACTTCAATTTGCCGGTATCGACATCCAGCGCCACGATACTGTCGCTGTAGAGATTGTCGCCCTTGCGGCCCTCGCCGGCCCATTGCGGCTCGGGCTGGCCGGTGCCGTAATAGATCAGATTGAGTTCCGGATCATAAGAGCCCGACACCCAGATGGGCATGCCGTCCGGCTTCTGCCCGCCCCAACTGGCCAGCGCCGGATCGTCGGCACCCGGCACCGGCGTCCAGCTCCACAGATATTGGCCGGTATCTGCGTCATAAGCCTGGATGAAGCCGTGCGGCTGATTGCCGGAGACGATCAGCTTGCCCTTGGCGATCAGCGGCGCCTGGCCGGCCAGTTGCAGGCCGTCATGGACGGCCACATCCCACAAGACACTG
>Ga0070738_10008010_pt1 | contig 10310 bp, 4 predicted proteins | sample Coa_R2_2_FD_66446 | JGI IMG/M metagenome (GOLD analysis project Ga0070738, IMG submission 66446) | Surface soil microbial communities from Centralia Pennsylvania, which are recovering from an underground coalmine fire - Coalmine... | ecosystem: Environmental > Terrestrial > Soil > Unclassified ... | reverse complement strand
TTTTGTTGCTACGAAATATGATGAATCAATTTGATGGTTACGTTAGATTCGACTCTGGATAAATTTTAAACACAGTTCTTTTTCTCTATCCAGAGTGATGAAAGAGCGTTAGGTGTGACTATGCTAATTCTGTTTTGAAAAGAAGTTAATACAAGTGTATGTGCAAGAGGCAAATTAGAGTGAACTGGACACGACGCAAGATCATTAACACAGGTCTTTTTACACTAGGAATCACCGCAGCTTCAGGTATTCCACCTGCGGCACCTCAACTACAGAAACGGACTTATAACGCCTTCGCCAGAATTGTATCACGTCAGATATACGAGACCACTTTCCCTCAGCGTAACCCTCTATACACATACGACAGCTTGGTGAGGGCAGTTGAGTACTTCCCGAAATTTTGCAACGAGGGTTCGGACGAGCATTGCAAACGCGAAGCAGCTGCGTTTCTGGCAAATATTGCTCACGAAACCTCGGGTCTAGTTTACCTCCAAGAGGTAAACAAAGAGAATTGGCCTAAATACTGCGATCCTAATAACACTGCCTATCCGTGCGTGCCTGGTCGCACTTATCACGGTCGCGGTCCCATACAGCTATCTTGGAACTTCAACTACGGCGCAGCAGGTAAAGCTTTAGGACTGAATCTGCTTAACAACCCAGACCTTGTCATATCTAATGGTGTAATTGCCTTCCAAACTGCTCTGTGGTTCTGGATGACTCCCCACTTACCAAAGCCTTCTTGTCATGATGTTATGAGTGGTCGCTGGAATCCCACTCCCGAACAGGTGAGTAAGAGGTGGGCTCCTGGTTTTGGCATGATTATTAACATTATCAACGGCTACATTGAATGCAACAAGCCGACACCTCCTCAAGTCAACAGCCGGGTAGAAATGTACCAGCGTTTTACCAAATTGTTGGGTGTGAGCATGGGTAATAACTTCTACTGCACTCGCATGAAGGCCGAATGACACATCATATATCCTCTGAATATAAAAAGGGACTGTAAACAGTTATGAACCTAAATATTAAAAGCTTTTTTCGAGCTACTAATCCTAGCAGAACTTTAGATACAGAAAATGAGGAAGATCAGAAATATTACATTGACTTTTCATTAGTGCGGGGTGGCAAAATTATTGAAGAGTTGAAAAATAACATTACATTTTTCTCACCTGATGAGCCTACATGTGCCCTGTTTACAGGGCATATTGGTTGTGGCAAGTCTACAGAATTGCTGAGATTGAAAGCTGATTTGGAAGACGAAGAGTTTCATGTAGTATATTTTGAATCTTCTACAGACTTAGAAATGGGTGATGTTGATATTGGTGATATCTTGTTAGCCATTGCGCGTAGGGTAAGTGATAGTTTGAATCACTTGAGCCAAGTAGGAATTGACGAATTTAAAAATTTAAAAAATATTCTAAGAGATATTGCTAAGCTTTTACAGACAGAAATAGAGCTTTCCGCTGAAGCATCTATTCCTTTGGGTATTGGTAAGATTACCGCTAAAACTAAAAATAGCCCTGAGCTTCGCAATAAATTAAGGGAATATCTGGAGCCAAGAACTACAAAGATAATAGAAGCAATAAACCAGGATTTGCTACAATCAGCCAAAGAGAGACTGAAACAGTACAGGAAAAAAGGATTAGTAGTAATCGTTGATAATCTTGACCGAGTAGAAAATCGTAATAAGCCATGGGGTCGCCCTCAACAAGAATATCTATTTATAGATCGGGGTGAACAATTGCGGCAACTAAAGTGTCATGTAATTTATACAATGCCACTTGGGTTATTATTCTCAAATGATTTGAATCGGTTGACAAGTCGATTTGGAGTAGACCCGAAAGTATTGCCAATGGTACCAGTGAAATTACGGGATGGTAGTGAATGCTCTGAAGGAATGGCTCTATTGCGACAGATGGTTTTGGCAAGAGCATTTCCAAATTTGAAACCACAGCAGCGATTAACCTTGGTTAAAGAAATTTTTGATTCAGAGCAGAGCCTAGATTATTTGTGTCGAATTAGTGGAGGTCATGTAAGAGAGTTACTAAGGCTCCTAAATGATTGGATTAAAAAACACCGAGAACTACCTCTTTCCTATCAGGAATTAGAAAATGTAATTAGATACCGCCGTAATCAAATGATTTTTGCAATTACAGATAATGAGTGGGCTTTGTTACGTTATGTGCAAGAGCGGCGGCAAGTTAGTGGTAATGATGGCTACCAAACTTTAATTCGTAGTATGTTTGTATATGAGTATCGTGATTATAATGGGTCTTGGTTTGAAGTGAACCCTATATTGGCAGAATCGGAAAAATTAAATTCATGACGAATGGATATCATAACAGAGATGTTGAAGATGAGACAAACCGGAACTCATTACAAGAGCTGGTAAGGGCAATTGAGTGGAATAGTGAACAGTTCGCTCTGATTTTAGCACGATGTAACTATGCTAGTTTGCGGTCTAACTTAGTGACGAGCTTACGAACGCTCTGTTCAGTTGAAATTCGAGAAATATTTCTAGATAGTTCTATCAAGACTCTCTACACGACTATCCAAACAGAACTGAACGGGGATCAGCCTCAGGCATTAATGCTATATGGTTTAGATTCCATCATTAATCTCGATCAACTCTTAACAGGTGCTAACCAGGTTAGGGAAGAATTTCGTAAAAATTTTAACTTCCCGATGGTTTGGTGGATTACAGATGATGTATCACAACAGCTAATTCGGTTAGCACCAGATTTCTACAGTTGGTCTACTGGTGTTGAATTTGTAAATTCTACCAACAACTTAATTAGTTTTATCAAGCAAACTGCTGATGGGATTTTTAACAAAATTTTAGATACAGGTGCAAGTATATTTATTAACAACACAACTTTTAATTTGAATATTGGTTCCCCAATTCGCGCAGAATTGGAGTCAGCATGGAAAGATTTGCAAAATCGTGATTGTAATTTAGATTTAGAATTAAAAAGTAGTGTGGAATTTCTTTTTGGTCGAGCTCTTAATAGCTCACCAGAAAAATCTAGACAACATTTTGAGCAGAGTTTAGCTTTTTTGCAGCAGCAACAAAGGAGTCAGGAATCCGAAATTTCAAATCAAAAGTTGATAGAAAGACAAGGGTGTTTATTCTACTGTCTGTCATTATGGTGGTATGCAGAAGCTCAGAAGCATTCAGATAGGAGAAATGAATTTTATAATCGAGCAAAATATTATTCTCAACAACGTGATGAAATTTTTGAGCATGCTAAACGCCCAGAATTAGTAGCTAAGTTTATCAATGCTTCGGGGGAAATTTTAAAACGCCTAGAGCAGTGGGATGAGTTAGAGATCATTGCTAAACGAGCATTGGTTTTCCATCAAACCTATCCCGATCAGCTTAGACTAGCGCGAGCATATGGTTTTCTTGCTGAGGTTGCTTTAGCAAAGTCAGCGTGGACGGAAGCTCAGGAGTTGTCCCAACAAGCTCTCCAATTTCTAACAAATGCACAATCAGATAATTTTATATTGTCTTCAGTAGAGCAAAGGGCTAGTTTAGACTGGGCATTTTCGTATCATCAGGGTTGGTATTTATTATCTTTAGCGAAAGCTCAACGAGCCCTTGAAAAGTTAGAAGAATCTATTAATACTTTAGAACGTGCTAAGGTAGTAACCAAAGCTCAGTATGATCCCCAGCTTTATATCTTGATTCTGGAGACTTTACAAAAGAATTACTTTAAACAACGTCAATATTTAACAGCGTTTAAGATTAAACAAGAGCAACGCTCAATTGAACAACAGTTTGGTTTACGCGCTTTTATTGGTGCAGATCGCTTGCGCTCAAGACAATCAATATCTAACCCTATATTCGCATTACAGGAATTACAAGAGGCAATTCCTGAAGAAATTACGGCTTCTGGAAGACAGCAAGATGTAGAACATTTAATTGAGCGAATCGGTCGTATCGACCATAAATTAACCATTATCTATGGACAGTCTGGTGTTGGTAAAAGTTCTATTTTGCAAGCAGGATTAATTCCTGCTTTAAAAAATAAATCAATTGGAACTCGTGATGTTTTACTTGTATACCAGCTAGTCTATACTGATTGGGTAGAAGCTCATAGTAGAGCTTTAACTCAATCTATTGAGAACATTCGAGGCAGAAGGTTAAACTCAAGTTTTGATTCAACAGATGCTATTGTCGAATGTTTCAGGGAAAATGTTGAGCATAACTTATTGAATATTTTAATTTTCGACCAATTTGAAGAGTTCTTTTTTATTTGTAAAAAACCTCATCAACGACAAGTCTTTTATAACTTTTTGAAACAATGCCTTGAAATACCATATGTAAAGATTATCTTATCATTACGAGAAGACTACATCCATTACTTATTGGAATGTAATCGTTTTGTAGACTTAGATGTAATTAATAAAAATATATTGGATAAAGATATTATTTTTTATTTAGGTAATTTTTCAATAGAAGATACTAAAACAGTCATTAATATTTTAACAAGAAAAGCTCGATTAAATTTAGAGGAGCAGTTGATTGAGCAATTAGTACAAGATTTGAAGTCTGAATTAAATGAAATACGTCCAATTGAGATGCAAGTAGTGGGAGCACAACTTCAGACAGAGAATATTACAACATTGACACAATATCAGGAACGTGGTCCTAAGGAAGTATTAGTCCAAAGATATTTGGAAGAAGTAATAGAAGATTGTGGTAATGAAAATAAGCGTATTGCTCAACTTGTCTTGTATTTCTTAACAGATGAAAATAATACTCGTCCTCCCAAGACTCGCCCTGAGTTAGAAGGATATTTAAAGGGATTAACATCTGAATTAGCAGAAGAAGTTGAAAAATTAGATCTAGTATTAAATATTTTTGTATTATCAGGTTTAGTAGTTTTAATCCAGGAACTACCAACTCCTCGTTACCAATTAATTCATGACTACCTTGTAGCTTTTATTCGTCAACAAGAGACATCTGGTTTAATTGAAAAACTGAAATTAGCTGAAACGCAGAGAAAACTTACTGAGGAACGGTTGAATAAATTTTTAAAATTGGCATTAGCTGGCTCACTGGTTGCTGGATTGATATTAGCAGTTTTGTCAATTGTATCAGTTCGGTCTGCGTGGCAAGCTAAAAACAGTGAGATCCAAGCTATCATTGCATCTGCAAAAACATACTTCACATCAGATCAAATATTTGATGCGCTCACAGAAGAAATCAGAGCCAAGCGAAAATTGCAAGAATTATTCTGGGCAAATCCATATATCCAGAATCAAGTGAATGAGGAGTTAGAGCGAGCACTTTATAAAGTGATTGAATACAACAGACTGTCAGGTCATAGCAATGCAGTTTGGTCAGTGACATTTAGTTCTGATGGACAAATTATTGCTTCGGCAAGTGGTGACAGCACTATCAAACTTTGGAAAATTGATGGTACTTTACTAAGAACCTTTAACGAACATCGTGGTTCAGTGTGGTCCGTAGTTTTTAGTCCTAATGGACAAACTATTGCTTCGGCTGGAGAGGACACAACTATCAAACTTTGGAAAATTGATGGTACTTTACTAAGAACCTTTAACGGACATCGTGGTCCAGTGTGGTCCGTAGTTTTTAGTCCTAATGGACAAACTATTGCTTCGGCTGGAGAGGACACAACTATCAAACTTTGGAAAATTGATGGTACTTTACTAAGAACTTTTAAAGGACATAGTCGCCCAGTGAGGTCAGTTACTTTTAGCCCTAATGGACAGACTATTGCTTCGGCTGGTGACGATGCTACTATCAAAATCTGGAAAATTGATGGTACTTTACTAAAAACCCTTAAAGGACATAGTAGTTCAGTTGAGTCAGTTGTTTTTAATCCCGATGGACGGACTATTGCTTCAGCTAGTGACGATGCTACTATCAAAATCTGGAAAATTGATGGTACTTTACTAAAAACCCTTAAAGGACATAGCAGTTCAGTTGAGTCAGTTGTTTTTAGTCCCGATGGACGGACTATTGCTTCAGCTGGTAAGGATAAAACTATCAAACTCTGGGACAGCAATGGTACACTACTGCTTACTCTTACTGGTCATCGTGATAGAGTTAGAAGTGTTGCTTTTAGTCCTGATGGGAAAACTCTCGCTTCAGCCAGTGAAGACATGCACATTAAATTCTGGAAGCTCAACAACAATTTGCTGAGTTTCCTACGAGGGCATGATGATGCGGTAATCGGAGTACGTTTTAGTCCTAATAGTCAATTGATTGCTTCAGCTTCTGACGATAAAACTGTCAAACTCTGGAAGTTAGATGGCACTTTGCTTAACACTTTAAGAGGTCATAGCCGTGGAGTTTTAGCAGTAGATTTTAGCCCTGATGGACAGACTATTGCCTCTGCAAGTGATGACAGAACTATAAAGCTCTGGAATTCGGATGGAACTTTACTAAAAACTCTAAGTGGGCATAATGGTGCTGTTTGGGGAGTTGCCTTCAGCCCAGATGGACAGATAATTGCCTCTGCAAGTGAAGATAAAACTGTCAAACTCTGGAAAATTAATGGGACTCTACTGAAAACTCTAAGTGGGCATAACGCTCAAGTTAGAGGAGTTGCCTTCAGCCCAAATGGACAGATAATTGCCTCTACAAGCTTGGATAAAACTGTCAAACTCTGGAAAATTGATGGTACCTTGTTTAAGACTCTGAAAGGTCATAGTAATGCTGTACTAGGGGTATCTTTTAGCCCTGATGGACAGACTATTGCTTCGGCAAGTTGGGACAAAACTATCAAACTCTGGAAAATTGATGGCAATCCAGTTTTAACTATAAAAGGGCATGATGATGGAGTTTTAGGAGTATCTTTTAGCCCTGATGGTAAGACAATTGCTTCAGCAGGCTGGGATAAAACTGTCAAACTCTGGAAAATTGATGGAACACTGCTTGGAACTCTAAGAAGACACAGCCAGGGAGTAAGACAGGTAACTTTTAGTCCTAATGGTAAGATGATTGCTTCTGCAAGTGATGACAAAACAGTAATTTTGTGGAATAAAAATCATGTCCTAAATTTAGATCCACTGAACTACGGTTGCGATTGGGTAGCCAACTATTTCAAGACTAACCTCACTCTTACTGAGAGTGATCGCCATCTTTGTGTGGATGCGCGCATAAAATGAAATTTAACTAACGAAATTGGGATAGATATTGTGAGTTAACCCTCTTCTGAGAAACTTTTTGCCCCACTTGTAAAGGCTAAAAATACCCTAAATAGGAATAAGTTCCAAACCAAGCGCCTGAGCTTTTTGACGGAGGTTTTTAACAATCAGTTATTGGTATTTTTGCTGATAGTAATCCATAACTAGGATCAGAATATTCTCCAGTAGTTGTCCAGATTCAGTAGAACAAACGAGCTAGGAGCGTGTGCAGTAGCAGTTATTGCTTTAGGTGCGCCTAAGCGAGAACGTAAGCGGCGATAAAATGCACCACTAGCAGAGTGGCTATGAGTCAGAGAGAAAGCCGCCATGCGGAAAGCATCTTCGTCCTTGTTATAATTTTTTATTGCTGCAAGTTACAAGCTTTCTTCTGCTTTTCAGTATGCTTTATTTTTTGTCCTATTTTAGATTTTACAAGAAAATGAAGATCCGTTTCCTGAAATTCGTATTTGGCAAACTCGTTAATATATGTAGTCACGTCTGTTTTATTTTCATCCTTTCTTACTTGATTTGCGACTAGAAATTCTGTTACCCCTACATCTCCTACTAAATGGGCCCCTGCTAAAATACCAGAAAGGGTAATTCCCTCTCTTGGGTTAATAAAATAGTATATTGTTTTTCTTGTTTTTTTTCTTAGCTGCTCGTTAATACTATTAAAGTTTAATATGAAAGCTTCCCGAATCGCTGTTTCTTGAACTAGAGGAACCATAAATCCTTGTTTATTCTTGATTCCTTTTCCCCATGTACCTCTCCAATAATTCTTGTTAACACCGGAACCGGGTCCATTATAGAATGAACCATAAGGGTGAAAATAGCCAAGTCTATACAATAGGGCTTCTCCAAATTGGTACTTCCCTATATTACCTTGGGAATTCTCACAGGTATACTGATCTGGATCTCCAATTGATAGCCCTGTTTCTCTTTTTCCTAATTCATTGAGCATACCCTGTAAACTTTCTGGACTAGCTATAGAAGGAGTAACAAATACCATAGCAATTTCAATTGCCGCCAATGAAATTAAATTGACAATTCTTATTAAGATCATATTTCTTGTTAAATTACTTTATATTCGTGAATTGTGTGAACATAGACTTATTCATATCCCTTCCTGAAGAAATACTGTACGTGAGGCTCATGTAGCAAGGGTTGGAGAGGATAGGGCTTTTTGCGGTTCTGGAGAAATGGGGACAAGTTCAAGACAGAGAGTATGAGCTTTTTTCTTAAGATTGTCTAGGAGTTGCTGTTGGTATTTCTGCTCAGGTAATCCTCGTCGCGACCTGTTGATAAAGCTGAGGAATAGCAGCAACAGCTACATTTTCAATTTCATTTATGAACTAACAATAATATATTTGCATAACTGGTTATTAAAAATCTACCTAAAGAGACTAAAAATATAAGATATCTATCTTAAGATAGAGGCAATTATTTTTGTTTTAAATCACTCAAACTATTTATATAAGTACAAACTAAAGTAACTTATGCAGCTTTTATGCTTCAATGCCAACTAATAGGAGAGCATTTGTGACAGGTTAAAGTCATAATGCATTTGTCAATCTACCTATAAAATGAAAATTATGGCGAAAACCGTGGAAGAAAACCTTGTTTTTGGGCTAGCGATTGCCTCGTCTTTGTGTTGAACATTTATTTTTTTCCTGAAACATCAATATAAATCTTAGTTTGATACCTTAATTTCTACTCATTTTTTAGCATTATTTCTAAGAGACCGGTGATGTTACAGATTTGTGGTTGGAGAGGCTGGCCTCGTTTTCAACATGGTGCTCGGCACGAGAAAAAAACAAATCTAGAACATTAGCATTGATCCAAATAGCAAAGACCCATAGCAACACGACTTAAGCATATTTACTCATTAGTTTACTAGGCCATTCCTCTTGTACTACACAAATACTACAAAAGTAGGTAGTCAGCTTATTGCGAAGGATTCAGGCTTATTGCAAAATACCCCCCCATATATATATTGAATACTGAAATAAAGAGGGGGGGGTGTAAAACTTTTTTATACGAATGTGCCTTTTTGTACTGAGGTGAAAATCTTTCTGGTTTTTCCCTCTTGTAGTATGTCTAGCCGCAGATCATGGGACTTGCCTGAGAACTGCTAAGTATTCTGACTCTACCCTTAATAGCGATCAGCTTTGCTGGTGGGCTTTGCCCAATCGCCAGAAAGGCGGTGCCCCTTGGCCAATCAGCGACAGCTGCCCTTGCGAGAGCCCAATCGCCTTTTCCAATTCGTTGAAATTGGTAATCACTTAGAAAAACAAACAGGGATCAAGGTAACCTTGCTAAACTCAGGCAGAGTCTCAGGCTACTGCAACTCGTGGCTACCCACAAAGGGCAATAAATATTTTGTGTCCGTAATACTTTCCTGGGGCTATTAGGCGATCGCTGTTTACCTTCAGTTTTTCTCCCTCACCGCACTCCGAACGTAATTATCACTAGACGCGACACCCCCTCCACCTTTTTTCACCCTAACTGCACTTTTTGCCTATTTAATTTGTTAATTGACAGATCAGGCAAAATGTCACAAGCCCCCTTCTGAAGCTGGTACTCTAGTCCCCACAACCTCAACTGTAAAGTCAGTAAATCGAAAAGTTTTTCCAAAGGGTGATCGCCAAGAGCGGAAGTACGGATAAGAAAGTAATAATAATCACAATAAGCATAAGTTAAAATTATAACTCCCGGTTCGCCTATTTTTTTGGGAGTTAGAAGAAAGGCTACTCAGGAGTAAAAGATTGACCATCAAGTTGAGTGTAAATACTGATGGGAAAGCTGAGTAAAACAAGAATACGCTTCTGCAAAGGTGAAAGAGCCGTCAAGTGAGCGTAAACTTCGTTTTTCACCTCAATCAATAGCAGTGTAATCTCTTTAAATGCAGCAAGAATTAATTCAGCAGTAGGGCGTGCTGTTGCTCGCGTCGGATTACCAACATGGGGAAGAGCTGGCGAAGCTGTCACCTTGTGCAAACTAAACAGTTTAGTTTAAATAGCGGTTTGGAAATAAAGGAGATCTCTTGCAAAAGTTTTTTGTGATATAATACCAGGTTTGAGTTTTTAAGTATAATTACTGAGTTAAAGATGAAATACTCTCAAACCAAACAATTGTCTGCCACAAAA
>Ga0070738_10008008_pt1 | contig 10311 bp, 8 predicted proteins | sample Coa_R2_2_FD_66446 | JGI IMG/M metagenome (GOLD analysis project Ga0070738, IMG submission 66446) | Surface soil microbial communities from Centralia Pennsylvania, which are recovering from an underground coalmine fire - Coalmine... | ecosystem: Environmental > Terrestrial > Soil > Unclassified ... | reverse complement strand
TTTGCGCCCTGGGTGCAGGATCTCGGGCTTTCCGTCGAGGCGCTCGAGCACGAGCCGCCCACCGCCGCCGCGGACTGGCAGCCGGGCGCTGTCTTGCGCATGGCCTTCTCCGAGCGGCTGTGCCGGCATGGCGGCGTGGTCTGCGGCCAGGCGTTGATGGCGCTCGCCGACACGGCCATGGTGATCGCGATCCTGGCCGCGAGCCGCGGCTACCGGCCGATGACGACGGTCGACCAGACCACGCACTTCATGCGCGCGGTCGCCTCCTCCGACGTGCTGGCGGACGCGCGCGTGGTCCGGCTTGGCCGCACCATGAGCTTTGGCCGCGTGACGCTTTTGAGCGCGACCGACAACAAGCCGGTGGCGATGGTTTCGAGCGCCTTTGCGATGCTGTGAGCGAACAGCGCTTGCCGGAACGATGCTGGCCCATGCCGAGCCGGTGGTCATGGTGAATCCATCGTTACGCGATACCCCCTCCCGGACCGGTCAATCTTTAGTCGTCTGCAATTCGTTCAAACTAGGCTGGCGGCCTTGAGGAAATGGCAAGCCAAGCAAGGGCCACGAGCCATGAGCGAAGATTTTGTCGAAAGACGAGCCCATGCCAGGCACCGCGTGTTCAAGGGCGGCAGGCTGGCGTTCAACTCCGGCGGCAGCATCGAGTGCACGGTGCGCAACCTCTCGCCGGGCGGCGCGCGCGTCGATGTGACATCTCCGGTCGCGCTGCCCGAGCAGCTCACGCTTCTGATCGACACCGATCACTTCAAGCGGCGCGGCCATCCGGTCTGGACCCACGACACGCAGGTCGGCATCGCGTTCGATTAAACTGGCCGCGCGCGCCGCCGCCAGCGCCACAGCGCGGTCGCGAGCAGCACCAGAACAAGCAATGCGGCGGTCGCGCCGCCGAGGAAGCGGCCGCCTGGGCGGTCGATGGTGCGTGACCAGAGCGAGGGCGCCTCACCCGCGCGCGCCAGACGAAACGCCACCACCGCATCGCCGATCGTGGTCCCCGCTTCCGAATGCCCACCGGCGGCGATTGCGACATATTGCTCGCCCTTCCAGAGATAGGTCATGGGATTGGCAACGCCCGGGACCGGCAGCCGGCCCTGCCACAACTCCTCGCCCGATTCGCATCGAAGGCGCGCAGGTAGGCATCCATGGCGCCGGTGAACACGAGGCCGCCGGCTGTGACCGCAACGCCGTTCACAAGCGGCGTCCCCCATTTGAAGGTGAGCCCAAGCGGCGCGCGATCCTCCGTCGTTCCGACGCTCGAGCGCCAGAGAATCTTGCCGGCCTTCAGATCAGCCGCGACCAGCGCACCCCAGGGCGGTTTGTGGCAGAGCAGCCCGAGTTGCGACATCGCCACCACCCGTGTCATCGCAAAGGGTGCACCCAATTGCCGACCGAAATCGCTTCCTGGCGACGGCTTGAACCCATCGGCTTCCGCGCGCGGCATCAGCTTGATGATGTGGACGGCGTTGGTCGTGTTGGCATAGAGGATCTGGTTGACGGGATCGAAGGCCACGCCGCCCCAATTGACCCCGCCGCCGGTCATCGGAAATTCCAGCGTGCCTTGCGTCGAGGGCGGCGTATAAAGCCCGTCATTGCGCAAGGGCGCAAGCTTTGCCTTGCAGGAGCGGCTGCCGATGCCGGGCGGAAAATCCAGGATGTCATCGGCCGTGAAGCGCTGCGGCGTCAAGGCCGGCACATGGGTCGGAAATGGCTGGGTCGGCGACAGCGCCTCGCCCTCGGCGCCACCTTGCGGCACGGCGCGCTCCTCGACCGGCCAGACCGGCTGACCGGTATCGCGGTCGAGCACAAAGACAAACCCCTGCTTGGTCGGCTGGATCACGACGTCGCGCATGCCCTCTCCGGTGTCGATGCGCGCCAGTGTCGGCTGCGCCGGCATGTCGTAGTCCCAGACATCGTGATGCACGGCCTGGAACGCCCAGGCGAGCTCGCCGGTCTCACTCCTGAGCGCCACCACGGAATTGGCATGCTCGTCGTTGCCGGGCCGCTTGCCGCCCCAGAAATCCGGGCTCGGCGAGCCCGTCGGCAGAAACACCAGGCCGCGCTCCTCGTCCGCCGAGAGCGGTGCCCAGACATTGGCATGTCCCGCCTCGATGCCGCCATGCTCGAGCGGATCCCAGGTCCAGCGCGGCCGACCGGTGCGCGCATCGAACGCCCGCACCGTGCCGAGCGGCGCGTCGACACGGACGTTATCCGCAATCGATGAACCCACCACGATGACTCCGCGGTTTACCACCGGCGCCGAAGTGAACTGAAACTCGCCGGGCCACAAGAGCCTGATGCCGACATCGACCTTCACCTCGCCATGTTCGCCGAAGCCATCGCAAGGCTCGCCGGTCCTGGCATCGAGCGCGATGATGCGCACGTCATTGGTGGCGGTGAAGATGCGGCTGCGGCAGACTGCACCGGACATCGCCTGCGGATCGACCCAATAGGCGACGCCCCGGCAATTGAAGCGGTTGGCCGGCCGCTGTGCCGTCGAGATTTTTGGATCGAACCGCCATTTTTGCAAGCCTGTCCCGGGATCGAGCGCGATCACCTCGTTGAACGGCGTGCAAAAGATCAGGTTGTTCTCGACAAACAGCGGTGTCGACTCGAACTTGCTGCGCGCCATGGCGGCTTCGGGGCGCGTCGTGAGGTCGCCGGTGTGAAACTCCCAGGCCCGCACCAGGTTGTTGACATTCGCAGGCGTGATCTGTGCAAGGCTCGAAAAGCGCGTTCCGCCGGCATCGCCGCCCCAATACTCCCAGGCGCGCAACGGCCGTACCACGATGCAAGCGAGCAACAGGCTCACTAATGCGACGCGCCTGACACACGAAAGATGGTAGCGGTGCTGCCGTGCAGCCGTGAAGACGTGATCTGGGTCGAACATGCCTCAAGACTCGCCGCGCGAGCCCCCGTCATTTGCTCATTCGTGCAATCTCACCGGCAAATCCGTCTGTCCAGCTGCGCTGGGACGAATGGCTATGGGGGCGTGACGAACCGTCGGCCACGAGACATGATAGCATGATCGCAGACGCCGGCCTCGCCGTTACGCCCCCTCACTTCGCCTTCTTGCTGTCCGGAGCACCAGGGCGCGCCACACCCCAGGGATCGTATTTTTCCTTGGGCTCCGGGATTCGATCCAGCGCAGCCTTGTAGGCCTTTTCGTCCACCTGCGGCTTCTTCTGATCAGATTTCGCATCGTTGCCGCCCTGACGATGCCTGCCACCGCTTCCACCCATTTGCGCCTGCACCGGGCAGAGCATCAGCATTGCAATTGAAACGACTGCTGCCGCCATCGCAAAAGACCGCATCGCTATCGTCCTTCCCCTGCCATGTCCGGGCCAAGATGTGTCTCGACCAAGGTTATCCCGCAACAGAACGGCGGCAAAGCATCCGCATGGGGTCTTTCCATTAATTAATAACCGCGGTTTGTCCGCCTCGGGGAGATGCGGTTGGGCGAAGCCGAGCAACATTCAGCAACAAAATACCACAAGTTGTTCAGCAATAGTTGATCGTGGAAGGCAGGCGCTTGAAGTTGCCGCGCCATTTTTTTCCGTCATAGGACAAAACCTATGGGGTGGCCTCAGTTCGTTCGCTTGTGTCTGGTCGGCGGCATTGCACTGGCCGTGTCGGCTTGCGGCTTTGCCGACAGCCACGCGCCGGTGCCGTCGTTCATGCGCATCAAGGCTGCCGACCCGCCGCCACCCGAGCCGGTACCGAACGTCAGACAGCTTGTGCACGACAAGATGGACTTCGTGTTCGTGTCGAGCTCCTACCCGCACGATGTGCGGGTGTCGCGGCCGTTGCATGACCCACGCGGCCCGGGATGGACGGCCTGCGTCAAGGCCGAGGTGAATTCCGCCAACGGCCAGCCGATCGGCACCCAGACCTATCGCATCTTCATCAGCGAGGGCGACATCGTCGACCGCAGGCGCGTCGAGGCGGACGACAACTGCCTGACCGAAAATTACGAGTCGATCTGATCTCCCACCCTCTCGCAGCGGCTCAAGCCGCGACACTGGCCTTTTCCTGGAATTCCTCGAACGCTGCGATGGCGTCCGCCGCATACATCAGCGAGGGTCCGCCGCCCATATAGACGGCCATGCCGAGCGTCTCCTCCACCTCTTCGCGCGTGGCGCCGAGCCGGACCAGCGCCTCGGTGTGGAAGCCGATGCAGCCGTCGCAATGAGCGGCAACGCCGAGCGCCAGCGCCATCAGCTCCTTTCTTCTTGTCCAGCGCGCCGTCCCGGGTCGCCGCCTGCGCCAGCGCCGAGAACGCCTGCATCGTGTCGGGAATATCCTTGCGCAGTTTCCTTAGATTGCCGGAGATCGCCTTGCAGATCTCTGTGTAGTTCTTGTCCATGACAGGACCTTTCTATGCCGGTTTTGTGCCAGATTGCGAGCGGCGCGAAGGCTCGCGCAGCGCGATGTAGATGGCGGGGATGACGAGAACGGTGAGCAGCGTCGATGACGCGAGCCCGAACAGCAGCGAGATCGCGAGCCCCTGAAAGATCGGATCGAGCAGAATGGTCCCGGCACCGATCATGGCAGCGAGCGCGGTCAACAGGATCGGCTTGAAACGCACGGCACCGGCCTGCAACACGATCTCGCGCAAAGTCTTGCCCTCGTTATCGCTATGGCGGATGAAATCAACCAAGAGGATCGAGTTGCGGACGATGATGCCGGCGAGCGCGATGAAGCCGATCATCGACGTGGCGGTGAACGCCGCGCCGAGAAGCCAGTGGCCGATCAGGATGCCGATCAGCGTCAGCGGGATCGGCGTCAGGATCACGAGCGGCAGGCGGAAGCTGCGGAATTGCGCGACGACCAGCACATAGATGCCGAGAATGGCGGCGCCGAACGCAGCCCCCATGTCGCGGAACGTGACCCAGGTGATTTCCCATTCGCCATCCCACAACAGCGTCGGATGCGACTCGTCCGTGGGCTGGCCGTGCAGGCTGATGACGGGCTTTGGCAACGAGCCCCAGTCACGCGCATTGATGCGATCGTCCACCTCGAGCATTCCGTAGAGCGGCGCTTCGAACCGCCCGGCGAGCTCGGCCATGACCATGTCGGCAAAGCGGCCGTCGCGACGAAAGATCAACGGGCTGCCCTGTTCCACGGTGGCCTTGACGACCTGGCCCAGTTCAACGACCGTCTTGCTGCCCGGCACCGTGTTGGCGGGCACGGGCGTAGACGCCAGCGCCTCGTCCCAGACCAGGTCCCGCTTCGGCAGCTTGATCGCGATCTCGATCGGGTTGCGGTCCTCGCCGCGATGCGAGTAGCCGATCGAGGCTCCGGCGAACAGCGTCTGTATCGTGTCGTACACGTCGTGCTGCTCGACACCGAAGAACTCGAGCTTGTCCTGGTCGATCGACAGCCGCAGTCGCGGCCGCGGTTCGCCGATCGAATCGTCGACGTCGACAATGAAGGGCACGTTCGAGAAGATTTTCTTGACCTCGTGCGCGACCGCCCGCCGGGTCGTCGCGTCGGGACCGTAGATCTCGGCGAGTAGCGTCGCCAGAACCGGCGGTCCCGGCGGCACCTCGACCACCTTGATGCTGGTACCCTGCGGGGTGCCGACGGCCCTCAGGCGCTGGCGCAGCTCCAGTGCGATCTCATGGCTGGCCCTCTTGCGGTCGCCGCGCGCCGTCAGATTGACCTGCAGCTCACCGAGCTCGGGTCGTTCGCGCAGGTAGTAGTGCCTGACAAGGCCGTTGAAATTGAACGGCGCCGACGTTCCGGCATAGGCCTGCACCGAGGTGACTTCGGGCAGCTGGCGCGCGATCTCGGCGCCCGCAAACAAGGTGCGCTCGGTATCTTCGACGCTTGCGCCTTCGGGCAGATCGACCATGACGGCGATCTCGGACTTGTTGTCGAATGGCAGCAGCTTGACCGTGACCGACTTGGTCGCGAACAACATCATTGACAACAGCGTCGCGACACCGACCGACAGCAGGAAGATCCAGGCGGAACGCTTGCTGGCGACGACGCGCCTTGCGACCAGCAGGTAGACGCGACCGAGAATGCCATCACGATCGTGGCCGTGAGCTTGAGCCGCTTTTGCGTCCGTCGGCGCCAGGCGCAGCATCAGCCAGGGTGCCACGACCATCGCGACAAAGAACGAGAACAGCATGGCAGCCGACGCATTGGCGGGGATCGGCGCCATGTAAGGCCCCATCAACCCCGACACGAACAGCATCGGCAGCAACGCGGCAACCACGGTCAACGTCGCAACGATGGTGGGATTGCCGACCTCGGCGACGGCCTCGACCGTGGCCTGCAGCCGCGGCCTTCCGTCTGCCATGCCCCAATGGCGCGCGATGTTCTCGACCACGACGATGGCGTCATCGACGAGGATACCGATCGAGAAGATCAGCGCGAACAAGCTGACGCGGTTGATGGTGTAGCCCATCAGGTTGGCGGCAAACAGCGTGAGCAGGATCGTGGTCGGGATCACGATCAGCGTCACCACGGCCTCGCGCCAGCCGATCGCAACAGCGATCAGCACCACGATCGAGATGGTCGCAAGGCCGAGATGAAACAGCAGCTCATTGGCCTTCTCGTTGGCGGTCTCGCCATAGTCGCGGGTGACCGTCACCTGGATATCGTCGGGAATGAGGTGCGACTTCAATTCGGCAAGCCGTTTCGAGATATCCTCGGAGACCACGACCGCGTTGGCGCCTGCCCGCTTGGCCAGGGCAACGCTCACCGCCGGCACGCGCCTCCAATTGCCCTGCGCGTCGCGGGCATCGTTCCAGACGCGGTGCTCGGCGGTATTCGGCGCCACGACGACCGAGGCCACGTCCTTGACATAGACCGGCCGCCCGTCCCTGGTCGAAATCAGGAGCAGCCCGATATCGGGAATCCCGGTCAGGGTCTGACCGCCGGCCACGTTGCGAACGATGCCGGCATCGCGCACGGTCCCGGCAAGGAAGGAGCGGTTGGCGTCCTTCACCTTGGCGACCAGATCCTGCAGCGTCACCCCGTAGAGCGACAGCTTCTCCGGGTTCGGTTCGACCCTGATCTGTTGCGCGCTTCCGCCCGAGATATAGGTCAGCCCGATATTGTCCACCTTCACAAGCTCGGATCGCAGCTTTTCGGCAAGCTCGTAGAGATCCTTGTCAGTCCAGCGCTCCGCGGCTTCCGGCTTCGGCGAGAGGGTGAGCACTTTCACCGCGACGTCATTGATGCCGCGGCCGACGATCAGCGGCATCGGGATTCCGACCGGAATGCGGTCGAGATTGGCCCGGATCTTCTCGTGAACCCGAAGAATCGCATCGTCGAATTTCGTTCCGACGAGGAAGCGCGCGGTCACCATGACCCGGTCGTCCTCCGTCTGGCTGTAGACGTGCTCGACGCCGTTGATACCCTTGACGATCGCTTCCAGCGGCTTGGTGACGAGTTCGACGCCATCGGGCGCGCGCAGGCCGTCGGTGGTGACGAGGATGTCGACCATGGGCACACTGATCTGCGGCTCCTCTTCGCGCGGGATCGCGGCCAGTGCGATCAGCCCGACGATCAGCGAGGCCAGCAGGAACAGCGGCGTCAAAGGCGAACCAATCGTCGCCCTGGTCAGACGCCCGGAGAGACCCAGATTCACGGCTTCACCAGCACGTCGCCGGCACGAATGCCGGACAGGATTTCAAGGCCATTGGGAAGTTCGGGCGTCGGACGAACGCGCCCGCGTTGTACCGGCACGCTGATGGTGCCGTCCGCCTGGCGGAGTTGCACATTATCGATGCCAAATCGCGTGGTGACATAGTCGGCCGGAATCACCATGGCCTTGCGCTGGTCGCCGGAAATCCATACCCGCAGGCGATCGCCGACGAAATATTCGCTGATGCCCTCGACCTTGGCGTCGGCGATGACGCGCCCCTCTTCGATCTGCGGATAGACAAGGTCGATGACGCCCCATCTTGCGGATTCATCGCCGAACTCGCCGCCGCCCAGGCGGATCCGGTCGCCGGCCTTCAGGACGCGCGCATGCTCTTCCGGAATCCTCAAGCGCAGCTTGAAATCCTGCTGCGCGATCGTCACGACGCCGTCGCCGGGCAACACCACCGAGCCGATCGCTACCAGCCGTTTCAGAACGCGCCCATCCTGGGGCGCCAGCACCTGGCCTTCGGTCTGCTGCTGCTGCACCACGGCGCGCTCCGCGGTCTTCGATCGCAGATTGTTCTGCGCGACGTTCAACGCCGTGCGCGCCTGGTCCAAATTGACACGCGGCAGCGTGCCGCGCTCGACCAGCCCCTCGGTCCGGTCGAAATCGATCTGCGCCTGGTCAGCCTGCGCCTGCAGCGCCTGGATCTGCGCATCCAGCGACTTCATCTGGAGCACGAGCTTCTCGTCGCCGACGACCGCGATCGCCTGGCCGCGCGTCACCGCGTCGCCCTCCCTGACATTGAGCTGGGCGATTGTGCCGCCGATGCGGCTGCGCGCCGGAACCACACTGATGCTTTCGACGGTGGCGAACACCGCCTTCTCGTCGGCGACCGTGCGCTCGACGACATCAAGCGTTTCCGCATGCACAGCCGCCGTAAACAGCACCAACGCCGCCGCAACGCCGAAATGTTTTGATCCCCGCATCATCAGGCACACTCTCTTTGAAGCGGCGCTGCTCACGCCGTGGCATCTCAGCGCAACGATCTTGGGCGACATTGATCCTGCTCAACGCGCCGCCTGTCGTGCGGCCATAATCTACTTGCGCTTGCTGGCTTTCTGCGGCGCGCAAAAGACCTGGTAGAGGGTCTTGAGCACTTCGCGCGCAGGATCGCTGGCGATGGAATAGTAGATCGTCTGGCCGTCGCGCCGCGCAGCGACCAGGCCGTCTTTTCGCAGCAGCGCAAGATGCTGCGACACCGTCGAGTCTCGTAGCGACAGGAACGCGGCAAGCTCGCCGACCGATCGCTCGCCATCAATCAGCTGGCAGATGATCAGGAGCCGGTGGCGGTTGGACAGCGCCTTCAAGAGATCGCTGGCCTGATCGGCCGCCTGCTCCATAACGTCAGTCTCTATTTTCATAGTTGCGTATATACGATAATTCGAATATATAGTCAAGCCGAAGAAGCCGAAGACCGGGCCAAAACCGGCGGGCGGACGCTCAACGGAGGAATCCATGGCTGAAGTTGTTGTTATCGGAGCCGGCCTCAGCGGCACGCTGATGGCTTACGAATTGCTGCCGCAACTGCGCAAAGATGATCGTCTCACCGTCGTTTCGCAGGGCGCGATCTACCATTTCGTTCCCTCGAACCCCTGGGTCGCGGTCGGCTGGCGCAAGCAGAGCGAGATCGAGGTGGATCTCGTCGACATCATGAAGCGCAAGGGTATCAACCTGCCGATCCAGGGTGCGCAACGCGTGCACCCTTCGGAGAACCGCATCGAGCTCGGTGACGGCAGCTCGATCAGTTACGACTACCTCGTGGTCGCGACCGGTCCCGAGCTTGCGTTCGACGAGATTCCGGGCCTCGGGCCGCAGGGCCACACCCAGTCGATCTGCCATGTCGATCATGCCTCGCGCGCCAAGGAGGCATTCGAAAAGCTTGCCGCCAATCCCGGCCCTGTCGTGATCGGCGCCGTCCAGGGCGCCTCCTGCTTCGGGCCCGCCTACGAGTTCCTGTTCATCCTCGAGACCGAGCTGCGCCGCCGCAAGCTGCGCGATCGCGTCCCCATGACGTTCGTGACCTCCGAGCCCTATATCGGCCATCTCGGCCTCGACGGCGTCGGCGACACCAAGGGCCTGCTCGAGAGCGAGATGCGCGAGAAGCACATCAAATGGATCACCAATGCGCGCATCGACAAGGTCGAGCCCGGCAAGATGACGGTGGAGGAGTTTGCCAAGGACGGCACCAATCGCAAGGCCCATGAGCTGCCTTTCGCCTATTCGATGATGCTGCCCGCCTTCCGCGGCGTCGGCGCTGTGCGCGGCATTGACAAGCTCACCAATCCGCGCGGCTTCGTCATTGTCGACAAGCACCAGCGCAACCCGGCCTTCCCGAACGTGTTCGCCGTCGGCGTCTGCGTGGCGATCGCGCCGGTTGGCGCGACACCTGTCCCGGTGGGCGTGCCGAAGACCGGGTTCATGATCGAATCCATGGTGACCGCGACGGCGCTCAACATCGGCGCCCTGCTCCGCGGCCGGCTGGTCACGGCGGAGCCGACCTGGAACGCCATATGCCTCGCCGACTTCGGCGATTCCGGCGTCGCCTTCTTGGCCCAGCCGCAGATTCCGCCCCGCAATGTCAACTGGTCGTCCAAGGGCGAATGGGTGCATTACGCCAAGGTCGCCTTCGAGAAATA
>Ga0070738_10008005_pt1 | contig 10315 bp, 6 predicted proteins | sample Coa_R2_2_FD_66446 | JGI IMG/M metagenome (GOLD analysis project Ga0070738, IMG submission 66446) | Surface soil microbial communities from Centralia Pennsylvania, which are recovering from an underground coalmine fire - Coalmine... | ecosystem: Environmental > Terrestrial > Soil > Unclassified ... | reverse complement strand
AAGAGCCCGAGTGATCCCCGGTCTTCGAGCTCTCCCAAAAGGTCGAGCATCGCGAGCCGTTCCGGTTCGCGGGCACGGCGGTCGGCGGCGACGGCGCGCGCCCGCTCAATCGCCGGGGCATTCCCCAGCCGGGCCGCCAGGCGGGTCAAGGTCGCGTCGGCCGGCGCGCGCTGGGCGAGCGCGACCAGGGCCGCGGTCAGCCCGGGCGCGACGGTCCCCCCACGGCGACCGCGCAGGGCTTCGTCCAGGGCGGCCAGCAAGGCATGGCGCCCCTCATCGGATGGCGCGGAGGCCAGCAGCCGCAGGCACGCGGCATCCCCCGACGCACTGCCTTCCAAGGCGTACCGGCGGATCAGCCGGCCGAGGATCGTGGTCCGGATCATCGCCGACCGCCAGGCGCCGGAGGACGCGAACAAGGCCAGGGCGTGATCGCGTCCCTGGACCGCGTGATGCTCGACGGCCCACCAGAGGAGCAGCGGTAGGTGCGGGTCGTCACCGTCGCGGTCGCGCACGAGGATGCGATGGGCGACCTCGAGCCCCGGAGTGGGTTCGAGCCGGCGGGCCGTGCAGGCCAGCTGGGCGCGAACGATCACGTTTGGCTCGCGCGCGGCCCTCGCCACCAGCCGATCCGCGACCCGGCCGGACACCGGCGGCTCGTCCCCCAGCAGGCGGACACACCAGGCCCGGATGTCGGCGTCGGGGTGGTCGAGCAACCGCCCGGCAGTGCCCTCATCGAGCCCGGCGCAACCGTGGAGGGTCCACAGCGCTTCGAGCGCTGACGGCCCCCGGCCCTCGATCGCAGTGCGGCGCAGGCCGTCGGCGACGCCCCTGGCCCGGCGCTCGGTCAGCAGGCGACGCGCCTTCCGCCGATACCACACATTGGGGTGATCGAGCCGAGCGACGAGCTCCTCATCCGTCCGGCTGGCCAGATCGATCGGGGCGCGGGACCGCGGCCTGGCTCCCTTGGCGGTGATGGCGTAGATCCGCCCGTTGGTCCGGTCCCAATCGGCGTCGGGGTCGGGGTGGGCCGTCCGCCGGTCGTGCCAGTCGGTGACGTAGAGCGTCCCATCGGGGCCGAGTGTCAGGTCGGTGGGGGCAAACCAGGTGTCGTTGGCCCGCAGGACGTCGCCAACCTGGCGGGCCTGGAAGGTCGAGCCGCGGCGTTCGACCTGGTGCGCGTGGACCGAGTGATCGAGCAGATCGCCGGCGATGTAGCGGCCGCGCCAGGCCGGCGGCAGGGCCTCGGCCTGGTAGAAGAGCCCGCCGACGGCGACGTGTCCCCCCTGCACGCCCGCGTGGCGGACGTGATCGAAGTAACCGAAGGTGTAAGGGTTGTGGAGCGGGCCGTGCTTGCCGAACGACTTCCAGTAGTAGCCGCCCTGGACCCCGTGGAGCATGATGAAGCCGCCCACGTTCGTGCTGGCGAAGAGCTGGCCGTGCTCGTCGAAGTCCAGGCCCCACATGTTGCCGCCGCCCTCGCAGAACAGCTCGAACCGGCGGGTCCGGGGGTGGTATCGCCAGACGCCTTGCTGGAACTCGATGCCGCGGATCTTGGCCGTGACTGTGCTCCCCTGGAGGCCGTAGAGCCAGCCGTCGGGTCCCCAGGTCAGCGAGTTGGCCACTGAGTGGGCGTCCTCCATGCCGAAGCCGGTCAGCAGCACCTCGGGCGCGCCGTCGGGCCGGTCGTCCCGGTCGCGGTCGGGGTAGAACAGGAGATAGGGAGCCTGGAGGACGAAGACGCCGCCGTGACCGAAGGCCAGGCCGCTGGCGAGGTTCAACCCGGCCACGAAATCGCGGGCGCGCTCGGCGCGGCCGTCGCCGTCGGCGTCCTCCAGGATGGTGATCCGATCGGCGCCCGCCGGCCCGCGCGGCGGCGGCTCGGGGATCCGGTCGTAGGCCGTGCGCGAGTAGCGATCGACACTCACCCGCTTCAGCCCGGCGGGGTTGGGGTATTGCAGATACTGAATGACCCACAGCCGGCCCCGGTCGTCAAATTCGATCGCCACCGGCTGACGGACCATCGGCTCCGCGGCGAACAGACGGACTTCCAGTCCGTCGGCGACCGTCATCCGCCCCGACGCCTCCCCGGGGGAATATCCCTGCGCCGCGCCCGTCCGGGCGGCGAGAATCAGCAGACCCATCTGGAGGAAGACCGACGCGTACGCTCGACTCATCGGATGATCACCCTCGATTCAAAAAGACGGCCGCTGGCTCGTGAGCCGTTCCTCAAGGCCGCCCGGTCGTCTCGGTCCATCGGATTGATCACCCCATTCGAATGCAGCCCGGTCAAGTCGGGAGTCCGTACCGGAAGCAGTGGGGCGGACTGCCATTTTAGCAGGTGGACGGGGATGGCACCGTTTTCTCATCCCGGGTGCGCAGAGCATGCCTGAGAAGGTCAACCCAGGCGACCGCACGGATCCGTTCCCGCCTGATCCTCGGGGAGGAACGGGTGCGCTCACCGCCTCAAGACCCCCGGCCGGGGTGCACGACCCGGCCGCGACCGGCTTGTACTCTTGTACTAAGTTGAGAAACCCTCCCGCAAGTCACGTCACATCACGTCACAGCCTTACGCTGCTTAGACTTACGTCACGAAACCCGGGAAAAAAAATACGTCACGCTCGTCACAGCCTTACGGCGCTTGGACTTACGTCACATCACGGCTTGCGAATCCGTCGCGCGGACGGATTCCGGCGCGGGCTCCCGGTCCCTGGGGGCGCGGTGACGGCGGGTGTTTCGGGGCCGATCCGGATCAGGCGGCAGCGGGGACGGGGGCTCCCGGCGGCGCTGAGCCCTGATCCAGGAGGGCTGCGGGCAGGCCCTTTCAGGAGATCTCGCGGACCTCGATCTCATTGTGGGTGGGGTCATCCGGCGACGTGCCGCGGAGGATCACGACGCGGTCGCCGGGGGCGACCAGCCCGCGAGCCTGGCACCATTCCTGGATGATGGCGCGTCGCTGCTGGTGATCGGCCAGTTCGGGCAAGGGGTAGGGGGTGACGCCCCAGTACAAGGCCATGGCGCGGGCCGTCTCGGGGTCGCCGGCCAGGGCCAGGGTCGGGGCGGGGTTGCGCTGCTTCGAGAGCGCCAGGGCCGTGCGACCCGAATGCGTGACGACCGCCAGGAGGGCCGCGTTGAGCCGGCGGGAGATGAGGCTGGCCGCCGCGACGACGCTCTCGGTCGTGGGCCGAACCTGTCCGGCCCGCGCCACGACGCGGGGTTCGCCCGGGCCAGGCCCCGGACGGGGTCGCTCGTCCCCGTGCCAGGGGGCCGGCGACTCCCCGCGGTTGGCAGCGAACTCGTAGCTCTCGGCCTCGGCGGCGATCCGGCTCATGGTGGCGACCGACTCGACCGGGTATTGACCGATCGCCGTCTCCCCCGAGAGCATCACGGCGTCCGTGCCGTCGAGCACGGCGTTGAAGACATCGGTGGCCTCGGCGCGAGTCGGCCGGCTGGATGACTCCATGCTATTGAGCATCTGCGTGGCCGTGATCACCGGCACCCGCGCCTCCCGGCAGGCCGCGATGATCCGCTTCTGCACGGCCGGCACCCGGGTCACGTCCAGCTCGACCCCCAGGTCCCCCCGGGCGACCATCACCGCGTCCGCCTCGCCGATGATCGCGTCCAGGTTCAAAAGCGCCTGCCGCTTCTCGATCTTGGCCACGATCCGCGCGCCGATGCGCCTGGACTTCAGCTCCCGGCGCAAAGCCGCGATGTCCTCCGCCTCTCGCACGAACGACAGTCCGAGGTACTCCACCGGATGCGCCGCCGTCCAGTCCAGATCCGTGCGGTCTTTCTCGGTCAGCGACGCGACACTCAAGTTCCCCCCCGGGATGTTGATCCCCTGGTGCGACCGGATCAACCCCGGCAAGGTTACCCTGAGCCGAACCTGGTCGGTGGCCTGCGCGATGACGTCCATCGCCACCGTGCCGTCCGCGAAGAGCACGGTCTGGCCGACGGCCAGCTCGGCGGGCAACTCGGCGTGGGTCGAGCTCAAGTGGCGGGGATCGCCGGCGGGGTCCGGCTTGGAAGTCAGGAGGAACTCGGCCCCGTAATCACACGACACCACGCCGCCGGGGATCTCGCCCAGCCGGATCTTGGGGCCGCACAAATCCTGCAAGATCGCAAGCCGGACATCCAGCTCCTCGCCGATCCGCCGGATCGCCGCGTACTGGGCGGTGTGCTCCGCGTGCGTCCCGTGCGAGAAATTCAGCCGGAAGACGTCGACCCCCGCCTCGACCATCGCCCGCAGGACTTTGGGATCGCTCGACGCCGGCCCGACCGTCGCCACGATCTTGGTCCGGACTTTCCCGAACTGCTCTTTGTGGACGGGCCTCATGGTACCTCCTGGATGGCAGGCGGCGGGCGGCGGGTGGCCGGACCAAACCGGTGCGGGCGGCCGAAACAGTGGCACGACTCGCCACCGCAACACGAGAAGCTCCCGGGAGTTTAACCTATCCCGCACCGCCGGATCCCGTCGAGGCACTTTTGCTCACGCGGCGCGCGGATGCGTCCGATTGGGAAGCTATCTTGAAAGGTGAGAGCCTTGGGGAAAGTGCCGGTTCTCGGATCAGGATGGCCGCAGATTCGCTCGGTTCACGCGGCGGCGCCCGCGATTTGGTCATTAGAATGGTATGGGGAGAGTCGGCCCGCTCGAAGTGTCCTGTGGGTGATGGGGTCGCGCCGCCGATCCAACCCGGCCGCCCCGAGGCCGGCTCGTCGTGGGAGGGTGCCTGGCGGCGGTCTGCCGGGAGTGTCTGCATGATGCAATTGACGACCCTGCTCGAGTTGTGGACAATCCGCCGACAGCCGGGAGCGTGGGCGGGCCGGTCCACGGGCAAGGGATCCGGCCCCAGTGGACCGGGGACCTCGCCCTGACCCGAATCATCAGGCGGTGGACGGGACCATCGATGAAGCGAACCTTCGCCGTTGTGGCGTTCCTGGCCTGCTTGGGGGCGCTGTTGAAGCTGGCGGCCAGGCCGATGGTCCCGAGCGGCCCGCCGCCGCGCGCGACCGTCGGGCCCCTGGCGACCAACTCCGGCGCTGCGGGCCTCACCGATGGGGCCACGACCCGCGCGTTGCTGAGGAAGTATCGCCATGCCGAGCCCCGGGTCCGCGACCTGGTGGAACGGGTGGCCGATCGGTTTGGGAGAAACGCCGAGGCGATCGAACGGACCGACGGCATCCGCGGCCTGACCCTGCTCGACCGGCTCGACCTGGAGGCCCTCTTCCTTTACGAGAAATACCCCACGGAGTTCCACCGGCTGCGCGCGGTGATCGGCGGCGAGGCGGCAGCCGACGTGCTCCTGCACTGGCGCGAGTATTTCGGCTTGAAGCGCGGCGACGAAACCGATCGAGGCACGCTGGTGGCGGAGCTCTCCACGCTCTCCCCCGCGCAACAGCGGGTCGCGTCGCGCTATCCCAACGCGCTCCCGTTGATCCTGGCGGATCCCCAGGGCGTCACCGCGATGATCGAGCGGATGGCCGACGATCCGGTGGGGCTGGCCGACGCGCTGACGGTGCTGAACTTCGTCAGCCTGGAACCTGGGGCCTCGGACCTCCGGTCGGCCTTGCGGACGTTCGATGATCATGGGCCGATGGCCCTGGAGGCCTTCCGCCGACAGGGCCTGGAGGGATTCGCTCTGGTCAGCCTGTACGGGCCGGTCCTGGAGGCGGTGGGCGGCGCCCTGCCCTTGGACCAGAGCCTGATCCTGGCGCGGGTCAACGCGGATTACCTGGACGAGCTGCTGCGGACTCACCGGCCGGAGACCGTGGCCGGGCACCTGCGGCACGTGGCGGCCGCGGGACTGGTGGAGGCCGTCGGGGGCAGCCCCCAGGCGCTGCGGCTGGTGGTCGAAGAGGGGGAGCCCGGCGAGCGGGCCCTGAAGAAAGCCGGCTGCGACGCGGCCCAGGTCGTCTTCGGCGATTTCGCCGATTCCACCCTGCGCCGCCAGGCCGTCAACGCCCTGGCAACCCACGGCCTGATGGCCCTGGCGATCCTGGACAAGTATGCCTCGGACCCCGACTTCCGCGACGTGCTGCGAGCCCATGGTGCCGCGGTCATCCCGCCGATCGCCCAGGCCGACGCGGGGCCCGAGACGCTCGCCTACCTCCAGGCCAAGAGCCGGCGGTCCTTCACGGAATCGATGGCCCTGGCGGCCCTGTTTGCCGCCGGCGAGAACGGCCAGGCCGTCATCCGGACCATCCGGAATGACGGCCTGGAGCGCGTCGCTCAGTTGAATGACGGGGTCATCCGCTGTTACCAGTTCCTCCCGCTGTATGACGTGATCCACCTGGGGAATGTCCTGCGCCAGGGTTATGCACCAACCTCCGGCGAGATGGCCTGGGCCGTGGTCGACGGCTGCTTCGTCGTGGCCGACGTGCTGAGCCTGGCGGCCGTCCAGCCCGAAGGGGTCCTCGCCGCCGAGGCGATCCGGTCCGAGGTCACAGGCGCGGTCCGCCAGGGGGTGCGATCCGCCGGCCGCGAGCTGGCCGAGACCAGCGGCGAGTCGGCCGGCAAGGCCCTGACGCGCCACCAGGCCGGCAACGGCCTGGAACAGGCCGCGGCCCAGGGGACCCTGGCCGTCTCGGACCGCCTGGCGCGGTGGTGGACCGTCCGCTCCGCCGGTGGCGTCTACCAGGTCCTCAGGCGACTCCCCGAAGCCCTGCCCCAGCTCAGCCTGGGCCAGATCACCCACATGGCCGAACCCCTCTGCGCCAGGGCCGGCATCCGGCTCACGACCTGGCGACCCGTCCGCTTGCTCCGCGAGGGGACCGAGGTCCTCTTCCGCATCCCCCCCGAACGCGGGTTGAAGTACCTCGCGGCGCAGACCCTCCAGGCCGGCGTCGGCGTGGTCGGCATCCAGAAGATGGAAGAACATTTGAGGAGTCGGCGCCCGAAATCCTTGTGATATCCTCTCGCGGGAATCTCCCGCACAGGCCAGGCCCACCTCCTTGCACCGCCCCTCGGGCGGCGATATGGTGCCGTTTGCGATGCGGAACGGGCCATCGCCCGATCGAGCGACGTGGTGCGCACCGGCTCAGCCGGATTCGCGGATGATTGGGGGGTATCGCCTTGAACGAAAGAGCACTGTCGAGGATCCCCTTCCGGGTCCGGGACGAGCTGATGATCATCAGCATGGCGCGCTGGATGCGGTTCATCGGTGTCATCAAGGTGGTCGGTGGGTTGCTGACAGGCTTCTTCCTCCTGGTCGGCGTGATCTACCTGGGAGCCGGGCTGAGCACCGACCTGCCAGCCCTGGGCAAGTTGGGCCGGACGGTCGCCGAGAACCGCTTGACCTTCTTCGCCCTGGCCCTCTTCGCGCTCCTCCTGACGGTGGCGGGGACCTTGCTGGGGTTCGTGCTCTACACCGCGGCCGACGACTTCGAACGCGTCGCCCGCTCCGATGAGGCCGACCAGGACTACATCACAGCCGGCGTCCGGCAGCTCAACACGTACTTCAAGCTCAGTATCCTGCTCGGTGTGGCCGCGGTCCTGGTGGGCCTCACCGCCGCGATCGGTCTGGCCTCCCAGGCCCAGGTCCAGGTCCAGGTCGGGCTCTGAGGAGAGAGGAGGTGATCGCATCATGTCAGAGGCACAGGGCATGTCGGAATCGACCGGGTTGAGCCGCATCCCCTTCACGACCGAGGCCGAGAGCCAGATCCAGAGCCTGTCGTTCTGGCTGACCGTCGTCGGCTGGCTGAACATCGCCGCCGTCGTGATCAACGTCATCAACCTGGCGCTGCCGACCCGCAACTTCGGCCACCTGATCAACGGCCTGATCCACCTCCTGGTCGGGACCTGGGCGCTCCAGGCCGCCCGAGCGTTCCAGGGCGTGGCGACGACCGACGTGGCCGACCAGGCCTACCTGGTCCAGGGCTTCACGAAGCTGCGCGCGATTTTCCTGCTCCAGGGTGCGATCATCCTGGTCGGGATGGCCTTCGTCGCCGCCGTCCTCCTCTTCTTTGTGTTCACCCCGAGGCTGGGGTAACCCCCCGGATGAGGTCGGGCTGGCGTTCGTCGCGCCCATCCTCCTGCTCTCGCGAGCGGGCACCCGCTGACCACTGGACACACGATCCGGCCAAGGAGTCCGCTCTCCCCAGGGGCCAGCTTCGACGCCCCGCCTCGGTCGGCCCCCCCCTGCAATCCGCCAAGAATCCTCGGTCGATTTTTCCACCAGGGGGATTGACGAGGGGTCTTGGTCGAGCCTATGAATAAGATTCCAAATACAGCGGCGCGATTCACTCCTCTCCCGTGACTTATCGCCCTCTTCCCTGTCTTTGGTCTCAGTAAGTAAACGAATAAATTCGTTGAGCGTCCCTGAGATCATCGCGAGCGAGGGTTTCCTGGTGTTCGTTCCCACTTCGACCTCAGTCTGCTGCGGATATCCTTGATGGCGAGGGAATCTCCTCTGGGCCGTTCTGCTGTCCGCGGACAGACTTCACCAGCGCGTTGATCGTCATTTGATCACTGGAGGTCTTCATGTCCCGGAAGTCGCGTCACCCTGCGATCCGCGGTTTCACGCTGATCGAGCTCCTGGTTGTCATCGCCATCATCGGTGTCCTGATCGCCCTGTTGCTGCCGGCGGTGCAGTCGGCACGGGAGGCAGCGCGGCGGGCCCAGTGCGTGAACAACCTCAAGCAGATTGCCCTGGCCACGCACAACTATGAGTCGGCCTATGGGTCGTTCCCCATGGGAGACTTCCCGACCCGGTTCGTCGATCCGCTTTGGGGCGGCACGTGCGCGGCCGCCTATCTCTACTCCGCGTTCACCTACATCCTGCCGTTCATGGAGCAGGGCACGGACTACGCCTCCTACAACTTCAACGTCCCCTCCGACCTTGCGGGACAAGGCGTCACGGCCGGCTCCAATCCGAACTTCACGGCGGGCTATCAGCTCATCACCTCCTACCTTTGCCCATCGGATACGCCCTCGTCCCCCGACCAGCTCACGGTCAACTACACGGCGCGGAAGCAGGGGTCGTACGCCGAGAACCGGGGCCGGTGGGAGAACATCCTCTTTAACTGGGCCGTCAGCTCGTTCCCCGACCCCACTCAGATGTACTACTCGAACTGCAACTATGGCGGAGGCGACGGCATGTTCATGCCCTCGAGCGTCGTCAAGCTCGCGGATGTGACCGACGGGACGAGCAACACCTTCTTCTACGGCGAGCAGTCCCGGTTCCTGAACGAACCACCCGGGTCGCAGTTCGGCTGGGTCAACCTGCTGGCCGCCTGGATCGACACCTATGTGAACTGGCCGAGCAACATCTTCGGTCTCACCCCCCCGAACGGGGTCCGGCCCACGGCGGGCGCCTTCGTCATCCCCGTCCTGAACGCCCCGCTCGACATGACCGGCACCTACGCCAATGCCTGCTTCGCCAACTGTGTCCAACCCCCCGACTGGCTCAGGAACGCCAACGTGCCTGGTGGGCCCTGCCTGCAACTGGGCCAGTGGGGCTTCCACAGCCTCCACCCCGGCGGTGCCAACTTCGCCTTCGCCGACGGGTCGGTCAAGTTCATCAAGAGTTCGATCAATCCCATCACCTATCGGGCGCTGGGGACCCGGAACCTCAGCGAGGTGGTCAGCTCCGACCAGTATTGAGCCGAACCGCGGCGGCTGGGCTGGCCGCCGCTGGCGACGCGACCCCCTGGGCCCGGCTCGCCGTCGCGGATCGGGCCCTGCCTGCGCATCAGAATGGTGGTCCGAGGACAGTCCTGCTGAACCGATGCCGGAGAGGTCGTTCGGATTTTTCCCTCGGGAGCTCGATCTCCATGCGACGATGCCGGTCCCTCTCACTCGCCCTGGTCCTGGGTGCCCCGATGGCGTTTGGCTGCTCGACCTCGTCCCCGCCACCGGCGGCCGAGCCGGGCAAGCCCGCGGAGCGCCAGGTCATCAAGATCCAGGCTGTGGACAAGAAAACGGGGAAGACGAGGGCGGTGACTCGGAACGTGCCGCACTTGTGACGCCGGAACCCGCTCACGGCTGGGGCCGGGGATGCCTCCGGTGGGCCTCCCGGTCTTTGCCAACTTTTCTCCTCGACAGAGCTGGCGCCGTCGATTAGGCTGGCTCAAGAGTTGCGTCGGATCCCAGAACAGCCGGGGATGACGCACCATCCGATCGCCAGACGCGAGGAGGAATCTCATGCGGGACGAGTGTGCGGACCGGACCGGCCGAATCGACCGCCGCGGCTTCCTGGGAACGGGCGCGGGCGCGCTGGCTGCCGCCGCGGTGCTGGGGGATGGGCCGGCCGCGGCCGCCCAGGCCCCGTCCCGGCCGACCGGGTCGGCCGCGCTGCCCAAGCGGACCCTGGGCCGCACG
>Ga0070738_10008004_pt1 | contig 10318 bp, 9 predicted proteins | sample Coa_R2_2_FD_66446 | JGI IMG/M metagenome (GOLD analysis project Ga0070738, IMG submission 66446) | Surface soil microbial communities from Centralia Pennsylvania, which are recovering from an underground coalmine fire - Coalmine... | ecosystem: Environmental > Terrestrial > Soil > Unclassified ... | reverse complement strand
CCCGAGGCGCGCGCCTGCTGGGTCGCCGGCTTCTCGTTCGGTGCCTGGATAGGCATGCAGCTTCTGATGCGCCGTCCCGAGGTCGAAGGTTTTATCTCGATCGCGCCGCCCGCCAACCTCTACGATTTCTCCTTCCTCGCGCCCTGCCCCTCTTCCGGCCTGATCGTGCATGGCGAGAAGGACGCCGTGGTGCCGCCGAAGGATGTCAACACCCTGGTCGAGAAGCTCAAGACCCAGAAGGGCATTGTGATCGACCAGCAGGTCATCCCCGGCGCCAATCATTTCTTCGATGGCAAGCTCGAGCCGCTGATGGAGACGATTACCGCTTATCTCGACATGCGGCTCGCCAACGTGCGCTAGCCGAGAGGCTCCGCGATGGGCTCGTTCGTCGCCTTGCTGCGGGCCGTCAATGTCGGCGGCACCGGCAAGCTGCCGATGAGCGAACTCAAGCGGATATGCGAGGAGCTCGGCTTCTCCGCTGTCCGCACCTATATCGCCAGCGGGAATGTGGTGTTCGCAAGCCGCAAGTCGGAAACAGCCATCAAGGCCGCGTTCGAGAAGCGGCTTGAGGCCTATGCCGGCAAGCCGGTCGGCGTCGTCGTGCGCAACGCGACCGAGATGGCGGAGGTCGCGGCAAACAATCCCTTTCCAAAAGCCAAGCCGAATTTCACGGTCGCCATCTTCCTCGATCAGGCGCCGCCGGCCGATACGCTCGCGGGCGTCCGCGGCAAGCAGGATGAGGAGATCAGGCTCGGACGCCGCGAGATCTATGTCCACTACCCCTCGGGCATGGGCAGATCGAAGCTCGTCATCGCGGCAGCCAAATCGGGCACGGCGCGCAACATGAACACGATCGTGACGCTCGCCGCGATGGCGGCCGAGGCCACAGCTTAAGCTGCGGCCTGCAGGATCAGCCCCGAGAGGAAGGAATTGCGTCGGATCAGGAAATCCCGGAGCAGCGCCGGATAGTCGGGGCTGACGGCCGACCTCACCGATGGCCGCGCAGCGAGCGAAGCGCGCCAGCGCGCGGTCTTCGGCTTGTCGGCGAGAATGCCGAAATCACCGATGGTGTCGAACACGTCGAAATAGCGGAATACCGGGCCGAACACAGCGTCCACCAGCGCGAATTGTTCGCCATCGAACCACGGCGCCGCGATCAGGCGGGCGTCCAGCCGCGCGAATTTCTGCGCGAGCAGCGAGGTCTTAGCCGTGAAGCCGGCTCCGTCCGGCGCGGCATAGAAGCCTGCGATGTCGTTGAGCACGGAGGAGCCGAACTCGATCCAGGCGCGGTGCTCGGCGCGTAGCAGCGGATCGGATGGATGCAGCGGCTTTGCCTGTGTCTCCTCAAGGTACTCTAGAATCACCGCGGATTCGAAGATCGCATGGGCGCCGACCATGAGCACCGGGGTCTTGCCAAGCGGCGCCATCTTGAGAAACCAGTCCGGCTTGTTGGCGAGATCGATGTCGATCCGCTCGAATGCGACGCCCTTTTCGGTCAGCGCAATCACCGCGCGTTGCACATAGGGGCAGAGCTTGTGACTGATCAGCTTCAGGACAGGCATGGGTCAACCTCGCATATTCATGCAACTGCATTAAACTAGATGCAATTGCATGAATATGTCAAGGCCGCGCAATCACCCCGCCCGTCATCGGCATGGGCACGCCTGTCGTCGCGGGATAGCTCAGCGGCAGGCCTTTCAGCCCCCGCGCGGCAAGAAAACCGAACGCCTGGGCCTCCATGGCATCGGCTGACCAGCCGAGCGCGTCCGCGGCCTCGACGGTCGCGGGCGCAAGCTTCTCCCGCAGCATCCGCATCATGGTGTGATTGCGGGCGCCGCCGCCGCAGATGATCCAGCTCTTCGGCACCTTCGGCAGCAGCGGCACGATCTTGGCGATGGCGCCTGCAGTGAGCGCCGTGAGTGTCGCCGCGCCATCGGCCGGGGTCATGTCGCCGAGATCGAGATGGGCAAAATCATTGCGGTCGAGCGATTTGGGCGGCGGCTTCATAAAAAACGGATGGGTGAGCGTGCGCGCGACCCAGACCACATTAACGCGCCCGTGTGCCGCAAAGCTGCCCCCGGAATCGAAGGGCTGGCCGGTCGTGCGGTAGACATGGTCATCGAGCAGCGCGTTCCCGGGCCCGGTGTCGCAGGCGATCAGCGTGTCGTTGCCGTCGATATAGGTGATATTGGAGACGCCGCCGATATTGACCACCACGATCGGCCCCTCCCGCTCCAGCGATTGGGCCAGCGCGCGGTGATAGACCGGAACGAAAGGCGCGCCCTGTCCGCCGGCGGCGACATCGGCGGCGCGGAAATCATGCATGACAGGGATATGGATCGCCTTGGCGAGCGCAAACGCATCCCCGATCTGCACGGTTAGCCGTCGCTCGGGCCGGTGCAGCACGGTCTGGCCATGGAAGCCGACGATGTCGATGTCCTCACTGGTGAGGCGGTTCTGGGCGGTGAAGGCCTTCACCGCTTCCGCATGCGCCTGCGTGACCACCCGTTCGGCCTCCGCCAGCACGCCCGGCCGGGCATCGCGCTGCGGCAGATGCACGGCCTCGGCGAGGGCCTGGCGCAAGACCCTCCGCTCGGGCTCGCTATAGGGGCGGTAGCCGGAGGGCCCGAGGGAAGCGACGCGCCTGCCGTCGGTTTCGATCAAGGCGACGTCCACCCCGTCCAGCGAGGTGCCGCTCATCAAGCCGATCGCCGTCAACATCATCGCTTTAGCGAGCCTCGCGAGTCCTACCCCGGACGCCCTGCTTGTGCCACCCTGCTTGTGCCAGGGCAGCACATCTTATAATGCCACAGCGCCCGCAGCCGCGGCAGCCGGGGTAACCCGGTTCCCACGGATTTTGCTGCAAATACCGTAAAACAAGAATGATCAGGCTCCCAGACAGATGAGTGCCTTTAAATCTGATTTTCTGAATGTGCTGCAAGAGCGCGGCTTCATTCACCAGTGCTCCGACTTCGAGGGGCTGGATACGCTCGCCGCCAAGGGCGAAGCGACCGCCTATGTCGGTTATGATTGCACCGCCCCGTCGCTGCATATTGGCAACTATCTCACCATGATGATGCTGCACTGGCTGCAGCAGACCGGCAACAAGCCGATCACGCTGATGGGCGGCGGCACCACCATGGTCGGCGACCCCTCCGGCAAGGACGAGACGCGGGCGATCCGCACCGTCGCCGAGATCGAGGCCAACAAGGCCTCGATCCGGGGCGTATTTTCCAAGGTGCTGCACTACGGGTCCGGCTCTCACGATGCGGTCATGCTCGACAATGCGGAGTGGCTGACCAAGCTGAACTGGATCGAGATGCTGCGCGATGTCGGCCGGCATTTCTCGGTCAACCGCATGCTGACCATGGACTCCGTGCGCCTGCGCCTGGAGCGCGAGCAGGAGATGAGCTTCATCGAGTTCAATTACATGATCTGCCAGGCCTACGACTTCGTGCAGCTGTTCAAGCGCACTGGCTGTCGGCTGCAGATGGGCGGCTCCGACCAGTGGGGCAACATCATCATGGGCGTCGATCTCGGCCGCCGTATGGGCACCGCGCAATTGTTTGCGCTGACCACGCCCCTGCTCACCACGGCGTCAGGCGCCAAGATGGGCAAGACCGCACAAGGCGCGGTGTGGCTCAACGCCGACCAATTCTCGCCGTATGATTTCTGGCAGTACTGGCGCAATGTCGAGGACGCCGACGTGGTGCGCTTCCTGAAGCTGTTCACGACGCTGCCGATGGAGGAGATCAACAGGCTCGCGAAGTTGCAAGGCGCCGAGATCAACGACGCCAAGAAGGCGCTCGCCGACGCTGCAACCACCCTGCTTCACGGTGCGGACGCCGCGCGCCAAGCGGCGGAAACGGCAAGGCAGACCTTCGAGGAAGGTGCGATCGCCGAGAACCTGCCGACGGTGGAAATTCCGCAAAGCGAACTTGCGGCGGGCTATGGCGTGTTGGCGGCGTTCGTGAAAGCGGGCCTCGTGACCTCGAACGGCGAAGCGCGGCGGCAGATCAAGGGCGGCGGCTTGCGCGTCAACGACACCTCCGTCGCCGACGAACGCATGTCATTGACGGAAGAAAATCTCACGCCGGAGGGCGTGATCAAGCTGTCCCTGGGCAAGAAGCGTCACGTCCTGCTCAAGCCTGCATAGGCCTATTCGTTTTCGCCCCTTGCTCGGCACGCACGAAACGCGCCTGCTGTCGGCAATGGATCAGAACACGCCGCAGGAGGAACTCGTGACGGTGCCGGCCAGGCCGGCGCGCGTTGCGCTGGTGGTGCTCGCGCTATGCTTTGCGCTTTCCGTGCTGGGGCGCGGGCTCGGCGAGAGCTTTACCGTCTTCCTGAAACCCATCTCGGAAAATTTCGGCTGGGACCGCGCGCAAGTCGTCTCGGTCTATTCTCTCTGTGCGCTGGCCGGCGGTCTCTCGGCGCCGCTGATCGGCCGGCTGTTCGATATCTCCGGACCGCGCTCGGTCTATACGCTCGGGCTTCTGCTGCTCGGCGGCTCGTTCCTGTTCGCAAGCTTTGCCCATCATCTCTGGCAGTTTCAGCTCAGCATTGGGCTCGCCGTTGGCGTCGGCATCGCCTTCATCGGGAATGTGCCGAATTCGATCCTGCTCGGCCGCTGGTTCGGCCCGAAGCTGCCCACGGCGATGGCCGTGGTCTATTCGGCGACCGGCGCAGGCGTCCTGATCCTGTTGCCGGCCTCGCAGATCCTGATCGATCGCTTCGGCTGGCGCGGCGCCTACCAGTTTTTCGGCGGCCTCGCGCTCCTCGTGCTCGTTCCGCTGCTCTTGCTGCCATGGCGGCTGTTTGCCGGCGGCTCGCCCCATGTGGTGAAGAAGTCCGCCGACAGCTTGGAGGGAGAGGGCTGGACGCTCGCCAGCGCCATGCGCCACCACGCCTTCTGGGCGCTGTTTACGACCTTCTTCTTCACCGCGATCGGCATGTACGCTATCTCCCCGCAAGTGGTGGCCTATCTGATTGACGCGGGTTTCCCTCCGCTGCAGGCCGCGACCGCCTGGGGATTCTCGGGCGTCGTGCTGCTTTTCGGAATGCTCGGCGTCTCCTGGCTCGACGGGCTGATCGGCCGCCGGCCGTCGGTCTTGTTCTCCTACGCGCTCTCCATCATCGGCATCGTGTTGCTGTGGGGGCTGCAATGGTATCCGAACTTCTGGCTGCTCACCGGCTTCGTCGTCTGCTTCGGCAGCATGATCGGCTCACGCGGCCCCCTATTGTCCGCAACCGCGATGAAGCTGTTCCGCGGCAACCGCGTCGGTACGATCTACGGCAGCATCTCCATCGGAAGCGGCCTAGGCTCCGCCGTCGGCTCCTGGAGCGGCGGCCTGATCCACGATCTCACCCATAGCTACAACCCGCTGCTTGCCTTTGCGCTGATCGCGGTCGTGCTCGGAATGATTCCGTTCCTGGTGGTGCCGGCGCTCCGGCATTGATATTCGCAACCTGCTCCACTGCCATGCGAGCGCCGCGAAGTTGCCCGGCAATCCCGGTGGCTTTCCCCACCCCCGCCCCATAGCCAATCCGGTCACATCGGGTCAGAATGGCACTCCCTCTGGAGCGCCGCACTGGATCATGACAAAGCCGCCGCAGACTGCGCCCTTTGCATCGTTCGAATGGATCCTGTCGGCCCGTTACTTGCGGGCGCGCCGCAAGGAAGGCTTCATCTCGGTGATCGCGGGCTTTTCGTTTCTGGGCATCATGCTCGGCGTCGCCACCCTGATTGTGGTGATGGCGGTGCTGAATGGATTCCGCAAGGAACTCTTGCACAAAATTCTCGGTCTCAACGGACACATCGTGATCCAACCGCTGGAATCACCTCTGACCGATTGGGCGGACCTGACCGAGCGCATCAGCCGCACGCAGGGCGTTCGTTTGGCCCTGCCCGTCGTCGACGGTCCGGCGCTGGCGTCGGCGTCCGGCGCGTCCGGCGTTCTGGTGCGCGGGATTCGCTCAGACGACCTCAATAAGCTCAGCTCGATCGCTCACAACATCAAGCACGGCTCGATAGAGGCCTTCGATCCGGGCCAGGGCGTCGCGATCGGTCAGCGTCTCGCCGCTCAACTCTCACTGCGCACGGGTGACACCATCACCCTCGTTGCCCAGCGCGGCGCGGTGACGCCGATGGGCGTCATGCCGCGCGTCAAGCCGTACAAGATTGCTGCCGTGTTCGAGATCGGCATGTCCGAATACGACGCGGGAATCGTTTTCATGCCGCTCGCGGATGCCCAAGCCTTTTTCAACCGCAACAGTGACGTCACCGCAATCGAGGTCTTCACCGAAAATCCTGACCGAATCGATGTGTATCGAAAGGCTCTGATGGAAGCGGCCGGCCGACCCGTCGCCCTGGTTGACTGGCAGCGGCGCAATTCGCCCTTCTTCGAAGCGCTCGAGGTCGAGCGCAATGTGATGTTCCTGATCCTGACCTTGATCGTGGTCGTGGCCGCGCTGAACATCGTGTCCGGGCTGATCATGCTGGTAAAAGACAAGGGCAGCGACATCGCGGTCCTGAGAACGATGGGCGCATCTCAGGGCTCGATCATGCGGATCTTCCTGATCGCAGGCGCGTCGATAGGCATAGCTGGGGCGCTGGTCGGCTTCGTCGTCGGACTGCTCGTCTCTCTCAATATCGAACATGTCCGGCAATTTCTGTCCTGGCTCACCAGCACCGAACTATTCCCCCCGCAGCTCTATCTGCTATCCGAACTACCGGCGGAAATCGATGCCGGCGAAACCGCCGCGGTCGTGATCATGGCGCTCACCCTGTCGTTGCTTGCAACGCTCTATCCGTCATGGCGGGCCGCCCGGCTCGATCCGGTCGAGGCCTTGCGGCACGGCTAGCAGCTGCGAGCGACCGTTAGATCGCAAGCGCCAGTCCGGCCACGAACAAGGTGGCAAGCACGACGCGCTTGAACAAAAGGTCGTCAACGCGCATGAACAGCATGGTCCCGACCGCCGAGCCCAGCGCCAGCGCGGGAAGCGTGATCAGCATGTCCGTCATGACACGCACGGGAATATCTCTGTGCGACAGCAACAACAGCAGCGCTATGCACTGCATGGTGGCAATGAAGGGCTGAACCAATCCCCGCTGCTGATCTTTGGGCAATCCCCGCAGGTCGCACCAGATCGTTGGCAGCGCGCCAGGCATTGCCGTCAGTCCTCCGACGAGTCCGCTGGCAAATCCGAGCGCCGTATCCGACCACTTTCGCAATCTTGGCACGAGTGAGTGCCGGGCCGCCGCAGACAGTCTCAGGCTGTCCGCAAGCAATGCGGGTGCAGCAACAGCCTCGCCACGCGGCAATGTGTGGATGCCCGCAAACGTCGCAATTTGATATCCGCTGCACCTCCAAGACATGTAGGCGGCGTAACCTGCTATGAAAAGACCAAAGCCAATGCGGAAGCTGAAAGTGTTGACATGATGCAGAAGGTAGAGCGCCGGCAGCAGGCCGATCGCACCTCCGCCGATGAGGGCCGCGCTGCCGCGCCATTGCATGGTACGCCGCAACATTGCGAGCGTCGCGAGCTGGACGATGACGCTGCAGACCATCATCAGCGGCACCGCTTCGGTGGGCGGCCGCACATGGAGCAGCAAGGCGCCCGCGACCGCGGAGAACGCAAAGCCCGCCAGGCCCTGGACGATTGCGCCGAGGAATACGCCGGCAGCAATGATCAGATACGGCAGCACATCCGTCATCACTCGCGCTCCCCGGCCCACGCGTCAGTTCGCGAATTGATCGCGGCGATAAGGTGCCGATGGCGCGCGATCTCTCGCGCGCACTGCCGGCGCCGCGATTCATGGAGGGCGTAGAGGACACCGAGCAAAGCGGCTCGAACGCTTGCGATGGCCCCGCGCCAAAGTGACGCCGTGACGTCACGGAGAGAATGTCTGCTGTGAATGTCAATCTGGAGCTCGGCCGCCTCGCGTCGATGGTCCATCGCTGCACTCCTTGCGGATACCTGCCCCGCGAGCAAATTAGCGAGTCTGCGCGATCGCGCGTCATTCGTTCGGGTGACAACTGCAAAGACATTCGCCGACCTGATGTCTTCTCGGGACCCGGTGCCGCGATCTTGAGCAGGGCGATAAACCCGGATCATGTGGCCGAGCTCACAGACCGACATGGCAAGGGATGCTACACTTTGGCGGATCACCCGTTCGGATGAGGACAACTCCATCCCAAAGGCTGACATTGCCATGCCGTTAGCAATCCGCCGAGCCGCGCAGCCACAAGGCATGAGCATCGAACCGCTCTCCGACATCATCATGGCGATTTATGAGAGCGCGCTGGCTCCGGACGGCTTGTCCAGGGCCTTGCGGCAGATTGCCGAGATCAGCAACAGCGCGACTTGTCGCATCATGATTCAAAGCGACCTCACCGGCTCGCTGACCTATTCCGTCGCTGACGGTATCGCTACGCAAGGCGGCGGGGAGCGGATCGAAGCCAACGGCATGATCGCGCCGTTTCGCGAGCGGGAGATCATTCCGGTCGGTGAGCCCATCATCCGCAGCAGGACGAGCAACAGCCTTGCGATCGCCGGCGGAGGCACGCCATGGCAACTCGACGGTGAAGAACAGCAGTCCGATATCATCACGGTCGTGCTGTTCGACACGGGAACCGAGCGCATCATCCTGGAGGCGGTCAAGGCGGACGCGCAAAGCCCCTACACCGACCGCGAATTGGAGCGCATGCGACTGATCGCGCCACATATCTGCCGAGCCATCCGCATCTCTGACAGCCTGAATTCGAATCGGATGACGTCGGAAATGTTCGAGGCCAGTCTCGAAGCGTTGAGCACCGGGGTGTACTTCATCGGCCACGGCAACCGCGTTGTCTATCTCAACCGCGCGGCGCGCGCCCAGGTCAAGTCGTGCAAGGTGCTGCATCTTGTCGACGAACGACTGGTCGCCACCGACCGCGGCGCGCAAAAGCTGCTGCAGGCGGAGTTGCGTGAGATCGGCCGCACTCACGACCTCGAAGATCGCCCCGGCGCCACCATCGCGCTCGCCGATGGCGAGGGCGGCGGCTACGCTGCGTACGTGCTGCCCTTGCGCGGCGGCGCCCAGGCACGCATTGCGCATCATTTCGCGGCTATTGCTGCGATCTTCGTCCAGGACCCCGCAAGCGTACCCTCGCCCGCGAACGCGGCCTTTGCAAAACTCTACGGGCTGACCGACGGTGAATTGCGGCTGCTCAACGGCCTGATGCCGGGCCTCAGTCTTGCCGAAACCGCGCAGCTGCTCGGAATTGGCGAGGCGACCGCGAAAACGCATTTGAGACGCATTTTCGCCAAGACGAGAACCGCCAAGCAGGCGGAATTATTGTACCTCCTGATGACCTCCACGCCGCCGACCGTCGCGCGTTGATCGCGCGCCTCAATGGGATACCCACTCCGCGGCAGCAATGATGTTATGGTTGAGAACCAGCGCGCGCGATTGATTGAAGGGATTTTGCCATGGTGGCATCGAACGATGACGTGATCGCTGACGCGCAATCGGTCCCGGAAACTGTTCTGAGGCAGGAACGAGCGCCGAGGGAAAGTCGGACTCCCGGCCTGCCATTCTGGTCGGCTTCGCAGCTGGCGCGAGCGATTCGACGCAAGGAGATCGGCTGCCTCGAATTACTCAACACCTATCTCTCTCGCGTCGACAAGCACAACCCGCGCCTGACCGCCGTCATTGATCTTGACGAGCGGGGCGCGCGCAAGCGGGCCCGGGCCGCCGACGCGGCAGTGATGCGCGGGGACGAGCTCGGGCCGCTGCACGGCGTTCCGATCACGGTCAAGGACGCGATCGACGTCGCCGGTCTCGCCTCCACCTGGGGCTTCGCCGAGCTGAAGGACAATCGCCCGGCCAAGAGCGCCCCGGTCGTCGACGCCTTGACCGAGGCCGGTGCAATCGCCTTCGGCAAGACCAATGTTCCGCTTGGGCTGATGAGCTGGGAGACCTTCAACGATCTCTATGGCACCACCAATAATCCCTATGACGTCTCGCGCTCGCCGGGAGGATCATCCGGCGGATCGGCAGCGGCGCTGGCGGCCGGTTTGACCGCCCTCGAAATCGGCAGCGACAGCGCCGGGTCGTCGCGCGGCCCCGCTCACTATTGCGGAATTTACGCGCACAAGCCGACCTTCGGGGTGGTGTCGCTGGAGGGCCAGGCATTGCCCGGTCTGGGGCCCCTTCCCGACATTATGTGCCTCGGACCGCTGGCGCGCAGTGCCGAGGATCTGGCCATCGCTCTCGACATCATGGCAAGGCCAGACGAGGCCGATGCGGTCGCATGGCGCGTGACGTTGCCCC
>Ga0070738_10008000_pt1 | contig 10321 bp, 9 predicted proteins | sample Coa_R2_2_FD_66446 | JGI IMG/M metagenome (GOLD analysis project Ga0070738, IMG submission 66446) | Surface soil microbial communities from Centralia Pennsylvania, which are recovering from an underground coalmine fire - Coalmine... | ecosystem: Environmental > Terrestrial > Soil > Unclassified ... | reverse complement strand
TCGACATCAAGGGGATCGACCTCGACCTCCGGCAGTACAACACCGAGGTGTACGTGCCGCTGCTCGTGTCGAGCGCAGGCTACGGCGTCCTCTGGGACAACCCGTCGTTCGCGCGCTTCGGCGATCCGGGCGACGGGGCGCCGCTGCCGGGCGCGAGCGGCCTGTACGCGGCCCCCGCGGAGGGCGGTCTGCCGGGCGACGTCGACGCCGCCGCCGGGCGCGTCGACTGGACCGGCGCCGTCGTGCCGGAGGCGACCGGCGATCACACGTTTCGCACGTACTCGACGGGCACGGTGCAGCTGTGGGTCGACGGCCGCCTCGTCATCGACCACTTCCGGCAGGACTGGCTGCCGAACGAGGACATCGCGCGCGTGCGACTGACGGCGGGCAGGCCGGTCAAGGTGCGCCTGTCGTGGTCGGGGGGCGGCAGGAAGAAGATCATCCGGCTGCTCTGGAAGCCGCCGCACGCCGGCGAGCCGACGACCTCGCTTTCTTCTCGCGTCGGCGACGGCGTCGACTACTGGTTTCTGTACGGCCCGGAGCTCGATCACGTCATCGCCGGCTACCGGCGCCTGACCGGCCAGGCGCCCATGATGCCGCGCTGGGCGTTCGGCTTGTGGCAGTGCAAGGAGCGCTACGCGACCGCGCAGGAGGTGCTCGACGTGCTCCGGGGCTACCGCAGCCGCGGCGCGCCGGTCGACGTCGTCGTGCAGGACTGGCGCTACTGGCCCGACGGCCGCTGGGGCTCGCACGAGTTCGATCCGGCGCGCTACCCCGATCCGAACGCGTGGATCGCGGCCATCCACGACACGTACCACGCGCGCGTGATGATCTCGGTCTGGCCCAAGTTCTATCCGGGGACGGCCAACTACGAGGCCCTGAGCGCGCGGGGCCTGCTCTATCGGCCCAACCTCGCCGAGGGCAAGAAGGACTTCCTCGGCGGGGCGTTCACGGTCTACGACGCGTTCGATCCGGAGGGACGGCGCCTGTACTGGTCGCAGATCGACCGCGCCCTCTTCTCGCGCAAGGTCGACGCGTGGTGGCTCGACGCGAGCGAGCCCGAGGTCGTCGAGGGCCCGTTCGAGAGCGCCGCCGCGCAGGTCGCCACGAACGAGACGCACATGACGCCGACCGCCCTCGGCCCCGGCGCGCGCGTGCTCAACGCCTTCTCCCTCGTCCACAGCCAGGGCGTCTACGAGGGCCAGCGCGCGACCGCGCCGGACCAGCGCGTGTTCATCCTGACCCGCAGCGGCTTCGCCGGTCAGCAGCGCTACGCGGCCGCGACCTGGTCGGGCGACATCACCTCGACGTGGACCGCCATGAAGAAGCAGATCCCGGCGGGGCTCGGCTTCGCCCTGTCGGGCATGCCTTACTGGACCTTCGACAGCGGCGGGTTCGCGGTGCCCGGCCGCTTCTCGAGCCCGGACGCGTCGGCCGACGATCGGGCCGAGTGGAACGAGCTCAACACGCGCTGGTTCGAGTACGCGACGTTCGTGCCGATCCTGCGCGTGCACGGGCAGTCGCCGCCGCGCGAGATCTGGCAGTTCGGCGGCGAGGGCTCCCCGGCGTACGCCGCGATGCTCCGGTTCGACCGGCTCCGCCACCGCATGCTGCCGTACGTCTACTCGCTCGCCGCGTCGATCACGCGCGACGCCGGGACGATGATGCGGCCGCTCGTCATGGACTTTCGCGCCGACCCGGCCGCGCGCGCCGTCGGCGACGAGTTCATGTTCGGGCCGGCCCTGCTGGTCAGCCCCGTGACGACGCATCGCGCGCGGGCTCGCCCGGTGTACCTGCCGGCCGGCGCGGCCTGGTACGACTTCTGGACCGGACGACCCCTGCGGGGCGGCCAGACGATCGAGGCCGCCGCGCCCTTCGACGCGATCCCGGTCCACGTGCGCGCCGGGTCGATCGTGCCGTTCGGGCCGGAGCTGCAGTACGCCGACGAGAAGCCCGCCGATCCGATCACCCTGTACGTGTACGCCGGCGCCGACGGCCGCTTCACCCTCTACGAGGACGACGGCGCCACCTACGGGTACGAACGGGGAGCGTTCGCCACGATCCCGCTGACCTGGTCCGACGCGAGCCGCACGCTCACGATCGGCGCCCGGAGCGGCGACTTCCCGGGCATGCTGGCGAGCCGCACATTTCGCGTCGTCGTCGTGGGCCCGACCCGGCCGGTCGGCTTCTCGTTCGAGCCGGTGGTCGATCGGTCCGTCACGTACGCCGGCGCGCCCGTCGAGGTCCGGCTCCGGTAGCCGCTTGGCCCGGATCGGACCGCCGCGATACGATCCTCGCACGTTGTCGAATCCGACGCGTGCCACCGCGGCACTGGGTGCGCTGCTCGCCCTGAGCGCGTGCTCGCGGTCGTCCAGGCAAGCGCCGATCGCCACGGGCGCTCCGCCGCCGCCCGCCGCGAGCAGCGCGCCGCCCGCCGCCGCCCCCGCGCGCCCGCCCGCGGCCCCGCCGCCGCCCCCGGCGCCCCTCTGCGGCGCGCCGGGCGGCGTGCTGCTCTTCGTGTCGCCCGAGCGGCCGGTGCGCGGCCAGCCGATGCGCGTCGTCGCCGTGAGCGACCGGGCCGTCGACGCGCGGCTGTCGCTCCAGACCAAGTCGGCGCCGGAGCCGGTGGTCGCGCCCGAGCGCCACGGCGGCCCGCCCTACCACTGGATCGCGCAGGTCGACGCGCCGCGGGCGGGCGCGTGGCACGCGACGCTCGCGCGCGACGACGCGTGCGGCGGCGAGGTGCTCGCGAAGAGAGACGTCGCGGTCGCGGCGTCGGCGCCGGCGCGTCCGCCGCCGAGTCCGGGCCCGGCGCTCTGGGCGGCGCGCTCGGCCTGGTCCTCCTCCTACGAGAACCTGTACTCGGCCTGGATCGAGCACCTGTTCGACGCGCCGCTCGACGAGCAGCCCACCTGGAACGCGCTCCACGAGGTGCTGCGCGATCGCGCGCGGAACTTCCTCATCGACCACCTCGGCGCGGCCGAGGACGAGCAGGGCGTCGTCGTCCGGCCCGATTGCGCCGACCTGCCGTATTTCCTGCGCGCGTACTTCTCGTACAAGCTGGGCCTGCCGTTCGGCTGGTCGCGGTGCAACCGCGGAGAGGGCGGCTCGGCGCCGACGTGCTTCGAGTTCGCGACGAGCCTCGACCCGTTCCCGCCGATCGACGGCAAGCCGCAGGCGATCCCGCGCTGGGCGGACCCCGATCGGGAGCGCGACCCGCGCGACACCGACTTCAAGCGATTCGGCGAGTTCATTCGGACCACCCTGGCCGACGCCGTGCAGTCCGGCGCGGGCCGCACCGCCGCGCAGGACGAGACCGGCGACTACTACCCGGTCGCGCTCTCGGTCGACACGCTCAGGCCGGGGACGATCTACGCCGATCCGTACGGTCACGTGCTCGTCGTCGCCAAGCGCCTCGCGCAGACGGCCGACCGCGCGGGCGTCCTCCTCGCGGTCGACGGGCAGCCGGACGGAACGGTGGCGCGAAAGCGCTTCTGGCAGGGTAATTTTCTCTTCGCCATCGATCCGGCGCTCGGCAGCGCGGGCTTCAAGCGATTCAGGCCGCTCGTCCGGGACAAGGCGGGCAACCTGCGCCGGCTCGGCAACAAGGAGGCCGGCGACTTCTCGCTCGAGCAGTACTCCGCCGGGGTCGACGGCTTCTACGAGAAGGTGCTCGACGTGCTCTCGCCCTCGCCGCTCGACCCGATGCAAGCGCTGCTCGAGACGATCCAGGCCTTCGAGGAGCAGGTCAAGACGCGGGTCGTGTCGGTCGAGAACGGCCGCAAGTTCCTGGCGAGCGGAAAGCCGGCGGCGGAGATGCCCGACGGCGCCAAGGTGTTCGAGACGACCGGCGCGTGGGAGGACTTCTCGACGCCGTCGCGCGACCTGCGCCTGCTCATCGCCGTCGACGTGGCGCGCGCCCTGCCGGCGGCCGTCGCGCGCCGGCCCGAACGCTACGCGATGCCCGCCGGCGCGCCGCCGGCCGAGGTCCAGCGCCAGCTCGAGGAGCGGCTCGCCCGCGAGCTCCGCGAGCGCAGGTTCAAGTACACGCGGACCGACGGCTCCGAGTGGGAGCTCCGGCTGGCCGACGTGGTCGATCGGCAGGCGGCGCTCGAGGCGGCGTACAACCCGAACGACTGCGTCGAGCTGCGCTGGGGAGCGCCCGCCGGAAGCGACGAGGCGTCGACCTGCAAGGCGCACGCGCCCGAGGCGCAGCTCGCGAGGATGCAGGATTACCGCGTCTGGTTTCACGAGCGCCGCCGGCCGGCGCGCTGAATCGCCCGGCGTGATCCTCGAGCGACGGACGGCCCGCGTGCCCGAGCGCGCGCGAGGGTGCGGACCGGCGCCGCCGACCGTGCTACACGCGTGCGGCGGGCCGCCCATGTACTTTCAGGAAGTCATCCTCGCGCTGCAGGATTTCTGGGCCAAGCGCGGCTGCCTCATCGTGCAGCCGTACAACTCGGAGGTCGGCGCCGGCACGTACAACCCGGCCACGTTCCTGCGGGCGCTCGGTCCCGAGCCGTGGAACGTCGCGTACGTCGAGCCGTCGCGCCGCCCGACCGACGGCCGCTACGGGGACAACCCGAATCGCACGCAGCAGTTCCACCAGTTCCAGGTCATCCTCAAGCCGTCGCCGATCGACATCCAGGACCAGTACCTGGCCTCGCTCCTGGCGCTCGGCACCAAGCCGGACGAGCACGACGTGCGCTTCGTGGAGGACGACTGGGAGTCGCCGACCCTCGGGGCGTGGGGGCTCGGCTGGCAGGTGTGGCTGGACGGCCTCGAGATCTCGCAGTTCACGTACTTCCAGCAGGTGGGCGGCATCGACTGCAAGCCCGTCAGCGGCGAGCTCACCTACGGGCTCGAGCGGATCTGCATGTACCTGCAGAACGTCGAGTCGTTCTGGGACATGCAATGGGCGCCGGGCGTGTCGTACGCCGAGCTCGTGCGCCGCGGCGAATGGGAGTGGTCGACGTACAACTTCGAGCAGGCGGACGTGGCGGCGCACTTCGCGAGCTTCGACCAGAGCGAGAAGGAGTGCCGCCGGTGCCTGTCGCTCGGCGGCGACGACCCGAACAAGAAGCTCGTCCTGCCGGCCTACGACTTCGTCGTGAAGGCCGCGCACGCGTTCAACGTGCTCGACGCGCGCGGCGCGATCAGCGTCACCGAGCGCGCGCGCTTCGTGGGCCGGGTGCGCGCGATGGCCAAGGCGGTCGCCGAGGCGTGGCTCGCGCAGCGCCAGGCCGCCGGCTTCCCGCTGCAGAAGACGCCGATGGCGGCCCAATGACGCGCCCGGCGACGCGCGCGGCGGCGCGCGCGGCGGCGCCGCTCTCGGTCGTGCTCTGGTGCGCGGCGGCGATCGGCTGCGGAGGGTCGGCGCCCGACGCGCGCTACCCGGCGCGCGAGGCGGGGTGTCCGGTGAAGACCTTTCCCGCGGAGCCGCCGGTGCCCGTGGACGACCTCGGAACCGTGGAGGTCGAGTGCCAGGCCGGCCGCGGCGGCTGCGAGCGGCAGGCGCTCGACCTCGTGTGCCGTCGCGGCGGCGACGTCGCCTGGGGCCTCGCCGAGAACGCGCTCACCGCGACCAAGCTGGTCGTGCACGCGGCCCACACGCGGCGCGCGCGGGAAGCGTCGCGCGCGCCCGGATGCGACGTGCGCGCGTTCTCGGGGACCCCGCCGATTCCGACGGAGAACATCGGTCCGGTCGCCGCGACGTGCTCGGAGGACGACTCGCGGGACGTCTGCCTGCGCGAGCTCGAGGACCAGGTGTGCCAGCTCGGCGGCGACGTCGTGTGGCAGCTCGAGGGCCCCACGGTCGAGGCCTCGAGCAACGCGACGACCGGTCGCGTCCAGCGCATCCGCGGCCGCGCCGCCCACACGAAGCCCTGACGCCGAGTCATCGCGCGCGACGCGCCTGCGCCGGCGCCTCACGCCGCGCCCGCGCCCGGGCCCCGCGCCCGCGCCCGCGCCTGCGCCCGCGCCCCGCGCCCGCGCCCGTGCCCGCGCCCGCGCCCGCGCCCGCGCCCGCGCCCGCGCCTGCGCCCGCGCCCCACGCTCCCGCCCCACGCTCCCGCCCCCGCCCCCCGCACAAGCCCGCCACGGCGCCCGCACCGCGCCGGCATCGCCGTTGCTTGGTGCAGGCTCGGCGCGAGCATCGTCGCATCGCGCGCATATTGCGAGGAGGCCTATTCATGATCCGCAGTGGCACCACCGTGGCGGGCGCGCTCTCCGCGTTGCTCGCGTTGGGCGTGATGGGCAGCGCGTCGGCTCAGTCGGCGCAGCCGTCGGAGAATCGAGACCAGGGCACGAGCGCACAGCAGCAGCAGCAGCAGGAGACGCAGCAGGAGCGGTTCGACCGTGAGAAGGTCACGCTCAAAGACGAGGTGCAGGCGCAAATCAGCTCGGCTGACGCCCAGATCGACGCGCTCAAGAACATGGGCAAGAACGAAAAGGGGCAGACCAAAAAGCAGAACGACGACATGCAAAAGCAGCTGTCCGATCTGCGCGACCACCTGAAGAAGGACCTCGACAAGATCGACAAGTCGAGTCAGAACGACTGGTCGGGCGTGCAGCCCGTGGTCCAGCGCGACCTCATGGCGATGAACGCGCAGCTGCAGCGCGTGGCGGCCATCACCAAGGTCCCCGTGCCCCCGACGGGCGCCGCCAACAAGCAAGCGCCGAATCAGTAAACGGACGGCCTCACTCGAGGCACTTTTCGAACGCGTCGGCGTTGGGCGCGCGCATGGCGCACGCGAACTCGGCCTGGCTCACCTCGGAGCTGCAGTTCTTGAACGCGTCGTCGGCGCGCGCCTCTCGCCGTTCGCGGTCGCGCTCGGCCCGGACCTGCTCGGCCGAGGCGTCCGGGAAGCGCTCGGACACGACGAGCTGCGCGTAGCGATCGATGAGCTCGTCGCACTGCGCGCTGCTCGCCTTGGGCCGGCAGCCGGCCGCCGGGGCGGCGAGGGCGAGGGCGGAGAGCGCGGCCGCGAGCGCGCGGCGCCTCAGCGCAGGCACGTGTCGAGCTCCTTGATGCTCGCGGCGCTCTGGACGCAGCCCATCGTCTTGTCCGTGACGCGCAGGCTCTCGCACGACTTGATCTCGTCGCCGAGCGCCGCGCGGACCTGCTTCTCGCGCTCGGCGATGGCGGCGTCGTCGTCGCGGCTCATCTCCCTCATCTGGAGCTCGACGCTCTTGTCGACGATGAGCTTGCAGTCGGCGTCGGTGGCGCGTCGGCCGCAGGCCGCCAGCGGGGCCGCCATCGCGAGCGCGGCGGCCCAGGCGGCGCGCCACACACACCAGCGAGCGGAAAGCGTGCGGGCCACCACGTCCGAGATTCGCACGGCGCGCCACGCGTAGCACGTTTTCGCCGCCGCGCTGAGCCCGCGCGTTCGGCCGCGCCTGCTGGCGCGCCAGAGCTGGTATGCTCGGTCCCCCGTGCCGGCATCGCGACGCGCCTCGAGCGGTCGGACGAAAGCGGCCGGACCGCGCCCGCGCTCCGGGAAGGCGCGCCCGCCCGCGGCCCGCCCGCTCACGGCCACGCCGCCGCGGACCACACGCACGCGCACAGCCACAGCCACGGCCACGCCCGAGGACGATCTGCGTCGCGCCATGGCGGCCCGTACCCCGGCCGCGCGCGCGCGATGGGCGCGGCGCGGACTGGCCCGGCGAGAGCGCCTCGACAAAACGACGCAGGCGATGCTCCTGCGGCAGCTTTACCTCGTGCACTACGAGCTCGGTCGCTTCGAGCGCGCGCAGGACGTGGCGCTCCAGGCGCTCGAGCTCGGCGTGCTCGTCGACGTCGTTCACCAGGACGTCGCGCGCGCCGCCCTCGGGTCGGGTGATCTGCCGGGCGCGCTGGCGCACCTGCGGCGGGCCGCTCGGCGCGCCCCGGCGTCGCGCAGGGCCTTCCACGAGTGGACGCTCGGCAGCGTGCTCTTCTTGTCGCACCACCATCACGAGGCGCTGACCGCCCTGCGGCGCGCCGTTCGCTGGGGCACCCACGACAAGCCGCTCTACCGGGCGCACCTGGCGCTCGTGCAGATCGCCATGGGGCGCGCCGTCGACGACCTCCAGGCGACGATCGACGCGCTCGCGTCGGCGGCGTGCGGGCGCGGGTACGGACGCTTCGTCCTCGGGCACCTCGCGTACGCGGCCGGCGCGTGGGCAGCGGCGCGGCGGCACCTCGAGGCGTTCGTCGGGCGCGTCGAGACCGGGCGGCCCGGCCTCGCCTTCGCGCTCGCCGGCGAGGTGGAGATGTCGCGCGCGACGCTCGGCAAGCTGCCGCCGCCCTGACGGGCGCGCGAACGCCCGCAATGAGCGGGCAAAGCCCCGCGCACCCGCGCAGCGGGCTCGGTGCCCTCGCGAAGACGACGGCGCGCCCGCGCGAGCGGTGCCCGGCCCAATCGAGCGGGGGTCGCCGCCCCATCGAGCGGCGCGGCTGCGCTTCGACGACGCCGCTTGCCCCGTCGAGCGGCGCCGCTGCGCGATCGAGCGGCGCGCCTGCCCCATCGAGCGCGCCGCCGCCCGACGGACGGGCGCGGCTGCCCCATCGAAGGACGCACGGCCGCCCGCGCGAGGCGCGCGTGCCCTTTCCGGAGGGCTCCGAGCCCGCGCGAAGCGCGCGAAGGGAGCCGGCGCCCCGGCGTGCAGGGCGTCGCGCCTGTCCCACACTTCCCGACCAATCGACGCGCGCCCGTCGATTTCCGTCCGGTCGCGCGCGGAATCGCGGCCCGGCGTCAGACGGGACCTTCAGAGGGAGACGAAACGAAAGGCACGCGCGTGATCGGGGCGCTCCGGCTCCGCACGTTCGCCGTCGTGGCGATGTGCGCCCTCGAGAAAGGAGAGATACCGTCATGTCGAGCACAATATCGAAAGCCTCCAAGGCGACTTCCTTGGCGCTCGTGCAGGCGCTCATCGCCGGCACGAAGAAGCATTTCCCGAACGGGTCGTTCACGCTCGGGAACACCGCGTACACGACGGCCTCGCTCGTCGAGCTCTTTCAGAGCCTCGCCGACGCGATCGCCGCCAGCGACGCGGCGCACGCCAGCGCCAAGGACGCGGTGACGGCGTCGCGAGGAGCGAAGGCGAAGGTGGGTCCGGTCATCCTGGCCTACAAGCGCTGGCTCCTCTCGACGTTCGGCAACGCGACGCAGCAGCTCGCCGACTTCGGCGTGCCGCCCCCCAAGGCGCGCACGCCGAGGACCGGCGAGCAGAACGCGGCCGCCGCGGCGAAGAGGAAGGCCACGCGCCTGGCGCGCGGCACGGTCGGCAGCAAGAAGAAGCTGGCCGTCAAGGGAGGCGTGACCGGGGTCGTCGTGACCCCGATCACGTCCTCCGGCTCCTCGTCGTCCGCCACGCCGCCGGAGGCTGCTTCGAAGCCGACCGCGGCGGTGGTCGCCCCGGCGACCGCCGTCACGGCCGGCCCGAAGTAGCGGGTGCCGGGGCGCGCCGCCCGCCCGTACGGGGGCGGCGCGCCCTGGTTTTTTTCGTCGTTTCCGACTGAGCTCCGTGGGGTCATCGTGTCCAGCATGTGGTGGGAGCCGGCCAGGTGTGCGGGGTCGCTGGTCTCGATGGCCGGGGCCTTGGCGGCGTGCGTCTCGTGGGCGATCGCGGCCACGATCGCGCCGGACTCCGACGACGCCGCGACCGGCACCGGCACCGGCGACGGCGCCGACGCGCGCGCGCGTCCGCTCACGATCGACGAGCGGCGCCGCCTCGGCGCGCTCCTGCGCGAGCACGACTACCCCGGGGCGCGCCTCGTGGCGCTCCGCTTCGCCCACAAGCTGACGCGCGACCGCGCCGCGGCGCACGACGTGATGGGCCGCGCGGAGCTGCGGCTCGTGCGGCTCGGCTGGGACCCCCGGGAGGTGGCGCTCGTCAAGCGCCTCTGCCGGCTCGTGTGGAGCGAGTGGACGAACATGCTCGCGGAGCAGGACGCCGCGCGGCGCGCGCAGAGCGCGTTCGTTCGCGAAGCAGCGACCGACGCGGCGTCGGCGCCCTCGCCCGAGCAGCTGGCGACGCGCGACGCGGAGCAGGCCGCGGCGAGCGCGTGGCTCGAGCGGCTGCGCGCGTCGTTCGAACGGGCCGGCGACGAGGTCAACCTCGCGTGGCTCGAGCACACGCTGCGAGGCGAGACCGACCAGCGCGCGATGGCCCAACGCAGCGGTCGGGACGTGACGGAGTTCTATCGCGCGGCCGATCGGCGCAAGCGGCACGTGCGGCGGCTGCTCGCCGCCGACGCAGGCGCGAGCTACGAAGAGGAGGAGACGTGATGTCGCGGCGCAGCCCCGAGGAGATCCGGCGCGAGCTCGTCGAGCAGGCG
>Ga0070738_10007997_pt1 | contig 10327 bp, 6 predicted proteins | sample Coa_R2_2_FD_66446 | JGI IMG/M metagenome (GOLD analysis project Ga0070738, IMG submission 66446) | Surface soil microbial communities from Centralia Pennsylvania, which are recovering from an underground coalmine fire - Coalmine... | ecosystem: Environmental > Terrestrial > Soil > Unclassified ... | reverse complement strand
TCGCGGACCTTTTGCACCGCGGGGAGTAACAGCCCGATGAGGATGGCGATGATCGCGATCACCACCAATAACTCGATCAGCGTGAAGCCAGGTCGGGTCGGGCGTCGAGTCATCGAATTCGTGTGGTAATTAGGCATCGTTCGGGCAGTCCGATTACGGCGGGCGACGGTGGTAGACCGTGAACTTAGGAATGACCAAAGTCGGAAGTGCGGCAGACTAATGAAAGATCCATGAAAGGGGTCGGCCGGTCGTCCGCCGCCCGCCAAAATTCGGAGGTTCCCTTGCCGGCGACCCCGGCTTGCCTCTTGCCGGAAAGCTGGTCTAATCGACGATACCTGCCCGGACCCACGTTCCCGCCCCGAAGGGCTGCCATGTCCGTCCCGCCCTACCGCCACCCGATCGGCGTCACCCGCCGGGAGTTGCTCCAGGTCGGCTACTCCGGCCTGCTCGGCCTCGGCCTGTCGTCGCTCCCGGCGGCCGCCGGGCCGGCCCGGCGGCCGAAGTCGGTCCTGCTCGTCTTCCTGACCGGGGCGGCGAGCCAGCTCGAAACGTTCGACCCCAAGCCGGAGGCCCCGCCGGAAATCCGCGGCGAGTTCGGCACCATCGCCACCGCCCTGCCGGGGGTACGGTTTTCCGAGCACCTGCCCCGGCTGGCCGCCCGGGCGGATAAGTACGCCGTCGTCCGCACCCTGTCGCACCGGGAGAACAACCACCTCGTCGCCACCCACCACCTGCTCACCGGGCACCAGATGCCCGGGGCGTTCTTCGACAAGGTGGCCAGCCGGGACGACTGGCCGGGGTACGGCGGGGCGGTCAACTACCTGAAGCCGCCGGTCGGGGGGCTGCCCGGCGGGGTGAACCTGCCGACGTTCCTGGTCGAGGGGCCGCTCACCTGGCCGGGCCAGCACGCCGGGTTCCTCGGCCCGCGGTACGACCCGTGGCAGGTGGTCGGGGACCCGAACAGCCCGGCGTTCCGGGTGGACAACGTCCGCCCCGGCCCCGGGCTCGACGTCGACCACCTCGCGGACCGGCAGGGGCTGCTCGACCGGATGAACCGGCAGCAGGACTGGCTGGCGAAGTCGGCCGAGGGGCGGCGGCTGTCGGACCAGCAGGACCGGGCGTTCGCCCTGCTCACGTCCGGCCGGGTGGCGCAGGCGTTCGACCTGGGTCGGGAGCCGCCGGCGGTCCGGGACCGGTACGGCCGCCACCCGTTCGGGCAGTCGCTCCTGCTGGCCCGGCGGCTGGTCGAAGCCGGGGTGCCGGTAGTCCAGGCGAACATGGGCCGGGTACAGAACTGGGACTCGCACTCCGACATCTTCGCCCGGCTCAAGGACAAGCTCCTCCCGCCGCTCGACCAGGGGGTGTCGGCCCTGCTCGACGATCTGAGCGCGTCCGGTCTTCTGGCCGAGACGCTGGTGGTGATGCTCGGGGAGTTCGGCCGGACGCCGAAGCTGAGTTACCTGCCGGGCCAGTCGAAGATCGGGCGTGACCACTGGGCCCCGTGCTTCAGCGGGCTGTTCGCCGGGGCCGGGGTCCGGGGCGGGCAGGTGATCGGCAAGTCGGACGCGACCGCGGCGTACCCGACGACCACGCCCTACTCCCCGGACGACGTCGGGGCGACCGTCTACCACGTCCTCGGGATCGACCCGGCGAGCGAGGTCCGCGACCGGCTCGGCCGCCCGGTGCAGCTCAACCGCGGGCAGGTCATGCGGTCGCTGTTCACCGGGTGAAGGGTTCGTCCGGGCCTCTGCTCCCCGGGTTCGTCGGAGCCCTCACCCGGGGCTTTATGTGGATTGCCGAAGCGGCTCACCGGGCGTGGTCCACTCTCACAGGGCGGTAACACACCCTGTGGGGTTCGGAGTCCGGAGGACGGTGTCATAACGCCCCGGGTGAGGGCTCCGACGAACCCGGGGAGCGGCGAACCCGGGGACGGGGCTGTTACGTCAGGGCAGCCCGCACCGTCGCCCGGAGCTTTTCCAGCCCGGTCTTCGCCACCTCGTGCGGGTCCTGCTTCCAGTACGAGTGGTTGAACAGTTCCAGCGACAGGTATCCGCGGTATCCGACCGCCCGCAGCGCCCGGTACACGTCCGCCAGCGGGGCGACCCCGTCGCCGGGGTAGACCCGGTCCTGGTCAACAATGGTCCCGCGGTCCTTCGCCGGGTAGTCGTTGACGTGGAAGATGCCGACCGTCTGCGGGCCGAGGAGCGGCAGCCCGGTGAAGTCCGACCCGCCCTTGTACAGGTGGTACACGTCCGGCAGGATCCCGCCCCCGACCTTGCCACACTCGGTCGCCACCAGGACCGCCTCGCCGAGCCGGCGGAGCGTCTTCGAGTGGCCCCACACCTCCACGACCGGGGTGACGCCCATCGACTGCCCCAATTCCAACAGTTCCCGATATCGGTCGGCGGCGGCGAGTAGATCGACCACCGGCGGGCTGGTCTTCGGGTCGTCCCGGCGGCTGCCGCCGGCGGTCGCGCCGACCGGCGGGGCCGCCAGCCGCCGGCCGCCGACCTGCCGGACCAGGTCCATGTCCCGCTTCGCCTGCTCCAGCCCCTTCTTCCGCCGCCCGTCGTCGGCCACGACCCACTCGGCGAACCCGATCGCGTCCGGGACCGCCAGCCCGGCGTCGGCGATCCGCTTGCCGAGGTCTTTGAGCGACCCGCCGGCCTTGGCGTAGTCCGACAGTTCGGAGACCCAGGGCTCGATCGCCCGGTACCCGGCTTTCGCCGCGATCCCGACCAGCTCGACGATCGGCCGGGACTTGCCCCACGCCCCGTCGGCGAACCTCACCGTACTGGTGTTCAGACAGTAGCCGAACGGCTCGGCCGGGTCGGCCCCACCGACCGCCGGGTCGGCGGCCGCCCCCGGCGCCGCCCCGGCCAACACCCCGCCGACCGCCCCGGCCAGCACCCCGCGCCGCGTCAGGTTCGTGTCCATCGCCGACCCCGGAATCTGTTGGAATGCCGCCCCGACTCGGATAGCCTGACGGCGGCTTCTCCCGCGTGAAAGGAGTTCCCGACATGATGGCCCCGCTGACCGCCGTTGTCTACCTGCTGTCCGCCGACCCGACCGGGTACGCCCGGCCGGAACTGCTCGTCGAGCCCGACGCGATCCTCAAGCCCCGGGCCGCCGAGAAGTTCCGCATCCTCGACGTTCGTTCCCAGGGCAAGTACGAGGCCGGGCACGTCCCCGGGGCGGTGGCCGCGCCGCTCACGAAGTGGTCGAAGGCGACGGCCGGGAAGACGGCCGACGCCGCGTTCTGGAAGGCCGAACTGGCCGCCGTCGGGGTCGAGCCGGGCAGGCCCGTCCTGGTCTACGCGGACGACGTCCGGGAGGCCTGCCGGGGGTGGTGGCTGCTCACCTCCGCCGGAGTGCCGGACGTCCGGTTACTCGACGGCGGGTGGAAGGCGTACACCGCCGCCGGCGGCCCGGTCCGGAAGGAGGCCGACACCGCGACGGCCGCCACGCACGACTGGCAGGGACAGGCCGGGCGGAAGGCGGACAAGGAGGACGTGCTCGGGATGGTGAGAGGAAAGAAGGGGGCGGTCATCGACGCCCGGTCGGCGGACGAGTTCAAGGCCGGCCGGGTGCCGGGGGCGGTGTGGCTGGAGTGGTCCGAACTGATCGTGCCCGGGACGCAGAAGTTCAGGCCGGCGGGGGAGTTGGCGAAGCTGTTCCGGGAGCGGAACCTCGACCCGACGGCGGGCGGGTGCGTGTACTGCCAGTCCGGCGGGCGGGCCTCGGTGGTCGCGTTCGGGCTGGAGCTGATGGGGGCGAAGGGGGCCCGGAATTACTACCGCAGCTGGTCCGAGTGGGGCGCGGCGGCGGACACGCCGAAGGAGAAGTAGGCCCCCGCCCGGGATACTCCGCCCGCGCGGCGCCCGGTGCGGTGCCGGTCACCATCGGGGGTTAGGAATAATTTACGGTTTCAGGCGCGTTCAAATGTCGTGCGGGTGGACTGGCGGCACAAACTCCCGTCCCCTAAGTTGAACCCAACTTTTCGTCCCCCCGCCCGGTCTCCCGCAGCCTCTATGAGCCTGTTCTCCCAGCCCGACCTCGCCCGCGCGCTGTTCGAGGAGAACGGGGACGCGATGTTCCTGGTCGACCCGGACTCCGACCAGGTGATCGAGGTCAACCGGACGGCCGTCCGGCTGACCGGGTTCACCCGGCCGGAGTTGGTCGGGTGCCGGTTCGCCGACATGTTCCGGTTCGAGCGGGCCGGGGGCACCGGGAACCTCCGGGCCGCGACCGGGAAGACGACGCTGTTCCACGGGGAGGACGGGTACTTCCTCCGGACCCGGGCCGACCCCGGGTGGCTGCCGGCGTCGCTCACCGTCACCCGGCTGCACGCCAGGCCGAAGACCCTGGCCCTGATCACCGCCCGGGACGACACGGACCGGCGGGCCGCCCTGGCCGAGGTCCGGCGGAGCGAGGAGCGGTTCCGGGCGCTGGTCGAGAAGTCGAGCGACGGGGTGATGGTGATCGACGAGCGGGCGGTGATCCGGTACGCCAGCCCGGCCGCCGCCCGGATCGTCGGGCTCCCGCCGGCCGCGCTCGAGAACCTGGACGGGTTCGAACTCGTCCACCCGGACGACCGGGCCCGGCTCCGGGGCCTGTTCGCCTTGGCCCTGGCCCACCCCGGGCGGGAGATCCCGGCCAGGTTCCGCGGCCTCCGCCCGGGCGGGGGGTGGGGGCCGACCGAGATGGTCGGGGTGAACCGGCTGGACGACCCGAACGTCCGCGGGGTGGTACTCAACTACCGGGACGTGACCGGGCAGGTCCAGGCCGAGCGGGAGTTGTCCCGCCAGCACGCCCTGCTCCGGACCCTGATCGACGCCATCCCGGACGTCATCTGCTTCAAGGACCGGGCCCTGCGGTTCATCGGCGGGAACCCGGCGTTCGAGCGGATGGCCGGCCGGCCGATGGCCGAGATGGTCGGGCTGGACTGCCAGGAGGTGTTCGCCGGGGAGTGGGCGGACGCCCTCCGGGTGATCGAGGCCCGGGTGCTCTCGACCGCCCGGCCGGAACGGGTCGAGGCCTGGGTGGACTCGGCGGAGGGCGGGGCCCGGCTGCTCGACGTGGTGATCGCCCCGGCCGCCGGCCCGGACGGGGACCCGGCCGGGCTGGCGGTCGTCGGCCGGGACCTGACCGACCGGAAGCGGCTCGAGGACCAGGTCCGCGAGGCCCAGAAGATGGAGAGCATCGGGACCCTGGCGGGCGGGGTGGCGCACGACTTCAACAACCTGCTGACCGTGATCCTCGGGAACGTGGAACTGGCCCGGGACGTGGTCCGGGGGACGGGGGCGGAGGAGCTGCTCGCGGCGACCGACACGGCGGCCCGGCGGGCGGCGGACCTGACCGGGCAGCTCCTCGGGTTCGCCCGCCGGGCCCCGATGACGGTCGGCCGGGTCGACCTGAACGAGCTGGTCCGGGAGACGGCCGGGCTGCTCCGGCGGACGATCGACCCGCGGGTGGTGATCCGGGAGCACTTCCGCCCGCACCTGTGGGCCGCCCGGGCGGACGCCGGGCAGGTCCACCAGGTGCTGATGAACCTGTGCCTGAACGCCCGGGACGCGATGCCGGACGGCGGGACGCTGGCCCTGGCCACCGGGCACGTGGAGGTCTCCCCGGACGAGGCGGCCCGGACCGGGACCCGGGCCGGCCGGTTCGTCCGGGTCCAGGTGACCGACAGCGGGACCGGGATGCCGCCGGAGGTGAAGGCCCGGGTGTTCGAGCCGTTCTTCACCACCAAGGAGGTCGGCCGGGGGACCGGGCTCGGGCTGGCCGTGGTGTTCGGGATCGTGCAGGCCCACGGGGGGTGGATCGGGTGCGAGTCCGAGCCCGGGGTGGGGACCCGGTTCGACGTCCACCTGCCGGCGTACGACACGGCGGTGGACGGGGCCGGGGCCGGCCCGGCCGCCGCCCCCCTCCCGCCCGGGCGGGGGGAGCGGGTGCTGTTCGTGGACGACGAGCCGATGATCCGGGACCTGGCCGGGCTGGTCCTCGGGCAGCTCGGGTACGCCCCGACCCTGGCGGCGGACGGGGCGGAGGGGGTGGCCCGGTTCCGGGAGGCCGGGGGGGCGTTCGACCTGGTGATCCTGGACCTGACGATGCCGAACCTGTCGGGCCGGGAGGCCCTGGCCCGGATCCGGGAGATGTCCCCGGTGGTCCCGGTCGTCCTGGCGAGCGGGTACTCGGCCGACCGGGCCGACCTCCGCGGCGAGGCGACCCTGTTCCTGGACAAGCCGTTCACCCAGGCCGGGCTGGCCAAGGCCGTCCGCCAGGCCCTGGACGCCGGGCGGGGGTGAGGGCAGGAAAAACCCGGCGACGGTCGTTCGTCGCGGCCCCGGGACTGCACCCGGGGCTACCCCCCGAATCGAACCCGGCAGACCCCGGATTTACCCGCGGAATTGTCCCCCTCACTTCGCCCGGACCGGGAACTCCTTCGAGTCGGTCCGCGCCGTCTTCAAATACCCTTCGATCCCCGCGACCACGTCCGGGTGGTCCTTCGCCACGTCCGTCCGCTCCCCCGGGTCTTTCACGACGTCGTACAGGGCCAGCGGCTGCCCCGGGGCCGGCCGGATGGCCTTCCAGGCGCCGTGCCGGACCGCCTGCTTGAACCCCTTCTCGTGGAACTCCCAGTACAGGTAGTCGTGCCGCTCCTGGGCGCCGCGGCCGGTGATCGACGGGGCGGCGGACACGCCGTCGAGCCCGCCCGGCATCGCGGTCCCCGCGATCCGGGCGAGGGTCTCCGGCACGTCCCAGAACGCCCAGACGTGGTCGTTCACGGTGCCCGGCTTCCCGACCGGGCCGCCCCAGGCGATCATCGGGACCCGGATGCCGCCGTCGGTCAGGTCCCGCTTGATCCCGCGGAACGGGCCGGAACTGTCGAAGAACGCGGGGTCGTTGCCCCCTTCCTTGTGCGGCCCGTTGTCGCTTGTGAAGAGCACGAGGGTGTGGCCGGCCAGCCCGAGGTCCCGGAGCTTCGTCACCAGAGTACCGACGTCGGCGTCCAGCCGGGTGATCATCGCCGCCTTGTTCTTCTCCGGCTGCGGCCACGGCTCGGCCGAGTACGGGGCGTCCGTCGGCACCTCGTTCCCGTCCTTGTCGGCCTTCGTCTTCTCGTTGTTCGCGTGGGGGACGATGGTCGAGAAGTCGAGGAAGAAGGGGCGGTCCTTGTTCGCCTCAATGAACCCGATCGCTTCCCCGAGCAACAGGTCCGGGGCGTACACGGCCGGCGTCGCGGCCACCCCCCTGACCTTCGCCCGCTGCACGTTCCGCGGGATCGGGACGCGCCCCTCGTTCCGGATCAGGTAGTCGGGGTAGTAGTTGTGGGCGTGGTTCTGGTTGAGGTAGCCGTAGAAGGAGTCGAACCCCTTCCTCGTCGGGACGCCGGTCGATCCCTCCTCGCCGAGGCCCCACTTCCCGACCAGGGCGGTGGCGTACCCGGCGGCCCGGAGCACTTCCGCGACCGTCCGGTCGTCCGGCCGGAGGGCGACGTTGTCGCCGGGTTTGGGCCCCCCGCCGTTCCCGCGGACCCGGCAGTGGCCCGTGTGCAGCCCGGTCATCAGGGCGCACCGGGACGGGGCGCAGACCGTACACCCGGCATAGCACTGGGTGAACCGCACCCCCCCGGCCGCGAGCCGGTCGAGGTTCGGCGTCTTGATCTTCGCCTGGCCGTAGCAGCCGAGGTCGCCGTACCCCAAGTCGTCGGCGACGACGAGCACGATGTTCGGCGGGCGGGCGGGGTCGGCCGCGGCGGCGGTGGCAGTCAGGATCGCGGCGGCGGCCAGGACCGACAGCCGGGCGGGGAACGACATGGCGGGCGCTCCGGGAGGGGTGAGCGGACCCCGGTATTGTGAGGGACTGCCCGGCGGTGGTCAAACGCCGGGCGGGCGGTCAGTCGAACCACTCGTCGGCCGGGTCGAACGGCGGGACGACGACGTTGAGGATCGTCATCCGGCCGACGGCCCGGTGCCGCACCCCGGGCGGGATCATCACCGCCACCCCGGGGCGGACCGGAACCGCCTCCCCGTCCAGTTCCACGGCCGCGCCCTCGCCGCAGTCGAGGACGTAATAGATTTCGGACTGCGCCTTGTGGTAGTGGACCGCGGCGTCGGCCTTGATCTCGACCCGGTGGACGCTCGCCGGGGCTCCGGCCACCCCGGCGAACGCCCGGCGGGCGCTGCCGCACGGGCAGGGCACGGCCGTGACCGTCGCGAAATCAACAACTGTCGGTGTCGGCGTCCGGTCCGTCATCGGTCGTCCCCCGTACCCGAAGGTGATGAGCAAGTTTCTAGCAGACCGGGACGGGTCGGGGCAGTGGGCTGTGCCGGGGGCGGTGTTGGGGTGTATACCGAGTCCGGCGGGCGGCCCCGGCGAGTTCCGTACCGGCGGTGCAGTATTTCCCGGCCGCGGACGATCCGCCCGCCCCGGTGAAAAATTTGTCCGCCCGCGCGGCCCGATCGGTAGCGGTTCCGTGCCTGTCCTTCCAAGGGGGTATCGGGTGACCTCCGATCGGGCGAGATCCGCCCGACATCGCCCGTGACACAGTACGATCGTGACCCGAGCCGGGAATGGCCACCGAATACGACGGTTACCCACTGGATGGTGCGTTTGTCGACCGGAAAGACCCAATGTGTGTAACACATGAAACCGGCCTGACCGACCAACCGGCACGGGGTTGTGATCGTCTGACACGTGGACGGACGGGCGCCCGACCGCCCCCCGGCCGGTGGGCCCACCCGTAGAGTGACACCCTTTCGGGAGATCCGGCATGACGGCCAGACGGACGGCGCGGGGACTGCGGGTCGAGCGGCTGGAAGACCGGGCCGTCCCGGCCGGTGCCGGGACGCTCGATACGACCTTCGGCGGCGGAAGCGGACTCGTCACCGCCGGGGCGGGGACCGAGGACGTGGCCGTTACTCCGGACGACAAGGTCATCACCCTGGCGTACGCCGGCGATCACCTGACCCTGAACCGACTCCTGCCGGACGGACAGTTCGACCCGTCTTTCAACCGGTCCGGCGAGCAAATCCTGTCGTACAACTCCGGGTCGATCGTGAGCGGGCGACTGACCCTCCTGCCGGACGGGTCGGTGCTGGTACTCGGGATGAGTTACACTCCGGGCTCGCCCACGGCGTCCCTCGTCGAGTTCCGGGTGTCCGCGGACGGGACCTCGGTCGCCACCCGGGCCACCAGCCTGGCCGGGCTGGTCCCGGCCGGCGATGAACTCGCCACCACCGAGTTGTCCAAGCTGGTCGCGGCCATCGACCCCGCCTCCGGGGACGTCTACGTGGTCGATCAGAACCCCGGGTCGGCCACCCGGCCTCAGACGATGACCGTGCTCCGCCTCGGCCCGGACCTCCGGCAACTCGCGGCGTCCGCCCCGGTCACCCTGGCCCCGACCGCGACCCCCCCGACCGACCCGTTCGCCCCGCGGGTGGGGGCGGAGGCGGCGGCGATCGGCACCGGCGGGACGGTATATGTGCTGGCTGACTCGGCGTCCCCCGGGACGACCGTGACCGCGTTCACCCCGGACCTCACCGGTGAGCAGACCACGGCCTTCGACCCGTTCTCCGGGGAGCGGTTTTACGGGACCGGCCTTCTCGCCGACCCGGCCGGCCGCGTGTTCCTGACCGGGACGGTCGTGGAGAGCCACCCGACCGGCGGCGTGTACGGGGACATGGCCGCCGTCCGGCTCGACCCGGCCACCCTGGCCGTCAAGGCGACCGGGGCGGTCGACTTCGGCTCGACGGCGTATTCGACCGCGGCGGTCCTGGACCCGGCCGGCCGGGTCGTGCTCGCCGGCATCGCCCCCGCCCCGGGCCAGCCCGACGTGCAAGGGCTCGGGGTCGCCCGACTGACCGCCGACACCTTGACCCCGGATACCACATTCAACGGAACCGGCACCCAGGCGGAACTAGCGCCCGACATCGGGATCGCGACCCGGGGGGGAATCGCGACGGCGGTGGCGACCGACCCGGCCGGCCGGGTCGTGGTGGCCGGGTCCTCGAACGGCAGCTTCACAGTGGGCACGAACCTCGCGCCCGCATTCGTGGACGTGTGGCACCCGGTGGCGTTCCGGCTGTTCGGGGACGGCGGCACCCCGCCGGCCACCATCACCCCGGCCGCCTTACCCGAGGGGGAGGCCGGGGACGCCTACACCCAGACCCTGACCGCGACCGGCCCGACCGGGCCGCTCACCTTCTCGGTCGCCGCCGGGACGTTGCCGCCCGGGCTCGCCCTGTCCGCCGGCGGGAGCTTGACCGGCACCCCCACGGCGGCCGGCACGTACCCCTTCACCGTCGCCGTGGCCGATCCGACC
>Ga0070738_10007996_pt1 | contig 10329 bp, 11 predicted proteins | sample Coa_R2_2_FD_66446 | JGI IMG/M metagenome (GOLD analysis project Ga0070738, IMG submission 66446) | Surface soil microbial communities from Centralia Pennsylvania, which are recovering from an underground coalmine fire - Coalmine... | ecosystem: Environmental > Terrestrial > Soil > Unclassified ... | reverse complement strand
TGCATTGCGTCGTGCATCGGCTGCTAAAATTACGGCAGTAGTACCGTATTTTGGTTATGCCCGACAAGATCGACGTGTGCGTTCAGCGCGTGTTCCGATTACGGCGAAGATTGTCGCTGATATGATGGCTGCGGTCGGAATTAGCCGATTGGTGACAGTGGATTTACATGCTGATCAGATTCAAGGCTTTTTCTATATGCCGGTAGACAACCTCTATAGTACCCCGATTATGCTCGAGGATATTCATAAGAAGGGTTATCAAAATATTATGGTGGTCTCCCCTGATGTGGGCGGTGTTGTTCGAGCAAGAGCCATTGCCAAGCGTATTCCAGGCGCAGATCTTGCGATTATCGACAAGCGGCGTCCGAAGCAGAATGAAGCGCAGGTAATGCACATCATTGGGGATGTAAAAGATCGTGATTGTATTATTGTGGATGATATTGTTGATACCGCCGGAACATTATGTCGGGCGGTGGAAGCATTAAAAGATCACGGGGCCTCTAAAGTGGCTGCTTATGTGACCCATCCGGTTTTTTCAGGAAACGCGATTCATAACATCGATCATTCACTATTAGACGAAATCGTTGTCACGGATACCATTCCTCTCACCCATGAAGCGAAGCAAAGTTCCCGCATTCGCTATTTAAGCTTAAGCCATATGATAGCTGAAGCTATCCGCCGGATTAGTGGCGCAGGGTCGTTAAGTAGGATGTTTGTAGATTAACCCTTAAATCAGCGTAAATAATCCATACCGTTCGCCCTGAGAAGGGTTAATTACCAGCGAGTTGATATTTATCTAAACTTATCTATAATTGCCCATCATGGATAAGTTATATCGAATAGGACAAGCCGCAAAGCTGTTGGGTGTATCGACTAGTACACTCAGGCGATGGGAGCGTGAAAACAAATTGGTTCCTCAACGTACGGAAGGAGGCCAACGTCTTTATTCTTTGTCCCGACTGAAGCCATCAAGCTTATCTCCGTTCATCCACGAACGCAAAACAATCGCTAATTAAGGTACAGAGCCTAGATTTGAAGAAGAATTAGCGAAAGATGTATTAGAGATTATCACTGTATTTTCGGCAAGACTCTATGGTAGCCGATCGCGAAAAAATCAAAAATTAATCGAAGGGATAAAACAGGCAGCAGAAAATGTTACTTGCTCATAAAATTGAATTAAACCCGAATAACAAACAAGCGACTTACTTTGCTAAGGCTTGTGGTGTGGCGAGATTTGCTTACAACTGGGCATTGGCTGAGTGGAAGCGTCGCTATGAGGCGGGTGAAAAACCGAGTGAACCGCTGTTAAGGCGAGAACTCAATGCCATTAAACGAGAAGCTTTTCCTTGGATGTTGGAAGTCACTAAAAATGCCCCACAAATGGCAATTATTCAATTGGGAGAAGCGTTCAAGAATTTCTTCAAAAAACGTGCTCGCTATCCGCAATTTCGTCAGAAAGGGCGAGACGACCGCTTTACCTTAACCAATGATCAATTTGCTTTAAATGGCCCAACTATCCGTATCCCCCATTTGGGATGGGTGCGGATGCATGAGTCATTACGATTGATTGGTAAGATCCTGTCAGCGACGATTTCACGTAAGGATGATCGATGGTTTGTTAGCATTGCGCTAGAAACACCTAAACCGCTACCTGGCACCTGCGAAAACCAAGCTGTGATAGGAGTGGATTTAGGCGTGTCGGATTTTGCAACGCTTTCAAATGGAGAAACCATCCGCGGGCCCAAACCGCATCAGGCGCTGATGAATCGGTTACGGCGATTATCAAGAAGCTTAAGCCGTAAGCAAAAAGGCTCGCGTAATCGCAACAAGGCCAAAATAAAATTAGCCAAATTGCATTACCGAATTGGAACTATCCGACGTGATGCTATTCATCAACTGACGACCTATTTAACCCGACATTATGCAGTTATTGGTATCGAAGATTTAAATGTGCAAGGCATGATGAAAATGCGCAGTCTCTCACGTGCTATTGCAGACATGGGGTTTTATGAATTTCGCCGGCAGTTGGAATATAAAGCTGTGATAAATAATAGCCAAATCGTAGTAGCAGATCGTTGGTTTGCCAGTAGTAAAATCTGTTCCGTGTGTGATTATCGTGTGACGGCATTATCTTTATCAGTGCGTGCTTGGATTTGTCCATCATGTGGTTCCTTTCATCAGCGTGATGTGAATGCTGCCATGAATTTAAGAAAATGGGCGGTGAGTTCCACCGTGACAGCTTGTGGAGCATCCTCTAGCGGGACAGCGGTATAGAAGCCACTGTTAGTTATGGTGTGTTGAAGCAAGAAGCTAACGTCATAGTTATCTATGAATAACTTTGAGTAAGTTTAGCGGAACGGCGAAGCACTGTCTCAAAGGGGTCTCTTTAAGAGAGAAGCTTCCATCCACGCCAATTCTGTGTACAATAAGCCCTCCTCTCCTGGTCGCGGGAAGAGGGTTTTACTAACAATCATTACTTATAAAGTGGGGTCAAACCATGGCATCGAAAACTCATAAATTTGAAATCGAAGCTGTTGTTCGCCACGATATGGGGAAGGGTGCGAGCCGCCGCCTACGTCGCGAAGAGAAAGTTCCTGGCGTTGTGTATGGTGGTGGGAAAGACGCTATCTCCGTCACGTTCGAACACAAAAAAATCGCTAAAAGCCTTGAGCAAGAAGCGTTTTATTCACATATTTTAACCTTAAAAACCAATGGTGAAGCTGAACGGGTCATTTTAAAAGATGTTCAACGCCACCCTTATAAACCTCGCATTCTGCATCTCGATTTACAGCGCGTACGGGCAGATGAAAAACTGCATATGCATGTGCCATTGCACTTTATCGGCGCCGAAAAAGCGCCTGGCGTAAAAGATGCTGGCGGCGTGATTTCTCACATCATGAGCGATGTGGAAGTCTCTTGCTTACCCGACAATTTGCCTGAATATATCGAAGTCGATGTCTCTGAAATGCAGTTAAACCAACTGCTACACTTATCCGACCTCAAACTGCCGCAAGGCGTTGAGTTGGTGGATTTAGCGCATGGCAACGATAAAGCAGTCGTTTCCATCCACATTCCACGCGCGGAAGTGGTCGAAGAAATCCCCACCGAAGCTCCTTCCATCTCTCCAGAAGTCCCAACGATTGAACAAGGTCCAGCTGAAGGAGAAGAAGGATCAGAAAAAGGAAAGTAATATATAATGTAGCCTGGGTGGAGCACAGCGAAACCCAGGTTTCTTCTCAGGACCCTCTTTGGAGCCACCCTCGTGTCCCGTAGCATCCAATTAATCGTAGGATTAGCCAACCCCGGCAAAGAATACGCAGACACCCGTCACAATGCCGGCGCATGGTTTGTAGAAGCATTAGCCCACAGCTCACACCTTACCTTGCGACATGAAAATAAATATCACGGCCTGCACGGCCTAATACAATTCTCCACTCAATCTTGCCATTTACTCATCCCTACCACTTATATGAACCACAGCGGTCAAGCCGTTCGCAGCTGCATGAACTACCTCAAGCTTCCGCCCGAATCACTACTGGTAGCACACGATGACATCGATTTACCCGTCGGCACCATCAAACTAAAATTCGATGGCGGTGATGGCGGCCATAATGGTTTAAAAGATATTATTCGTCACCTAAACACAAAGCAGTTTTATCGCTTACGTATCGGCGTCGGTCATCCTGGTACACGGGAACAAGTTGTCGATTACGTATTAAACACCCCGTCAAAAGCAGACCGGCAGCAAATTAACAGCGCACTCGAGCATGTTTACGATGCGCTGCCTTTAATTTTAAGCGGGGACATAGCCAAAGCAATGCAGAAGTTACATACTGCACCAGCTGACAATAACGAAAAATCGAAAATCTAGCGGAGAATACACATGGCGTTAAAATGCGGTATTGTTGGTTTACCTAACGTAGGCAAATCCACTTTATTTAATTGCTTAACGAAAGCACAAGTTTCAGCAGACAATTATCCCTTTTGCACCATTGAACCCAATGTCGGCGTCGTCGCTGTACCTGATCCGCGGTTAACTAAAATTGCTGAAATCGTCCATCCCCAACGGATTTTGCCAACGACAGTTGAATTCGTAGATATCGCTGGCCTTGTAAAAGGTGCAGCACAGGGAGAAGGATTAGGGAATAAATTTTTATCTCATATTCGCGAAACGGATGCTATCGTCCATGTGGTACGTTGTTTTGAAGATGAAAATGTGACGCACGTTGCTGGCAAAGTTTCTCCCCAGCAAGATGTTGATGTCATCAATACGGAACTTGCTTTAGCTGATTTAGAAACTGTCGACCGAGCGATTCAACGTACGCAAAAAGCTGCTAAATCAGGTGATAAAACAGCCATAGCAGAATTATCCGTATTAGAGCGTGTGAAAAAACAATTAGACCAAGGCAAGCCTGCTCGTGCTTTATCTCTTACCAAAGAAGAAAAAGTCTTTCTGAATACTTTACATCTTTTAACTTTTAAACCGACTTTATATGCTGCCAATGTGTCTGAAACGGGCTTTACTAATAATCCTTTGCTCGATGAAGTACAAAAAATTGCTGCGGCTGAGAATGCGCAAGTCGTTATCATTTGCGCGTCAATCGAAGCGGAAATTGCGGAATTAGAGGATGCTGAAAAGCAACTTTTCCTGGCGGAGTTAAATCTCACCGAACCCGGTTTAGATCGCTTGATTCATGCAGGTTATAAATTATTAGGGCTTGAGACTTACTTTACAGCAGGGGAAAAAGAAGTTCGGGCTTGGACGATTCCTGTAGGAGCAACCGCGCCGCAAGCAGCGGGGGTGATTCATACGGATTTTGAGAAAGGGTTTATTCGCGCTGAAGTAATTTCGTATGAAGAGTTTATTCGGTATGGTGGAGAAGCGGGTGCGAAAGAAGCAGGGAAGTGGCGGTTGGAGGGGAAGGATTATGTGGTACGAGATGGGGATATTATGCACTTTAGATTTAATGTTTAAAAATCTAAATGCAATTTTAAAGCAGCCTCAATTTTAGCCATCACTTCTTTATTGGCAACCCCTACTCTATTATCTTCTATTCTCATTTTAGAAATAGTCCTTATTTGATGGCACTGGGCTTTAGAACGCTTGGACAAGCCACAATCTTTTATTTCAAGCAACACTTCAAATGGATAGACCTTATTAGTATTCGATGTAATAGGAACAATAGTGACTGTCGATGCCATTTTATTGTTGGCATTATTACTGACGATTAAGACAGGACGCTTTTTTTTTATCTTAGAACCTACAGTAGGATCTAATTTAGCAAAATAAATCTCACCACGTTTCATCTTCTTCTAACCCATCCATATTAGTCACTTCAAAAGCGTTATCTATCTCTTGGCTTGCTTCCTTATAACATGCTTCAAGCTGCGTTTGCTGTAATAGATAAAGCGCTTCTCTTATTACTTCTGAGCGCGTTTTATAGTGATGTTGGGCTTGATATTTCTCAATAAATTCAAATTGTTGTTGAGGAATGGAGATGGATAATTTCTGTATGCTCATAGGGTATTACCTCTTTTCTTACTAAATATCTTACCATAAGTAAGAATTAATTTCCATCCAACAGCCTTACGGCCTACACCCTTTTTTTAACAACCCCTCCGTCTCCTTCGCTTCTGGCTCCTCATTTAACTCATCGCCCTCCCCTACTTCATACGACCGCCAAGTTAAAAACGGATTCCCCTCTTCCAACCGTTGTCGTTTCTCACTCAGCCGCACTAATTCCTCCATCAAGCGATACCAAACTTGCTGTTTGCTCTCTTGCACAGTCTTAAGCACAGCCAGATCATTTTCAACAACAGCCATCCTTTCTCGCCATTTCACTATACTCAAAAACCGCTTGAAATACTGACAAACCTCAGGCTTCGTCAATCTCTGCAACTCCAACTTCTCCTGACATTTTAAAAAAATTAATTTAACTGCGTCCCTATTTAATAAAATAAGCCGCTCTAAAGCTATTAAAAATAGCGGTGTTATTAATACCAGAATAGGAAGCGCAGCAATAGAGCATATTTTAGCTGCAGTATGATTTAACTCGAAGAAATCTTCTAACACATTGATCAGAGGATAAAGTAGACAATCTTCATACTCTTCTTTATCTATCAATCTTTCATAACAGTTATTATGTCGATTATTCATATAAAAAATGATCACGACCGCGGCTAAAATGCAAATAAAACAATACATGCCAATGTTATAGGTATAACTTCCATGAGATGTTCCAAAAAAATAATTACGCCGCCGAATGCCTTGCGATATTTTTTCACGACTCCCCGTTATCTCCGCACGAATTTCTTTAAGGCGAAAAAGTTTATTCGCAGGCAAATCATTGCAAAAATCCAATTTCTCTTTGCAATAGTGATCGATAGCAGCCAGATATTGCTCTTTTATTTCAGGCACACCTAAAATTTGTCGCTTCAAAAACACATCACAAATATCACGGAATTCTTTACAAACTAATCGTAAATTCCACAAATCACGAAGAAAATGGGGCATCTCAAAAGAGAGAAGTTGACCTAATATCCTTGTTTTTATTTCAATAGGAAGACCTGCAAATGGAAATATTTCTTCTTCCTCAATGGAGATAACACTATCTGGCCTATCGAAAGACATACTGTGTCCTATAGCCGCTGTCTTACCACCTCAAATAAACATACACCCGCTGCTACCGACACATTTAAACTAGAGACAGAACCTTGCATGGGAATTTTCATCAATACATCACAATGTTCTCGTGTCAATCGGCGCAATCCTGTTCCTTCTGCACCCAGGACAATAGCAATAGGACCCGAGAAATCCATTTGATACAGCGTTTGCTCTGCTTCTGCGGCGGCACCATAAATCCAAATACCAAATTCTTTCAACGCTTCAAGCGTACGCACTAAATTCGTCACTTGCACAAATGGCACAATTTCTGCAGCGCCACTTGCCACTTTACTCACCACGGGTGTCATGCCCACCGATTTATCTTTGGGCGTAATAATTGCATGCGCACCCGCAGCATCCGCTGAACGAAAGCAAGCACCTAGATTATGCGGATCTTGCACACCATCTAATATCAATAAAAAAGGAGGTTCTGTAATTGTTTGCAGTAGTTGCTTTAAATCATTTTCTGTATAGGTATGTGCTTTGGTACAAAAAGCTATTACACCTTGATGATTCGCTTCTTGTGTTAGACGATCTAATTCCTGTTTTGAAACTAACTCAACTGCAATACCCTGCGCTCTCGCCAATTGAATAAGCGATTCGCGTTTTTTATCAGCGCGATCTTGGTGGACGCATAAACGAATAACACGTTCTGCTTGATGCTGCAATAAAGATTCAACTGGATGTAATCCAAAGATAAATTGTTTACTCGCCATAGTTACTTCTTCTTTTTCTTTCTCATCTTTCCAGTTTTTTGTTTTTTAGCGACTGGTTTCTGATGCTGTTTTTTCTTACGCGCAGTCCCGCGTTCGCCTTCAGCTAAAACAAAATCAATCTGGCATTGATCGAGATCCACCCGCGAGACTTTTACTTTAACAGGATCACCTAAACGAAACCGCCTACCCATACGATCGCCTGTTAGCGTATGCCGAATGGGATCAAATTGATAATAATCATCTGGCAAGGTAGCGATATGAACGAGTCCCTCGACATAAATATCTAACAATTCCACAAAAATCCCAAAACTCGTTACCCCTGAAATCACACCCGAAAATTCTTGACCCACTTTATCCATCATGAATTCGCATTTTAACCAATCTGTGACTTCGGTTGTCGCATCATCTGCACGACGCTCTGTCATCGAGCAATGCTCGCCTGCTTTTTTAAGTTCAGGCAATGCATCAAGAGAAAGAGGATGGCGTGCTAGTACTTGTTTAATAGCACGATGGATTAATAAATCCGGATAACGGCGAATAGGCGAAGTAAAATGCGCATAAGCATCATAAGCTAAACCGAAATGGCCACGATTATCGGGATCATAAATAGCTTGGCTCATGGAACGTAGTAAAACGGTTTGAATGAGATGCGCATCAGGGCGATCTTGGATCACGCGTAAAATATGGGCGTAATCACCGGGCACGGGAGCACGGTGAGTAGGCATCTTTAATCCCATCTCTACCAGAAAGCGGCGTAAGTCATTTAATTTTTCTTCCGTCGGCCCTTCATGGACGCGATAAAGCGCGGGCTGTTCGTTTTTTTCTAAAAAACGAGCTGCGCAAATATTAGCGCTTAACATGCACTCTTCAATCACACGATGAGAATCAAAACGTTCATAAGGTACAATTTTTTCTATCTTACGTTCATTGCTAAAAATAATTTTTGTCTCAGGTAAATCAAAATCAATTGCACCGCGTGCTCGACGTGATTTATGCAAGATGTGAAATAAATCATATAAGTGAGTAAGATGAGGTACAAATTCTTTAAATCGTTCCCGCATACGCCTATCTTTCTTTTCCATCATGGCATGCACTTGGGTATACGTGAGACGTGCACGGGATTGAATGACACCTTCAGAAAAGCGATATCGCATGATTCTGCCGGTGGGATGGATAGTCATGGTACATACCATTGCCAACCGATCAACGTTGGGATTCAACGAGCATAAATTATTGGATAAGGTTTCAGGGAGCATAGGAATGACGCGGCGAGGGAAATAGACGGAATTACCGCGTTTATAGGCTTCTTTATCCAGTGCTGTGCCTGGTCGCACATAATAGCTGACATCTGCGATGGCTACGTATAACATCCAACCACCTTTTTCCCGCGGCTCACAATAAACAGCATCATCAAAATCTCTGGCATCTTCGCCATCAATCGTAACAAAAGGTAAATTGCGAAAATCAGACCGCCCATTCAAGTCCTCCTCCTGAACCTCAGGAGCAAAACGAGAAGCTTCTAGTAAAACATCCTCTGGCCAAATGAAAGGTAAATCATGGCTGCGAATAGCCACATTAATTTCCATGCCTGGCGCCATGTGGTCACCTAAAATTTCCACTATTTTGCCTAGCGGCGGCGAATGTTTCGTAGGATGGGCAGTAATAGCAGCAACAACGACTTGCCCTTCTGTCGCCCCGTGGGTGTCATCCGGGGAAATAATAATATTTTGAGTTAAACGACGATTACTGGGCTCTACAAAGTTCACACCCGATTCAGTATGAAAGCGGCCGACAACTTGCTGGGTATTGCGTTCTAATACTTCCACAATCACTGCTTCTCCTCTTCCGCGCGTGACAGAGGAAACGCGTGCTAAAACACGATCGCCATGAAAAACACTACGCATTTGTCGGGGACTGACAAATAAATCATCACCCCCTAAATCAGGCTCGATAAAACCGAAGCCATCTTTATGCCCAATGATACGACCAGCAATTAATTCCATCTTGCCTAAAGGGCCATAGGCTTGTTTACGATTTTTGTACAACTGGCCATCGCGTACCATAGCAATAAGCCGGCGACGCAAGGCTTCTTTGGTTTCAGGGGTATTAATAGTTAATTCAGATTCAATTTGCTGATAAGTAGCTGGGCTGCCGCGTTCGGCGAGGTATTCTAAAATATATTCACGGCTATGAATGGGATTCTCATATTTTTGGGCTTCTATATCGGCCTTCGGATCTTTTTTACGGTCAAATTTCTTCATCAATAAACCTTACGTTAGCTACTTTTTGTTCATCATATACTGAAAACATAGTTCCATTCCACCTCAGAAAAAAATACAATCGCTACTATCGGTTCTCAAGGAGAAGTTAATGAGGCACTTCATACGCAATATGCTTGCTGCATTAGGTTGTATTTTCTCGCTATCCGCTTGCTCCCCTTTCCATCCTAGCGATGAACAGGCAGGCGTTTGTAATGAAATCAATAGTCAGATTATTTTTAGCGGGAGCACGAATATTACAAGAGATGCGGAAATTCAGTCAGCAGAAAAGCCGTTGTTGCAGCAGTCTTATGATAGACGATGCGTAAAGGGCATAGCGGATGGGGGTTAGACGTTGCTCCCTCACCCATTCACTTCATACTGCCACCTGTCCCTTGATATGCGGATGCGCCTGATAATCTATGATCTCAATATCCTCATACTCATACTCAAACAATGACGCCGGTCGTCGCTTAAACCGAAGCTTTGGTAAAGGATAGGGCGCGCGACTCAACTGCTGTCGCACCTGCTCAAGGTGATTAAGATAGATATGACAATCTCCACCCGTCCAAACAAAATCGCCCGGCTCCAGCTCACATTGCTGTGCCACCATATGGGTCAACAATGCATACGATGCAATATTAAACGGCACCCCCAAAAATGAATCACAAGACCGTTGATACAATTGACA
>Ga0070738_10007994_pt1 | contig 10330 bp, 11 predicted proteins | sample Coa_R2_2_FD_66446 | JGI IMG/M metagenome (GOLD analysis project Ga0070738, IMG submission 66446) | Surface soil microbial communities from Centralia Pennsylvania, which are recovering from an underground coalmine fire - Coalmine... | ecosystem: Environmental > Terrestrial > Soil > Unclassified ... | reverse complement strand
CCGGATACAACAAACCCCACAAAGAAGCTTTATGGAGTCCCACTTATTTTGCTGTGTCCGTTGGGGGTGCGCCGTTAGAGATCCTAAAGGAGTACATCAGAAATCAAGAAAAGCCGTCCTTCTAGGACGGCTTGTATCCCATTCTTGTGGTCAATGACGCACTTACACGGTAAGATACCTCATTAACTATGATGAGACTTTTGGCTTCCTACGCCTCTACGGGGAGGAACCTGTTTGTCCGGACGATCTTTTGACTTATAAATAAAATAAAAAATAGAGAACAAGATATTTAGTGTATTTCATATCACTGAAAAAATTAGCGTTCGTACTTCTTTAGGCAGAATCATAAATTTGTCGTTAGAGGTAAATTTGGAAGAGGATAAGTTAAAACCAATATTAATCTCAGTCCAGCCTTTAGTTTCCGGAAAGACTAAAGGCTTTTCAGGTCTATATGGCTGGACTTTACGTCTATAAATCTTTGAGTGAATGAGCAAGCAAGCATTTAGGCTTTGAACTAATATATGCACTAGGTTCATTGCTCAACCGAAACGTCCACTGATATACTCTGCTGCTTCCTTAGTTGTAGGAGAAGAAAAAATATCTTCGGTAGGACTGAACTCGACTAATTTTCCTTGGCGCTTGCCATGCTCATCTATATCTGTATTGAAAAAGGCAGTCCAGTCTGCTATCCGTGAAGCTTGCTGCATATTATGCGTCACCATGATAATGGTGTATTGTTCCTTGAGTTCAAGGCAAAGTTCTTCAACTTGACGAGTTGAAATTGGGTCCAAAGCAGAACAAGGTTCATCCATCAACAAGACATCTGGCTTCATAGCGATCGCTCTTGCAATGCAAAGCCGTTGCTGTTGTCCTCCAGACAAAGCTGTACCCTTCGATTTTAGTTTGTCCTTCACTTCATCCCAAATAGCAGCTCGTCTGAGTGATTGCTCTACCAGTTCATCCAGGTTGCCTTTATAGCCATTGGTACGGGGTGCAAAGGCAATATTCTCATAAATTGATTTTGGAAAAGGATTTGGTCTTTGGAAAACCATACCCACTTGACGTCGCAATTTTACTGAGTTAACCTTGGGATCATAAATATTCCTATTTCGGTAATTCAGTCTTCCGTCAACTGCCGCGCCAGGGATCAAATCGTTCATGCGATTAAAGCAACGTAAAAGAGTACTTTTACCACAACCTGAAGGTCCAATAAAGGCTATGATCTGCTTTTCAGGAATTTTCAGATAGACTTCCCGAAGTGCCATGAACCCACTGTAGAAAACCCTGACACCTTCTACATCAAAAACGACGTTATCTATTTGCTTATTGGGATTGTTGTAAGTCATGTGTTGTTTCCTTTCATGAGAGTGAGGGAGAAGGGAATAAAGGAGGAGGATCTATCTGCGTGACTGTGAACCCAGGTGGTGAGGGAACTAATCTAATGGATTGCCGAGAAGCGTTGGCGAATGTATATTGCTATGCCATTAAGAACCAAAATCACAGCAAGTAAAGCAATGATTGTAGCTGCCGCTGCATTCGAGAAACCTGGCTCTGGACGAGTGATGTAGCTATAAATTTGAATAGGCAATGCCATAAACCGCTGGAACAAGCCAGGGTTAAATGTCAAGAAACTTACAGCTCCAACCACGATGAGCGACGCTGCATCACCAATTGCTCGAGAGACTGAGATAATGACCCCTGTAAGAATACCTGGAATGGCATATGGTAAAACATGATTGCTAACTGTCTGCCATTTTGTTATACCTAAGCCGTAGGAAGCATGTCTCAGAGAATCCGGAACTGAGCGGATAGCTTCTCTAGATGTCACAATGATAACTGGTAGAGACAGCAAGGACAAAGTTAACGCCCCAGAAATTAACGCAGGGCCAAAACCCAAAAGATAATTAAAAACACCTAAACCCAACAACCCATAGACAATTGAGGGGACTCCTGCCAAATTACTGATATTAATTTCAATAATATCTGTCCACCAGGCTTTTGGTGCATACTCTTCGAGATATAAAGCTGCGCCAACACCAATTGGTACAGCAACTAAAATCACTATAACTCCCAAAGAAACACTACTAACAATTGCTGGAAGAATGCCCCCTTTATCAGGAAACCGGGAGGGTGTTTCAGTCAAAAAACCAGGTGTTAAAAATCTGGCTAACCCATCTTTACCAATATCAAAAAGGAGGAGAGCTAAGATAAATAAACCAAGAAGCAAACCTAGCAAAAAAATGTATTCAAAAATTTTGCCTATGCTTTCCCTTCTCTCGATATTCGGAGTAAACTCTTGAGAATCATCTGAAAATGCTGTAGCCATTTCTCTTACTCGTATTTTTCCTTGAAACGATTAGCAAACCAATGACTGAAAATGTTTAAAGCTAAAGTGATCAAAAACAAAACAGCTCCGACCGCATATAAAGTATCGTAGTTGATGCTATTACGCGGGCTATCTCCACCGGAAATCTGAGCCATATAAGCTGTCATTGTTTCTATCGATTCCATAGGATTGACAGTCAGCTTTGGCTGTTGTCCAGCAGCTATTAAGACAGTCATTGTTTCACCAACAGCCCGAGAAATGCCTAGAATAATTGAGGCAATAATCCCAGAAAGAGCTGCAGGAAGAACGATTCTTAATAAGGCTTCCAGTTTAGTCAGTCCTAGTCCGTAAGCACCTTCGCGTAAGGAGCGAGGAACAGAGCTAATAGCGTCTAAGCTAATGGAGCCAACAGTAGGAATAATCATGACTCCCATCATCACTCCAGCACTCAAGGCATTGAAAATTTCTAATGGCAACACATTCCGCAGCAAGGGTGTCAAAAACAAAAGTGCAAAGTAGCCATTCACAACAGTAGGTATGCCTGCTAATAATTCTACGGCTGGACGTAAAATAGCTGCTACTTTAGGCTGAGCATACTCACTTAAATAGATAGCGGAACATAAACCCAGAGGAACAGCGACCAACATGGCGATCGCCGTTGTCAGTAAAGTGCCATTAACTAAAGGCCAAATTCCAAAATGCTGATCTGCAAACAGAGGTGTCCACTGGGTATCAAACAAGAACTTATTGACAGGAACTTTCTGGAAAAACTCCCATGTAACTTGAAAGATAATGACAATAATCCCAATCGTAGTTAGGACGGAAACCAGTCCACAAGAAAATAGAATAACCTCGACAATTTTGTCTTGGATATCATCAGATGGACTTTTGTACAACGATTGCCTGTGTTCACGCTCAAATTCATCTTGATAATTTGTTTTCTGCACCATAGTAAAAATCAGTTACCATTAAGAATCCAATTGTTAACTGTTAAAGATACTTTGTAATTGGCTGACCTGGTTTTGCATCTTTGAACTTGGAACCTGTTACACCAGCATCAAACTTTTGCTTGGTCTTAGCATAAGCATCATCCGTTAGTTCAACATAGCCAGCCTGTTCAACCCACTTTTTAGAGTTGTCTAAATAGAAATCAACAAACTCTTTCACGACTGGTTTCTTGTCCAGAGATGGCTTGCTAACATAGATAAAGAGGGGACGAGATAAAGGTGTGTAGGTGTTGGTAGCAATTTTGGATGGAGGATCAGGGGTTTCACAATTTCCTTTTGGCGTTTGGACAGCAATTAGCTGTAACTGATCTTTCTTTGCCAAATAATAAGAAATTCCCACGTATCCGAATGCACTCTCATCACCTGCAATTCCTTGCACAAGGACGTTTTGATTTTGAGTGGAAGTGTAATCTGTACGACTAGACTTGGATTTTTTATTGACAGCTTGTGTAAAGTAATCGAATGTCCCAGTATCAGAAGATGGTGCATAAAGCGTTAGCTTCTGATTAGGAAATTTTTCATCAATTTGATTCCAGTTTTTTACTTTATTATTTGATTTTGGGCTCCAAACCTTATTCAGTTGTGGGATTGATAAGCATGTCACAAAAGTATTTTTCTTATTTGTGATAACAGCAATTCCATCAAGAGCTACAGGTAACTCAACAAAATCAATACCCTTTTTCTTGCACTTCTCAATTTCTTCCTTTTTAATTGCTCTTGAAGCACCAGCAATATCAATTTGACCATTACAAAACTTACTCATCCCGCCACCAGTACCGCTAAAAGCAACACTGATTTGGGCATCAGACTTCACTTTTTTATATTCTTCAGCAACAGCCTGATGCAGAGGATAGCCAACAGTTCCACCATCAATACTTATCTGCTTCTTTGTTTGTTCAGCACTACTACAAGCGCTTAAACCACACGCAAGAAGCATTACTAATGCTTGTAATGATCGACCATTAAATTGTCTATGAGGCTCCACTTTCATATGAGTTGAATGACTATTTGATGCGAAGATTGTTTTAGATAAAAAGCTGTGGCAAAATATGTTACCAATTTTGCTTGGTCTGTTCAACCGATTTGATTCAATTAAAAATGGCAGAGTATCTACTTTTTTCTCAATGGCAATTCATTTTCAATAGATAGTTTCAATAGCCACTTCTCTTACTATTATACCTTTATTCTACTAGTATTAGTATATAAAATTACTTATTTTAGTGACTTCCTAGTAATACTACTCATTAAATCTCCTCCAAATGTTAGTTTTTTCTCTAGAAATACTTTTTTTACTTTTTTCCTAATGTAACAAGTACGTTAAGTTGTGTACTTTACAGTATATTCAGTGGTTTAGTATGACACAGGTATAATTGAAAATCAACCTTTTATTATGCTTTATTCACATTAATTAGGTTTATTGCCATTTTTTCGTAGCTAAGCAAACAAGACAGGTATAGAAACCTGGTCTACAACGTCTCTACAAGATCCTGAAATTTAAACATTTTCATACCTTTAAGAGTAAAAAAACCGCAGATCTACGCAGATAAACGCATATAGACGCCGATACACCAAGTTTGCGCTTTTTTATCTATCTTGAGTTTAAGATACGGCAACAAGATAAGTGATAAACAGCAAATGGAAATTGTGCTATTTACGTAGATTTTGTCTCTACCTTAGGGTTCTACCTGGTTCTGAATAAATTTTCTAACCTTATTGGTAAGAGTGATAGGAAAAAATTTGTATGACAACTAACATTTCTACTGTTAAGGACAAGAACATTAATAGTTCTTTCTTGGTTGGCATTACCTTAACTGTTTTGGGGATTGCGGGAATCCTTCTACCCACTTTCTCAACCATCTTTGCTGAGACTTGGTTTGCTGTCATCCTTGCTTCTGCAGGGACTGCCAAGCTGTTCTATGCGTTTCAAACCCGCGAATCAGGGGGTTTTATCTGGAAGCTTTTGTTGGGTATTCTCTATATTGCAACTGGTATCATGCTGCTAGTTTACCCGTCAACAGGTATTTTAACGTTAACCCTACTGTTGGGTAGCTTCTTACTCACTGAAGGTGTGTTCGAAATCGTCTTAGCATTTCGACTGCGTCCACAACAAAATTGGATATGGGTGCTCGCTGATGGTATTGTTACCTTGCTTTTAGGTGCAATGATTTGGTTTCAATGGCCTTTTGACGCGCCTTGGGTTCTTGGAACATTAGTCGGCGCTAGCATTTTGTTGACTGGCGTTTCTCGCTTAATGTTGGCATTGAATGCACGTTCTACTCTTAGTAGTTCTGACCAGGCTTCTGCAGCTTGAGGGAAAAATGAATATCGAGGTGTAAGGGTGTAGGGAACTTTTACACCCTAACCTTGCACCTACAACGTAGCAAGCCTTTAAGAGTTTACCTGAAGTGACTGTGGTGGAACTTCTGCTTTCAACCAATCCAAAAAGCCTTGATTGACTGATGTAGGAGAAAGTTCACCAATAAAATTTGTGTAAGTAATGTGCTGGCGAATTTCCTTTTCAATGTCTGCTTGATAGCCGACACTCGTTTTCACAACTAGCACCACTTCTGGCTCTTCCACAATCTCCCCTTGCCAACGATAGGCACAGGTAATAGGAAACCAATTGACGCAAACCGCCAATTGTTTCTCTAGTAGTATGCGACCTATTTGGCGAGCTTCTTCTAAGGTATTCAGAGTTACGTAGTAGAGTTTCATATGCCACAATCTGTTGGCAACAGCCTTCATTGTTTAGTAAAAGGATGTTGTTGAATGACCTGTTTATGTGAAAAAAGCCATCTCCAAAATAGCTTATCACGCCAAAATCTCAGATGAGTGCCTAAAGACTTAGAAGTCGAAGCAGATTTTTGCATATTCTCCATTTGCCAGCAATCTTGCGGCTGTTCACTCCACCTCATTCTGTCCACTGGAGATGTTGACCAAGGTTCTTCTTTCGTCAACTCTCGTTCTGCTCGTTCAAAAAACATCTTTTCCTCCCATAGGAGCTCGTTGGACTAATTTAGATGGACTCATTTCGGACTTATGCAAATGTCTTTAAATCGGTTCAAAAAGAGTCGGGGGATAAGGAGAATCAAGAAAAACCTTGTTCCCTCCTCCATAAAAGGGGAGGGTTAGGGTGTGGTTCTAGGGACTTATGCAAGAAGTATCGCTAATTCTGCTTTTAATGTACTATAAATTGATAGATTTATAGTATTAAAAAATTATTATACTGAAAAATAGCAAATGTTGAATCTAGTGCAAAATTATCAATTGGGTTACAGAAAAGTAGCAGATGGATGAAGAGTCATCACCACCTGCTACAACATAAATAGGAGAGGCAAAGGTTATTGCTTAGTTAACAGCACGAGCCAATTCTTGAGGAACTGGGTGAAAAGTTTTCACCGATTGTGCAAACTCACTCAAAGCATCTTTCAATCTTTGATCAATTTCCTCCTCAATTTGCAAACTACCATCTGGTTGTACTTGAAGCTGTTTGTCTACTGCATAAACACCACCCAATAGATGTCGTGCTCTTAGCTCAGATAGCACAGGTTTGAGGGCATACTCAATTGCCAACAAATGCGCAAGAGTTCCACCAATAGCGAGTGGTAGTACAATCTTTCCTGCCAACGCTCTTTGTGGTAGTAAGTCTAAGAATGCTTTAAGTACTCCTGTGTATGAAGCTTTATAAACTGGAGTGGCAACGATCACACCGCTTGCTTTCTCTAATTTTGCTTTCACTGGCTCTAAAGCAGGGCTATCATACCGTCCAAACACTAAGTCTTCAGCAGGCAGATCACGGACTGAAATGATTTCAGTCTCAAAGCCTTCTGTCTGTAAGATTTTGGTGGCGTATTCCAGAAGACCATAGGTTCTGGAAGGATGGGAAGGACTGCCTGCGATCGCTAAGACATAAGTCATTTTTTCAATCCTCTTTGTGTTATTGGATACCAAAGAGCAGTTAACTAGATAACTGTTCCCTGACTTTAATCTACTGTGGCAGCACGTTCTTGTTTGGGCTGCTTGGGAAAATCTTGATTGCCAACAATCTCTCCAAACGGACTTAACACATGTTGCTGCTCAGTCTCTGGCAAGTTTTCTAAGGGAAGACGGGGAAATAGCAGTTCTGCAACTCGATAAGCCTCTTCTAAGTGAGGATAGCCAGAGAGAATGAAAGCATCAATCCCCAAATCTGCATATTCCAACATTCTTGCAGCAACAGTATCGGGATCACCTACTAGAGCAGTTCCTGCCCCACCCCGCACCAAACCGATCCCCGCCCACAGGTTCGGGCTGATTTCTAAGGCTTCCCGACTACCATTGTGCAACTGGCTCATCCGGCTTTGTCCAATTGAGTCCATGCGAGCATAGGCTTTCTGAGCAGTTGCGATCGCCTCCTCGTCCACATACCGAATGAGTTGATTAGCTGCATCCCAAGCTTCGCTTTCGGTTTCTCTCACTATTACGTGTAAGCGAATGCCAAACCGTAACTTTCGACCTTCTGCTTGTGCTAGTCTACGAACTGAGGCAATTTTTTCCGCGACTTGCTGTGGTGGCTCACCCCAAGTTAAATAGACATCAACATGCTTGGCTGCAATGTTCTGTGCTATGGGAGAAGAACCACCAAACCATAAAGGTGGATAAGGTTTTTGTACTGGATGAAAAAGCAGCTTGCCACCTTCGATGTTGAGGTAATCACCTTCAAAATTTACGACTTCACCTGCAGCAATCTGCCGCCAGACTGTCAAGAACTCATCAGTTAATCTGTAGCGATCATCATGATTCAGGTGTAACCCGTCTCCTACTAACTCCACTGGATCGCCGCCAGTCACTACATTGATGAGTAACCGTCCACCAGAGATGCGATCAAACGTTGCTGCCATTCTTGCAGCCACCCCTGGTGACATCAAACCAGGACGTATTGCTACCAAAAAGCGCATCTTTTGCGTGTGAGTTACTAAAGTAGATGCCACAATCCAAGCATCTTCACAAGAGCGTCCTGTTGGTAGCAAAGCTCCTGCGTAACCCAAGTGGTCAACTGCTTGAGAAATCTGCTTTAAGTACGAGAAACTGACTGCTCGTCCACCTGTGGCAGTGCCAAGATAACGTCCATCACCGTGAGTTGGGATAAACCAAAGTAGCTGCATGATGACTGTTTATAGTTGCATAATCCCTATGCTTACTAATATACGGTATAAAGATAAAATTACCGTATTTGTTTTCAAGATTAACAAACCACTTTTCACTACCAACATTTGATAAGCGCTGACCAGCTTACCTGAGGAAAACTTAACATAGACGTACACGATTTCAATAAGACTTGTTAGAGATTGGGCACAAAAGACGAATTTGTGACGTCATCTATCTACGGTAAGCTGTTTGCATCAAGCTTTTTGATGCAAAGTGTCTCACATTACATAAACATCTACCATTTAACAAAAAATACTTTAGTAAGGAAAAATATCTATAAATATGACGTGTAGATTCCATCACAAAAGTATGCGATGGCATTCGTGGGTAGCTGATACATCATTCTTATTTAACTTATTTAAGTCTGTGAAGTTCCCTTTCATGTCTCAACTTAAGTGGCGATCGCGCAGATCGCAATGTCCTAAGGGGCATTCACAAAGTGGATGTTATAATTCGATGCCAAGCAATAGAGAAGACTTTTGTTTGAGAAAAGCATTAGCAACCTACAGGTCATCACTGAAGGGTCTTTTTCCGCTCTTTTTTTTAGTGTCATTTACCACAGTCTTACTGATAGATAACGTTACCCCAGCAATTGCACAGGTACCTCGTCAGGAAATTCGTGGGGTATGGATGACTACCAATGATTTTAACACTCTCAAAGATCGCAGCAAAGTGAATAATGCTGTAAGTCAATTGAGGCGTCTAAACTTCAACACGATTTATCCTGTGGTGTGGAATTCTGGATATGTCATGTATCCTAGCTTCGTAGCAAAACGAGCAGGTATCCAACCCTTTGTCATGCGAGGTGCAGATGGACATGATGTACTTGCAGATCTCATTGCTCAAGCCCATCGCCAAGGCTTACTTGTCATTCCCTGGTTTGAGTTTGGCTTCATGGCTCCCCCAACCTCAGAACTGGCATTGAATCACCCAGATTGGCTCACCCAACAACGGGACGGTAGTCAAACCTCCATCAGTGCGGCTGGTGAAGTTGCATGGCTTAATCCCTTCAACCCAAAAGTACAGCAGTTTATTACCAATCTCGTGATGGAAATCGTCACTCAATATGATGTTGATGGTATTCAGTTTGACGATCACATGAGTTTACCTCGTGAATTTGGCTACGATAAATACACGATTGCGTTGTATACCAAAGAAACCCATAACAAACCACCAGGCAATCCTGAAGAGCCGGCATGGATGCGCTGGAGGGCAAATAAAATCACAACGTTTATGGTGCAACTCAATCAAGCTATCAAAGCAAGAAAACCACAGGCGATTGTCTCTGTTTCCCCTAATTATTATGACTTTGCTTACAAATTCCAACTGCAAGACTGGCTCACTTGGGTACAGCTGAACATCGTTGACGAGATCATCATGCAGGTGTATCGTTCCAATCTACAAAGTTTTAGCGAAAATATTTCTCGCCCAGAAATTCAACAAACCCAAAAAATGATTCCAACAGGAGTTGGAATTATGGCAGGTTTACGTAATAGCCCAGTGCCCATACAACAAATTCAATCCCAAGTACGGATTGCCCAACAACATGGTTTGGGTGTAGCCTTTTTCTACTACGAAAGTCTCTGGGATTATGCCTCAGAACCTGTTGCAGAAAGGCAGGCAGCATTTGCTTCTCTGTTTTCCTCTCCCTCACTACGCGCTAGAGTTGATGTATCTAGAGACTATTGACCTGCTGCTCCATATTTACTAGACATCATTTGACATCGGTCAACATTTCCTGCTTCAACCAAGGCAGTCGGCTGCTACTTGTCCACAGGCGTTAAGTTCGGGGCGAGCCGACCCTACTACA
>Ga0070738_10007992_pt1 | contig 10330 bp, 6 predicted proteins | sample Coa_R2_2_FD_66446 | JGI IMG/M metagenome (GOLD analysis project Ga0070738, IMG submission 66446) | Surface soil microbial communities from Centralia Pennsylvania, which are recovering from an underground coalmine fire - Coalmine... | ecosystem: Environmental > Terrestrial > Soil > Unclassified ... | reverse complement strand
GGCGACAACCTGGGCAATGCCATCTCCGCCAAGACCGGCACCGGCGTGGTGTTCGACGCCGGCGCCCGCGACCTCGACGGCCTCAAGCAGATCGACGGGTTCAATGCCTACGTCCGGGGCTGGGATCCCTCCTTCCTCAAGAACATGGTCCTCTCCTCAATCAACCGGCCGATCCGGATCGGGATGGTGACCGTCCTGCCCGGCGACGTCATCCTGGCCAGGCGCGAGGGCGTCATCGTCATCCCCGCTCACCTGGCCGAGGAAGTCGTCGTGACCGCTGAGATCGTCGCGCTCAAGGACGAATTCGGCCACGCCCGGCTGCGGGCCGGCGTCTATACCCCGGGACAGATCGACGTTCGCTGGACCGAAGCGATCAAGGCCGACTTCTTCCAGTGGCTCCAGTCGCGCCCCGACCGGCCGCCGATCTCCGACAAGGAGATCGAGAAGCACCTGTGAAACCGGTGGCTGGTAGCTCGTGTCCCGTCCACCTTCGATTGAGAGTCGGTTCCCAAAGCCCCGGAGGGGCGGCGGTCAAGAGCCAGGGGCGACAGCCCCTGGTCGACCTGTCGCCCCCGCGGGGCTCTCCCCAGGGGAGAGGGGCGCTGGAACGGTCCCAGGGGCTGACGCCCCTGGCTATTCACCACCGCCCCCATTCGGGGGCTCAGATACCTTGAGGAACAGACTCTGAGGGGTGGTTTGGTAGGACGGCTCACCCGAGCCGTCCGAGCCGACGGCTCGGGAGAATCGTCCTTCCGGGCGCGCACCGGAGTCATGCGCCGGCGAGGATCGCGCGGAGCCGCTCGGCGACGATGGCGTCCTCGCCCGGTTCCATCATCCAGACGCCGATCACCAGCGGATTGCGCGAGCCGGGGCCCACCTCGATGCTGGGCGTGCCCTCGCGGAGCTTCTTGAGCATGTCGGACGGGCTCAACTTCCGGGCCCGGGCATCCCAGCGCACCCGCAGGTGGGGGACGGCGTTGGCGACCTGGGGCACGAAGACCTCGGTCTTGACGTCCTCGAAGCCCTCCAGGGCCTTGGCGATGCAGCGGCACCGGTTCTCCCATTCCTTCCAGACGGCGGCATGGTCCTCCTTCAGGTACGATTCCAGGGCCACCAGCATGCCGATGATCTCTTCCTTGTTGACCTTGTTGGTCCGGCAGAGCGTGTCGCCATTGGGGCTGTTGTTGAGCCGGGCCGCCTCGATGAGGTCCTTGCGGCCCAGCAGCAGGCCCGACGATTGCGGCCCGCGCAGGCCCTTGCCTCCGGAGAAGGCCACCAGGTCGAACCCCAGCCTCGTGAACCGCCAGAGGTTCTCCGCCGGCGGGATGTCCGCCGCGGCGTCGATGAGCGTCGGGATCGCATGCGCCTTGCCGATCGCGACGAACTCCTCGTGATGGATCTTCCCCCGCGGATCCGCCGAGTTGAGGAAGAACATCATGGCGGTCCGCCCGTTGATCGCCGCTTCCAACTGCTCCCGGGTGGTGACCTCGATCAGCTTGACGCCCGCATTGCGGATCGCGTGGTCATAGCCGACGCGGTGCGTCCGCTGGACCAGAACCTCGTTCTTCATGCCGGCGGTGTCCGGCAGGCGGCGGATCCGCGCCGGGTCCTTCCCCGCGACGCAGGCGGCCGTGGCCAGCGCCATCGCCGAGGCACAACCCGCGGTCACCAGGGCCGCCGGACAGTGGAGCAGCTCCGCGATCCGCTTGCCGACCGCGTCGTGCAGGTCTTCCAGCTTCACGAACTTCCGCGATGCGACCTGCATCGCCGCCACGGCCTCGGGCCGCATCAAGGAGCCCGTCAAGGCGGTGAACGTGCCGGCCGCGTTGATGAACGACCGGATGCCCAGCTCCTGGATCACGTCCCGCCCCGAGGAGCTGGCGCTCTCCTGCCCGGCCTGGGAATCGGCCGGGAAGAGAAGGTGCGCGCCGGGCGCGCCGGCCAGGGCGCAGAGGAAGGTTCGACGCTTGGTCTGGATCCGACTCATCTCAACCTCCGAGGGTAAGAGGGCTTCGCTGGGTCTGGTCCGTCGAGAGATCATCGCTTGACTTCGGGAGGATTGGCTGGCCTGGCCTAGTCGCCGGCTGGTCCGGAGCCCGACTCCTGCCGGATGAAGCCGCCCGAGCCCCGGATCCCATCCCATCGCGGGCTGCCGGTGGACCGATAATTCTTGGGCAGGCTGACCCAGTCCGGGCGGGACAGGCCATTCAGCTCGTAGACGATCTTCCCGTCGCGCAGGGTCATCTCGCAGCTCAGCCTGCGGGACCCGCGGAGCCGGGCGCCGTAGACATCGATGAAGCCAAACTCGCCCTGCTCCAGCCGCAGGACGGCGAGATCGGCCGGGGCCCCGACCGAGAGGTGCCCGAGCTGCTCTTGATGGATCTCGCGGGCCGGGTTCCAGGTCGAACGCAGCACCACCTGGTCGAGCGGCAGGCCCAGCGCCAGGAACTTGCTCATGACGTTCAACAAGTCCTTCAGTCCCGTGTTCATGCTGCCGGCATGCAGGTCGGTCGAGAGAGAGTCGGGGAGGAACCCCTCCTGGATGATCGGCACGGCGACGCGCCAGACGAAGCTCCCTGAACCGTGGCCGACGTCGAAGATCACGCCCCGCTTGCGGCCTTCGAACAGGCCCGGGTTGGGGTGGCCCGAGGAGTCGATCTCGCCGCGGAGCCCCGAGTAGACGTGGGTGTAGATGTCGCCGGGGCGGAGCCGTTTCGACAGCAGCTCCTCCAGGGACTTCCTGGGCGTCCGCGCGTTGGAGCGGCCGAAGTCCACCATCACGGGGATGTTCGCGATCGTGCCGGCCTCCACCGCTCGGTCCACCGCGGTGAAGTCCGGGCCCATGTAGTGAGCCGTCTTGATCCCCACGATGACGCCCTTGTATCGCAGGGCCATCTCGGCGGCCGGCTTGGGCTGCATGTCGTTGACGTCCTGCTCGTATCGTGAGCCGCGCATCCCGTGGCCGACGATATTCAAGAACGCGAAGACGCGCGTCCGCGAGCGATCGATGATCAGCCGCTTGAACTCCTCGAAGTTGCGCCAGCCGGCGCAGCCGGCGTCGGCCACGGCGGTCACGCCCGAGCGGAACGTGAAGCCGTCGGGATAGACGCTGCTATCACCCGCGTAGGACCGCCGCTCGCCGGTACCGGCGAAGACGTGGACGTGGATGTCGACCAGCCCGGGCGTGACGTACAGGCCCTCGACATCCACCACCTTGAATGCCGCGGCCGGCTCGATCTTCGCAGCCACGGCCGCGATCTTGCCCCGGCGGATCGCCACGTCCCGGATCGCATCGATCTGGTTCCTGGGATCAATCACGTGGCCGCCCCGCAGCAGCAGGTCGTACTGCTCGGCCTGCTGGGCGCAGGCACAACCCGCCAGGAGGAGGAAAACCAAGGCTTGGAGCGGTTTCATGGTCGTGCTCGCTTCGATTCTCGTGTCGGGATGTGGGGCAGCCGCCCCCGCCTGCCCTCTGACAGCGGATCGGCCGGTGCCCGCCATCCCACCCACTTGAGATCAGCGGCAATCTCCGGAACGATGGCACCCCCTCGTGGAGAGATGGATCGAGGCGGCCAGCGGTGCTTCCCGAGATATCTTGCAGCCAGCGGCCGTCGTTGTCGAGCGCCCGCCTCCGTCAGGACGAAAATTCGGGGGCCGGCCGGCGATAGAACGCCGTGGCCCGTTCTGATAGACTGGTCGCCTCAGTCAGGGTGTCAGCGATTCCAGGCGGATCGGTCCCTGGGGAGATACCAGTCATGACAAGAGCCGGTCTGATCGTCGTCGCATCTGCCGTCTTCGCTCTCGGCCTGGTTTCCGCGGCCCCGGGCCAGGACCAGGTCCCGACCAAGAAGTCCGCGGCCAAGGAGGGACGGCGGTCCGGCGCCCTGTTCGCCGCGGGGGCCAAGGTGGGGAAAACCCTTTACATCTCGGGAAAGGGCGACTACCGCCCGAACGCTGAGTTCCCCGAGAAGGTTGAGAACTGTCTCAACGAGATCCGCAAGACGTTGCAGTCGGCCGGCCTGGACATGAAGCACGTGGTCAAGTCGTTCGTCTACCTGGAAGACCACGACAAGTACGCCGAGATGAACAAGACCTACGCCAAGTTCTTCCCCGAGAACCCGCCGGCGCGGACGACCCTGGGAGTCGCCCAGGTGCCCGGTCCCTCGCGGCTGGAGATCACCTGCATCGCCTACACCGACCTCGCGGAGAGGAAGCGGATCGGCGATCCGCCGGCAGGCCGGCCCTACAGTCCGGGGATCCTGGCGGGCGACACGCTCTATGCTTCGGGCCAGGGGGATCAGCTCGCCGATGGCACACACCCCGCGACGTTTGAGGAGCAGGTCCGGCAGGCGATGCGGAACGTCGAGACGACCCTCAAGAAGGCCGGGCTCGACTTCCGCCACGTCGTGATGAGCCACGTCTTCCTGGACAAGTACGAGAACCTCGAGGTGGCCAACAAGGTCTACAACGAGTTCTTCGAGGACGGCAACGAGCCGGCCTGTGCCACGGTGTTCGTCGACTGGATCCCGGGCGGCTCTCACGTCGAGGTCACCTGCATCGCCACGACCGACCTGTCGACACGCAAGGTCGTCCGCCCTGCGGGCCTGCTCAAAGACGGGTCGATCGAAGGGGCCGTCACGGCCAGCCCGGCCGTCTGGGCGGGGAACACTCTGTATATCTCCACGCTCCCCGGTACCAAGCCCGAGGGCGGTCTCGCGGCGGGAAGACTCGATGATCAGGTCCACCAGATGGCGCGGAATCACGTTGCGGTGCTCGATGCGGCCGGGCTGGCGCTCGAGGATATCGCCTCGGGATGTGTGTATCTCCGCGACATGAAGGACTACGACCCCATGAACCGGATCTACCGCCAGTATTTCTCGCGCGGCAACGCCGTTCGGACCTGCTTGATGCCCAATTCCGCCTCCGAGAAGAATGAGATCCTGGTCCGGGCGTCATTCATCGCGGCCCGGAAGCGATGAGCCCGGGATCGAGCGAGCGATCGGCCCACGATGGGGATTGTGGTCCAGCCGCCGTGGGCGGCTGGCCATCGCGCCGCCAGACCTCGATCCGGCCGAAGCGGGCTTCCGGGCGATAGTGCGTCCGGATCGTCGCGGTCAAGCAAGGGAGCTGCAACCGGGAGGGGAACTCGTGCTCGGCTGGCGACCAGACGACGACCGAGTCGGCCGCCTGGTCGAGCGATGCGGCGAATTCGGCATCCAGGTCAAGGTCGACCAGGAGCATCCAGCAGATCCCCGACTCGGCGCGGAAGGGGGAGAGCCGGGCGGCCGGCCCGTTGATCGCGGGGAACGGGGGCTCGGTGAGCACGTTGGCCACCAGCGTCGTGGGACGGGTCGTCTTCCGGAGATGGATCAAGACCCGCCGGTAGTCCTCCCAGGCGTACCAACGGCCGCGGCTGAGCTCGAACCAGGCTCGGCTGCCTGGCGGGCTCGAGGGCGGAATCGTCTGGCCGCGCACCAGCGAGCCCAGGGCCTCGAGACTCGCCGAGGGATTGCAGTAGCGCGGGAGCCCGGGGCTAAGCTCATCCATCAGCAAGAGCAACATCGTCAACTGAAGGACGGGAGCCACCCGCGGGCGATCCAACAACCAGGCAATGGGCAGCGCCGAGGCGATCGAGCCGACCAGCACCACGGGATACATCAAGTAATCGTGCTGGACCGGGTGGAACAGACGATACGACAAAGCTGCGGCCAGGGTCAGTGCCCAGGTCGCGGCGCGCCGCCGCTCCACTCCTCGTGAGTAGACCAGGGTCAGGCCCAGGAGCACGATCAGGATCACAGTGGCGGGCTCCCGGAATTCCCCGGCGAACGCCTGGGCCACGATCGCGGGACTGGTTCGACTGTAAGGGCCTCCGGCGGCGGCGATCTTCAGCCCGCGCACCAGGTCGTCGGCGACGCCCGCGATCAGCAGGGGCGCAAAGGCGATCACGAGGAACAACCCAAAGGCGAGCAGCCACTCCGCGAGCGCGCGGAGCCGAGCAGCAGGGGCGGGCGGTCCCGGCAGCCCGGCACCGGGACGATCCCGCGACACGCCCTCGGCAACAGCCGCGGCCAGGGCCGGCAGGAACACCACGACGTGCGGCCGGATCGCCAGCGCGGCCGCGGCCAGCAGGGCCGAGGTCAGCCGGCTGGCCCGCCCCGGCCAGGCCTGCAACGCCAGCAGGCCCAGGGCCACGCAGAGGCTCGCGTGCCAGTCGCGCTGGGCGACCGTGAAGTAGTCGCGGCTCAGGTAGAACGTCAGGAAGACTAGATAGGCCGAAACGCCGGGCAAGACCCGGCCCAGACATCGCCGGCTCCAGGCGGCCAGGACCATCCCGAGGACGACCAGCGCCACGGCATCCACGGCGTAGAATGCCCAGGTCCGGCCAAAGCCGGCCACCTTACCCAGGACCCAGCACAGGTAAATGGCACCCGGGAAGTTGTAGGCGCGGATATCGCGGTACGGCAGGATGCCGGCATCCCACGACTGGGCCATCGTCGCGAAGGTGTCGGTATCGCGGTACCAGGGCCACAGCAGGTAGTGTGGGACCCATGTCGCCAGGAACCAGAGGCCGATGACGACCACCACGACCGACAACCCGCCGCCCATCGCGAAACCGGCCAGGGCGTCCAGACGCTCCAGCAGTCGTCGCAGGGGATCGCGCGCCGCACGGGTGGCGGATCGCCGACCAACCCAAAAGCGGGCGACGCCGTAGGAGACCGCCAATCCCGCGAGCGCCAATCCCAGGCGATGGCGTCGTACCGCCCGCGGCATGAACCCGTAAAGATCGGGTGCCAGCAGCACGAGGATGACGGCGCCCGTCCCCGCGAGCACCAGGCCGACGATTCTGCGACCAAAGGCCATGACCATTTCCTGCGCGGCGCCTCACCGGGTAGCATGACGGCCACGGAAAGGAGGTTCTCCGACCATGATGTACTCCATCATCTCCCGCCGTAAGTTTGGCAGCCAGTCCGCCGCCGCGCTCGCCCTCCCCGCGCTGACGCTCGCGCCGGCAGCGAGTGCGCAGCCATCGGAGTCGAAACGGTCGTTGCACGTGGTCTGCGTGGGTGCCCATCCGGATGATCCGGAGTCGGGCTGCGGCGGGACGTTGGCCCGTTACGCCGAGAAGGGACATCGTGTGACGATCATCTACCTCACGCGCGGCGAGGCTGGCATCCGGGGCAAGTCACACGAGGAAGCCGCCGCCATCCGGACGGGGGAGGCCGAGGCCGCCTGCAAGATCCTGGGCGCCCGGCCGGTCTTCGCCGGTCAGATCGATGGCGACACCGAGGTCAACCCGCGGCGAACCCAGGCGTTCGTCGCGCTGGTCCTGGCGCAACGACCCGATCTCCTCTTGACCCACTGGCCGATCGACACCCACCCCGATCACCAGGCGGCCAGCTTCCTGGCCATCCGCGCCGGCCTGGCGTCCCGCGGGCGGGTCCCGCTTTACTTCTTCGAGGTCGACTACGGCTATCAGACCATGGGATTCCAGCCGACCGACTACGTCGACATCACGGCCGTGCGGGCGAAGAAGAAGGCGGCTTTGTTCGCCCACCGCAGCCAGGATGGCGAGGCGATCTATCGGGAACACCACGAGATCATGGAGAGTTTCCGTGGTCGGGAGTCGGGCGTCGCAGCGGCCGAAGCCTTCGTTTCTCTGCCGCGGAACGACGTGAAACGGGGGCTGCCCGGACTCGATTGAGTGACGCAATTCCCACGAACCGCCGGCCAGGCCACGGCGTAACCATCTTGGCGGCTCCGGGTCGAGACTCGTCTTTTCCCGAAGGGGGGCAAGGATGTACCCCGATTCACGGCGATGGCTTGCGGCGACCGTCCTGGCGTTCGGCCTCCTCAGCGCATCCGGCCTTCCCCAGGCACAGGCCCATAGCGGAGGCGGCGGCGGTGGACATGGCGGCGGTGGTGGACACGGCGGCGGTGGTCACCATGGTTCCCCGAGCAGCGCCGCGCTCCTGAGGGGTTCGGGTGGTGGTCTCCTGCCCGGCTCAGGAGGAGGCTACCCGGCCGGCGACGGCTGGCCGAGCTTCCCGGAGGATCTCCCGCTGGCGCGGCTGCATCGGTTCCTCGCCCTGCACCGGCCTCACTGGCTATCGGGACGGTTGGGGCAGCGATGAGCGGGCGCGGTCCCCAGTGGCAACGTCTGGTGGATCGCCACCCCGTCGAGGCTGTCTCGACGGACGAGATGAGACGACGCACGGAAGCTCAGGAGAAGCCAGCGAGTTGAGGCGGGTTTCAACTCGTGCCCTCGGCGGAGGTCGGAGGTACGAGCAATTCACCTTTGAGCGGAGCCGGATACACGGCCCAAGCCGTCTGGTAAGTCGGTTCCAGCGGGGCTGGGACATATTGCTCTGCCGCCAGAAACAGTGGCATCTCCGGCAGTGTGTCACCCACCGCGACCGGCTCGACGCAAGCCACCTTGACCGGTCCGGCCGAATACGATGCCAGCGTGAGCCGCTTATCCGAAGGCAGCTCGAACGGTTGCTCCTGGATCTCGTCCCAGATCGCCTTGTGAATGCCTTGGGGATCTCGTGCCGTGGGTGGAAATAGATCGATTACCAGGAGGTGGATGCCCTGTCTCAGACGTTCCGTGGCCTTCTCCAGAAACGAGTGAAAGGTGGCCCGGCTCGCCTTGTTTCCCGGCGAAACGATCTCCAGGACGGAAACCACCTGGCCGGCCGGGTGGCGGATTGCGATCCGGTTCGCCTTGGCGACATACGGGTCGGATTCCGCCCGCAGAACGAACCGCGTCCGTGGTGGGGCGACAGCCAGAGCGGTTCCGTTCGGCGAGTCGGCTTGCGGCAGAGGCTGAACTCCCAGTTGCAAGGTGAGGACATCGGGAATCGGGCCACTGGCAACCTGCTCGGAGAGCGCGTAATATCCCGGGGGCAAGCCGCCCGTGTTGAGCCGGTCACAGAGGGCTTGGATCCATCTCTGGTGGAAGTGATGAAACAATCCGGCGTTGACCCTCGTCCAATCGTGAACCGGCATAGTTCGTCTCCTGATCACTGGTCAGATCACGACCCTCATTCTACCAGATCCTGATCGTGGTGGGATGGATCTCTCGCTCCAGGCTGATCGGCGGGGAGGAACCAAAGACCGACCCGGTCGCCTCGAACCGACTCGCCATTTTCGGACATGCCAGCGGATTTCGTCTCGGTGTCCGAAAATGGCCAGACAGTCGCGGCGACGACGGATAAACTTCCGGCATGCGGAGTGAGAACACGATCTGACCTGTGCCCCGAGTGATCACGGCCATGCTCTTCGACGACGAGACGTGTTACCGTGCCCTGGCTGCCCGCGACGCCCGGTTCGATGGGTTGTTCTTCGTCGGGGTGACGACGACGCGGATCTATTGCCGGCCGATCTGTTCGGCGCGGACGCCGGGCCGCGACCGCTGCCGGTTCTTCTCCAACGCCGCGCTGGCCGAGCGCGAGGGATTCCGCCCGTGCCTGCGCTGCCGGCCCGAGCTGGCGCCCGGGCATGCCCCGGTCGACGCGGTGCGCCGCACCGCGCGGGTCGCGGCCACCCGGATCGAGGCGGGCGCCTTGAATGACGGCGGCAGCCTGGAGACGCTCGCGCGGGACCTGGGCCTCAGCGCGCGGCAGCTCCGCCGCGCGGTCCGGCAGGAGTATGGCGTCTCGCCCATTGAGCTGGCCCAGACCCGGCGGCTGCTCCTGGCCAAGCAACTGCTCACCGAATCGAACTTGCCGATAGCCCGGGTGGCCTTCGCCAGCGGGTTCGAGAGTGTCCGGCGGTTCAATGCCCTGTTCCGCGCGCACTATCGCCTGACTCCCACCACCATGCGGCGCGCCGCGCCGCCAGTCCACGCCCGGGACTCGATCCGGCTGACCCTGGCCTACCGTCCGCCCCTGGCCTGGGACGTGCTGCTCGACTTCCTCGCGGGGCGTGCGACGGCCGGGGTCGAGCGGATCGAGGGCCGGGCCTACCTCCGCACGGCCGCCGTCGGGCCTCACCATGGCTGGCTGAAGGTCGAGCCGATCGCCGGACGGAATGCCCTGGCGGTTGAGCTGGCCACGTCGCTGACGCCGGCGTTGCCGGAGGTCCTGGGCCGCCTGAAGGACCTCTTCGACCTGGGCGCGCGGCCGGACGTGATCGCCTCGCACCTCCGATCGGATCCGCGTCTGGCCGAGGTCGTGAGCCGATGTCCGGGCTTGCGCGTGCCCGGCGCCTTCGACGGCTTCGAGCTGACCGTGCGCGCCGTGCTGGGCCAGCGGGTCTCGGTGCGGGCGGCGACGACGCTCGCCGGACGGCTCGCCGCCCGGTTCGGCGCGCCGGTCGAGGCCCCATTCCC
>Ga0070738_10007990_pt1 | contig 10335 bp, 10 predicted proteins | sample Coa_R2_2_FD_66446 | JGI IMG/M metagenome (GOLD analysis project Ga0070738, IMG submission 66446) | Surface soil microbial communities from Centralia Pennsylvania, which are recovering from an underground coalmine fire - Coalmine... | ecosystem: Environmental > Terrestrial > Soil > Unclassified ... | reverse complement strand
CGCGGTGTTGCGTGAACCGAGAGGAGCGGGAGCGGTTCTCCAAGTTCCTTGCCGTTCTGGGAGCCGTAATCGTTTACGCGATTCTCGGCTATGTCCTCGTCAGTCTAATCGTCGCTGTGTTTTTGTGGTTGCGGGGCGGGCAATGAGTTGGCGGGAGCGGCTCGACCGCTTGAACGAATGGCTCGAACGAATGCAACGCGAACACCCGGTCAAATTCAATTTGATTGCCGGTCTGCTCGGTGCTGCGCTAGGACTACTTGTGGGGAAACTGCTCGGGCGGAGGTAAAAAAGGGCGGACCGCTCTCCCGAACGTCCGCCCTGTTTTCAAGCAACTGGTTTTCCGTTATCAGTCAATGTCCTGTGACACCTGCGTGAGCCAATCCGCAAAATGAGGGTTGCGCCTCGCGAGGCTCTCCTCGACTCGGAGAGCTTGCGAACGTTGCTGGCAAAGACGGCGGCGCGGGTGAACGGAAAGCACGGGTGTTTGGAACGCACGGCGAAGGTATTCGGCCTCGCTTCCCGCATGCTCGAAAGGAAAGAGCCTCGCGCCGACCTTCGCCACGCGAAAAAGAATTTGCCGAACGTGCGGCGGCTTCATGCCCAACTCCTCGGCAATGCTGACCGAGTTCCATCGGAGCCTGTGAAACAGGTACAAGATGCTCGCGACGATTTCCGCGTCGCCGCGCTCCGCAACCCAGGCTTCGCTGTCCTTCCCACAAATTTCAATTTCGAGCCATCGGAGCCGCTGCTCGTTGCTCGGGTTCTCAGACACGCACCGGCGATACTCTTCAATGAGTCGGTCGCGGGCCGTCGTGAGGCGTGGCAAGTGTTTTTTAGCGGCCTCGCGACAACGCTCCATGCGCTCGACCAGCGCTCCGCCCCGGTGCCGCAAGCGCAAACGCTCTTCGAGATACGCGACGAGGACTTCCCGCGTCAGGTCATCCCGCAGCGCCCAGCCGGGCGTCGGCAACCGGCGCTCCGGCCCAAAGCCCATGCGCTCGACGCGCATGTTGCTCTTGACGTCGCTGTAGGCGAGTCCGGAGTCTTTGTTAAGAAAGTGGGGTCGGTCAAAAAATTGGTGCGCATCGTAGCGCGGGGCGGTGCGGCGTGTCGGCATAGGCGGTTCTCCGGTTTGCCTAAAAGCGGCAGCCCTATGCCGCCTCCCGCAGAGCTAACTTCGGGTCGAGAGTTGCGGGCGGGTCGCCCGGCCACGGCTCCGCGAACTGGATTCGGCTCCCGCAAGCTGGGCAAGGTTTGACGAGCAATCCTCTCCCGAACGAGCGCTTGTCTTGCCAATGGCAAATCTGGCATTTCACAGCACGGGTAGCGGCCATACTCGACTTCTCCCTGTTAGGGGCCTCAAATGGGGGTAGGAATGCGAAATTCGGGGGTATTACGAGCCGGTCTAAACCTCGGCTATCGACCGAAAATCTCCGTTAGCCGGTGCCAGTTCGGGTCCGCCGCTCTCTGCGAAGGTTTGCGCGAGCGGGTGTATGCCTGCCGTGCTCTCGCGAGTTCGTTTTGCAACGATTCCTTTTCGCTCGGCAATGCCATGTCCCACACCTGCAACTTTTCGCGAAGAGGCAACCGCTTGAAGCGCGCCTGCAACGGAGTCAGGTTCGCATTGTCGATAATAGACTGAGCCTCGCTTCTCGGAAGCTGCGCTCGCACCTGAGCAGGCGTCAGGTTCCCGTTGCGCAGCGAATCTTCGAGCCGAATGTTCCGCTGGTGCTTGGCGATTTGCTCGTCGGACACCGGACCGGTCGGCATCCGGTCGGATGCAAGTTCCATTGCTAATTTCTCTGCGGACGTTCGGTAGGAATAGACGCTCGCTCCCAAAGTCTTTGCAACAGTTTCAGGATTCGATACGTCGCCCACAAAGCGACCGGCGATTGTTGTGGCGGGAATTGGCACGAAATTGCCCGCAAAGTCCTGAGCTTCTCTTCCGAGCGTGATCTTGCGCCCTTGCGTGTCTCGACCGCTCAAGAATTCCATCGCTGGGCGCACAGTGAGCGGATTCACGCGGCCCGCGATAAATTCTCTCGGATTCGTCAAGGCATGGAGCATGTCGGTCGGAAGCGTCCGCAAAGTGAATACTTTGTCCGGCTCGCCTTTCTTTCCGGGCAGCACGACTCCGAACGGTGCCTCCGGGTGGGGCTGGCCGGTTGTGAGCATGTTGAGCACGCGCGCCGCTCCGAACATCAAAGCCGAAATGCGCGCAATGTCTTGCCGCATAATCGCGCCACGCTTCGGGTCGAGAGTACGCGCGAGCGAACGGATTTCCGATTCGAGCCAATCAGGAGCGAGTGTCGTAGCTCTCAAAAAATCCTGAGTCGCCATTGAGCGACCCATTTGCGCGTAGTTCAACCCGCCGAAAAGTTCATTGCTGTGAGCCGCTGCAAGCTGGGCAGCTTCGGAGGTCGAGATGTCGGAGTACGTTTTCTGATAACGCTCAAACAGCGACTTGAACGCGCGCGCCTTCAGGCCAGGGATGTAGCGGTCGAAAAGGAAATGCTGCATCTCGCCTTGCAGCGTGCGCAGTCCAGGAATTTTGTTGATGATGGAAGAATGCGAAGCAACGCCTTCAGTGAATGAATCGAGACTGCGGCGAGAGCCTGAGAGCGTAAGTCCGTGTGTTACGCCATATTGCAAAGCCGCGTCGTTGTTCAAGTCGAAGTCGAGCTTTCCGAAAGGATTGATGCCGGTCATCACGGCTCGCAGCCCTTCTTGAATTAAGTGGAATGGTGAGAGCGACAAAAGCAGATGTTTGCCCTCGGCAGAAGTCTTCAGGAACTTTTTGCCGACCTCGACGTCTCCGATTCGCAAATCGCGAATGGATGAGCGGTCTGCGCCTACCGCGCGCTGCAAGAACTCCGCAGCGTCGGGATGCACGCGCAAGTCGCTCTTGACGAATACCGGAGTCTCATCGGGTGCGTTCGTCGCAAAGTTCCAATCGCGGAAAGCCGGATGGTCGATAGCTCGGTAGTCACCGGTTTCCCAAACGTATCGTGGCGGCGCGTCAGGTCCGCTTGGCGGAATCTCCCGGATAGTTCCGTTGCCGATGTGCTTCTGTAACTCACCGCTGGCGGTCATCTGGTCGATTAGCTTTTGTGCGATGCCTGTCGAGCGGATTGCTTTCGGATTGACGAACACTGCGGAGCCGTTCTCGCCCGTAATGGTTTCGCCGTTTCCAGCCGGGGCAACAATTGCGCGGCCATCGGGCATGCGCAGACCCTTGTCTTGGAGGCGCTCCATAAAGTCGCGCGCGGCAATTGCTTTGTCGAGGCTATACCGATAGTTCGAGAGCAGCGCAACCGGGTCATCGCTGCGAACTTTCTTTCCCAGCATCTCGCCGTCGAACATGCTATCGAAAGTCCGTGCTTTCGCAGCGGCCAGGTTCGTGTCGAACTGGCGTGAGCCGTTCTGAAAGCGTATTCGATTCGTTGCGGGATTCGATGGGTCGTCTTCCCAAATGTGAGAAATGTAGTTCTCGACCGCTGTGCGAATGACGCCCTTCTGGTAGGCGCGTTCGAGGTCATCGGCGAGTGAGAGTCGTACGCGGTCCGCGAATGCCTTTTCCTCAGGCGTAAGATTTTGCGCAGCTTCATACTTCGCAATCAGGGCGCGCCGGTCTTTCGCAGAATAATTGTCCTCGACGGCTTGCGAAGATTCGAGAGCGGCCTGACGCTGCGCGAGTTTCTCAGTGTCGCCTCCCGCTTCGATATAGCGACTGACCGCGCCCAGCTTTATAGGGTCATGGCCGATTTGTTTTCGGGCTGCCCGCATTAGCGCATCCGCGCCGTGCCCAGCGCGTTCCAGGTCAAGCTGATAATTTCCGAGTTCCTCGCGCAACGCGCCGAGCTTTTCTGCCGGTCTGAGACCAGCGCGCTCCGCAAGCTCGCCGAATTCGGGTATCGCTTTGCTGGCCCCGAGTCCCGCGAGCGCGCCGTTCGCAAGTACATGGACACCAAGCCGCTTCGCAGTCTCGTAGTCGCCTTCCTTGAGCGCATCGAGCACTCGCGGTGACTCCTGAATGACAGCATGGGCTTGCTGCAGGGTGAATCCGGCTTCAGTAAGCGCCTTCAACCCCTGTATTGCGACCGGCAATTCCTTAGCGCCGATACCAAGCGCGCGTAGTGCTGTTCCCGACCCGAGTGTTCCGACCGTGAGGCCAATCGAAAGCGGAGACGTTAGGCCGGATAACAGATCTTCCGCGCCAGCCTCGAAGCCGCCAGCACCCTCACGGTGAAAATCGAACAACGGCTTGTTCAGCCAGTCCCACGTCTTGCCGTACCAGGTCGGAGACTCAGACGGCGATTCACCTGAAACGGCGCTGCGCCCGAGAATGGCATCAATCGAATTGTCTGACTGATTTTCGGGGTTCGGAAGTCTTGGAGCTTCCACACGAGGCGCAGACGTTCCGCCCGACAATAGCGCATCAATGGAATTGCCTTCCGCTGGCGTGGCACTAGGAGGAGGTGCACTCGGGGCAGATTGCTGCCCGAGCATTTGGTCGATGGAGTTCATGCGGTTTTAGAAGTTTGCCGGATTCGGTTCGCCCGGCTCCGGATTGTCGTTGATAACTTGCTGAGCATCCGCTCTGCGCTGCTCAGGCGTCCGGTTCGTGGATTTCTGTACTTCGGCAATCAGCTTCTGTTTGTCCGCGTCGGTAAGCGTGCTCGACGATTTGATTTCGTTCAGTGCTTGGTCGAGAGGCAGGCTCATTACATGCGAAAGCACTTGGTTGTATTTCGCCGGTGCAAGATTTCCGCCTTGCGCTCCGCTGTTGCGGTTGCCATGAAGCGTTGAGAGCACGCCTGCATAGTGCTGAATCGCTTGCGATGCGGCTGCGCTAGCCTCTTCGTCCTCCGCTTTGTCGGCTGCAACCTTTGCGCGGATGGCATCGCCGAGATTCTTTGAGGCCGTGGTGTATAGCAGCGTCCGGCTCGACGGGCTCAGTTTGTCTGGGTCTCCGCCGATCTTGTCCAATTCCTTCAGCGCGTTCGAGTAATCAGTACCGCGCTTCCGGTCTTCGCCAAACTGCGCGAGGCGTGCCTTCGCTTCAGCGATGGACAGTTTTCCCTTTTCAAGGTTTTGCGTCCGCGCTTGGAAGTCCAAATATTCGCTCGGGGTCATTCGCGGGATTGTGTGCGTCTGCCCACTGACCGGGTCCGTCAACTGGATGTTTTTCAAATCCGTGTCCGGCACTCGATAGACTTTGAAATTCCCTGAGCTAGGGTCCCGCACCACGCGAGTCTTAAAATCGCCAATGAAGAACTGCGGATTCTTGTGCGCCGCGTCCTCCGCATCCTTCAAGGTCGAAAATTCGTGCTCCGCCCCGTCCGGGTCAGTCAAGGGTTTCGCGCCGACAGTCTGCAGGTCATTGAACAGTTTTGCTTGCTGCTCGGCAGTGGCAGCCGCGCGCTGCGCAGCGTCAAAATTCCCCGCGTCGATGTCCTGCTGCAATCGGGTCAACCGCAGTTCGTGCTCTTTCGCGGCTTGGATGGACTGCTGCTGCGCTCGGGCGTCTGCTGCTTTGCGAAGCTGCGCGTCATCCACGCGAATGCGGTCTTCTGTGTCCTCTCGCTTCTGCTGTCGGTCGCGCGCGGCCTGTGCGTTCTGCCGGTCAATCTGTTGCTGTCGCAGATTCGCTCCCGCAGCGAATCCGCGCGACGCTGCACCGGCTGCACTCGTGTCGCGAACATCTCCGTATCGCCCATGTGCGACAACAGGCGCGCTTGCTGCTGCTCCCATTCCGGCCATCGCACCAGCAATGACGCTCCGCCACAATTGCGAAGCGGAGGACCCGCTCCCGCCGTTGACAAATCCATTAAAGAATCTCCCGATTAAGGTGTGCTTTGCCGTGTCGGGGTCCGCCGGGGCGGCGGGCTGGGACTGTCCCGAAGGAATTCCCAAACTCATGTTGGGCTGCGGCCCAGAAATTTCCGGCGCGGGCGCATCTTGGGGCTGGAACGCGGGAATATTCGGATTCGCCGGTTCCTGACCGTTGGAAATGATGAGCGAAGTTTGCGGCGAAACCGGATTCGTATTTACGTCGGGCATTGATTTATTTCCTTGCCGTTCTCGGCGAACTTAGTAGTCCAGATAAAACTTCTGTCGGGCTGGCGGCGCAATCGTGCTCGACCGTTCGGCTTCGGGCCGACTTGCACGAGAAATTCCTCGAAGCTCGGGACATCCGCATAACGGAGGCGCGCATTGCTCCACGCGCGATGCTCTCGCGTTTCGTTGCCGCGTGCCGCGCACCCGTGTGTGAGCGACGTGCAAATTCCGGCTTTAACTCTTGCGGCCGCTAGTTCTTTGCGGAGGCAACCGCAGCTTTTCGTTGCACCAGTGCGCAGGCACGAACCGCGAAACTCTCGAATTGTGCCGCACAAACACTCGCTAACCCAAAGGCTGTCGCGCTGGTGTTCTCGCGAAGACTGAAACAAAACCTTCAGGCGCCCGAAAGTCTCGTTTGTCAGGTCTTGAAATTTCGCGGGACGCTTCACGACCACTCTGCGCCCGGAATTCCGGTCGGTGAAACACCGCCGGTACTTGGGCCTTTGCTCTTAACGAGGCCGCCGAACCCGCCGAGGAAGGAACCAGCCATGCCGGTTAGTCCGCCGATGAGGTCATTTTTCCAACTGTTGTTTTCTTCGTTGATTTGCGTCATCTGGGCAAAGGCCGTATCGCCTTCTTTGCCTGCTGCGTCAGCGAAGCCGAGCGGATTTTCTTGTGCTGCAACGCCGCTTAGCGCTCCTGCAGCCGATAGAAAGTTTTGGCGACCCTGGGCGTAATTCGCAATCGTGTTTTGATTCTGCTCAGAAGCAAGCTGCGATGCAGCTTTTTCAGCAACGCCCGTTTGAATTGCCGAATCTACTCCGGACGGTAGCGGTTCGTTTCCGCCGCCGCGCGAAGCCAGAACCTCAGCAGTCGCGTTCGCCGCGTTCTTGTACGCGGAGCCAACGCTGTTGATTGTGCTCGTATTGATGGCGGCCGCTTCAGCCGGACTCCAACCCTGCTGATTGATGCCCGCGTTGAAAATGGGCTCCCACCCTTTGTGCAGGTCATTCAGGATGGATTGGTTCTCGCCGAACGTCTGGTCATAAGCGCTCTGCAACTCCTTATAGAACGCGGACGTTTGCTGTGAGAGTGCGTTTTGTTGTGAAGATGCTCCACCGCACATAGGTCAATTCCCGAAGGACGATGCGCCTTGAATCCAAATCTGCGCGAACCCGCCCGGTGCGCTCAGGTGCACAGTGCCGCTCGCCGCTATGGGAGGATTGAAAGTTTGCGGGGCAGGCTCAGGACCCTTACCGCGTCCGGCGTAACTTATAGTCGCGAGCACGTTTCCATTTCCGTCACGAACGACTGCAGTGCCGCCACTTGCAGGCGGTTCGTGCCACACGATACGCGCGATTGGCAGGCTCGCTCCGACCGCAGTCGGACTTCCAGGATGTAAGCGGATTGGCGTCGCCATTGGTTATCTTCCTCGGTGTTTTTGAACACGAATGCGGCGTGCGGCTTTGTCGCGAGCGGCTTCAAGGGCGTCTGCGTCCTTGCGCTCTTGCGCAATGCGTTCGTTATAAATTTTTTCGTCGTTTACTCGCGCTATGGGCATGTGCGTGTGCGGGCCGATGACACCCTTCGCAGCGCGCCGCACGTTCATTACGTCGACTGGTGCCTCGCTGGGCGGGGCAGACGGCCCAGACGCAAAAGCGGATTGATAATCGCGCACCGAACTTTCGACGGACTGAACGACTGCATGGGTGAGCGGCTGAGTGCGTGCGATTTCGGCCCGGCGACGATGCCCTGCTTCGACTTGTAAATCGCCCAAGGTCTTTCGAGGAGCGCGCGGTGCAGCTTGCTCAAGAAGGTAATTTGCAGCGGCCTCAAATTCGGGACTCTGAAGGTTTGCTGCATACACGCCTGTCGGCATTTCCCGAATAAGTTCGAGAGTGACTACACCCTCGCGGACTAAACGCGGCACGCTTAGCCTCTTCCAGGCGGCGCAAAGATGCTCAACGTTGTCCGGACTTTCGCCGTGCAATCGAAGAACGTCCGCAAGGCGACGCGCGTTCTCCTCAGTTTGCGAGTAGTCAGGACAACGCTCGACGAAAGCAAGAAACGCGGCCTCGCACTTGTTCAAAAAGTTGGCTTTCGATTGTTCGGTCATTGCTTCTCTCCTCAGAAGCTCCTCACGGAAAGGCGCGGGGCGACGGTGAGGAGGCCGCCGCCCGCGTTCAAACATTTTCTGCGGATCGCAGAAAATCTCTGACATCTGTCACTCAGGCTGTTACGACTTGATGACGCGCCGCCACACTTGTATGGGGTCCTCGACGGTTACTGCTTTTCCAGGAAACTGCCTTGCGAACACGTCGGCCTGCGCCGCCACAGCGCGCGCGTTGCTTGCGTCCACCACTGCGGATTTGATTTCGAGGCCATTTTCGTCGCGAACAAAAACGACTCGGCAGTTCCTCTCGCCCGCTTCTTTTTTCGACTGCACAATGCCGAGCAAACGATAAAAAGTTCCGTCGCTTACGGCGTCGCGGATTTGTTGGGGCAAGATGCTTGGGTGGTGAAACCACAGGCCGTCGCCAGCCTTGCCGAGTTTCACTTCGGTCACGCGCGCTCCAGGAGGTAGCTCGGGGATGCGTCGCTGCCCTTTAGGAAAATAGACGCAGGGATTTGTTCCAGCCGTAAGCGCGTCAACTTGTGCCTGCAGCGTTTCAAAAACTTCAGGGAAAAGCCGCTCTCCCCCGCTCCCGACGTGTCGGACGAGCATCGTCGAAACGGCGACCGCAAGCCAGCCACAGACGCGACCGGCGCACCACGCAACGGCGTTCATCAGCCGCCAGAATTTCCCAACGGGCTTTGTCATTGGGCCATCCAAGTGAAGCGCCGTTCAGGGAAATCGGCGCGCGCCTTCGGTCGGAGCGTGTTGTACGTCTTCAAGCAGAACAAGCCATCCGCAAGGCCGGTGCTTTGAATCTGCGCAGTTATCGCCGAAAGAATCTGCTGGCGCATGTCGGCGGACAGGTTGGCCAACTGCGTCAGCGACGCATCTAAACTCAGGACTAGCTCGGCTCGTGATTGCAGCCGGGCGGCCTCGTCTGTCCGGTCGAGGATTTCAGGCCGAAGTTCTGGCGTGTCGCGCTTCGCCATTACGCGAAGCTCCGAGTCGTTTGTGTGGGCATCGGGCTGAGGTTCGGCAACGCTCTTCGTCGCGCGCGCCAGAGGCGGAGTGCTTGGTGCCGCGAGCTTCAGCCAATCAAATCGCGAGAGGCTTGTGAAAACGTCTTTGAGCCGCTTCTGCTCTTTTGCGGGCAGTCCAGCAAAATAAAATGAGCTCGCCTTTTCCCACGCCGGTCCCCAGTCGAACTGCTCGGCTTTCGCCTGCTCGCGGGTCGGCAGAATCTTGTCATTGACGGGCAACTGCCCAACTGCATCGATGAAAGCGCGCTCGATTCGGTCTAGGTCCTCGAACGTGAAACCGATTGAATTCTCCCAGAACAAGCGCAGTGCGGCATCGCTAGTGAAGCACGGGCGAGTTGCGTGCCCGCGAGCCTGCAGGTCCTGCAACAGTACCAGGCACCTAAACTCAAGAGCGTTCCAAACGCGGGCAGGCTTCGGCACCTTTTTCCAATCTGGCTCGGTCTCATTACGGTGCGGCGGAGCGGGAGGTTGCTCTAAAAGCATGCTTGCGCTGGCGGGAGTACCTTTTTCCGAAAGGATGCTTTCTTCGGCAGTCTCCGCGCGGGTGGCGAGTGGCGCAATCTGGTTGAGTTCGGCGAGTGCGGCTGCCCGGTCACTCTTGGACGTCCGAGGGCTTGCGATAACACGACCAAGCTCGGCGGCGCGCTTCCGGCCTGCCACTGTAGAGGGTTTGACTCTGCGAGCGCGCCTCATGCTCCTGCCCTCAGGATTTTGTGAACTGCTCCGAGCGAAGCGCCGGTTAGCGCGACAATCTCGCGGATGGTTTTTGACTCTTCCCGAAGGCGACGAACATCGGCTTCAATCTCGGCAGTATGAATCTTTGGCCGACCGCGCTTCTTTTTCTGAACACTCTGCTCGTTCATTAATAGCTCCTCATCTGTTCACAAATGTGACGGGCTGCGCGTTCACGAAATGGATTCCACTCGGCGGGACATCGGGGGCGTCAGTCGGTGCGGACAGTCTGCGGGGCATGGCGCGGGACATTGGGACATGAACGCGAAAACTTGTCGGCTGACCTATGGAAGAGCGGGAGGTAAGCCAGGGGTGCATGGCCGGGGGCTTCGGCCTTTTTCCCAAAGAGGACCCAAAGGACCCCGTGGGAAAAACTCAACAACTGAG
>Ga0070738_10007989_pt1 | contig 10336 bp, 15 predicted proteins | sample Coa_R2_2_FD_66446 | JGI IMG/M metagenome (GOLD analysis project Ga0070738, IMG submission 66446) | Surface soil microbial communities from Centralia Pennsylvania, which are recovering from an underground coalmine fire - Coalmine... | ecosystem: Environmental > Terrestrial > Soil > Unclassified ... | reverse complement strand
GCGGATCTGAGGTGAGCCTGCTAGAGCAGGTATATTAGTCAGCCAATGACATCAAAGGAACATTCTGGCTCGGTAGTAGCGACCGCAGACCTTGATCGTTAGTTGCGAAGCCAGTGAAAGCGCCTATGCCCATCATGTTAGCGTATGGAGAGCAGTTGATCCTGCCAGCACTGCTTCTGATATTGGGCCTGGTCTTTATCATCTATCCAGGGGCACTCTGGGTCCTGGTCAACAGCCGTGAACGGAAGCGCAGGCCGCTGGTGATTTCAGCGGCCGCCGGGATCGCATTAGTGTGTGGTGTTGGGGCGATCGCCACCCTCAAGGATTCCACCTGGCCACCCGAGTGGGGCGATTGCATTGGGCTTCTTATTTGGGCTATCCCCGCTGGTTGTGGTGTGATAGGTCTTCTTAAAGTAGCGGCATTACAGAAGCATGAGCGCGATTTCAGCAACTAACAATTTCGTGCAGGCGACTGCGGTTTTCGCCTTTTCTGTTGGTCCTGGCCCAGGTGCCCGCAGCGCCTGACGACAATCGTTCGGCGGAGGCGCACCCCATCGACAGTTCGACTCATCTGGGTTAGAATATCCGACAGCCATGAAAAGGAAGCTCGCAGGCAGTCGAGGGGAGCCGCGTTGGCAGGAGCGCGAAACCCCCAGAAAACATGCGTTCACGCTGATTGAATTGCTGGTGGTGATTGCCATCATCGCCATTCTGGCGGCAATGCTGCTCCCGGCTTTGTCAAAGGCGAAGGCACAAGCTCAGTCCACCGCCTGCAAAAACCATCTGCACCAGATGGGATTTGCGTTAAGGATGTATGTTGATGATACAAAAGTGTACCCGTACGTAAGAGGACTTTCGTATTCTTGGCAAAGCTGGCCTGACTCTTTACGGCCCTATTATCCATTAGATTGGACCAACAGAAGCTATCATTGTCCTGCATATCAAGGCGGAATCATGAACGATAGGGGTTTTAGGGTCTATGGCAGCTATAGCTATAACGATGCAGGCGTGGGTGATTTTGCGGAGATTCCTCTGGGAACTGAATGGAGGGGCCTTGGGAGCGATTACGGTCAATCGGGAGGGGCTCCTCCCGTCAGAGAAAGCGAGGTCTTGGCACCCAGCGACATGTTTGCAATCATGGATTGCAGAGGAGCCGGACCGGAGGTTGGACCGTCAGGATTTTTTGGTAGCTACGACACCTATTGTTATCCTGTGAACAGTGGGGGTGGAGGCAACAATTTTGAACGCTTTCAAAAGCCTCCGCAACACGGAAAGAATTTCAACGTCCTGTTTTGTGATTCCCATGTTCTTTCAATAAGGATTATTGACTTGTTTGACGCAACGAAAACTGCGACCAGTTGGAATCACGACCATCAGTCTCACCCCGAAGCTTGGATACCACACAATTGAGAGCGCACAATGCTCTTTTGCCTTCTGGCCGAACCATCCCACTGCTGCGAACCCGGCGACGGCGCCCCGATGCGATCCTGAGGTCACCTGGCGCCGGGTCGCAGACTGGAATCGTTAGCCTGCTATGGCTTCTACATCCGAGCCAGATGACCTCGCCAACAGAGTGTTTGGGAGCACAAAATTTCAGCTCGCCTGGGTGCTGTGGCTCGGTCTTTTCTTCGCGTATATCGGGATTCCGTGCCAACGCTTTCTAGTCATATGCTGGGTGAGAGGCGCAGAAGCCTACTTTGATAAGGGCATCCGCGTTCTGCCAGGCAAGCCCGTGAAATTTTCTGACGGGCAGCCAGTCCCGAGTTTGCCGGATGCAGTGACGGGCTTTACGGTATTTTTGATTGTTGCACTCGGGTTATCGCTCTTGATGTTTCACGCTTTGCGGTTTTATGAGAGACATTTTCGGATTCCAAAGGCAGGCTAACCCCCGCACGCAGCGGACCCCGCGAGTCCGTTTTGTTTGCGTATTACGCCAGTGGCGCGGGGCCGCTGGTGCTGACCGTTACACATTTGCATCGCCTCGATGAAGAACCTTGCGGAGGTCATCGCGAAGGAGTTTCGAAATCCTGAGGGACGTAACCTCCAGGAGCGCTGCTTGGAAAGCATGGTCCTAATGGAACGGTATCGGAGAATGCCAACGGTCACCGAGATCGTTCCCAACACCATAGACGCGGACATCAGTTCTGAATCCATTAGTTCGCTGGCTGATGCTTTGGCCGAGTTTATCAAAGCGTTCCCAGAGCACCCTGATGTTGGATCTGCCATTTGGGCTCTCGGGAAGTTTGGTGCTCCTCGCTTTGCAACACTTTTTGAAGCCGTTTTGGCCACGGATTCTCGATATAATGAGTTCGCGCAGCACCAAGCAACCATATCACTTGAGAATCTTGGCTTTGGACCGAAGATTGTGTAACGAGCCTCATGCTGCCGACCCGCGATAACGTCTTCACTCCGTATTGGCCGCCAGTGGCGCGGGCGGCTGATGGGCACCGTTCGGCGCACGCGAATGCATGACGAAACCAAGATAAGCGGTCTCCGAGCCCTTTGCTGGGTAGTCGTCGTAATACTTCCCACCGGCATCATCTGCTGGTTCGCGCAAATTCACACTATTGCCATCGTTGCAATCGCACTGCCGTTCATGCTTATTGCGGAACTGGTGTTTCGCAAACTGCTCCAGGTATGTGGGCTTTGGGGGCCGCGAAGTGGCACCGAACCCGGCGCTGCACCGAATGGGGGCCCTGCGAGGTCCCTAGGTAATTCGGGAGTCGGAGGGCCGCCATCGGTGACCTGAGGTGTTGGGTCAGGCGATTTACCTCGTTGCATCCCGACAGGCAGCAGATAGTTTTCGTGTGCAGACGGAGCAGGAGTTGCAGGCTGTCACAGCGGACGAGCCGACTCGTGCGGCTTTGCGGAGTTTGGCGACGTGGGGCGCGTCAATCCGGGCTCTGAAACAATCGGAGAGATTTTGAGTGAAGCGAGGCCGCCGCGGCTTCTTCAGAATTCCCGGGATGGACGAAGGAGCAACTGCCTGCTCTTGGCCTTGCTTGATGATGACAAGATCACAATCCCCGTGGCTTACTCCCTCGCAACTCAAGAGCAGCAATCGCCATTCGCCCAATAGACGCCGGAGAGGGATTGTTGGTCTGTCCGCACCGGGAGCGGGGCACAGCCGATGGGACCCGTTTAGAACCAATTTCGGGATGCTTTTATTCGGGCCGGTCGCAGCCTCCGTTGCCTGCCCGTCGTCAGACCCGTTAAGTGCCCGGTCACGCCGAGCAACAGCGAGGCGGGCTCAAGGCTTGACGTTGGGTTCATGTGAGGCGCGGGCGCTTTGTCGTATAAATGCTCGACCGTCCGCGTTGGTGGAAAGGACGAACACGCCGAGGGTAAGCACCGACCCACCGATTGCAGTCGGAAGCCTTGGCGACTCCAGTTCGATCTCGCCGCACAAAGTCGTCCCGGTGCCTTCGCACTTCCCGCTTACGTTGGCGTAGAAGGCATCTCCACGACGGTCGATCATACCAGACAAACCGCCGGCGGAGAAATAGGCCCCTGGCTGGACCCGTGCCGTAGCCACGACGTGCTCAGCGGTGAACATGTGCAGGTAGAGCGAAGGGCCGTGTGTCGTGCAGCCGGCGGTGGTGAGGGCCGCGCAGAGTGTGAACGCGAGCTTCATGAGCTGAATACACCGGGCGAGGGCGATTGTTTTGAAGGAGTGGCAGGAGCGAGGCACCGGAGCAAGAGGGGCACGACCGGCCGAGGCTCCTGCGCTTTGGTCGGGGAGGGGATGTTGGCCTTCGCCCACCTGGAGCGGGTATGGGCCGGAGTCCCATACCGGGCGGGGTCATTCCCGGACGCGGAAATGTCAGGCGAGGCCTGCATTCGTCCGTCGGGCGCGTCGCTTACTCACTTGAAGACACTCTCGGGCTTTCGGCCCGGCAAACTGCTGACAGCATTCATCGCACGACGGAGTTCAGGTGACATTTCCTCGTCGAAGGCCCATGGAAAAGCGAGCCTAAGGAACAGCTCGTGGTTCCACACTCGAACGCGCATGGCGTGCTTCGCTGACCTGAACGTAACCCCAGGAAAGTGTGCATAGCCCTCACGCTCCGTGCCGCGATTTTTTCGGAGGATGCGTCCTACCTTATCACTCTCGAACCCCATCCGTCGGGAAGCCTCTTTAGTGCTCCTGAAGTAGGTGCCGCGTGCGAGGCGGCGTTCATTCGGCCACCGCAAAACAAGCGTTACGAAAACCCCGCAAATGCGCTTAGGACGCGGATGTGGTTGTTCAAGAATGATGGGCGCGTGTGGCCAATTGTCGATCACGACGGGTGGTGGGTGTGGCTTTCTCATGGCTCACTGATTTACTATGTGAATGCTTGCCGATGCCTTCGGTGCAGATCCAACGGCGACGTAAGCCGGCAGGTTTCGTAGCATGTTGCCAAGGGTCCGACGGTAGTCCTGTTCCGTCATTTGTCGTGGCCAGGCTGGGTCACGTTTGAGTTTGGGCAGGGCTTCGCGCTTGATGACTCACGCAACGAGCTGCCGCCCAGTTCCACCATGACCTGCAGCAGCAGGTCTTGTTCGGTTCGAATTTGGGTTTTTCTGTTCATGGTTGATCGGTTTGGGGAGCGCTGTGGTTTGCGGCAGGCTGGAGCCATTGCCCGGCGCGGAAACGTAAGTCCTACGTGCTTCCGCCGAGCTGCGGCTACGAACACGCCATTGAGTGGACTTGGGTTGGGGCTCATGGATTTTTCGGAGAAGGTTCGACAGACGCTTGCCGCAGGATTATAGATCGGGTAATCCGAAAAACCCCTTCTTTGCCCTCGACGTGACTTACCCCACTGTTTTGGATCCTGGCCAATGTGGTCAACGCGATGGCGCACTTGGTTGAGTTCCACTCTCGCATCACTGCCCCCATCGTTTCTTGTGCGGACAGCTCGGAGAATAACCTTGTAGCGTCGCCTTCCCACACGTCGCGCTCATTCTCGGGCTTCCACTTGGGGTCGTTGTCGAACCAAAGCATTATGACTTCCATCAGTCGAAAATGACTGTTTTGTTGGATGCTTTTGGCAAGGATGTCGGGATCAAAAAAGCTTTTAACGCCCATGCGCCCACCTATCATCAGTTCTTTCGGTGGCTCCCACTCAAGAAGGAAGCGGGCGAAGAAGGGCAGTTCGGCACCGATTTTGGCTTCAATGATGTCCGCGTCTTCCCAGGGCTTTAAGCGCTCCTTTGCGCGAAAGAACATGATCTTGTCATTGGTGTTTGAATTTACCTCTGGCAGCAGCCCTACCGAGCTGGGGTCGTCATTCAGCGTGCTAACCAGCCGTCCGGTCCATTCCACAGAGATCGGCGCTGCGAATTTTTTGTGATACGTGTGTGACGGGTTAACCACGAAGCTCTTCAACCGAGCCTGAAACCTGCTCTTGACCTGGAAGTTGGGTAGCGCCTCTTCGTCATTTATCATTAGCAGAGGCGATTGAAATAATTCGCTGTTGAAGGGCGTTTCACCCGTGAAGAACGAGTAAGGGTTGGCCGCTTTGTCCCCGACCAACGGTTTGATAACCCGATACACCAACAGCGTTTTCCCGCAATCTTTTGGCCCACACAGGAAAATCGCCTGTCCCATAAGCGCTCGGTATTGCAGAACGGCGAGGTAGAACCGCTTCATCCAGGCGAGCCATGAGTTGAGCGAGCCTTGTTCAGTGGACGCGAATAGATTGCTTACAAGGTCCCAGACGAAGGGAAACTGGGCGGGAGACACGTTTGAGGCGTCCGCAGGCTGAAGAGCCCGGATCGTTGAAGTGTTCAGAATTCTTTGGCCGTCGAGAACGATTAGCCCTGGCTTCCGGTTCACGATAGGTGCTGCCCCGTCAATCCGGTTAAAGGTCTGGATGTAGTTCAAAACGGCTTCAGCGTCGCTGGCGACTTGCCCGCGCCTTGGTTTCGTCGCAACGCCACTGATCTTGAGAGCCAGAAGCAAGTCCTCGCGGCATACGTCTTTCCACTGGTTCATGTTTTCCTTCCAATAAATCCGACCGTCGAAGTGCTTGCCTTCGGCATGTCGTCCGAGGTTCAGGACGCGCTGTTCGTTTGCCCACGTAGCGCCAAAGATTGCCTCCCACTTCATGAAACCGGTGTGCCCAGTGAAGCAAAGCATCCCATCGGGCTTAACTTGACAACCAGTCGGGCAGTCGGCGTTTTTGTCCCAGAACCGGACCCCAGTATTGTTCAGCTCAAAGGGTCCCTTCCAACGACCAGGGAACCGGTTTTCGACTTCCTTCGCGATTGTGGCGAGTGGGATCTCGTCACGGGTTCCCGTGTCCAACTCCTTGCCGGCCTTCATAAGCAGGCCAATAAGAGCCTCCCAGGGCACTGGTTTCGGATTGTGGAGGTGCCACTCGCCACCGTTGATGTAAACCTGAGCGGCCTTGCGGGAATTCGGGTCGAACTGCGGTAGTAAATACTCCACCCCCAGCGCCTTATGCAGCACGTTGATCATGTGCGAGTAAAATTCAGCATCAGGGATCAATAATTCACGCCCGAAGCACCACACCAGCCGCAGGTTCCCGCTAAGCGAGTGCTCAAGTAGGTTTGGCTCGAACAGGCATTTGGCTTTGGTCAGGTAGCCCACCGCAGCTTCGAATGACGACGGCGCGTCGTAATCCACTACGAGGCCGCGCATCGCTCCAACCGGGTTCTCGGTGCAAATCCGGCGGCGCTCGCCTACTCCTCTGGCGGCCGTGTAGACGTTCCACTCGGTGCCGGGCTTCTGGAGAAGCTCAGTGCGCTTCAACTTCGGCAGGCCTCGCATTTGGTCGAGGGTTGGCTGGCCGGGCGCGAATTGCCACGGGCGTGCCTCGGTCACTTCGTCGGCCAACAGGTTGGGGGCGGTGAAAAACGGAATAAAATCGGAAGGGATCATGGTCGCTTTAACGGTTATAACTGTCTCTTTTGAGAGAGAGAGAGATAGATCATGTTTTAGGTCACTTAAGTCCCGGCATTTCGTCCAACCAGGCCACCAGCAACCCAGCCACCCTGGCGAAGTCCCGCCCGGTTGCTTTCGCTCGGCGAAGGGCTTGCATGACGGCGTTCCAGTGGTAACCAAAGTGGACGGAAGCAGCCATTGCCGAAGGAAACACGCGTTGGGTCAGCGGCTTGGCGCTACCAGTCCGCATCCGCTCGTCATATTCGCTTTGATCGAGAATTTCGGTAACCATGACCGGGCGAGACCTGCCTGACGTGTCACACGTCCGGCAAAGTTGATTTAGCAGCAGGTCGAGCGTGGCGGCTTCCTGCTCGCCAGCCACGAACTTTGCCACCAGTCGACCCGCGACCCGTTTTTCGAAGGTGATCAGGTCCTGGTGATGTTCGCGCTTCGCCAAATCGGCGAAGCCTGTATTTTCAATCGAGTCTAACATATAGTTCCTATTTGGGCCGAATGGTCGACCCGGGTTAATTGGTTTACGTGGTTGAAGCGGCACTGGCAGACGAGGCTCAGAGGCCGGGGTATCTAACCGGACTTCGAAATTCCGGGTTTATTCGGCCAGTGATATTGTGGTTTCCCTGAGGAAACGCTCCAACTCCGCTTTGGCGATCAGTCGCTTCCGCAGGCCCCCGCAGGTCTTGAGCTTGCCTCGTTTCACGAGACGCCAAATGGACAAGTAGGAGTAGCCCAGGAGGAGGCCTGCTTCGTTCATGGTGTAAGCCAAGCGCTCCACGTTCAGGTTGACGGTGCCGGTGGTAGTGACGGCTTTCTTTTCTTTGGTTAGGTTATCAAGCATGAAAAGAACTTAACCCTTCCATGAGAGCGGTCCTAATCCGTTAAGGCTCAGAACCCATATCGGCACCGCCAAAGGCGTCGCTAATGGCTGCGTGGGCTTGCTTCGCGGCGTCCTGAGCCTCTGGAAAAATTGAACGTTCATGCTTGCTCAGCGAGCCTCCGTATGAATTCAGGTCAAGGATTTCGACCCAACGCCACGGGCGCTTCGGACTCGGAATGGTTTGGCCTTCGGGCGCAGCTGTGCGTTTGCGGATAAGGAATAAAAAGTCCGTTGCCAGCGAGTTGTCGCTCGCCCTTCTGTCAAACCAAACTTCGCCTAACCGCTCCAGATCCTCGGGGGCTTGGACAAGCCGGCAGTCTTGCTGCAGGTTGTCGCCCGTTACGACTGACAGTTTTGTGTTCCCCAGTAGCTCCACATACTGGAGCCACTCTTCCTCTGTTAATTTATCCCACCGAGGCCACGCCCCGTCTTGCAGCAACTCTCGTGCGTGGCGGCGGCAAAGCTCATACCTCCAAGCAGCAAGTTCATACCGGCGCTTCCAAATAATGCCTTCCATCGACGACGCTTTCACGACATGGCCTGCGCCGTCGTATTCGCGACCTTCTGCTGGAAACGTCCACCACCAGCACCAGGGGCTGTTCAGGCTCGAAAACCGTTTTGGCAACTCCTTCACCAACCAAGCATAGCACGCTTCCGACGAAAACGTCATCGCTACGGTTCCGGCGACGCATTATTAGAAACGCCCGTGCCTTGCCGTCCCGCTCGCGGTCGCAAACCCGCTCAAAAAGAAACTGCGTAGCGTTACCACCCGGCGGGGGCGGTTTCACTCAGTGATCGGACCTCGGTAACGCGGGGAAAGGCCCAGTTGCGAGGCGTGCGCGGCGCTGCCGCCTTGAGATCTGCTGGACCTACGCGGCTTGAACGTCGGGGAGCGGCATGGGGTTTCCGGCAGCCTGCGGCTGATCTGGTGTGGTTTTTGGTTTCTGCGTGCCAAAAGTCACTCGCTGAGCCATTGCCGAGAGATGATCGTCGCTGACGTGGTTGTATCGTTTTGCGAGCAAAACCCCGCCATCTTTGTGGCCCAAACATTTCGCCACCGCAGGCAAACTGCCTCCCGCTTCCACGCACCGGGTGGCAAACATATGTCGAAGACCGTGGTGAGTAAACCGGGCAATTCCCAACTTCAGGCACGCCGAGTCGATTGATCCCTGGCATTCTCTTGCACGCATGACCCTGTCCTCCGGCTTTCGGTTCGGCTGCTTCGCCTGCAACTCCTGTATCAGCTTCCTCATTGCAGGGATCATCGGCACCTGCCTGATTTCCCCGTTCTTGGTGCCCTCCGCTCCACCTCTGACTAGAATTCGCCCTTGATCGAAGTCAACGTCAGCCCATGTGACTGCCGCTGCCTCAGACTTACGGAAGCCACCGTAAGCTAAAAATCGGATCAAGTCGGCGACTGTGTCGTGTTTTACGAGGGCCAGCAACGCCTCGAACTGTTCTGGGGAGGGTAAGGTGGGTATTTTGAAACGGACGGGAGCACGCTTTATAAACCGTGCGGGGTTGTCGTAACGCGCCCCTGCCTCCACCGCCAAGTCGATCACCTGTCGGAGCACCAAAACGGTATTATTGAAATTCGTCGAGGACGCCTGCTTCGCGTATTGCGCAGCCCAATCGAGACATGTCCCTTTGGTAACCCGCGCCACGTCTGTCTCCTTCAGGCTTGGCCACGACTTGAGCAGGGCAGCTATGCGTTCATTGTAGTAGTCCTTTGTTCTCGGTTTGATCGACATGTCACCTTCGAGACGTTTGCGGTAGAGAGCCAAAGCCTGCCCAAACGTGAGCTTTCCGTTGGCAGCTGCGTCGGCGGTTAGGTGCTCCGCTCGCTGTCTTTCGGTCTTTTCGACATCTGTAAGCCGAAGTCGGGCAACCGTTACTCGGTTGGTCTTGAGGGATTTTACAATCAGCTTGCCCCGGACCCGTAGGCGTGCAAAATACGTGCCGGATGATCGGTATCGAATCAAGTTCGGTTGAACTGTTACCCACGCTCCCGGTTCTGGGGGGCTGGAGTGCAACTGTTTTTGGCGGTCTTGCCTTTTCACACGACCAGTATATAAATGCAGTATCAAAAACTGTCAACTGCCAACTTAATAAAGTCATAAGCTGCTGATTATCAATTAGTGGAAGGGTGGCTGAGTGGTTAAAGGCACCTGACTCGAAATCAGGCGTTGGGGTAACCCAACCGGGGGTTCGAATCCCTCCCCTTCCGCCATAGCTTTTTTACAGGGTAAAACTGGGGTTTCTAGCGTTTCTTGCCGCAGGGTGGCGTGGACCGGCTCCGATCTCCCGTTTGGGGATTGTGGTAAATATCGTGCCTGCAGAGTGCCGCAGCAGAACGCATCCCGCCTGCTCCAACCTCCTGACGAGGTCGAGTCGCTTCACGCGATCTCCGGTTCCTCCACTTTCCTGATCCCCGGAATCTGCTCGGAGGTGAACGCGTGGTATAAATCCTTTAAGTACTCCTTCAGATCCTCCAAGCTCTCCCCCTGCGTCCAGTGTTCCGGGTAATCGTTCAGGTACCCCAGGTAGCGGCC
>Ga0070738_10007988_pt1 | contig 10339 bp, 8 predicted proteins | sample Coa_R2_2_FD_66446 | JGI IMG/M metagenome (GOLD analysis project Ga0070738, IMG submission 66446) | Surface soil microbial communities from Centralia Pennsylvania, which are recovering from an underground coalmine fire - Coalmine... | ecosystem: Environmental > Terrestrial > Soil > Unclassified ... | reverse complement strand
CTCGTGCTTCGTGGTCTTGTCGTCGAGCTCCTGGATCTTCTTCTCGTGGCGCTCGACGTTTCCGGCGAGCGGGAGCGTCTTCGAGACGTAGTAGCCGCCCAGGAGGAGCGCGATCAGGACCGCGAGAGCGATCACGTTCTTCATCGTGTCCAGGATCGTGCTCGGCTTCACAGGAGCTCCTCCGTGCTTGGTAGTGTAGCGGCGCATCCGGGAAGGGTCATGACGACGAGAGAGCTCGCGAGCTTCGTGGCCGATCTCCGCTACGAGGACATCCCGGAGCGCGTGGTGCGCCTCGCCAAGCGGCAGGTCCTGGGGCTCCTCGGGGCGATCTTCGCCGGGGCGAAGACGGGCGCGGTGCAGGCGGTGGCGCGCGCGCTCGGGCGCGCCGGCCCGGCCGTGGGCTCGAGCGACCTCGCCTCGGCGCGGGCGACGGCGATCCCGCTCCGCGGACGGACGACGCTCGAGGACGCGGCCTATCTCAACGCCTCCGCCTCGATCGCCCACGACCTCGACGACTACCTCGTCTTCGGGCACACCGGGCACTCGGCCGTCGTCGCTCCGCTCGCCGTCGGCGAGGCTCTCGGAGCGAGCGGCAGAGACGTCATCGCCGCGATCGTCGCCGCCAACGAGCTCGGCGGACGGCTCGGCGGAGCCTGCCTGATCGGGCCGCAGAACGGCCAGCTCTGGAGCTACATCCATCAGCTCGGCGGCGCCGCGGCGGCATCGCGGCTCCTCGGTCACGACGGGCGCACGGCGGGTCACGCGATCGGGATCGCGCTGTCGCAGCCCGCGTTCGGGCTGTTCCCGGGCTTCATGGGCCCCGACTCGAAGCTCGCGACGGCCGCCGAGCCGCTCCGGGCCGGGATCCGCGCCGCGTTCCTCGCGGGCGCGGGCGTGACGGGCCCCGTCGAGATCCTCGAGGGGCCGACGGGCCTCCTCGGGCGGATCCCGTTCGCCGCGCTCCCCGGCTTCTTCTCCGGGCTCGGCCGCGCGTGGCTCACCGAGACGCTCTCGATCAAGGTCGCCCCCGGCTGCGCCTACGTCTCGAGCCCCGTCGTGGCGGCGTGCGAGGCGATCGCGGGGTTGAAGCGCCTGCGGGGCGGCGCCCTCGAGCCGGAGGAGGTGGACAAGATCACCGTCCGCGCGTCCCTCCTCACCGTCGAGATGGACCGGCTCGCCCACCCCTACATCGCGGCCGTCTCGGCGGGCGGCTCGGCGGCGCCGCCCCTCACGCCCGTCGTCGTCAACTTTTCGACCGCGCTCTCGGTCGCCGTCGCGCTCCTCGAGGACGGCGAGCTCTCGCCCGAGGCCCTCGACGAGGAGCGCCTCGCGCGCGACCAGGACGTGATCCTCCGCTTCGCGCGCCGCGTCGTGGTGGAGCACGATGTCGAGCGAACGGCCGTCCTTCTCCGCGAGTGCGACCGGGTCCTCGACCTCGCCGCCCTGCTCGAGGCGGTGCCGCTCCAGGACCTCGCGCAGGCGGCCCGCGCGCAGCACGCCCTCCTCGGCGGACGGAACGTGAAGTCCACGGTCCAGGACGTGATCGAGCTCGTCCGCACGCTCGGGCCGACCGGCCGAGCCTTCGCGAGGCGGCTCGTCGAGCGCCGGGCGCGCGGCGTCGCGACGCGCTTCGGACGCCGCGTCGCGAAGGCCCTCGACGAGGTCGTGCCGAGCGGGGACCAGCACGTGCCCCGCACCGCGCCTCCGGCGCGTGACGGGTACGACCTCTCGGGGCGGCCGCTCGCGAGCTTCCGCGCCTTCTTCGGCGCCTCGGTCCTGCTCCGCGACCGCGACGGCCGCGCCGCGGAGGCGAGCTGCGAGGTCCCGCCCGGCGCGGCCGGCCGCGACGACGCCGAGACGGACAAGCTCGTCCACTGGAAGTTCCACAAGCACGCCGACCCCGCGCTCGGCGAGGAGAAGGCGCGCGCCCTCGAGCGGTTCGTGCTCGAGCTCGAGAAACAGGATCTGCGCGGACTCGGGGCGCTGCTCGCTTGATCGGCAACGGCCCGGGACGCCGCGGCGCGGCACGGAGTGACGCGCCGGGGGGCGGAGCCCCCTGATCAACGTCCCGTCCTGTCGAGCACCTCGAGGCCGACCTCGCCGAGCTCGCCTCGCTCGACCAGGCGCTTCCTGAGGAGAGCCCGCGCGTGGGGGTCGCGCGCGGCCCGGGCGAGACGCGCGAGCGTCACGCGGAGAGGCGCCTCGCAGGCGGCGTCCGCGATCGCATCGAGGCGCGCCGGCTCGTCCTTCGAGCGCGCGGCGGTCTCGAGCTCGGCCGCGCGTCGTGCCCCGGGAGAGGCGGGCTGTCGAGCGCTCTCGTTCTCGAGCGCCGTCGCGACCGTCTGCTCCCCCTCTTCGAGCGACCCCACGGCGTGGATCGCGAGGCGGCGAGCGTCCTCGTCGGCGCTCGCGAGCGCGGCGTGCGAGAGGGCTCCACGCGCCTCGGCGTTCTTCGCGGCGGGATCCGCCCCGGCGAGCGAGGCGATGAGCGCGAGGCGGAGGTCGCGCCGTGCCTCGTCCGACGCGTCCTCTCGGACGAGCTCGCCTTCGAGGGCCTGCGCGAGGGCGGACACCGCGGACCCCGTGCCGTCCAGGGCGCGGGCCGCCTCGGCGCGCACGCTCGGCGGAGCGCTCGCGTCCGTCACGACCGGACCGAGCGCGGGCGCGAGGTCCTCCGGGGCGAGCGAAGCGGCGAGCCGGGCGACGGCCGTCTCGCGGGCGTCGGCGGGCACCGCGGAGTCGCGCGCGGCGGCGACGAGCACCTCTCGCGCGCGCGCGACCGCACCGAGGAGCGCGGCGGCGGCCTCGATCCTCACGAGCGGGCGCGCGTCGTCGAGGAGGGCCGTGGCGCGCTCGTCGGCCTTCGGGCCGCGCGGGAGGGCCCGCAGCGCCTCGACGAGCGGATCCTCGGCGGCGTCCTTCGCGGCGAGGATCGCGTCGATCCAGGCCGCGCGGTCGAGCCGCTCGCGCGCCCACGCCCGCACGTCCCATGACGGGGAGCGCGTGGAAGTCTCGATGAGACTCGCGCGCGCGTCCTGGGCGCAGCGCGCCCGGATCTTGGCCCGCGCGTCGCGCGCCTCCTCCGTGTCGAGGGCGAGCTTGGGCCACGCCTCGGCGAACGCCGCGTCGCCGAGGATGAACGCGACGCGCGCGGTCGCGTCGCCTCCCTCGTCGAGCGCAGGGGCGAGTCGTCGGAGCGCCGCGTCGCGCTCGAGCGGGGGCGCGAGGCCCAGCTCCTTCCCCAGGTCCTCGAGGAGGAGCCGCGCCAGGTCCGCGAACGCGCCACGCCGCGCTCCCGCCCGTCCGCCCACGTCGAGAGCGAGACGCGGCCAGTCACTCTCGCTCGTCGCCTCCGGCACGTCGAGGTGGGGATCGAGCGGATCGGCCGACGCCTGACGCGGCTTCTCGTGCGCCGAGGCGAGGAGCTCGAGGGCGAGGAGCGCCGCGCGCGCCCGCGCGACCGGGACGCGGCACTCGAGGAGACGCCCCGAGTCGCGCTTCCCCGCTGCCCGCGCGACGAAGGTCGGGACGTGCGTCCGCGAGACGAGGACGAGGCGCGCGCCCTCCGGCGCGAGAGTGAGCGTGAGCCCGGTCTCCTCTCGCTCGTACCGACCCGTCCGCGCCTCGACTCGGGCGGATCCGCGCTCGGGCGGCGCGCCCACCTCGGGGAACGAGACGACGAAGCGGTCGCGGTGCTCGCTCGTCCGGTGCTTCTCGACGAGGTCGCGGGCGAGGGCGAGGGCGTCGTTCCGGGTGTCGGCCCGGGCCTCGAGCGCGAGCCCGAGCACGAGCGCGAGCACGAGCTTCATGTCCCGAGTGTATCCTCTCTCCGTGCGTGCGCGCGCCATTCAGGTGAGGGTCGACGACAAGGGAGGAGAGACGAGCGGTGCGCTCGTCTCCCCGCCGAGGCCGCGCGCCCTCCTCGTCCTCGCCCACGGCGCCGGGACGACGCGCCGTCACGAGAGCCTCGTCCTGCTCCAGGACGCGCTCGCGGCGCGCGGCCTCGCGTCCCTCACGTTCAACTTCCCCTACGCCGAGGCCGGGAGGCGGAGGCCAGACCCCATGCCGCGCCTCGAGCGCGCCTACGAGGGAGCGCTCGCGTTCGCGCGGAGGCGGCGCACGCGGCCGCTCGTCGCGGGCGGGCGGAGCATGGGAGGTCGCGTCGCCACGCACCTCGCCGCGCGAGGCGAGGACGTGGACGGGCTCGTGCTTCTCGGCTACCCGCTTCACCCGCGGGGGGAGCCGACGAAGCTCAGGACCGAGCACCTCCCCCGCGTCGCGTGCCGCACTCTCTTCATCTCGGGGACGAAGGACGACCTCGCGACGCCGCGCCTCCTCGAGAAGGCCGTGCGGACCATGCCCGACGCCCGCCTCCACTGGATCGACGGAGCGGACCACGGCCTCGAGCGCCGTGGCGTCTCGCGCGCCGAGCGAGCGGCCGAGGTCGCGCGGCTCGTGGACGGGTGGCTCGGGACATGAAGCTCGAGGCTCCCGATCCCGCGCGGACGCTCCGCCGTCGCGCTCCCTGGAGCGCGCTCGAGGAGCCGCTCTTCCAGCGCGCCGTCGCCGCGCTCCGGCTCCGCGAGCGGGGTCGCGGCGAGGTCTTCTTCGGTCGCGGCGACGCCTTCGAGGAGCTCTTCGTCGTGGCGCACGGGCGCGTCAAGATCGGCCTCACGGGGCCGGACGGACACGAGATCATCATCTCCATCGCGACGCCCGGCACCACGATCGGCGAAGCGCCGCTCGATGAGTCCCCGGCGCGCTACTTCGCGACGGCGACGGCGCTCGAGGACGCCCTCGCCTGGGCGCTCCCGAGGCGCGAGCTCGACCGCCTCCTCGACGAGAGCCCGAAGTTCGCGCGCGCTCTCCTGGTCCTCGCGAGCCGCCGCGTCCGCGCGCTCGTCGAGCTCGTGGACGGCATCGCGCTGCGGGGTGTACCGGAACGCCTCGCGGCGTTTCTCCTCGTCCACGCGCGGCGCGGCGGAGCGAGCGGCAAGAAGCCCTTTTCGATCGTACGTTCCCTCGCGGTCGAGACCGTCGCCGGACGCCTCGGGACGGTCCGCGAGGAGGTCCAGCGGGCCCTCCGTCTCCTCGCCGACGAGAAGATCATCGCGTTGTCCCGCCGCGAGATCGTAGTGCTCGACCTCGACCGCCTCGAGCGCGCGAGCTGGGAACCTTTGCGCTAGGGACGCTTTAAGACATGTGCTAACGAACGCCACGACTCGTTCGTTCCATGTCCCGATTCGAGCGTATCAACGCCGGTTTACGGCGCGGCGTGAGTTTTGCGAAGGGCGCGCAGGTCCGCACGTGGTGCGGGCGGCAGGGAGAGGGACAGGGTCATGGAGCTGGCGAAGGACTTCTGCACCGTCCTCATCGAGCTGGGCTTCGCGACGGCGGAGCAGGTGAGGGACGCTCGCCGCGAGCAGAGGCGGCTCTTCCGCGAGAAGCGCCGGGTCTTCGTGGCCGAGATCCTGGAGAGTCAGGGCGTGGTCGACCGGCCGCACCTGATCCGAGCGCTCGAACATGGCCGCGGCTATCGCGAGCCCGGCGACGACCCGAGGCCGCGGATCGGCGAGATCTGCGTGGCGAAGGGCTACGCCTCGCCGGCGCAGGTGTTCGAATCGCTCATCGACCAGCGGGATGAGGTCGTCGCCGGGGCTCCGCGACGACTCTTCGGGGACATCATGGTCGACCACTGCCGCCTCACGCCCTGGGAGCTCGAGGACGTGCTCGTCACCGCGGCCGAGCTCGCGGCGGGCTTCCTCCGCACCGGCGAGACGCCCTGCGAACCGTTCGCCGTCGGGCCCGACCTCTACGCCGGCGCCGAGCTCTACGCTCGGAGCTACCGCCGGACGATCGTGCGCGCGGCGCCGGCGGCCGTCGCTCCCCGGCCGCTCCTCGTGCGCGACGTCGTCCAGCCGGCATCGCGGACGACGCCCGACGTCCGCGTCGGCGAGGCCCTCGAGCAGGCGATCGAGGAGGACGCGCAGGCGATCCTCGTCTTCCACCACGAGGACCTGGTCGGCGTCCTCTCGACGTGGGACGCGCGCGGTCTCGACCCCGGTCTCTCGGTCGGTCGAGCCATGTCGCCCGCTCCGTCTCTCATCGAGTCCCAGCAGCGCGTGGGCGACGCCGAGGCCGCGCTCCGCGAGTCGAGCATCGGGTTCGTGCCCGTGGCCTCGGGCGGAGCGGTCGGCGGCGTCGTGACCCGCGAGTCGCTCCGGCTCGCCGGGATCAAGGCCGAGGAAGAGCTCGCGGAGCTCGGCGGGAGCGACTAACCGCTCTCCTCGTCGCTCTCGCTCTCCTCGTCGCTCTCGGGCTTCGCCGTCTTTTTCTTCCCGAGCGCGGGGCGGCGGCGCGTGCCGGTGCGTGGCGCTCCGCCACCGGGACGCTGCGACTTCCGGTTGGCGAGCACGAGGCTCACGACGACGAGCAGGACGGCGCCGCCCGCCCCGACCCCGGCGAAGATAAGAACGGGGCTTCCGAGGGCGATCTCGGCGCGCATCTCCGCCGGCGCCTGCTCGGGGTGGGCGAGCTGGACGATCCACTCGACCGTGTCGCCCGAGACCGTCCCGTTCGAGGACACGATCCGCGGCCCGTGGACGCGCGTCGTGACCGTGTGGTCCTTGTAGGCTTTCGCCAGCATCTCGCGCATCTGGTCGTCCATGCGCGGCGGCTTCATGGCCTGCTTCTGGACGAAGACGAGGTTGCCCCCATCGGTCTTCTCGATCGTGAAGTCGTCGTGGGGCGGGGCGCGCTCGCGCCCCGCCGGATCCTTCGGCTGGAGCGCCTTCTTGATGTAGGCGGAGAGCGTCGTCGCGTCGGCGACCTCGACGTCGATCGTGAGGCGCGGCCGCTCGCCGTCCTTGTCCGCCTTGACCTCGAGGTGGCGGACGGCCGGGTCCTTCCTCAGCTCGGCGTCGACCTCGTCGAGCTTCGAGACGATCGAGACCAGCGGATCCTTGCCGTCCTGCGCCGGCATCTTGAAGACGGGGCTGTCCGGGTCGAACGTGTAGACCGCGTGGAAGCGCCCCGACCCGTCCGCCCCGATCCAGATCTCCTGGATCACGTCCATGCAGCCCGCGAGGAGCACGACGAGGAGGACGGCTGCCCGGCGCATGGGCGCCGATTGTAGCTCAGGGGCCTCCGCGCCAGCAGGGCTCCGTCGCCGTGATGAAGTCGAGGACCTTCGCGACCTCGGCCGGCGGGCCGTCGGGCAGGAAGCGCGCGCGTTCGGGGTGGAAGCCGTGGTCGCCGACCTCGTCGGGAGGGACGGCCATCCACCCCTTGTGGACGGGGTCGGGGACGATGAACGTGTTCGTGCGGCGCTCGTGGTAGACCTGCGCGAGCGGGTCGCCGTACCAGATCCTCTCGGGGAGCGCCGCGTCGTCGTCGAACGTCGTCTTGGGGCGGTGCCGCGGCGCCGGCCAGCGTGGGGTCAGGCCGAGCGCCTGGTCCACGCGATCGCCCATTTCGGGCGTGAGGCACCCGCTGAGCGCGGCCAGGCCACACGCGAGGAGGAGGAGCGCCTTCCCGGGCACGGTGAGCCTCCGGTCGTGCCGGGGCGCGCGAAGCGGGTGCCGCGCGGGCGTGAAGCGGGCGAGGACGCGTCTAGTAGAGCGGCGGGATCAGAAGCTCCTGGCCGGGCGTGAGGTGCATGGGGTCCTCGATCCCGTTCGCGTCGGCGATGATCCGCCACTCTGCCGGGTTCCCGTACTCCTTGCCCGCGATCCAGGCGAGCGTGTCGCCTTCCTTGACGACGCGCCGCTTCGTGTGGTCGGGCGAGTGGCGGGGCTTTCCCTTGAGCTGCTCCTCCGGCGGCGTGTACTCGGTGAAGACGCAGTTCAGGACGGCGCGGACGGGCGTCCCGTCGTCGAGGAACATCGTGAACCGCTGCGAGAGGTGCTTGAGGAGGCAGCGGAACTGGAGCTTCTTGCCCCAGCAGAAGAGGAGGATCGGAGGGCGGTGCTTGTCGGGGTTCACGTGCGCCATCTGCTCGATGGCATCCGTGAACTTGCGGACGTCCCGCTTGTCGCCCTGCTCCTCGTAGACGTCGAAGAACAGCTCGACCGTGAGCTGCATGGGAGCGCCGCTCGTCCACTCGTACGCGGGCGCGTCGAGGCCCTGGATCTGGTGCTCCTTCCAGGGCGCGCTCTTGTCGAAGGTGTATTCCTTCGGGTTGAACGCGACGGGCGTCACGTCGTTCGTGTCGAGGTTCTTGATCTCGGCCTTCACGAGACCCATGAAGCGACCTCCCTCGTGTCCGTCATGATCCGCTCCTCCGCTCCTTCTCGACGATGAGCTCGCGCTTGATCCGTGCGTAGAGCTGGTAGATGAGCGGGCTCAGGTCCTGGGGCGAACCGCCCTGGCTCGCGGCCTCGAGCGGGGCGTGCGTGTTGCCGGTCTCCTCGGGGAGCGTCGGCACGTGCTCCTGGATCGAGGAGCGCATGGGCACGAGCTGCGCGTGCTCCATCTCGAGGCTCGCGGCCTCGGGCTCGCTCGAGGGCGCCGGACTCGCGACCGGCCTGCCGGCCGCCGTGGGCGTCGCCGTGCGCGGCGCCGGGACGGGCGCGGGCGCCGCGCGCTCCGGGGCGCCCGTCGTCGTGAAGAGCGCCTTGACGACGTCTTCCTTGGGCGCGCCGAACCCCTCGCGGGCCTGGAAGCGACCCTCCGGGAGGAACGCCTCGCGGCGGCGCGCCGACCCGACGAGCCCCGGCTCGGCCACGTCCGTGGGGAGCGCGCGCGGGGCCGAGTCCTTCGCCTGCGCGACGGGCCGCGCCGGGAGAGGGATCGGCGGGAGCGCGGGCGCCGGGCGATCGGCGCGGGCCACGGGCCGAGCGGGCTCGACCACCTCGGGCGGCCGGGTCGAGACGAGCTCGAGGCGCTGCGGCGCCGGGAGCCCGCCCGGAGCGGCGGGCGTCGCCCTCGCGACGGGCGACCCGATCGGCGCCGCGGGCGAGGTCGCGGGGAGCTCCGCGAACGGGGCCCCCGCGACCGAGGCCGGCGGAGTCCCCGGGACCGTCGTCGGACGAGCCGGCGTCGCCGGGGCCGTCGGACGAGCGGGGAGCGCGGCCTTGTCGACCGGCCCGATCGGAGTCGGCTTGACGGCCGGGACCCCCGAGGTCGCAGCCGGGGCGGCAGGCGCGCCGAAGACGGCCGGGAGCGCGCCCATGGCGGCAGCGCTGACGTTCGTGTTCGGAGCCCCGCGCGGGATCGCGGCGCCCGGTCGTGAGGCGGCGAGCGGACTCGAGCGAGCGAGCTCGGCGGACTCGGGGCTCGCGAGCGCCTCCGGCGAGACCATGGCGCTCAGGCCGCGCGGCTCGAAGGGCGAAGGCGTCCTCGTCTGCGTCGAGCGCTGCTCGCGGCTCGGCTTCCTCGTGCCGAGCTGGGCCACGTCGAGGCCGAAGGAGGTGGGACGCGTCACCGGAAGGGTCGAGTCGAGCGCGATCGGGAGGCGACTCTCGCGACCGGCGAGCTGATCGCGCGCGAGGACCTGCCAGCGAGGCGCGAGATCCGGTTTCTCCCCCGGCCTCTCCACCGCGGGCTTCTCGCCCCTCGCCCCTGCCGGCGCGAGGTTGCGGACGAAGCTCCCCTGGCCCGGGCGCGCCGGCGCCGGGCGCGCCGCGACCGAGGGCGTCGCGATCTCGGTCGCCGCGAGCTCGAAGGAGCGCGGCATGCGGCGCTCGGCGCGAGCGGGCGCGTCCTCCGTCTCTCCTTCGGGCTCGACGCGGCCGATCGAGGGCACGAGCCCGAGCGACGGACGCTCGACGCGCGCGGCTGCCGGTGCGGGCGACATCGCGAGCGCGGGCGTCGTCCGAGCGGCGGGCGTGGCGTCGGGAGTGCGCGTGAGACCCATGAGCGCGGGCGTGAAGTCGAACCCGGGCGAGAGCTCCGGCGTCGCGACGGGGGCGGACGGCGAGATCGGCGTCAGGTCGAGAGTCCGGCCGACCCGCCCGCCGTGCGTCGCGGCCGGAGCCATGCGCATCCCCTCGGGGATCGTGACGTCGAACGGGCCCGGTCGGCTCACGCCCGCGACCGGACGCGGCCCCTCGCGACCGGCGAGGCGCGGCAGACGCGGCGCCGAGAGATCCGGCAGGCGCGAGGGCGCGAGCGACGGCCCACTCGAGCCCGGGAGCGAGACAGGCGCGGCGGTGTCGACTCCGACCCGCTGGCGGAACCCGGCGATCTCGACGGGCTTCGGCCCGGGGACCTGGAGGTCGCCGACATCGCCCATGGCCGCGAGCCGCGCCGTGAGCCGGCTCGCTCCGCCGAGCCCGTCGAGCCCGGGGAGCCCGAGAGACACGAGCCCGCTCGTCTCGACCGAGCGCGGCGCGCGCTC
>Ga0070738_10007985_pt1 | contig 10346 bp, 8 predicted proteins | sample Coa_R2_2_FD_66446 | JGI IMG/M metagenome (GOLD analysis project Ga0070738, IMG submission 66446) | Surface soil microbial communities from Centralia Pennsylvania, which are recovering from an underground coalmine fire - Coalmine... | ecosystem: Environmental > Terrestrial > Soil > Unclassified ... | reverse complement strand
CGGTGGCGCTCTATCCGGCGACCTCCGAGAGCGAGAAGATCTCGTTCAACCAGCTCAACAAGGCGACCGGCCATCGTATCAAGTACCTGAAGGTGGACGCCGACACCGGCGAAGAGGTGCCCAACGAGGACATCGTCAAGGGCTACATGCTCGACAAGGACGTTTTCTTGGAAGTGTCCAAGGAGGAGCTCGAGAACATCGCGCTGGAATCCACTCGGACCATCGACATCGACGAGTTCGTCGAGCGAAGCGAAATCGATCCGCGCTACCTGATCCGTCCCTACTATCTGCGGCCCGACGGCAAGGTCGGCCATGATGCCTTCGCGGTGATCCGCGAGACCATCCGCGACATGAACAAGGTCGCGATCGGCCGCGTGGTGCTGACCAACCGCGAGCACATCATCGCGCTTGAGCCGCTCGAGAAGGGTCTCGTCGGCACGCTGCTGCGATATCCATACGAGGTCAGGTCGGAGGCGGAATATTTCGACGAGATCCAGGATGTCAAAGTCACCGAGGACATGCTCGACCTCGCCAAGCACATCGTCAACCAGAAGTCAGGGCGGTTCGAGCCCGAGAAGTTCGAGGACCACTACGAGACCGCGCTGATCGATCTCATCAACAAGAAGCGCAGCGGCAAGCCGATCACACCGAAGGAGCGGCCCACCGCGAGCAACGTGGTCGACCTGATGGAGGCGCTGCGGCGGAGCGTCGGCCAGGAAACCGCGCCGGCGAAGGCCGCCAAGCCGGCCAGGAGGCAGCGCAAGGCGTCGAGCGGACAGAAGGAAATGCTGATGCCGATCGAGGGCAAAAAGCCCAAGGAAGCCACCGTGAAGAAACCGGCGGCCAGTCGGCAACGCAAGTCAGCCTGACGTCAGAATAGGAGAGGCGCATGGACATGAAGGAAGCCTCGGCAATGACAGAAGCCTCCGGGTTGACCAACGAGCAGCACGAGAACGAGCAGAGTTCCGATGCGCTCCAGTCGCCCTCGCAGGATGTTGCCATCGTCTGGGCCGAGCGACTGCGCAAGGTGACCATGAAGGCCCCGTTGCAGTCGCTCTTTGTTGCCTTTCTGCTCGGCGTTTGGGTCGCGCGCCGGCGCTAGGAGTTTGCCGAGAGTCGGCAAGTAATGGCCAAGAAGCTCAAAACGTTTCAGACCTCGGTGGGCTTCTACGATCTCGCCGTCGCGGCGCCTTCGATGAAGGCGGCTCTTGAGGCTTGGGGCGCGGGCAGCAATCTCTTCCATCAGGGCATCGCCAAGGAAACGGACGACCCGGACGTGGTTGCGGCGACGATGGCGACCCGGCGTGGTCCTCAAGCGGCCCGCGGGATCCAGCGGACGCTTCGCCGAGCACTCGGACCTTCCAACCAACCTGGGCGACGAAGGAACCGACGGAGGGCACGGAAGGAGACGGTCGGGGGCGGTCGAGGGTAGGGCGCCACTATTGATTGCGGCAGAGTTGGCGGGGAAAGGGAATGGACTTGTCGGCATAAATTCGCTGATTGGGCAATATCCATCTTTTTGATGGATTTTATCAAGATGTGATTAGAAATAGTGGCGCGCGACTTCTCCCTTTTGGCAGCACAGATTAGAGCGGCACGAGGACTCTTGGGCTGGTCGCAGACCCGCCTCGCCGAAGCCGTCCGCATGAACCGGTCGACCCTAGTCGACCTGGAGGCAGGCAAACGTGAGCCTCACGAAGCGACGTTGACTGTTCTAATGAATGAGCTTGCCGCCGCTGGCATCTTGTTTACCGAAAAGGGTGTCGAATTTCGTCGGTGGCCGCCGAAGCCTTATGTTCCGACCGGCATCCAGCACACCCGCAAATGAAAGGCCGCCGGCATTCTCGCCAGCGACCGCCGGGAAAAATATGATTTCGTGCTGAAACAACCGCAGCCCCGGTGACTCGCAGACTAGCCGAAACGCGGCGGCCAATGGTGCTCACCGGGCAACAGGCGCATTGTTCGTGTGCGAGAACGTTTGGTTGTGATAAAGCCGAGCCGTTCTTAACTGATCAGCATCCTGCGCAGCTTGCCGAGTATCGCCCGCATCTCATCGGCGTATTCTTGCACTATGCGACGCGCGACTTCGGTTCGCGATCTGTCGTCATCAACATCGCGCGAATCTTGCCGGGGTTGTTCGTCGTCGCCCTTCATCACTCAACATCACAATTGAAAATAGCCACCGCCCGTCAGCCGACTGACCGGAGAGGACAACTTTTGTGGCGGGACGATTACCTGCTTTGAAAAAGACTTTGTCTTCTCAGTTCGATTGCAAGTCGGACAATAAAACATGTGCAGGATCGTTACCGGATCATCCGGCACAAGCAGTTCGGATCGGCCCCACCTCATCGGAATGAGGCAGGTCGGACAAATTGGCGGCTCTAGCTGTTCAAGCGAATCCTTCAATCTATCGACCATTGCGATTGCGCCTTGGCTGTTGCGTTACGAGATAAACTTTTGGAAGCCGTCCCGCGTTCCGCCGGAACATTGCTCACACAAGCTGGTTGCTCGACAAAGAGGCGGTGCATGTGTGATAAGTGCTTAGAGATAGACAGAAAAATCGAGCACTGCCGCCGGCTGCAAAGCACGGCGCCGGATCATAACGTTGCGGAGAGCATCGCAGCATTGATTGAAAAGTTGCGCGCCGAGAAGGTTGCGCTGCACCCGGAAGAAGATCAGAAAGAATAAGCCGCCCCGGCTTGATGCCGGGACGGCTAGTTAGCAAAAATGGCCTGCCGTGCGATTGAAGAAGCGGAAGCGTTAGCGCCGCACCTGCTTAAGATACTCGCCCTTCTTCGTGCCTAGCTTCGTGAGCCGATATGCCGGCATCTTGCCGGGTCTGGCTTCGCCGACAGTCTCCACAAGTCCCAAGTCGGCCAACGCGGCATACGTCTGCGCAGAAGAACGCTCCAGCGCGAAATTCGAACATGTGCGCCAAGGCACGTTCTTGAAGAATCGGTAGCTGTCTCGTCTCTATCGGCCACTGCTCGATTGGAGTTGATCTTCGAGAACTTCAGGCGTCTCCATGGCGGCAACACACCCATCAGGATCAGACCCAGCAATGTGTGCGTGCTAAAGTCATGGGGGTCGCTACCCCCTTTTAACGGGGCCGTCGCCCACGCATGGTCACCATGTGCCCGATAGACGATGCCGACGATAAACATTAGCAGACCGCCAGGCAGACTGATCGCGAGAACGGCGGCGATTGCGCCCAGCGCCCCGCTCAACATCTGTCCTACCAGAATAGTCACATTCGTTGCGTTCAAGCCGGGAAGGCTCTGGCTGATCGACAGTAGCTCGACAAATTCCTTGTCCCGCAGCCACTGCAGCCTGGCCAGAAGGCCGCTGCGGAGCCGCCGAAGCGCTGGTTGCGCCGTTGATCAGGAATTCGAGGAATATCCGACCAATCGAGACGCTGCCGGACGTGAGCGATCTTGCCGGGCTCAAAAAGCGATGAGTGCGTGAAAAACTGATCCTCGGCCCCGGTGCAGGGATGCTACCGGGGCAGTGACGCGTGCGAATGTTCGATTGCAGACGTTCCCAATCGGGAATAGGAGCAGCTGTTGCCGAGGGGATACTCAAAGATGGAGTTGGAGCCAAGAGCAGATAGCCCATCGGTGTCTGCCGTCCTGCGCAGTGCAGACGTTCTCGCTGCACAGTTTTGCTGCAGCGAGACGTGATTTGGTGCAAGCGCCGCTGCAACAACGCGCTTGACAGCAAGATCGATCTAAGAGACCGTAATTGGGCGTTGGGCAACGACTGCCCGTTAACGCGATGAGTTCAACCAGTTCCAACGCCACGTCTGCCCTGTTGCAGCGTGTTTAGTTGGTGGCGAAGACGCCCTCGGCCTGACGGTCGACGGGCGTTTTTTTGTTTTGGATGGTAGCGAATGGGGCGTCAGCACCACCGCATCGGCGTGATGTTCTCGACCACGGGGCCGTATAGCGTCGTCGCCCGCTCGATGCTGAACGGCGCGCTATTGGCCTTTCGGGAAATCGCGGAAACGGGAAGCGCGTTCTCGCTGGAGCCGGTCGTGGTCAATCCATCGGGCGACCTTTCGCGCTACCGTGCACTCAGTCTCGCACTTCTGGGCGCCGGCATCCGTCACGTGGTCGGTTGCTATACTTCGTCGAGCCGCAAGGAGGTTATTCCCTGCTTCGAGAAGTTCGATGGGTTGCTCTGGTATCCCTCGCATTATGAGGGTTTCGAGAGCTCGGACAATGTGATTTATACCGGCGCTTCGCCCAATCAGCATGTCCTGCCATTGGTCGACTACCTGGCGTCCCGTGTCGGCAGTCGCGCCTTCTGCGTCGGCTCCAACTACATTTGGGCGTGGGAAAATAACCGGATCTTTCGCGAGGCGCTGACGGCGCGCGGCGGCGTCGTGGTTGCAGAGCGCTATCTGTCCGTCGGCGACACAGAGTTCGACCAGGTCATTGCCGCGATCCTCGACCAGCATCCGGATTTCGTCTTCAACAACCTGATCGGCACCAGCGCTTACGCGTTTTTCCGTGCCTTCCGCGCCGCCTGTCGCGTGCGCGGGATCGATCAGGCGACAGCGATTCCGGTGGCTAGCTGCACCTTGTCCGAGCCGGAGCTTGCCGAGATCGGCCCGGAGGCGGTCGATGGCCATTTGAGCTCCAGTGTCTATTTTTCCTCACTGAAATCGCCAGCCAATGACGCATTCAGCGGGGCCTATGCCAAGGCGTTCCCGGATGGGCCGGTGTCGTCTGCCGATGCCGAGGCTTCGCATATTGCGGTGAAGCTCCTGGCGGCGGCATTGGAGCAGGCCGGCACCGACGATGCGCGCGCGGTGCGCGCGGCGGTCGCCAACCAGCGCCTGTTTGCGCCGCAGGGCGAGGTTCGCATCGATCCGCAGACTTATCACGCCTGGCTGACACCGCGCATAGCGCGATCGGGGCACGACGGGCAGTTCGAGGTGCTGCTTGAAGCGCGCAGCCCAGTTGCGCCGGATCCATATCTTGTCCAGTCGTCACCGCGCTTCGCGGTGGCCATGCGTTGTCCGGCGCTCCGAGTGGTGCAATCATGACCTTCCGCGTGCTGCAGAATTTCAAGGGCGGCCGCGCCATCATCGTTGCCAGGCGCAATGGTTGGGAAGTCACGCTCGAAACCACGCTCATCAAGCTCGGAGTCGTCAGCGAATATCCTGAAATTGTCGGCGGCCGGGTGCAGATCGATGCCGGCGCGCTGCAGCCCGAGCGCGACATCCTCTTCATCGACGGCGATCTTGAGGGCGTGGTCGCCATTGGAGTCGACACCGCTTCGCGCCTGCCGCCAGTACCTGTAATCGGGCTGGTCGGGGTGGAGGCGCCGAGCCGGCTGAAAGCGCTGGTCAACCTCGGCGCCACATCTTTTCTGCGAAAGCCGGTGCATGGCGGCGCTGTCTACACGTCGCTGTTCATGGGCGTCAATCAATTCCTGCTGCGCAGCGAAATGTACAGCCGCTTGCAGAATCTCGAGGAGCGCCGCCGTGGCCGCCGCGACGTGGTGCGCGCGATCATCCTTCTGATGCAGTCCGGCCTCGATGAGGATGCTGCCTATTCCCAGCTTCGCCGCGAGAGCATGCGTGCGCGGCAGAGCCTTGAACTCTACTGCGAGGAGCTTCTTAGCAGGCGAGCCAGACCACCCCATAGTTCCTGCCGTACGACCAGCGAGAGGCTGCAAGGCGGCAGCAAGCGAGCGATGTAGGAGACACCGACATGACCGGAAATATAGTGCGGGGGCTGCGCGCCGCGGCCCTCACGGGGATGCTTGTCCTCGGCTCAGGCGCGGCCTCCGCTGCAGATCCCATCAAGCTCGGCGTGCTGGAGGATCAGTCTGGCGATTTCGCCGCTGCGACTATCGGCAAGGTTCATGCGATCCAGCTTGCGGCCGATGAGATCAACAAGGCGGGCGGCATAGGTGGCCGTCAACTCGAGCTCGTCACTTACGACACCCAGTCCGACAACACGCGCTACCAAGAATTCATGCGTCGCGTGCTGCAGCGTGACAAGGTCGACGTCGTGTTCGCCGGATTCTCCTCGGCGTCACGCGAGGCCTACCGGCCGATTGTCGATCAGTTCAACGGCTTTGCGTTCTACAACAATCAATATGAAGGCGGCGTCTGCGACGGCCACATGATCGTCACCGGCGCGGTGCCGGAACAGCAATTCTCGACGCTCATTCCCTATATGATGCAGACCTACGGCAAAAAGGTCTACACGCTCGCCGCCGACTATAATTTCGGCCAAATCTCGGCGGAATGGGTGCGCAAGATCGTCAAGGAGAACGGCGGCGAGATGGTCGGCGAGGAGTTCATCCCGCTCGGCGTGTCGCAGTTCTCGCAGAGCATTCAGAACATCCAGAAGGCGAAGCCGAACTTCGTGGTGACGCTCCTGGTCGGCACGGCGCAGGCTTCCTACTACGAGCAGGCCGCTTCGGCAAACGTGAACCTGCCGATGGCCTCGTCCGTCAACGTTGGGCAGGGCTATGAGCACAAGCGCTTCAAGCCGCCGAGCCTGAAGGACATGTACGTCACCACCAACTACATCGAAGAGATCGACTCGCCTGGCAGCAAGGCGTTCTACGCCAAGTTCAAGGCGAAGTTTCCGAATGAGCCGTATGTGAACCAGGAGGCGGAGAACTCCTATCTCGCGGTCTACCTCTACAAGCAGATGGTCGAGCGTGCGAAATCGACCAAGCGGGACGATATTCGCAAGGTGATTGCTATGGGCGACGTCTGTATGGATGCCCCGGAGGGCAAGGTCTGCATCGATCCGAAGAGCCAGCACATGTCGCACACGATCTATCTTGCGCGGGTGGGCGCCGATCATTCGATCACCTTCCCGAAAGTGTGGGAGGACATCAAGCCCTATTGGCTCGGTGAGGCCGGCTGTGACCTCACCAAGAAGGATCCGATGAGCCAGTACACGCCTTCCAACCCGCCGCCCAAATCCTGACGCGGCGCGACGGCGTCGCCCCGGCGCACTCCTTCTCCCGCGCCGGGGCGAAGTTGTTCCATTTCGTTTGAACTCAAGCCTTCCGGTCACTTCATGGACATTGCGAGCATTGCATTCTCGGCGCTTTATCAATTCGGCGACGCCTTCGCATTCCTGGTGCTCTCGGCGTGCGGGCTTGCGGTGATCTTTGGCATGATGGGCGTGATCAATCTCGCCCATGGCGAGTTCATCATGTGCGGCGCCTATGTGACCGCATCGACTGTCCATGCGGGCCTGCCGTTGCCGCTGGGGATCCTGTGCGGCGCGATTGCCTCGGCGCTGACCGGCATGGTGGTCGAACTGCTCGTGATCCGTCAACTCTACGAGCGGCCGCTCGACACCATCGTGGCGACCTGGGGATTGAGCCTGATCGCGACCCAGGGCACGCTGATCCTGGTCGGCTCGACCATGGCAGGCGTAGGCACGCCATTCGGCAGCTTTCAGGTCGGCCAGTATTCCTATTCCATCTATCGCATCGTGCTGTTTTTGGCTGCGCTCAGCGTGCTCGGCGGCCTGTACGCACTGTTCAACTGCACGCGGTTTGGCGTGCTGGCGCGTGCGACCATCCAGGTGCCGCACATGGCGGCCGCACTCGGCGTCGATACCAGGCTGATCTACAGCCTGACTTTCGCCTGCGGCGCGGGGCTCGCCGGACTTGCCGGCGGCCTCTACGCGCCCACCATGACGCTGGTGCCGACCATGGGCTCAACCTTCATCATGGAAGCCTTTGTCACCGTGGTGATCGGAGGCGCCGACGTTTTCCTTGGCACCGCGCCCGCGGGCGGCGTGCTGGCGGTGGTCAAGTCGGCGATGACCTCATGGCAAGGGCAATTGTTCGGCCAAATCGGTCTTCTGGTCGCCGTCATCATCGTGGTCCGGATCCTGCCGAAGGGCATCTCCGGCTTCGTGTTGCGCGAGCGGGCGTGAAGGAGTTACCGCGGTGAACAGCCTGCGCATTTTTCTTCGCCGTCTCGAAGGTCCGCAGACCGTCGGCAGCGGTCCCGCATTCTGGAGTCTGTTCGTCGTCGTCCTTGGCGGCACCTGCGCCTATCCGTTGATCGCCGACGGCTATACGGTCGGCAACACCGTCTACTTCTTCGTGTGGGTCTTTATTGCGTTGAGTCTGTGCCTGATCTGGGGCTATGGCGGATCGCTGAGCTTCGGGCAAACCGCCTTTTTCGGAATCGCCGGCTACGGCTATGGCATTCTCACCCTGAATTTCGGCGCGGCTTATGGCTTCACCCTGGTGGCGCTATTGCTGGCGGTCGGCATCGCCGCGTTCTTCGCGTTGCTGCTCGGCTATTTCATGTTCTTCGGTCGAATCGCCGGCGTGTTCCTCGGCATCGTCACGCTCGCGGTGACGCTGACGCTTGAGCGTTTCATGGCGCAGACCGCGGGGCCGGAATGGCATATCGGGGTTGCCAGACTCAACGGCTTCAACGGCATGAGCGCGATGCCACCGCTGACGATCCCCTGGCCTGGTGGCGACATCGTGCTGTTTGCCGATATCGGCCTCTATTATGTCGTGCTCGGCCTGCTGGTGTTCGTCTATCTCGGCCTGCGCATCCTGATGAACTCGTCCTTTGGAAATGTCATTGTCGCCATCAGGGAAAATCCGGAACGCGCGGAGATGCTGGGCTACGACATCAGGAAGTACCAACTGATCACCTTTGTCATCGGCGCGGCGCTCGCGGGACTGTCGGGCGTGCTCTACACGGTTTGGGGGCAGTACATTACGCCGTCGAGCATGGGCATGACGGCGGCGGCGCTGCCGCTGATCTGGGTTGCGGTCGGCGGCCGAAGCGATCTCACCTCGACATTGATCGGAACGCTGCTGGTGCTCGCGGCCTTCCAGGCGCTCACAATCTACGGCAGCCAGTATGCGCTGGTGTTCATGGGCGTGCTGCTGGTGCTGACCGTGCTGATCGCCCCGAAAGGGCTCGTGCTCGCTGCCATGAACCTGTTGTCCCGAATCGGCATGCGCAAGGCGGAGGGGAAATAGCCGATGGCGCTGCTCGAACTGCACAGGCTCAACAAGCATTTTGGCGGATTGCATGTCACCAACTCCGTGAACCTCGCTCTCGATGCCGGCGAGATCCATTGCCTGATCGGCCCGAACGGCGCCGGCAAGAGCACGCTGTTCCGGCTGATCCTCGGCGAATATCATCCAGGCAGCGGCGATATCTATTTCGCCGGCGAGAACATCACGCCTCTCAAATCTTTCGCGCGCATCCATCGCGGCCTGTCGGTCAAATTCCAGCTGCCGGGCGTGTTCAGAGGGCTGTCGGTGCGGCACAACCTCGAGATCGCGCTGCAGAGCCGATATCGCGGCGTTGAGCTAGAGCAGGAGATCGATGGCTTGCTGTCGTTTCTCGGGCTCGAGGCGGAGCAGGCGCAGACCGCCGGCAATCTCAGCCACGGCCAGAAGCAGTGGCTCGAGATCGGCATGGCCATCAGCCTGAAGCCGCGCTTGTTGCTGCTGGATGAGCCGACGGCGGGCATGTCGCCGGAGGAGACGCACCACACCGGTGAGATGGTGCAGCGGCTGAACAGGGAAGGCATGACTGTGCTTGCGATCGAGCACGACATGGCGTTCGTGCGACAGGTCGCGCAGCGCGTGACCGTGCTGCATCTCGGGCAGGTATTCGCGCAGGGCTCGATCGACCAGATCGTCGCCGACGAGCGCGTCGCCGCGATCTATCTGGGGCAGGCCCATGCATAGGGAAGAGCGCAAGGAAGTCATCCTGACGACCATGGGCCTGCGGGCCGGTTATGGTGGCAAGCCGGTGCTGCAGGGACTCAAGATCGAGGTGCGGGAGACCGAGATCGTCGCTGTCATCGGGCGCAATGGCGTCGGCAAGTCGACCCTGATGAAGAGCCTGATCGGGCTTGTCCCCGCTATGAGCGGCTCCATCGTCTATCGCGGCGAGGCGATTGAGCTGTTGCCAGCGCACAGGCGTGCGCGTCTCGGCATCGGCTATGTGCCGCAGGGCCGCGACGTCTTTCCGCGCTTGACCGTCGGCGAGAACATCGCCGTCGGTGCAGCGATCAAGGGTGATATCCCGGAGGAGGGACGGAAGCGGGTGGTGGAGGCATTTCCGATCCTGGAAGAGCGCTGGAACCAGCGCGCCGGCACCATGTCGGGCGGCCAGCAGCAGCAGCTTGCGATCGGTCGGGTCCTCATCGCCGATCCCCATCTCATTCTGCTCGACGAGCCGTCCGAAGGCATTCAGCCGAACATAGTGCAGGACATCGCGCGCAACATGGTCGAGCTCAACCGCAAGACGGGCGTGACCATTATCCTGGTCGAACAGAATCTCGACATGATCCGCGCCATGGCGCAGCGCT
>Ga0070738_10007983_pt1 | contig 10351 bp, 7 predicted proteins | sample Coa_R2_2_FD_66446 | JGI IMG/M metagenome (GOLD analysis project Ga0070738, IMG submission 66446) | Surface soil microbial communities from Centralia Pennsylvania, which are recovering from an underground coalmine fire - Coalmine... | ecosystem: Environmental > Terrestrial > Soil > Unclassified ... | reverse complement strand
CGAGGACACGCCGCGGCCGCTGCGTGAGATCAACCCGGACCTGCCGGAATGGCTATGCGGGTTGATCGCCAAGCTGCACGCTAAGAAACCCGCCGATCGCTTTGACTCGGCCAAGGAAGTCGCGGACTTGCTCGGCCGCGCCTTGAGCGGTTCGCCGCCAAGCATTTCGTGCCCCGCCCCAGCGCGAAAAAGCAGGCTCCGCTGGCTGTATGCGGTTGGCTCGGTCTTGTTGCTGGCCGCGGCGCTGGGTCTGACCGAAGCGGCCGGTGTGACGAATCTCCGCGGTACGCTCCTTCATCGATTTTCCTCGGACGAAAGCCCGGTCGTTGGCAACGGCAAGAACGCCGAGCCGCCGACCGAGGCCGAGCTTTGGGAACGATCCGTGGCCGACATGCCGGCCGAGAAGCAGGTCGAGGCCGTCGCGCGGCGGCTCAGGGAATTGAATCCCGACTTCGACGGCAAGGTCACGCCCCTAATCGTGAACGGTGTAGTAGCGGAGCTGCAATTCCTTACCGACGAAGTACAGGACATCTCGCCGGTGCGAGCGCTCAAAAGGCTTGAGTCGCTCCATTGCGAGGGCACCTACCCACGGAAGGGAATACTGTCTGACCTGACGCCCTTGCGCGGATTGTCTTTGAAGGCACTACTGATCGACAATACCCAGGTGGTTGACCTAAGCCCCCTTCGGGGCATGTCCTTGGCAACCCTGATTTGCGGCGAAACCCGGGTATCCGACCTCTCGCCGTTGAAAGGTATGAGGCTGGAAAGCCTCACGCTTCAGAGCACCAAGGTAACGAACCTGTCGCCCTTGCAAGGGATGCCTCTGAGATCTTTGGACCTGTTCTCGGCACGGGGCATCTCGGACCTGAAACCGCTCCAGGGCATGCCGCTCAATTACCTCAACCTGAGTGGTCTGCCGATTGCCGATCTCTCCTTACTCGCAAGAATGAAATCCTTGCAGATTCTGTACCTGGATTCCATGCCGGTCACCGACCTGACGCCGCTGCGCGGTCTCAGCCTGACTGGATTGAGCATCCGGGGCATCCCAGCCAAGGACTGGACCCCGATCGAGAAACTGCCCCTCAAGCGGCTGCGCCTCGATTACGAGCCTAAGCGTGAGGCGTTCGTGCGGTCGTTCTCCGGGCTGGAATTCATCAACGACAAACCCACCGCCGAATTCTGGAAGGAAATCAACGGAAATTAATTCGGAAAAAAATCCGCAACTTCCCTGTAAGGGTTTCCCCACCGCGTCGGTACTTGCTAATAGCTCACGAATCGCTTGATCCCTGTTGCGGGGCTGTCTGACAGCGCCGGCGAGGATTGTTCGCGCCCGCCCGGCGAGAAGGTCCGGGGTGCGCAAAGGAGTCTTCTTCTATCCTGGCTATCCGTTTGGGAAACACTTATTTGAAGGAGCCACCATGTCTCATTATCGAGCGTCGCATCCGAATCTTTTCGCCCGTGTGTGGTCGAAAGCCTTCGCCACAGGCCGCCGCCAAGCGGTCTTCCCCGCGCGGCCGCAACTGGAATATCTCGAAGATCGCCTGGTGCCGGCGACCATCAACGTCAACACCACCGCCGACATCCCGCTGAACCAACTGCCCCCCGGCGTGGTCACTCTGCGTGACGCCATCCAGATCGCCAACACCAACGGCGACGCCAGCAACACCATCAACCTGACTGTCGCCGGCGTCTACAACATCAGCTTGGCCGGCACACCCGGCCAGATCGACAACAAGGCCGGCGAGTTCGCTATCTTCACCAACGCCGCGGCCAACCAAAACGGCCTGAATCTGACCATTCAGAACACTAGCGGCGGCAAAGCCATTATCAATGGCAACGGCCTGGCACGCGTTTTCGACATCAACCCCAACAATATCATCCCCGCCAACAACGTCATCCTGGGCACGGTCACCATCAACGACGTCACCATCGAGAACGGCACCGTGACCGACGCCGCCAACCCCGACGGTCCCAACGCCAGCGGCGGCGGCATTCGCGATCAAGGGCCGGTCAGTCTGGTCCTCAATCGAGATATCCTCTCCAACAACGCGGCCACGGCCGACGGCGGCGGCGTGTCGATGGAAAACACGGTCAACACCAACTGGAAACTGACGCTTAACAACACCACGGTCATCAACAACCACGCTGGCGACGCCGGCGGCGGCATCGAGGAGGACGGCACCGGCCAGGTGGTCATCAACAGCTCGACCATCGCCGACAACACCTGCCTCAACCAAGGGGCCGGCGTGTGGCTGGACGCCATCGGCAACGGCACGTCCGTGCTGAATGTGACGAAATCGGTGATCAGCGGCAACTCAGCGGGTCAGTTGGGCGGCGGCATCGGACAGGCCGGCAGCAGCACCGTCACGATCAGCAACAGCACCCTCGCCCACAACTTCGCCACCGGCTTCGGCGGCGGCTTCGCCGACGAGAACAATCTGGGCACTCTGGTGGTGCAGAACAGCCTGTTCCTCAGCAACGCGGCGGGCACCAACGGCGGCGGTATCGCGACGGGCGGCCCATCCACGTCCATCAGCAACAGCGAATTCAAGGGCAACGCCGCCGGCGTCAACGGCAACATGCCCATCGGCAGCACGGGCCACGGCAAGCCCAATGGCGTCCTGGGCAGCGGCGGCGGCCTGTTCATCAGCGCCGGTACCCTGTCGCTGACCGCCAGCACCATCGCCGACAACACCGCCACCATCAACGGCGGCGGCCTCGAGTTGCAGGGCAACGGCAACGCCACCTTTACCAATGTCACCATCGCCGGCAACACCGCTCTGAACAGCGCCGCCGGCAACCACGGCGGCGGCATCGACATGACAAATTTCCAGGGCAATCTGTTGCTCGTCAACGACACCATCACCAACAACTTTGCCACCATCGGCGGCGGTGTTTACTGGGCCGGCAATACCGGCTCCGTCACTTCCCAGAACAGCCTCATCGCCCTGAATACGGCCGCCACCGGCCCGGATGTCTTCGATGTGCAGGCCGGCGTCCGCAACTTCACCGACCAGGGCAACAACTTCATCGGCATCAACACGCAGGCCAATGGCTTCGTCAACAATGTCAACGGCAGTCAGGTCGGCAGCACCGCCAACCCCCTCAACCCGATGGTGGCCGGCTTGACCATTAACGGCGGCCCGGTCGCCGGCGCCGCTGGCAACGCGATGACCCTGGAGACGGAAGCCCTCTTGCCCGGCAGCCTGGCCATCGGCAAGGGCAAGCCGTTGGGCGCCCCTCCCGTGGATGAGCGCAATGCGCCGCGCATCGGCGGCGTCGATATCGGCGCCTTCCAGTTCGAGAACGTCACGCTCCAACTGACCATCAAAGTGCAGCCCGCCTCGCTGCCGGTAAACAACCAAGCGACCGTCACGGTGGAGATTTTGAACACCAGCGGCAATCCGCTGCCGGCCGACGCTTCCACCCTGACGTTGACGACCACGAACGGCCTCAAGCTCTCGCCGCAGACGCCGGCGACCGTGATGATCGGTCCGGTGGGGTCGGGCCAGACGCAGACGTTCACCTTCAAGGTCATCGGCGTGACCGCCGGTAACCAGACCATCACGGCCACCGTCACCAGTCCGGACACCAACCCCACCACCACCAGCACGAATACCGCGGTCAACGTCGTCCAAGGTTTTGGGTCGCCGCCGCCGGGTAGCTCGCCGACGAGCAACCCGCCGCCGAGCAGCCCGCCGCCGAGCAGTAGCAGCGCACCGCCATTATCGCCCGTGCAGATGGCGTTGGAGGTGGCCCTGGACGCGGCGGCGTTGTTATTGCAGGGCAACGCTGCGGCGTTACAGCAATTGAACAACCAATCGGTGGCGTTACTGGGACAGAGCTTGCCGCCGTCGGATCAGTTGCTCTCGAGCATTCTGTCGGATTTGAGCATGTCGGAGCTTCCTGGTTTGCTTGGTTTGGAGCTAGGGATCAGCATCGCCAACAGCGTGAACGGGACGCCAATGTAAGGGCGTGTCCACGAATGCTCTGCTCGGCCAACCGAGAGGCGCAGGCAGCGCGTCGGCAAGCTGGGTTAACGGCTAGAGCGCTTTCGAGGTTCGTGTAGCGCCCCTGCTGTAGGACGGCCTTCCTAGGCCGTCCGGAGGACCTGGTCCGGACGGCCTAGGAAGGCCGTCCTACAAGAAAGAGCCGCTACGGCAACCTCGAAAACGCTCTAACGCTTTAAACGCGGCCGGTGGGAGCGTGCTGCCAAGCAGCTCTCCCCGGCCCGGCAGCGCCCCGGACGCCCGTTGTGCGCGCCGCGGTCGTTCACGCCCGCCCGCCGGGAAAGTCCGGGGTGCGCAGAGGGGACTGCTATCAAGAATTACTCATATAGGAGACCTCTTATGTGGTTGCATGAGCTTTGCTGTCGTTGGTTCGGTCGATCTCGCTCGCTGAGGCGTGGGCAGCGCCGTCTGGCACGGCAGCGGCCGCGCCTGGAAGTTTTGGAGGACCGCCTAACTCCGGCGGTTTTCAACGTCGGGCCTAACGATGTTGCTTCTCTGCTCCACGACATCATCACGGCCAACAGCAACGGCCAGAGCAACACCATTAATCTCAGTCCCAGCACCTACGACATGATCGCGGTGAACAACAATTGGTACGGCCCAAATGCTTTGCCGGCCATCAGCAGCAATCTAACCATCAACGGCAACGGCGCGGTCATCCAGCGCGACAGCAGTTTGGCGGCGAACATGAGGCTGTTTTACGTGTCGGGCGGTCAAAGCGGCCTGGCGGCGGGCAGCCTGACGTTAAACGACCTGACGCTCGAAGGCGGTGTGGCCCAGGGGGGCAATGGGGACACGGGCGGCGGCGGCCTCGGTGCGGGCGGGGCCATTTTCAACCAGGGCAACGTCGTACTCAACGGCGTCACGGTGACCGGCAACACCGCCCAGGGCGGCTCTGGCAGCGTGACCACCGGCGACGGCGGCGGCGGCATGGGGCAGGACGCGCAGCCGGGCGGCGCCGGCGGCGGCTTCGGCGGCAACTTCCCCTCGCTCACCTACGGCGGCAACGGCGGCGAGGGCGGCGGGCCCGGCGGCAGCGGCGGCGGCGGCGGCGGCTTCGCCGCCAAGGGTCAGGATGGGGCCCTTGCCAAAGGCGGAGATGGCGGAGGGTTAAGTGGTCTCGGCGGAGGGGGCGTGGAGGGGAGTTACGCCGGAAAAGGCGGTGACGGCGGCGGCGGTGGCGGAACGATTGTCCTTGGCGGCGATGGCGGCGGCTTCGGCTTCGGTGGGAGCAACGATTACGGCGGCGGCGGGGTCGGCGGTGGCGGCGGCTATGGCGGCAACGGCGGCTTCGGCGGCGGCGGCGGCTACAACGGCAACGGGGGCTTTGGCGGCGGCGGCGGCTGGGGCGCTTTCGGCGGCTTTGGCGGCGGCGGCGGGAGCAGCCGTCCCAGCGGCAGCAAGATTCACGGCGGCGGCGGTGCCGGCATGGGCGGCGGACTGTTCAACATGTACGGCAGCCTCACCCTGGTCAACTGCACGCTGACCGGCAACTCCGCCCAGGGCGGAGCCGGCTACGGCGCCGGCGACGGATTCGGCGGCGCTGTATTCAACCTCGACGGCACCCTCAACCTCAAATTCTGTACCCTCTCCAGTAACACCGTCGCCGCCGGCCCGGCCTACAGCAGCGACCACGCCGGCACGGCCGACGGCGGAGCCGTGTACAACCTGGCCTACGGCAATGTCTACTACTCCGGCGGCGCCATCTCCGCATCCACCACAATCACCAACAGCATCCTGGCCAACACCAGCGGCGGCAAGGACCTCATCAACACGCTCGTCAACGGCAACCACGCCAACACTGCCACCATCACCCTCAGCGGACCCAACCTGGTGCAGTCGTCGAGCGGCACCATCTCCGGCACACCGCCCATTACCTCGAACCCGCACCTGGGGCCGCTGCAAAACAACGGCGGGCCGACGCCGACGATGGCCATCCCCAAGAGCAGTCCTGCTACCGGGGCCGGCACGTCGGTCTCCGGCGTGACCACCGATCAACGCGGTTACACCCGTCCGGCGCACACTCCGTCGCTGGGCGCCTACGACCCGCTGGCCGTCGCACCGTCGCCTCCTGCGCCGCCACCGTCGCCGCCCTCGCCTCCTTCGCCGCCTTTGCCTCCGGCGACTGCTTCAATCCAGTTCGTCCAGGTCACGGTCGTCCCCAACGTGTTCGCCCTCAACCAGACGGAAACGATCGAGGTTCACATCTCCAGTCCTGGCGTCGTCACTCAGGGCATGGTCACATTCACTGTGGACGGCCAGACGGTCAGCGCCTCCGTCGACGGCAACGGCGACGCCACAGCCAGTCTGATTTTGCCCTTGACGACGGCGGCTTCGCCGCAGAACATCGACGCCGTCTTCAGCGGTGTCAACTTCTCCTCCGCCCACGCCACGCAAACCGCTCTATGGATGCCGTGGAACGCGTTGTTGCCGTCGATCGATACTTTCGCCGCTGACGGCAGCCAATCGGTGCAGAGCTATCTCTTCGGCGTGCCGTTTTTGGATTTTTCCTACACTTCTTCCGGTCAATTGACAGAGGTTGTGCTCGGCCCCCATTTACTGAGCTGGGACTTCCTCTCTTTCGGTGGGCTGTCAGTGGCTCAGCAGCACGGCGTGCTACCGGTGATGTAGTTCCTGAGTACACCCTGGGGGCCGTTTCTCGGGACTCACCATCCGAGCCGCGCACACAGCGCAGCGGAGTAAGCGGATGCTTTCCATCGCTTACTCCGCTGCGCTACGAGCGCGTCGGTTTCGCTTTGTTTCGTTTGAGCGTCAACTGCGGGGATTCCTACGCCGCCTTGTGGCTCCTACACTGAAGCCATGTCTGCTGATGGCGCCGAATCGCTGATGGGCCGTCTTCATCTCTACGTGGCCTTCGACTGGGGCGAGGAAATCGACCTGGAACAAGCCGGCCGCCTCGCTCCCGCGGCCGTGCTGACCTTGGCCCGCCGGCCGCGCACGCCCTCGTCGATCACCTACAAGCCGCCGCCCTTACGCTTCCAACTCGAATCTCTATCGCTCGATCTGCCTATCCTGGGTGCTACACCCGTCTCCGCCATCGAGGCAACCGTCTTCGATTTCGCGGCGGTGAGCGTGGCCATGCACGTGCCGTTTCAGTCAACGTCCACCGACCTCACGTCCTTGGCGGGACAGCTCGCCGATCCGTCGGCCGCCCAAACCCTGGTCCAGACCGCGCGCCGCGCTCTGGAGCCGCTCTATCAGCGGCTGCAACCGGCCATCCAGAAACCGTTCTGGCACGATGATCTCTGGGAAGAATACATCGTCTTTCAGTTCCCGCCCGCCGTCCCCGCCGATCCGTCGGTTCTTTTGCGAGAGCGAACCGGATGGCTGGCGAGCCTGCTCCGCCTGGAGGACCAGCCTCTGAGCGAATCAGAAATCGCCGAGGCGGTGCGGCTGCTATTGCGTTACGGCTGCGCGGATCTGTTCGTGCCCGACTGGGCCGCCGCCGTCCTCATCGACGATGAGCAAGCCTGCATCGAAACGCTGCAAACCATCGAGTTCGCCAACTTGCAGCTGCTCGAATATCGCCATATCGACGACCGGCTCGACGCGGTGCGAGCGCGAGCCGACTGGCTCATCCGCCGCGTCGCCCATTCGCGGCTGCCGTTCTGGCGCCGCTACGACGCCCCGCTGCGCCGCCTCGGTGAATTGAAGGTCGATGCCAACGACTTGTTCGATCGCACCGGCAATGTTTTTAAGTTAATCGGCGATCAGTATCTCGCACGGGCTTATCGACTGCTGGCCACGCGCTTCCATCTGAGCGAATGGGAGCGCAGCATCCAGCGCAAGCTGGAAGTGATCGAAGGTGTCTATCGCGTCGTTTCGGATCAGACCATCACGTTTCGCACCGAGTTCCTGGAGTTGATCGTGATTCTGCTTATTTTGATGGAGGTTCTACTGGCGGTGTTTCGGCATTGAGGGAGAGCGTAGCCGCTCGCGGCAGCGTCGGCGCGGCGTTTCGGCATCGGCGGATTACGGGGTGGCGAGAAGCTCTTGCCAGGACTGAGCCGTCAGTATGACATCCGCCATTCGTTCCAGCCGATCTAGATCCTGGATGGCGCGCAGTGCCTCTCCGATCTCCGTCTCCGGCGGTCCGAAGCGATTCCATCCCATGCGGTACAGCAGCCGATGGCACTCCTCCACTCGGCCCTTTTCTTCGTAAAGTTCGAAAGCGGACGACTCATGCATGATTTTTACTCCTCGGAAAATCTCGAACAGGTTTTGCCGGCCAATTCGCGAACCTGTCAGTATGAATGCAGCCGTCATGAGCTGCACCGCGCGAGCATAAGGCGCTTCGGCGGACAGGCGTTGATCGATCTGGTGAATCACCCCGCGCAAGGCTTGTTCGAGCGGCACATCCGCAGCGAGTTGACACAAAGGTGCCAACGGCAACAAGGCCAAACCGCCGGTCAAGAACCGATCCACGGGCTGCTGCCACAAACGAATTACCTCGTACTCAAATTCTACCCGACTGCCGCCTGCCTGATAAGCTAGACGGCCTGTCAGGCGGGCGAGGTCGGCTGCTGGTCGCAGCAGAATCAGAATGGACCGCACCAGCACAAGATGATGGTGGTGATAAGCAGCATTGTAGAGGAGAAGTCGAGCATCGACGTGGCTATCCGGTCCCGATTGAAAATTGACATCGACGATCTGCTGGAGCGGTTGGCCGAAGCCGAAGGCCACGTCGGTGGCCGCCGAAATGGTCGAGAGGTCAATGTTGAGCGTGCGGGCCGGCAAGTCCGTGGGCAAATGCAGGACGGGCGCCAGATCCGCAGCGCTTTGGCCCAAAATGTCCTTGAGCGTGGCATCGAACGGGTGAGACATAACGCGGTCCTGTTGGCTTGATTGATCGTCATGAGGAAGGCAGTCGTTTAATGCTCGACTTCCGTTTGCAGCAGCTTGATTTTATCCGGCGTGAACGAAAATAATCGATACACGCGATCGTTTATACCCACTTCAACGTCCGCTCGTTGACGGCGGAGCGCATCGACCTCGGCCTTCTTGCCGGCAAGTTACGGCTCCCGTTCATAGGCGGTTGTTGGGTTGGCGAATGGTGTGGCCCTCTTGCCTTGCACAAGCCCCGAGCGGAATCCTCGAATCCTCGCCCTGCTGCCCTTTTTTACTTGACAAGAAACAGAAGAGCTAGTCTGATGGCGCATAAACAGGCACCAAAGGAGGATACACTTCATGATTTCAGCACCGATTACTCGCCAAGACATCCTTTCGGCGATGGTGGCGTTTGATGCCGCCTACCCAGCGAACGACTACGACAACTGGCGTGAGAAGGGAAATTATAAAAGAGCCGTGCGACACAATCGCCGGTACTACCCTTGCAAGTGGCTCATCGTACATGCTATGGGCGATGGAACGGAGACGCCAGAGATACACACCGGAGAAGCCATTCGAGTCTTGAAGAAATGCAAGTTCGAGATTGTCGCCAAGCCATGAACAACTAGCAACATATCGCCGTAATCATCGACCTTGCTGTGATCGCGCTGAAAAAAAAGATGCCAGAATGGTGTCAGTTCAATTCTTGTTCTTTAAAAAAAACTGAACTAACACCGATTCTTGCTTTCAGCCTTCCACAATCAGCGGAGAACGACATGGAAAAAATCAACCTTGAAGATCTCTATACGATCCTAGCTCCTGTTGCAATCAGCAAGGGGCAAATTACATACGGCCAGCTATCAGACAGGTATTACGAACGTACCCATGAACTGTATGAGCCGCACGGAACCTGGGATGAACCTTTGGGAAGGTTAAACAAGGAGCTTGACGCGATCCGTTGGCCTCCACTCTCGGCTGTCGTTGTCCTGAAAGAGACCCGAGAGCCAGGGAATGGGTTTTGGGAATCAAGCCCAAATATCCCCGCGCGACCCAGCGATGATATGGCCCGGATCACCCTGTATAGCCAGATTCTTCGCCAAGTCCATTCGGCGCCTTGGCCCGTAACGAAACCGATCGCGCCGCCTTCTTAAGCGAAGGAAGACCACATGAGCATCTACTGTAGTAACTGCGGTATGAAAATCCCCTACCTGGGGAATGTTTGCCCCTACTGCCATGCTGACAAGACAAAGGATAAGGAAGCTAATTACGTTATACAGGGTTACGTCGGTGCGGGTGGTCTCGGGGTTCTCTTAGGGGCATTCATCGGGTATCAAATCCACCCTGGCTGGCTCTGCTTAGGGTCATTCATTGGCCTAAATAGCTCCACGCAGTAGCGACAGTGGTTGATGTTGCAGCTGGTCTTGAACGAAAAACAGGCTTGGTCCAAGGTGAACGGTACAACAACAAGTCGTAACACCTTGGGAACCAAGCCA
>Ga0070738_10007982_pt1 | contig 10352 bp, 8 predicted proteins | sample Coa_R2_2_FD_66446 | JGI IMG/M metagenome (GOLD analysis project Ga0070738, IMG submission 66446) | Surface soil microbial communities from Centralia Pennsylvania, which are recovering from an underground coalmine fire - Coalmine... | ecosystem: Environmental > Terrestrial > Soil > Unclassified ... | reverse complement strand
CTTTTCCGGCGAACGCGCGGATCATGTCCATCGAGACCCCGGCGTCATACGGGGTGCCCGGCCCCGGGGAGATGCAGAGGTGCGTCGGCCTCAGGGCGAGCGCCTCTTGCACGGCGATCGCATCGTTGCGATAAACGAGCACGTCCGCCCCCAACACGAGGAACGCCTGCACCAGGTTGTAGGTGAACGAGTCATAGTTGTCGATCAGCAGCAGGCGCACGTTCCCAGGCTGGGTCCCTGCGCCTCGCGGCGCGGGCCGGCTGCCGCCGTCCAAAATGGTTGTCACAACCCCTCCTCCGCCAGCTCGAGCGCGCGCGCCATGGCCGCGCTCTTGGCGAGAATCTCTTCGTGCTCCGTGGCCGGTACGCTCTCGGCCACGATCCCCGCGCCGGCCTGATAGCTGTACTCGTCGCCGCGGAAAACGAGCGTGCGGATGGTGATCGCATGATCCATGTCGCCGCGCGCTCCGAAGTAGCCCACCGTGCCGCCGTAAAGGCCCCGGCTGACGGGCTCGAGCGCGTCGATGATCTGCATGGCGCGCACCTTCGGCGCGCCGACCAGCGTTCCGGCCGGAAAAGTTGCGGCAAAGAGATCGAACGCGTCTCGCCGCGGCGCCAGTTTGCCGCTGACGCCGCTCACCATATGCATGACGTGGCTGTAGCGCTCGATTGCGCGGTAGGGATCCACCGCGACACTGCCCGCGAGCGCCACGCGCCCAAGATCGTTGCGCGCAAGGTCGACCAGCATGACGTGCTCGGCATTCTCCTTGGGATCGGCACGCAGCTCGACCTCACGCTCCAGATCGACTGCGGGGTCCTCCGCGCGGGGCCGCGTACCGGCGATGGGCCGAAGCTGCGCGTAGCCATCCTTGAGGCGTACCAGCGCCTCCGGCGATGACCCAACGACCGTCACGTCGCCCAAGGCGCAGTAGTACATGTAGGGAGACGGGTTGATCAGCCTTAACGCCCGGTACGCCTGAAAGGGATCAAGTTCATGACGTCCCTGAAAACGTGTGGATAGGACGAGCTGGTAGACGTCCCCCGAGGCGATGTATTCCTGGGTCCGCTTCACCCCAGCGAGGAAGTCGTTCCGACTGAATGCCGGCTGCGGACGCGCATAGCGCCCCGGACGCACGCCGTTGGGCAAGCCGCCCCGCAGCGCGTGAATCACTTCCTTGCGCAGATTGCGGCGGTCCTCGTCGGATCCGTCGTGGAGCAACGCGATCCCGCGAGTGAGGTGATCGAAAACGAGAAGCGAGCGCGGCGCCACATAATGGAGCGCGGGCACACGACTGTCGCGTCCGGGCGGGGCGGGCAAGCGCTCGAAAAACCGCACCACATCATAAGCCGCGTAACCGACCAACCCTCCTGCGAGCGGCACCCCCGCGATCTGCGGGCCCGGCCTGGGGGCGCGGCCGAGCGCATTGCGCAGACCATCGAGCAGCTCGGTCGTCGACGTCGGGACGGGGCGCCGGTCGCCGCCCGCAAAGAGCCCGTCACGGTCGAGCCGCACCTCCAGACCCTCGCCGAAGCCGATGAAGGAGTAGCGCGCCAGGCGCTCGCCGCCCTCCACGCTCTCGAGCAGAAACCGCGGCGCGAACGCGCGCAGCTTCATGAACGCCGAGACCGGCGTGTCGAGGTCTCCCGATATGTCGAATGCTGTTTTCATTTCGTGGACGACAAAAGACCCGCCCCGGATTGACCGGAGCGGGTCCCTTGTGACGTTGCGTGTTTAGTAGGGTGTCGAGAGAACTAGCAGCCGCGTGCACGTCCGGGGGCCCACTCCGATCGAGGAGTGCGCCACCACCACCAGTGCGGACCGCCGTGCTGCTGCGACATGCCCGGAGCGTATCACCGCCGGGCGCTGGGCTACAATAGCGGCCTGCAAAACTGCTTCCGGACCCGTCCGGATGCCTCAAAGGAACGGTCCCGTGCCGTCTTTCGACGTAGTCTCCGAGCTCAATGCCCACGAAGTGGCGAACGCCATCGACCAGGCGAACCGCGAGCTGGCGCAGCGCTTCGACTTCAAGGATACCGGCGCGCGCTTCGAGCTCGAGGAAGCCACCGTGACCCTGCACGCGCAGGTCGATTTTCAGCTGAAGCAGATGCTGGAAATCCTGAAGTTGCGCCTCGGCAAGCGCGGCATCGACCTCGCCTGCCTGGACGTCAAGGAGCCTGAGACCACCCTCTCCGCCGCCCGCCAACAGGTTCTCTTGAAGCAGGGGATCGACGCCGAGACCGGGAAGAGGATCGCGCGGATCGTCAAAGACTCCAAGCTCAAGGTCCAAGCCAGCATCCAGGGCGAGAAAGTCCGCGTGAGCGGCAAGCAGCGCGATGACCTGCAGGATGCGATCACGCTGCTGCGCGGCTCGAAGCTCGGCCTGCCGCTGCAATTCAACAACTTCCGCGACTGAGCGCGGCGGCCATGCGGGGGCCTGCCGCGATTGTCATCTGGCTGTGGACTGCGTTCTTCGTCTTCTGGCTCGTGCCGGCGCAATTCAACAAGAAACCCAGCGGGGGCGTTGATCGGCCTGAGGAAGACTGCTGACCCGCTCTTGCGCGACGGGCGTCAGGGCCGACCTCCTGCCGCGCCTTGGCGGCGCGCGGCGCGCCCGCCGGCGTTCGGCACGCGCAACCGCAGCTTCAGCGGCTCATTCAGACTCTGCAGGAAATCCCGCCGCTCAGAGGGAGTCAGATGCGCCCAGTCGACCTTGTCGGTGTGGGTGCGCCGCAGCTCGCGATCGCTGACACGGGCTTGCGCCCGGCTGGCGCTGATCCAGCGCCTGGGCAGGCGGTTCGTGCTTCCCTGGTGCAACAGCTCGACGATCGCCGCGGCGACCTGCGCATCGCGAGTCAGATCGCTGTGGGCGACATCGGTGAAGTACGTTTCGGCGCCGGCAAGCGCCGCGCTCTCGGCCGGGACGGTGCCATCGCCGTAGCGGGTGATCGTGTACACGAGGCCGTCCCTCTCCTTGACCGCCGCAGTCACCGTCTCCTGTCCTACGCCGGCGATAGCCACGAAGCGCGCATCGGGCGATGCCAGGCCGCCGCGGAACCGGCGCGCTCGATCGAGGAGCGGCCGCCGCAATGCGGGTCCCGAGGCGGGCCAGGCTGCACCATCGAGGAAGTCGGCGGCGCGCCCGTCCGCGGCGACCGGCAGCATCTGATAGAGGCTCGGGAAGCTGCCGAACACTTCCTCCGTGAGGCGCTCCGCATTCGTGGCGGCGTCGAGGCGGGCGACTTTTCGCACTACCGCGTAGGTTCCGCGCAAAGCCTGCACGGGCGCGAAAGATCCCAGGTTGGGTGTGCCGAGGAGCACCACGCGCTCGACGTGTTCTGTTCCCGGCAACGACAGCGCGACCCGGCTCACCAGCCCTCCCATGCTGTGCGCCACGATGGCCAGGCGCCGCGCTCCGTGCGCGCGCAATCGCCCGGCGAGCGATGCCCCCGACTCCTCGATGCCGAGCCGCCAGTCGTAGTCATGCAGCGTGACACCGAACCCTGCCGCGCGCAGGCGAAGCCGCAGCTTCAAGTGTGAGTAGAGGACCACGCCGAGCGGGACGATCGGGGCGCCGGCATCCAGCCCGAGCAGCGCCAGCCGGCCCACCTGGATATCGATCGGATCGAGCCACAGCACGTCATTCGGCAGCGGACGGCCGCGTGCCAGCCCGAGCTGGGATCCGAGGATCCCCGGTATGACCAGGACATGAGGGTAGGCATCATTGACGCCGGTGCGCTGCGCCTTGCGCTCGAGCCGCACCAGCTCCTGGTATTCGGTCTGGCCGAAGTACGCCGCGAGTTCCTGCCGGCGCTCTCCCGTGGCCAACATCCGCTTGACCTCGACGTCGCTCCAGCCGAAGCGATCGTAGGGCGTGATGTGTTGTGCGGCTGTACCGGGGCGGCTCACTTGCCGGCGATTATGCCAGAGCGGCACTCTCAGCCCGTCCGAGCCGCGATCACCTTGCACACGGCATCGATCGCGGCTCCTCGGGCGGTGGTCTTGCGCCACACCGCGCCCACCTGCCGCACGGGCGCCGGTTTCGCAAACGGCAGAACGACGACGCCCCGCGCATCCTGCACCTGGTAGAGGACCCGGAGTACGGCCGGATGCCCGCGCGGCTGCGGACGAATGTCATCGGCAACCCGGGAATGGACGAGACCGAGTTCGAGTTGGTCTGCCTGGCGGTCTCGGCCATCAACGGCGGCGGTACCTGTGTGGCCTCTCACGAGCGCCAGCTCCGGCAGGACGGGCTCTCTCGCGAAGCCGTCCAGAGTGCCGTCCGGATCGCTGCCACCGTGCACGCTAGCGCGAGTCCTGGACAACGCGGGCCGGGAGCCGGCCGCAGCCGAGGCGGCCTGACCGTAACCCGAGTGACATGAAATAAATTGCAGCCCCGCGGGCGGGCGTATCGCCCCCGGGGCGGTTCCGTTATATGATCGCACTGCAAGGAGCGACGTCGTGACAGACACCCGGTTGCCGATCGGTCGACGGCAACTCAACAACGCTGTGGAGGACAGAGCCATGAATGCCGCCCCGGATTCTCTGTTGAACAGAGCAGAAGAGAAGCTCGAGCCCGTCGCAGGACAGGAGCAGAAGGCGGAGCCCGAAGCCGCGCTCATTGACATGGGAAAGGTATCGGACACTCAGGGAGGTTGGTACGGTCCCAAGATCGATACGGGCTACGGTCTGCAGGTATACTGAACGGGATCCAGCCCGCCAGTCTTCGGCCGACCCGATCGGGTCGGCCGAAACGCATCACCAACGCTTACTGACATCGGCGCTGACGACGCGTCCGAGTGGCTGTACGTTGTATAAGTCATAGCCGAACTCGTCATCGACGAATGGCGGGTCGTGATTGAACACGTTCACCACATTCACGGAGAATTCCGTCCCGCTCAGCCATCCGGCATCGGGCCGTATCCGATAGACGACCCTGGCATCCACCGTCGTCCAGGGCGAGACGTCAGGCACGAGAGTGCTGCCCGGATTCTCATAGCCACCCGTGTAATTCACCGCCAAGCTGAATCCTGGCCCCGGCAGCTGCGGGCCCTCACGATTCCACTCGATGGTTCCGCGCAGGCGAAGACGCTGCGGATTGTTGATCGTATTGACGATGTCGGCCGGCCGGGAACCGGCGGTTACGTACTGGTCGAACTTCAGCATATAGTTTCCGGTAAAGCCCAGATCGATGCTTCCCCAGGGGCCGCTGAGATAGCCGCCCGCCTGCAGATCGAGGCCGGTCGTGTGCGTCCTGGCCAGATTGGCGAGCCGGCCGTCGATGATCACGGCCGGCGAGCTGGCGAGGCATGCCGACACCGAGCCCCGGTAGTCGGCACTGTTGCACAGTGCCGCTACTTGCGCCGGCGACGGATTGCGCGTGATCACGGCCGCCCATTCGCTTTCGTCGACCAGGATCGCGAACGGATTGTCCGCCGCCGGCTGCGCAATCCTGTTCCGGTAATCTATCGAGTAGTAAGTCAGAGAGAACGTCGAGCCCGGCAGGATCGGCGGCGCAAAATCGACTCCCGCGGTCCAAGTCTTCGCCGTCTCCTGCTTCAGGCCGCGATTGGAGCCCTGCTGCACCAATGCCAGCGAGCGGCCCGTGGGGGACCTCGGATCGGGAAGCACCACCGACGCGGTGAGACGGTTGGAAGTGTCGTAGAGATCATCGAGCTTCGGCGCGCGGAACGATCGACCCCAGCTTCCTCGCAGCTTCAGCGACTCGGCCGGGATCCAGCGAATGCTGACGGTCGGATTGAAGGCGCTGCCGAAGTCGCTGTAATGCTCGTACCGGCCGGCCCCCACCAGCTCCAGCCGTGGGACGGCCCGGGGATTCGCAGGATCACCGGCGAGCGGCACGGCGACTTGCGAAAACAGCGAGCCGATGTGGCGGGCATAGCTCTGCGGAACCGACTGCTCGTAGGGACTCAGCGGATCCGCGATGTCATGCGACAGCCCTTCGTCCCGCCGCTCCAGACCCACTGCGATCCTGGCTTGGCCGGCAGCCATGTCAAGGAGCGGGCCGTCCGCGACCACGCGCGTATACTCGATGGTCGAAACGGCGTGCGTGAGGTAGTCCCGCTTGATGGCCGCCAGCGTCTGCGCGCTGGTGCTCGAGCCTGCGCCGAACGGGTCGAAGGCGGTAGCCGGGTTCGGGTCGGCAAGGCTCACTGCCAGCGCCGCCGGATCGGCGACGTTGTACTCGTCGCTGCGCAATGACTGCCGGCCGTAGGATTCACTCAGCGTTGCCTGCCACGCTCCGCCGAGCCTGATTCTCAGCCCCGCGGTTCCCACATACACGCGACTCTTGGCCGCGAAGATGATCGGCCCGTAGTCATGCAGGAAGTTGTAGGCGACCAGGGTGTATGGGATCCCGATGAAGGGGTTGACGTAGAACGGGTTGGAAGGCGGAACGACGAGGATCTGCGAGTTGGGGAAATAGCTTCGCAAGGCGTCGCGCGCCGTGAAGCGCCCCTCGAAGAAAAGCCGCAGCCTCTCATCCAGGTCTTGCGTGGCAGTCGCATACACCTCATGGGCCATCACGTCGGGAAAGAGCTGCTCCTGCGCAAACGGGTTCTGCAGATTGATCGCGGAGGCCAGCGCCGCCGCCGCGCGATCGTGGCCGTTCTGCCCCGCCGGAACACCATACGCCGGCTGCAGTGTTGCCGGGTTCAGAATGTTCGCCGGATTGCTGTAATACGTGTCGTAATTGCCCCCGCCGTACGGTGTCTTGTCGGCATTGGCGGCGTAGGGCCGCGCGGCCGCATCAAGGGGGGTCGTGTCGGAGTACTGGTAGGCGAGCATCGCGTGCCCACTGCTCCAGCGCGTGCCGATGAGCTGCGAGGCCAGGACTTCCCGGCGCCCTCCGATCGCCGTGCCATACCTCAGGTGTGTTTCCGCACCGTCGAAGTCGTCGCGCATGATGAGGTTGACCACGCCGGCAATGGCATCCGACCCGTAAAGCGCGGAAGCGCCGTCGGGCAGCACTTCGATGTGATCGACGGCGCTCCAAGGAATCGTGGATACGTCCACGAAATCACCGTTGAGCCCCGAGAGCGGCTGTCGGTAGCCGTTCACCAACACGAGCGTGGCACCCACACCCAAGCCACGCAGATCGAGCCCCGCGCCGTACTGGGAGTTGTCGTCGATCCCCAAGTCTTCGCGGGGGCCGTTCAGCGAGACGATCGGCAACGAGTAGAGGGCATCCTGCACGGTTGCATAACCGACCTGCGCGAGCTGCGGCTGCTTGAGAAAAACCAGCGGCGCGACCACGTCCTGGACGCCATGGATCAGGCTGCCCGTGACCTCGACCTGCTCCAGTTGCCCTTCGTAAGCCTCGGTCATCGATGCCCGAGATGTCAGGCTCGAGGCAGCAGCCGTCGTCCGGGAAGCCTCTGCCGGCGCCTCACTCGATTCCTCGCGCGGGAAGACATCGACCGAGTTGTCGGTATCGAAGCGGAAAGTGTAACCGCTCCCCTCGAGCATCCGGGCCAGCGCGACGGAGCTCGCCATCAGACCGGAGACCGGCTTGCTCGTCGTCATCTGCATCCGCGGGGTGGGAGAAAATCCGGGCTGAACGCCGGACTGGTGGTAGAAATCGAGGAGCGCCCGCGGCAGCGGCTCGGATGGCAAGCTGAAGCGGATGACGGGATCGCCGGCTCGGGCTTCCGTGACGATGATCGACGCGAGAGACGCTGCATTCAACACATACAGCAGCGTGTGCGCAGCGAGAGAGCTGATCCTGGCCATCTTCCGAGGAGCTTCCGCGCGGTTGCTTCCGCCCTCAACTCATTGTAATTGCTGGTCCTGCCCGAGGTACTCTACCAGAGCGCATGCGGCTGTGCGGGCCTGCATCCGTGTCCCCCTGTCATAGCGGTCTGGACGCTGCGATGATGACGGTATTTCTTACGTACTCCATCGCCCCGCCGAGCGCAGGTTGCTGCCCGCCGCGCTTCCACGGTCCTGCAGTTGGCCGAAGGGCTTCATAATCGTGCGTCGCAGATTGCACAAAAATTGCGGGCCCAGGGTGTCGGCCCTCTGACCCGGTGGTTGTCGGCAGGGCAGTCCCGCGGGCAGGCTCCCGCCCCCCTCACCCGCCCGGGAGTGCGCGCGATGCCATCGGCTTTTGTCCGGCAAGGGCGGCGATTTCGCGGCACAGGGCGGTGGCTGCGTCGATGGCGCCCGGCCCCAGTCCGGCGAGCCTCTGGTCCTCGAATGTCATCATTCGGCCGGTCTTCACCGCCTTCAGGGACGGAAATTGCCTCCAGGCCGCCAGCCACGAGTCCCCCTTTCCAGGCGGTGCCGCGGCGATGATGATGTCCGGGTTGCGCGCGATGACAGCTTCCACGCCGATGGCCGGCGCGCGCTGCGGAAGATCGCCAAACACGTTGCGCGCCCCGCACAGCCGAAGCGCATCGCTCATGAGCTCACGGCCACCCACGGTGTAGAGAGGGCGATCCCAGACTTCCAGGAAGACCGTCGAGGGATGGGGGGGATACCCGTACTTCTCGGCCAAAAATGCCAGCTTGGCCTGCAGGGCGTCCGCGGCGCGGTCGGCGATCATCGCCGTTCCGGCAAGCCGCCCCAGACGGCGCACGGAGTCCGCTATCCCGGCCAGCATGACGGCTTCCTGCTCGTAGACCGGGATCCCCAACCGCTCAATGGTTGCGATCTGCGCCGGGTTGTTCCCGTCCGGCCAGACGACGACCACATCAGGCTTCGCCGCGATCAGCCGTTCCATGTCGATCGCCGTCGCGTTGCCGATCTTCGGTATCTCCCGCTCCGATGCGGGCTGGCCGGAATACTCGATCGTCGCCACGACCCGGCTGCCCGCTCCCGCGGCCCACAGCATTGCCGTCGCGCCGGGCGCCAGGCTGACGATCCGTTTGGGCGGGTATCTCACGGTTACCCGGCGCTTGAAGTCGTCCACGACGGTGATCCGGGTGCTGGCGACCTCGACAGCGCTGTCTTGCCCGCGCCGCAGGGCCACGGCTGTGGCGGTGTCCCGTGCCAACGCACAATTCATCGTGACCAGAGCGAGTGCTGTTGCCGCAACCGCCCGCCTGCTCATCCGATGCCTGCGGTTTCCGCCGCCCAGCTCACCCCCGGCTGTAATCGCGGCGACGCCAACTGCAAGGCCATCTCGCGGCTCACCCGGCGCCACTCGTTGTGCTCCGGTCGCCCGAGCTCCGCGCTGATGGGCAACGCAAATCCGCATGTGTCACCGCCTGCTCATCATCCTTTCAGACCCGCTCCGGCTCCGCTTCCAACACGCTGGCCGCGCCCTCCTCGACGACCTTCGCCAGTCCGAGCGCCTGCGGCAACACCTGCTTGGCATAGAAGTGCGCCGTGCGGATCTTCGACTGATAGAAATCCCGCCCGGCGGCGCCACGCCCCGCAGCCGCGATCGAGGCTGACTTCGCGAGCAGCCAGCCGGCGATGACCAAGCCGCAGAGCTTGAGGTAAGGGACCGACACCGCCATTGCGCGCTCCGGCACTGCGGCCATGTTGCTCACCAGCGATCGGCTCGCCGACTCGAGGAGTGCGACGCCCTGCAGCGCTGCATCGCGCGTCTCCCGCGGCGTGACGCCACCCGGCTCCAGCGCCTGCAGCCCGCGTTTCATGTCGGCAATCAGCGCACCCATGGCAGCGCCCCGGTCGCGCCCAATCTTCCTGCCGATGAGATCGTTCGCCTGAATGCCGGTCGTCCCCTCGTAGATCGTCGTGATGCGCACATCGCGCACGTACTGCGCGACACCCGTCTCCTCGATGTACCCCATGCCGCCGTGCACCTGCACGCCAATGGCGGCCACCTCGTTGGCGGTCTCGCTGCACCAGGCTTTGACGATGGGAATGAGCAGGTCGCCGCGAGCCTGGGCGCGGATGCGTACGGAGTCGTCAGGGTCGTACGCCGCGAGGTCTAGCTGCTTTCCGGCATAGAACGCAAGCGCCCTGCAGGCCTCCGTCGACGACTTCATCATCATCAACATACGCCGCACGTCCGGGTGATGGATGATGGGCGATCGCTGCGCGTCACCCGCGCCGGGAGGCTTTCCCTGGATGCGCGTACGGGCGTATTCCGCCGCCTGCTGGAAAGCGCGTTCGCCGACGGCATAGCTCTGGACGCCGACCCCCAAGCGCGCCGTGTTCATCATGATGAACATGTATTCGAGTCCTCGGTTCGGCTCGCCGACCCGATAGCCGATCGCGCCGCGATCGTGGCCGTACTGCATGACGCAAGTTGGACTGGCATGGATGCCGAGCTTGTGCTCGATCGCGACGCAGCGAACCTCGTTACGCTCGCCGAGAGATCCGTCCGCGTTGACCAACACCTTCGGCACGATGAAGAGCGA
>Ga0070738_10007978_pt1 | contig 10361 bp, 7 predicted proteins | sample Coa_R2_2_FD_66446 | JGI IMG/M metagenome (GOLD analysis project Ga0070738, IMG submission 66446) | Surface soil microbial communities from Centralia Pennsylvania, which are recovering from an underground coalmine fire - Coalmine... | ecosystem: Environmental > Terrestrial > Soil > Unclassified ... | reverse complement strand
TTCCAGCGGCTGCCCTACCCGACGCGCGAGGGCTACCCGCTGCTGGTCGAGGAGCAGGCGGCCGTCGAGCCCGCCATCCGGCAGCTCGACCCGGCCGACCTGCTGCTCGACCGCTTCGTGCGCGAGCTGGACACGAGCGGTTTCGCTGACACGCTGTACCGCTGAGTCGTGCGCGGCAGGGCTGGGAGTGAGCGATGGCGGGTAGATCGCGCGGGGTGCCGGGCGATGTGTTAATCGGCGCGGCCCTGCTGGGGCTGCTTGCCCTAGTCCTGGCGGGATGCGGCGGGCTGCGCGCAGCGGGGGCGCCGGCCGGCGCGGCGGCCGAGAGCTCGGCTGCTCCGCCCAGCGCCCCGTCCCCACGCGTGGTGAAGTTCGGCCTGCCGTCGGTCGCCCTCTCCTACATGCCGATCTACCTCGCCGACGAGCAAGGGCTGTTCGCGGACCACGGCCTGCAGGCGGAGATCGTGACCGTGGCCAGCGACGCCGCGCCGGTGGCGGCCATGCGGGGGGAGATCGACTTCGGCGGCAGTGCCCCCAGCGCCATCGATCTGGCGTTGCGGGGCGGCACCGTCAAGCTGGTGATGGGCCTGTTCGATACCAGCCCGTGGACGCTGCTCGCGCGGCCCGACGTGCAGACCGGGGCCGACCTACGGGGCCAGATCATTGCGGTGGGCGGCCCGAACCCGCGGGCGTTCGCCCTCGCCGGGGTGCGGCACCTGGGGCTCGACCCGAGCAGCGAGGTGCACCTGCTCAATACGGGCGGCACGTCGAACTCGCTCACGGCGCTGCTGAGCGGGCAGGTGGCCGCGGCGGTGGTCACACCGCCGTACGATGCCAAGGCGAAGGCGCAAGGGTTCCACGAGTTGCTGTTCCTGGGCGACCTCATCGACTTCCCCTACGTCGCCCTGCCCACCTCGCAGCAGAACCTCGCCGAGCGGCCCGCGCTCGTACGCGACACGCTGCTGGCCTTGCTGCGCGCGCAGCGGTGGTGGCGGGAGCACCCGGCGGAGACGATCGCGGCCATCGCGGAGCGCTTCCAGGTGAGCGCGGCGGAGGCTGCCGATGCCTACGCGGTGTTCTCGCGCATCATGAGCCCCGAGGGGATGGTGAAGGAGAGCAGCGTGCGCGCGTACCTGCAGGCGCAGGGCGAGACAGAGGCGGCCGCCGGCCCGCTCGACCGCTTCATCGACTCCCGCCCGCTGCAGGAGGCGCGGCGCTTGCTCGATCGGCCGCGGCAGCACTAGCAGCCGCGGCCGCTAGCGCGCTTACCCTTTTGGACTGGTACCGCCTCTCGAATGCGCCCCGCGTCGCGTCCGCGAGGCGCATAGCTAGGCCGTGCTGAGGTCCACATCGCGCGTCTCGGGCCCTAGCAGCGCGAGGACGATCAAGACGACGAATGCGATCACACTATGGATGACCATGCCCTGCGTGAACCGGCTGGCGCTGCCACCGAACTGCCGTGCCAGGATGGCCGTCGACCAGCCGGCGATGATCTGCCCCAGGTTGTAGGTGCCAGTGGCCCCCGTGGCCCGTACTGCTGTCGGGTAGCGCTCGGAGAGATAAGCTGGCATCATGCCGAAGCCCGCCTCGGCGAAGATGGCGCCGATGAAGCCCGCGATGGCGAAGTAGCCATAGCTGGGAATAGCGGGCAGCATCCAGAATGGAGCGAGCAGTGGCGCGGTCACGCCCCCGAGCACAGCGGTGCCAATCAGGGCACGCCGCCGCCCGATCCGCTGCGACACCGCGCCTCCGGCGATCGAGCCGAGCAGTGAACCAAGGTTCAAAATGATCGAGAGCGTGCCGATGCTCTCGCGCGGGAAATTCAGGAGGCTTAGCATGGTGGGAAACGCCAATATCAGCACATCGTAAGCCCAGATGAGGGCCGCCATCAGGATCCAGGCATGCAGCGTGCGGCCCAGATAGGGCCGCTTGAACACCTCGAACAGCGGGATGCGTGGGCGCGGGCGACCGGCTTGTACGAGCTGCAGCCAGGCTGGGCTTTCCTCCACGCCAAGGCGCAGCCAGAGCGCGATCAGCGCCGGAAGAATCCCGACGAAGAACGGCCAACGCCAGCCATCACCGACGAACTGTGCACCGGTCAGGGCGCTAACAATGGCGAATGAGGCCGAGGCAAGCAGGAATCCGATAGAGTAGGAGCCGACCAGTAGGCCAGAGTAGACACCACGCTGTTCCTTGGGCACTGCTTCCATGGTATAGGAGTAGGCGACGTACTCCCCGCCGATGAATAGGCCAGTCAGGCCGCGCCACAGCAAGAGCGCCCCAACGCTCCACGATAGGCCTGTCAGCGCTGTAGTGATCGAGTAGCCGAGCACGGTGAAGATCAGGGCGTTGCGGCGTCCAATCTTATCGCCGATATGCCCGAAGAGCAGGCCGCCGAGCCCTCGCGCGACATAGGTCATGCCGAGGACCACAAAGCTGTACCAGGTAGGGACCTGGAAGTGCTCCGCGATCGGCACGACGAGCAGGCTGTAGATCGTGAGGTCATACGCCTCGAAGGTAAGTCCTAGGAAGTTCGCCGCGAAGATACGCCGCTGCCACCCGGTGAGCCCAGCCGGCAGAGCGGCTGCATGCCCCGTCATCGAATCCCCCCATTCGCCGGTGGGCTATGCTTTCAGCCGGGGCCGTGGCCCCGCTCGTGCTCGGGCGCGGCCTATTGTAGCTTCCTGTACCCGCCGCGCGATAGGGTAGCCACGGGGGCCGTCGCGCAAGCTACGGTCCGCGACGAGGCGATCCCTCGCCGCGCCCGCTCGGTAGCGGCTATCCTTATCGGGATGCGTTAGCTACTCGCGCGGACGGGCTGCGCGCGCTCACGGCTGGGGAGGGTACGAGATGGTAGGAGCACGCACGCGCACAGGGGCGAGCGGCGTTGGCCGCGGCGTGCGCTGCTGGGCCGCGCTGCTGGTGCTAGCGCTGCTGGTCGCCGGCTGCGGCGCGCCCGGCGCGGGGGCCCGCGGCGGGGCGAGCGGCAGCGGCGGGACCACGGGCGGGCAGCCGCGCGCCGCGCAGGACGAGCCGCAGCCGCTGCGGGTCGGGCTCGACGCGGCGATGTCCGGCGGCTCGGCCGCCTCGGGCGAGGCGATCCGCCGTGGCCTCCAGCTCGCGATCGACGAGATCAACGGCCAGGGGGGCATTCACGGGCACCCGCTGGAGCTGGTGGTGCGCGACCACGAGGGCAACCCCACCAAGGGCGTGGCCAACATCCGCGAGCTGGTCGAGCGCCAGGGCGTGGTGGCCATCTTCGCGGGCCTGCACACGCCCGTGGCCATGGCCGAGCGCGACATCGTGCACCAGCTCGAGGTGCCGTTCATCGTGCCCTGGGCGGCCGGCACGCAGATCGTGCAGAACGGCCACAACCCGAACTTCATCTTCCGCGTGTCGGCCAACGATTGGACTGTCGACCAGTTCCTGGTCCACTACGTGGTGAACAAGCTGGGCAAGCGCAACCCGGCGGTGCTGGTGGAGGACACCGCCTGGGGCGAGAGCAACATCGAGGGGCTGACGCACTGGCTGGCCGAGGCGGGGCTGCGCCCGGCGGTGGTCGAGAAGTTCAAGTGGGGCGACACAGATATGACGCCTCAGCTGACCCGCGCGCGCGAGGCCGGCGCCGACGCGCTGATCCTGGTCGCCAACGCGCCGGAAGGCGCGCAGGTGATGCGCAGCATGGACAAGCTGGGTCTGAAGCCCACGACCTTTCCGGTGGTGACGCACTGGGGCGTCACGGGCGGCCAGTTCGCGCAGGTCGGCGGCTTCGAGAACACCAACGGCGTGCGCACCGTGCAGACCTACACGTTCTTCGGCGAGCTGAACATTCCGGGCAAACGGGTGCTCAGCGGCTACCTGCGCACCTACGGCGGCAACGGCCCGGAGGACATCACCGCGCCGGTCGGGGTGGCCAACGCCTTCGACGCCCTGCACATCCTGGCCCGCGCCCTGCGCCAGGTGGATGACCCGCACAACGGCGACGCCGTGCGCCGCGCGCTGGAGAACCTGGAGCAGCCGTACGAGGGGCTGATCAAGACCTACGTCAAGCCGTTCAGCCCCACCAACCACGAGGCGCTGACCGCCGACGACTACGTGATGACCGTCTGGCAGGACGGCAAGCTGGTCCCCGAGCCCAAGTAAAGGGGCGTGCAGGTCGCCGCCGCGGACGCCCGCCGCTGGAGGGGCTGCATGGCGGGGCGCGGCTAGCAGCCTGTGACTCCTATAATGTGCTGTTTTCCTGCCGTCGTGCACGGCGGGCCCGCCCGCGCGGGCGGCGGAGACTTGCGCGGTTCATCCGTCACAGAGCACTAGCTCATGTCGATCACGCAATGGATCCTGTCCGGCGCGGCGCTGGGGGCCATCTATAGCCTGGTGGCGTTCGGCTACGCCATCACCTGGACCACCAGCCGGACGATGAACTTCTCGCAGGGGCAAGCGGTGATGCTCGGCGCCGTGCTGGCCTGGGCGGCGCTGGCCGTGTTACGGCTACCGTTGCCCTTGGCCATCCTGGGCGCCGTGGCCGTGATGGTGCCGTTCGGCCTGCTGGTCGAGCGGTTCGCCGTGCGCCCGTTCCGCCGCACCGGCCCGACCTGGCTGATCAGCACCGTGGCGCTGGGCATCCTGCTGGAGAACGCCGTGCTTGCGCTGTTCGGCAAGGACGTGCAGCCGTTCCCGGCGCTGGTCGGCGAGCGGCCGCTCCAGCTGCTGGGCGCGGGCGTGTACCCGCAGGAGCTGTTGATCCCGGTGGCCGCCGTGGCGCTGCTGGGCGGTTTCGAGCTGCTGCGCCAGCGCACGATGGTCGGCCGCCAGATGCGCGCCGTGGCCTACGACGAGACGACCGCCACGCTGATGGGCATCCCGGCCGAGCGGATGGTGGCACTGGGCTACGTGCTGGCCAGCGTGATCGCGGCGGTCGGCGGGGTGATCGTGGCGCCGGTGACGTTCGTCTCGGCCACCATGGGCACGGTGATCGGGCTGAAGGGGTTCGTGGTGGCCATCGTGGGCGGGTTGGAGAGCGGCTGGGGCATCCTGCTAGTCGGCCTGCTGTACGGTGTGCTGGAGCAGGCCGTCTCGGCCACGATCGGTACCGGCGCGCGCGACGCGGTGGGCTTCGGGCTGGCGATCCTCGTGCTGGCGCTGCGGCCGAGCGGGCTGCTGGGGCGCGCGACACTGCGGCGGGTGTAGCATGCGGGCGGTGACCTGGCTGGGGCGCGCGGGTTATCTCGGCGCGGTGGCGGCCGCGGGCGTCCTGCTGGCCACGGCGCTCGCGGTGCCCAACGCCCGCTGGCTCAGCGGCTACCTCGCCTACCTGCTCATGCTGGCGGCCGTGTACACCATCATCGCCGTGGGGCTCGACCTGTTGGTCGGGCACGGCGACCAGATCTCGCTCGGCCACGCGGGCTTCTACGCCCTGGGCGCCTATACCGCGGCGATCCTGGTGGCGCGGCTGGGCTGGAGCCTGTGGCTGACGCTGCCACTGGCCCTGGCGGTCGCGGCGCTGGCCGGCGCGCTGCTCGCCCTGCCCACGCTGCGCCTGGAGGGGCCGTACTTGGCGATGGCCACCATCGCCTTCGGGCTGGTGGTGCAGAACGTACTGATCGAGTGGCTGCCGCTCACGGGCGGCCACAACGGCATCGCGGGCATCGCGCGGCCCGTCGCGGGCGGCCGCCCGCTGGGCGACACGGCCTACGGCCTGGTGGCCGTGGGCGCTGCCCTGCTGGCGCTGGCGTTCGGTGCCTGGGCGGTGCGCTCGCTGTGGGGCCGCAGCTACCGGGCGGTGTGCCGGGCGCCCACGGCCAGCGCGGCGGTGGGGCTCGACGGGTACCGGCTGCGGGTCGGCGCCTTCGCGCTCAGCGCGGCGCTCGCCGGGCTGGCCGGCGCGCTGTACGCGGGCGTCAACAGCTTCGTCAGCCCCGACTCGTTCGGCTTCGACACGTCGATCAGCTTCCTGACGGCAGTGATCCTCGGGGGACGCGGCACGCTGCTCGGCCCGGTGCTGGGCGCGGCGGCGCTGGTGTTCCTGCCCGACCTGCTGGCCGGGCTGGCCGAGTATCGCCTGCTGCTGTTCGGGGCGCTGCTGCTGTTCTGCATCTACTTCCTGCCGCGGGGCATCGCGGGGCTGCTACGGGCGCTCGCCGCGCGCTTGGCCCGCGGCCGCAGCGCGCCGGGGCTAGCGCCCGTGGCCGTGAGCTCGACCACCGCAGTCACGTCCCCCCCGGCGGATGACGGCGCGCGCGGCGGGGCACAGCCGCCAGTCGCGCCCGCGGGGGCGAGCACTTCCGCTGCCATGGGGGACGCGCCGCCGCTGCTGGAGGGCCGCGACCTGACCGTGGCGTTCGGCGGCTTCCTGGCGTTGCGCGGGGTGGACTTCGTGGTCCAGCGCGGCACGGTCCACGGGCTGATCGGCCCTAACGGCGCCGGCAAGACGACGCTGCTCAACGTGCTCGGCGGCTTCCAGCCAGTGGTGCGCGGCCGGCTGCGGTTCGATGGCCGCGACATCCTGGGCCTGCCGCCGCACGCCGTGGCGCGGCTGGGCGTCGCGCGCACGTTCCAGCACATCGACCTGCTGCGCGAGGAGTCGGTGCTGACCAACGTGGAGAGCGGGGCCTGGCAGCGGTGCGGGGGCGGCGCGCGGGGGCTGCTGCCGCTCGTGGGCGCGCGGGCGGCGCGGCAAGCGCGCGCGGTGGCGCTCGACTGCCTGGCGTTCGTGGGGCTGCCCGTGGACCCGCGCACCCCCGCCGGGGCGCTGCCGCCGGGCCAGCAGCGGCTGGTGGAGCTGGCGCGCGCGCTGGCCACCGCCCCGCGCCTGCTGCTGCTCGACGAGCCGGCGGCCGGGCTCACGCCCGCGGAGGTCGAGCGGCTCGCCGAGCTGGTGCGGCGCATCCGCGCGCGCGGCATCACGATCGTGCTGATCGAGCACCACGTCGACTTCGTGCTCACCTGCGCCGACCGCGTGACCGTGCTGGACTACGGCGAGTGGATCGCCGAGGGGTCGCCGGAGCAGGTGCGACGCGACCCGCGGGTGATCGCTGCCTACCTGGGCGAGAGCGGCGGCGAGCCCGGCGGCGCGGCGGTGGCGGCCGAGCATGCTTGAGATCGCCGGCCTGGAAGCCGGTTACGGCCCGCTGCCCGTGCTGCACGGCGTGAGCCTGCGCGCCGCGCCGGGCGTCATCACGGCGCTGGTCGGCCCCAACGGCGCGGGCAAGACCACCCTGCTGCGGGCCGTGGCGGGGCTGATCCCCGTGCGGGCGGGCGAGATCCGACTAGAAGCCACGCGGCTCAACCCCGTGCCGGCCCACGAGCGGCCGCGGCTGGGCGTGGTGCTGGTGCCCGAAGGGCGGCGCCTGTTCGGCGACCAGACGATCCTGGATAACCTGCTGCTCGGCGCCTCGTGGCGCGTCCGGCGCGACGGGCTCCGGCGGGTGACCGCGGAGGCGCGCGAGCTGCTCGCCCGCCACGCGCCCGCGCTCGCCCCCCGCGCGCACCAGCTGGCGGCGGCCCTGTCGGGCGGAGAGCAGCAGCTGGTGGCGATCCTGCGCGGCCTGATGGCCCGCCCGCGCGTGCTGCTGCTGGACGAGCCATCGCTGGGGCTCGCCCCGCAGCGCGTGCGGGACGTGTTCGCGCTGCTCCAGCAGATCGCCGCCGAGGGGCTCACCATCCTGCTGGTGGAGCAGATGGTCCAGCAGGCGTTGCAGGTGGCCAGCGCCGCCTACGTGCTCGACCGCGGGCGCGTGGTGCTGGCCGGCACGCCCGCCGAGCTGCGCGACCACCCCGAACTGCTGGCCGCTTACCTGGGCGCGGAGGCGCGCGCGTAGGCTCCGTGGCGCCAGCGGCGCAGCGCGGCCAGCACGTCGCCGGGCAGCAGCAGGCGCGCGAACAGGCCGGCCGCCGCGACGGCGGAGGGCGCGCTGCCCAGGTAGCGCACGCCGTAGTACCACGCCCGCGCGCGGTCACCGGCCAGCAGGAAGTGCGTCGCGAAGCGGAAGCGGGCGCGGTCCTGGTAGCGGCGCAGGGCGCGCGGGCTCAGGCCGGAGGCGGCGGCGAAGCGCGCCTGCGCGGCCAGCACCTCGGCCAGCAGCTGCGCTGTGGCGCGGCTGGTGTTGCCCGCGTGCCAGCGCCAGTAGGCCAGCGGCCGCTCGATGAAAGCGAACGGCCCCAGCCGCGCCAGCCGCAGGTACAGGTCGTAGTCCTCTAGCCGGCAGCGCTCGTCCCAGCGCTCGCGCTCCAGGGCGGCGCGGCGGTAGGTCACCGTGGGGCTGGGCGGCACGAACTCGTGGGCGAGCAGGCTGCGCAGCGCGCGCCGGCCCGCCTGCTCGGCGCGGTACGGGCTGCAACCGATGATACGGTCGGCCGCGTCGACCACGTAGCAGCGGCCGCAGGCCAGCACGGCGTCGGGCGCGGCGGCCAGCGCGGCCACCGCGGCGCGGAGGCGGTCGGGATGCCAGTAGTCGTCGGAGCCGAGATAGGCGAACAGCTCGCCGCGCGTGCGCGCCAGGCCCTCGTTGAGGGTAGCGCACAGCCCCCGGTTGGGGCGCACGATCAGCTCGGCCGGGAACGGGCAGTCGGCCAGCACGCGCGCGGCCACGGCCGGCGAGTCGTCGCGCGAGCCGTCGTCGATCACCACGAGCTCGGCCGGCGGAAACGTCTGGGCGAAGATGGAGCGCAGGCAGCGCTCGAGGTACGGGGCGTGGTTGTACGACGGCACGACCACCGCCACGCGCGGCGCGTCGGGCGCGGCACTGCGGTCCATCGCGGACGGCTGGGCGTTGTGGGCCGCCATGTGGGCTCTCTATACTCCCTCACCGTGCACGGTCAGTATGATAGGCGCTCGGCAGCCGAAGCGGGGGCCCTTACCCCCGGCCGCTCATCCAAGGCGGGAGAGAGGGGCGGAGCACGAGTGGCGGTCGCCAGTCCTTGTGGAAAAAAGAGGCGGCGGTGGGCGGCGCCCGTGCTTGCCGTGGCGGCGTCGGCGGCCGGCCCCTCCCCCTATGTGAGGGGGAACGAGAAGATCTACCAGGCCGCCTGCCGCACGGTGCTCCCCCTCCCCCCAGGTGGGGGAAGGTGGAGAGGGGGAGAGCCGTCATGGTAGCGCACTGTAGCGGGGGAGCGAAGCGGTGAGCCGCGTGCTGCTGGTCGGCATGGCGCCGCTGCCCACCGAGAACGTGTCGCGCTCGTACGCGCCGGGGCTGCGCACCTGGCAGTTCGCTAAGGCCTTGCTGCATGCGGGCCACGCGGTCACGCTGGCCTGCGTGCGCATGCCGTACATCTACCCGCTGGAGCGTCCGCCCTTGGTCCAGCAGCCGGATCCCGATCTCGGCGTGGCGCGCTTCGACCTCGACGAGCGGCTGCTGCACACCGACTTCTTTGCCCGGCTGCTGGCGCGCGCGCGGCCGGACTGCGTGGTCGGCGCGCACACCTTCGCCTCCTGGGTGGCCAGCCGCCTGCCCACCGCGCTGCCGCTATGGGCCGACCTCAACGGCCACCTGATGGCCGAGGCGCAGGCGAAGGCGTGCCGCGACGGCGACAACCTGCCCGTGGGCCAGCTCTGGCGCTGGGAGCGGACGATCCTGGATCGCGCCGACGTGTTCTCCGTGTGCTCCACGCCGCAGTACTACGCCACGCTGGGCGAGCTGGGCACTCGCGGCCGCCTGAACCGCTACACCTGCGGTTACTCGTTCGTCCACGTGGTGCCCGACACGTATCCTCCGCCGCGCCCGGGCGCCGAGGTCGCGCTGCGCGGCGCGTTGGTGCCCGCGGACGCTTTCATCGTGCTCTGGAGCGGCGCCTACAACACCTGGGCCGATGTGGACACCCTGTTCCATGGCCTGGAGCGGGCGATGCACGCCGAGCCGCGGCTGTACTTCGTGTCCACCGGCGGCCAGATCGAGAGCCACGACGAGCGAACCTATCCCCGCTTCCAGACGCTCGTCCGCGGCTCGCCGTACCGCGAGCGGTTCGTGCTGCGCGGCTGGCGGCCAGGCGCGGAGATCCCGGCCTACCTGGCGCAGGCAGACGTGGCGGTCACCCTCGACGCACGCACCATCGAGGCCGAGCTGGGCACGCGCACGCGCCTGCTGGAATGGGCGGCGAGCGGCACGCCGATCGTGGCGACGACGCTGTGCGAGCTCGCCCGCGAGCTGGACCAGCGCGGGCTGCTGCTGGGCGTCCCGCCGCACGACGCCGACGCGCTGTGCGCCGCGCTGCTGCGGGCCGCGCGCGAGCGCGACGCGTGTCGGCGCATGGCGACGGCCGCGGCGGAGTACGTGCGGGACCGCTACAGCTGGGAGGCGACCACCCGACCGCTGGTGGCCTGGTGCGCGGCGCCTGCCCTTGCGCCGGACCGCGCCGCAGAGGGGCCT
>Ga0070738_10007976_pt1 | contig 10366 bp, 7 predicted proteins | sample Coa_R2_2_FD_66446 | JGI IMG/M metagenome (GOLD analysis project Ga0070738, IMG submission 66446) | Surface soil microbial communities from Centralia Pennsylvania, which are recovering from an underground coalmine fire - Coalmine... | ecosystem: Environmental > Terrestrial > Soil > Unclassified ... | reverse complement strand
GCGGCGCTTGCGGGGCCTGCCTCCGCTGCAGTTGCACGCCGTGCGCGACCTCTCCTTGCAGGTGGCGCGCGGCGAAACGGTCGGGCTGGTGGGAGAGAGCGGCTGCGGTAAGACCACATTCGGGCGCTGCCTGGTGCGTCTGTACCGCCCATCCAGCGGGCAGATCTTGCACAACGGCGTGGACATCTTCTCTCCCGCCGGGGAGCGCAGCGCGCGCGATAGCATCCAGATGATCTTCCAGGACCCCTACTCGTCGCTGAACCCGCGCCTGACCGTGCGCCAGACCATCGGCGAGGTCCTCCGCGTCAAGCGCGGCCTGGCCGGCGGCGCGGTCGCCACACGGGTGGCCGAGCTCCTCAACCAGGTGGGCCTGGCGCCGGAATTGGCCGATCGCTTCCCCAACCAGCTCAGCGGCGGGCAACGCCAGCGGGTAGGCATCGCCCGCGCCCTGGCCGTCGAGCCCGACGTCATCGTCTGCGACGAGGCGGTCAGCGCCCTCGACGTCTCGGTGCAGGCCCAGGTGCTGAATCTGCTGATGCGCCTGCAGGACGAACTGGGCCTGACCTACCTGTTCATCGCCCACAACCTGGGCGTGGTCCGGCACATCAGCAAGCGCGTCGCCGTGATGTACCTGGGTCGCCTGGTCGAGCAGAGCGACGTCGAAGACCTCTTCCGTGAGCCGCTGCACCCCTACAGTCGGGCCCTGCTGCAGGCCATGCCGGTCCTCGACACGCGGCGCCGGTCGCTGGACGACGCGGTGGCCGGCGACCTTCCGAGCCCTATCGCCCCCCCGCCCGGCTGCCCCTTCCACCCGCGCTGCCCGCATGCCATGCCCCGCTGTCGCGAGGAGACGCCGGCCCTTCTCCCCGCGCCGGCCGGGCGCACGGTCGCCTGCTTCCTGTATCACCGATGAACGGAGGTCCGGCCGCCGGTGCGGTCGCCGGACCTCCTTCCTGTGCATGGCCTACTGTGACAGCCAGACGTTCTCCAAATGGTAATTGCCGGTCGGCAAGATGACGAAGTTCTGGACGCGCTTGCGCAGCGCGGTGCGGCTGGGGATGTTGTACAGGAAGATGAAGGGAGCGTCTTTCATCACCTGGCGCTGCAGCTCGGAGAAGAGCCGCTGGCGCTTGGCGTTATCCAGGGTCAGGTTGGCCTCGGTGTTCAACTGGTCCACGCGCGGGTCCTTGTAGTTGGTGTAGAAGGCGACGCCTTGCGGCTCGGAGATGACCTCGAAGGGGATGTTCTCGGCCGGGTCGACGACGTCGCTGGTGACATAGTCCTGCGCCATATCGTACTTCTTGGCCATGATGGTATTGAACTGAGTCGTCCCTTCCTGCTGGATGATCGAGATGTTGATGCCGATCTGGGCCAGCTCCTGTTTCACGATCTGCGCGACCTGCGCGAACACCGTATCGCCGGCCACGGTCAGCAGCGTGGCCGAGAAGCCGTGGGGGTACTTCGAAGCAGCCATCAGCGCCTTGGCCTTGGCTAGGTCATAGGGATAGGCCGGCACGGTGGGATCGTAGAACTCCTGCAGGGCCAGCGGCGAATTGGCCACGCGCCCGTGGCCGAACAGGACGGCGCGGATGATGGCCTCTTTGTCCACCGCGTAGTTCATGGCCTGGCGCACCTTCACATCGCTGAACTGGGGCTTGGAGACCAGCATCTGGATGATGTCCAGGCGATCGAGCGGCGTCAGTTGCACGTTCAGTTGCGGATTGGCCTGCAGCGAGGCGATCAGATTGAACGGCACGTCGGTGGCGATGTCGATCTCGCCGGCCTGCACCTTGAGCATGCGCGTATTGTCGTCGGCGATAACCACCAGATCAACCTCGTCCAGGTAGGGCTGGCCCGGCTTCCAGTAATAGGGGTTGCGCTTGAGCGTGATCTGCTTCAGCTTCTCCCATTTGGCCATGATGAAGGGGCCGCTGCCCATCGGCTGATTGCCGAACTTGGCGGCGCCGACCTTCTTGAAGTAGTGCTCGGGGATGATCGAATAGGCCCACAGGGCCAGGTAGGAGAGGAACGGTGCCCAGAGCTGTTTGAGGGTGAAGCGCACGGTGTACGTATCGACGGCGTCGACGCGGGCCAGGTAGCCGTTCATGGCCGTCTTCAATTGGCGGTCGAACGAGAAGCGGACGTCCTCCGCCGTCACCGGTGTCCCGTCGGAGAAGCGCGCGTTGTGGCGCAGGTGGAATGTCCAGACCTTGCCATCTTTGCTCACGTCCCAGGAGGTGGCGAGGCCGGGGACCACGCCCTTGCCGTCGTTGCTGGACTGCACCAACTGGTCGAAGACCAGCAGATGCGCCCAGATGGACATGTTGTCGTTGGGGATCGTGGGGTCCCAGGTCTCTATATCGGCGGTACGCGCCATGATGAGCGTGCCGCCGCGCCGCGGCGTGGCGGCCGAGGCGCCACTCCGATGGGCAGGGATAGCGGCGAATGCCAGGGCCATTGTGAGAGCGACCAGAAGTGATGACCAGCGTTGCCTATCCATGTCTCCTCATCCTTTCTCGTTCCTACCCGACCTGCCGGTTACGCTTCACTCGTGCCAGGGCGCGGCGACCACGGACCGGGGCTCCGCCCGCACATCGCCGCGTCGAAAACGCCGGCGTGCCTCCACGGCCGGCTTGGCGCCCCGGCGTTGACACGGCAGCGAAGCGAAGGGTAGACTGGTGATTGTTAACAATCACCAGTCTACCTTATCGAGGCCGGGAGTTGCATGGTCGGTCGTCTGCCCGCGATCTTGCCCCTTCTTCAGGCGCGCACCCTGCGCGACCAGGCCTATCGCGCGCTCCACCAGGCCATTTCGACGGGTGAGCTGGCCCCCGGCAGCCGCCTGATCGAGGCTGAGATTAGCGCGGCCCTGGGTATCAGCCGTGGGCCTGTGCGCGAGGCCATCCGCCAACTTGAGAGCGAGGGCCTGCTCGTCACGCGCTCGCACCGCGACACACACGTGGTCAATCTCTCCGGCACCGATGTAGCCGAGCTCTACGCGGTGCGCGCGGCCCTGGAAGGGTTCGCCGCCGTCAGTGGCCTGGAGACGCTGCGCGCGGATCACCTGGGTGCCATGGAGCAGGAGTTGACCGGGCTCGATCAGGCGGCGCAGGAGCAGGACTGGGATCGCGTGGCGGTCCTCGATCTCGACTGGCACAGGCACATCATCATGGCTGCCAACAACTCGCGTCTGACCGCGCTGTGGACGATGTCCAACGGTCCGTTACGCGTCATCTTCGCCCGTGTCGCGCACGCCATCTACCATCCCGACGAGGTCCAGGCGCGCCATGCCGCCCTGCTCGCCATCTTGCGCACCGCGGAGCCGGCGATCATCGAACAGGAGATCCGCAACCACTATCGCACCACGACCAGCCGCTTCGCTACGCTACTCGATCAGGACATCGGCTCGACGCTACGCGGCACGAGCTGATGTCGCGCTGCTGGCGACCAATGGGGCTCGTAGCGCGCCCCAATCGGCGGGTTCGTGATGCTCATCTGGCTAGAAAGGAGGCTTCAGGACCGGCTCGCAGCCGCGGAGATCACGGCACCTACTGCCGTATGTCATGAGTTCCAATATGTGACTTTGTAGAAGGGAGTATTTCGTGTTGTGCTCGGTTTCCGGAGTTCGCGGACGTCTATTCGTCGGCCTGTTCGCCCTGAGCGCCTCAGTTCTCACCTCCTGGGCTATGCCACGGGCAACCCGCGCGGCCACGGCCCCATCCGTTATGACCGTCGTGGCGACCGAAGAGCCCGACACCCTCGACCCGCAGAAGAGTGATACGGCCGTCAGCGATATCATCCTGCGCTACGTCGGCGACCCCTTGATCCGCCTCGCTCCCAACGGGCGCTATGTCCCCGGCTTGGCCACGACATGGTCGATCTCGCCGGATGGGCTGCTCTACCAGTTCACGCTGCGGCACGACGTGACCTTTCAGGACGGCACACCGCTCACCGCGGCCGATGTCGTCAATACCTTCCAGCGTGCCCTCAACCCGGCCACCAAGTCGCCGATTGCCGGCAGCTTGCTGGGCAGCGTCACTTCCGTCAAGCAGACGGGCACCTACAGCTTGCAGATCCGCCTGAAACAGCCCTATGCCTTCTTCCTGCACAACCTCAGCGACGGCGGTCGCCTGATGGTCCTCAGCCCCACGGCGCTGCGCAAGGAGAGCAGCTCCTTCGGGCGGCGTCCCGTCAGCACCGGCCCCTGGATGGTGTCGAGCTGGAAGAGCGGCAGCCAGATCACCCTGGTGCGCAACCCCAACTACCATTGGGGGCCGTCCTATACTCAATCCGGCCCGGTCCACATCGGCACGTTGGTCTTCCGCATCATCCTCGACGAGGCTACCCAGACCAGCGCCTTCGAGTCCGGCGAGGTCGACCAATTGAACTTGCCGTCTACTGCCGTGCAGCGGATCGAGGCGGCGCACAAGTACCAGATCTTCAGGTTTTTGCACCAGGGCGTCTCGTTCCTGGAGTTCAACGTCCTCAAGGCGCCGTTTAACGACGTGCGCGTGCGCCAGGCCCTGAATGACGCCATCGACAAGAAGCCGGTGCTGCAAATCGCCATCAGCGGGCTGGGCGTGCCCGCCTATGGCACCCTGCCGCCTAGCATCGCTGGCTACTGGCCCGGCATCGCACATTACCGCTACAGCTACGATACGAAGAAGGCGCTGGCGTTGCTCGCGCAGGCCGGCTGGACGCAAAAGAATGGCGTTTTGCAGAAGAACGGGAAGCCATTTGTTTTCACGGCCTACGCCGCCCCCTTCGACGCCACCAAGCGCGCGGCCCTGGTCATCCAGGCCCAGTTGAAGGCGCTTGGCATCCAGATGAACGTGCAGTACTTCGAGTTCGGCACCCTGCTCTCCAAGGTCGCCGCCGGCGAGCAGCAGGCCGACTTCCTGGGATATACGTATCCGACCGCGGATATCCTCTACATCTGGTTCGACACGGCCAACATCGGCACCGGCCTGGCCAACAGCCACGACCGCGATCCTCACATCGACGCGCTGATCAATAAGATGCGCCAGACCACGGATGCCGCCGCGCGGAATGCCGTCATCGCCCAACTCCAGCGCTACATCGCCGACCAGGCACTGTGGGTGCCGCTGTGGGTGGGGTATGACTATCAGGCCTTCCAGCCGCGCGTCCACGGTGTCATCATAGATTCCGAGGGCAACGTGATCCTCAACAACGCAACGCTCAGCTCGTAACCTGTGTGAATGGCGGCCCAGGGTGCCTGCAGGCGCTCCTCGCCACGACAGCACTCTGGGCCTTGCCACGATGAAAGCTCTACTCCGTGCTCACCTTCGTACTACGCCGTCTCATGCTCCTGGTGCCGATCCTGTTCGGTGTCTCGGTCGTGGTGTTCCTGACGGTGCACCTTGTGCCGGGCGACCCCGTCCAAATCATGCTTGGCCATAGCCCGAGCGGAACCAACATCCAGCAATTGCGCCATGAGCTGGGGCTCGATGCGCCGCTGCCGGTCCAGTATCTCCGCTACGTAGGCAATGCCCTGCACGGAGACCTCGGCACCTCTATCCGCAGTAGCCGTCCCGTCATCGCCGAGATCGGAGATCGCTTTCCCGCTACCTTCCAACTGACGCTGGCGGCGATGGCGCTGGCGATCCTGCTCGGCGTCAGCGTCGGTGTCCTGGCCGCGGCAAGCCGCTCACCCGTCCTCGAGGGGGTACTCATGCTCGGTGCGACGCTCGGTGTCTCCTTGCCGTCCTTCTGGGTCGGGCTTTTACTGATCTACCTTTTCGCCCTGCAATTGGGGTGGTTCCCGGTGCTGGGCTCGACCTCGCTGCGCGGTCTGGTCCTGCCGGCCGTCACGCTGGCCCTGCCCGCGGCGGCGGTCCTGGCACGCGTCACGCGGTCCAGCCTGGTCGAGGTGCTGCACCAGGACTATATCCGCACCGCGCGTGCCAAAGGGCTGGCCTGGTCGCGCATCGTCAGATCCCATGCGCTGCGCAATGGCCTGATCGTGGTGTTAACCATCGTGGGCCTCCAGTTCGGCGGCCTGATGGCCGGCTCGGTCATCGTGGAGAGCGTCTTCGCGCGCCCCGGCCTGGGCAGCCTGGCCGTCGCAGCTATCCAATCGCGCGATTACCCCGAGATTCAAGGCATCGTCCTGGTATTTGCCGTGATCTATGTCGTGATCAATCTCGTGCTGGATGTGCTCTACGGCCTGATCAATCCGCGGATTCGCGTGTCATGAAGGGGGAGAGCACGCGCATGCTAGAGCAGATAGACGCGGCGCAGTCTCTGGCGACGGAGGCGCCACGGCGCGCGCGCGTCCAGGTGCTGCGCCGTCTGCTGGCCCGCCCTCTTGCCCTCGTGGGGGCCATTATCGTGGCGTTCGTCGTTCTGCTGGCCCTGATTGGCCCCATGGTAACGCCCCGTTCTCCCGATGACATCATCTATACAGCTGTGCTCTCTCCGCCCTCGGCCGCTTTCCCGTTCGGCACGGATGACGCGGGCCGGGACATCCTGAGCCGCGTCATCGCCGGCGCGCGCATCTCGTTGACGGTCGGTGTGGTCTCGATCGGCATCGCCATGGTCTGCGGCACCCTGCTCGGGCTCATCGCCGGTTACCTGGGCGGCTGGGTCGACCAACTGATCATGCGCTTGATGGATATCATGCTGGCCTTCCCGGATATCCTGCTGGCCATCGTGATCATCGCCATCCTGGGGCCGGGGCTCGTCAATGTGATGATAGCCGTGGGCATCGGCGCGATACCGGTCTACACGCGCACCGTGCGCGCCGCGGTGCTCGACGTGCGCGAACAGGAGTACGTGGAGGCGGCCCGTGCGCTGGGCGCGCCGGCCTGGCGCATCATGTGGGTGCACATCCTGCGCAACGTCCTGGCCCCCATCATCGTGCTGGCCACGCTGGGAGTCGGCCTGGCCATTCTCATCGCGGCGGGCTTGAGCTTTGTCGGCCTGGGGGCACAGCCGCCGACGCCCGAGTGGGGCGACATGCTCAACGAGGCGCAAAACTACCTCCAGCAAGCCTGGTGGATGGCCGTCTTCCCCGGCGCCGCCATCACGCTAACCGTGGTTGGGCTCAATCTCCTGGGCGATGGATTGCGCGACATACTTGACCCGATGTCGTCGCACAAGTAGCCGATGGGCGAAGAAGGGGGAGAGATGCAGCGGTATGACACAGGGGTGCGCCTGGCGGGCTCGACAGATCATAGGTGATAGGTGAAGGAGGAGAGATGCAACGGTACGACACCGAGCTGGGCGCGCTGCGGGAACGCATTGCCGCCGTCGCGGCGGACCTGCCCGGGCGACTCGGCGTGTCGATTCACTATCTTGACGTTCACGCTGAGGTGCGCGTCGCGTCAGACGATCTGTTTCCTGCCGCCAGCGTGATCAAGATACCCATTATGGTGGAGGCGTATCGCCAGGCTGCCGCGGGGCTGCTGCCGCTTGATGAGCCGCTGCCCGTGCTGCCGGAGGAGGTGACCGACGGCTCGGGCATTCTCAAGTACCTCCACACGGGCCTGCCCCTGACCGTGGCCGACGCGATTGAGCTGATGATCGTCGTCAGCGACAACACGGCCACGAACCTGCTGCTCCGGCGGCTCGGCACCGACGCCGTCAATGGCACGATGCGCGATCTCGGCCTCCTTCACACGCGGACGGCCGGGCCGATCCGCACGGCAAATGCTCCCCTGGGCCTCGCCGAGATGTCGCATACCACGCCGCAGGAGATGGCGACGCTGCTAGAGGAGATCGCGCGCGGTCGCCTGATCGACGCCGAGGCGTCCGCCGCTATGCTCCAGACCCTGGAGCATCAGCTCTACGCCGACATGATACCCCGGTACCTGCCCTTCACCTATTATCCCGAGCGGCTTGGCCTGGCGGAGATGCCGGTGCGGGTGGCCCACAAGACGGGCGGACTGAGCGGCGTGCGCAACGACGCCGGCGTCGTCATCGTCCAGACCCCAAGCGGTGCCCGCACTATGGTTATCAGCGCCTTTACGGCCGACCTGGCCGACGACGAGTTGTGGACTGTCGAGAACGTCGGCGCACGCGCCGTCGCCACCATCGCGCGTCTGGCTTACGAGACCCTGCTGCGCCTGGCGACGCCGCGGGCATAAAACACTGTAGTAGCGAAAGGACATATGTTCATGCTCGAGGTCCCGGCACACGCCCATCTCGCGCGATTGTCTCCCGAGGATCTGCTGCGCATCGCCCTGATCGACGACGTGGCGCTGAGCCCGCGCGGGGATCTCGTCGCCCTGACCGTTCGGACCGCCGATCTGGCCGCCAATCGCTACTATGCGCGGATACAGATCGTCCCGACCGACGGTCGCTCCGGCTGGAGCCTGCCCGCAGGCCCCTACGCCGACCATGCCGCGCGCTGGTCGCCGGATGGTACGCGTCTGGCCTTCCTGTCCGATCGCAGCGGCACCGATCAGGTATGGGTGAGCGATCTGGCGGGCGCAGCCCGCCAGGTGACCGCCTTTCCGCTGGGCGTCAGCGGAGAGCCCGCCTGGTCGCCCGATGGGCGTCGCGTGGCCGTCGTCGTGACCGAGGAGATCGCTCCGGGGGAGGGGCCGGCGGCCATCCCCGCGCCCGACGCGGCGCCCTTCGCGCTGACCCGACTGTGCTACCGCGCCGACGGGCAGGGCTACCTCGGCACCCGCTATCATCACCTCTGGGTTGTGGACGTGGAGACGGGCGAGGCGAGGCCCCTGACCGCGGGACCCTACAATGATTCTGCCCCGGCCTGGTCGCCCGACGGCGCGCGGATCGCGTTCATCTCGAATCGCACGGACGAGCGCCTGCCGGAGTTTCGCTCCGCGGTGTGGGTCACCCCAGCCGGGGGCGGGGAGCTGCTGCGCCTCACGCCCGAAGATGGCGTCGCCGCCGCACCGGCCTGGTCTCCGGACGGACAAAATCTGGCGTACGTCGGCCTGCTCCCGGGCCTGGCCTTCGCACCCAATCATCAGTTGTTGCTTGTTTCGTCGGGCGGAGATCGGACGCCACGCGCGTTGACCGCCGGCTTCGCGGGCCACGTCGGCGGCAGCCTGTTTAGCGATACCTGGTCGGCGGGCCGGGCGCCGCTGCACCTGTACTGGACGCCCGGTGGCGGCGCCATTCGCTTCGTCGCCTCGGAGCGGGCGCGCGTGCATGTCTTCCAGGCCAATCGGTCGGGCGAGATCACACAGCTCACCGCGGGCGACCGGGCCTGCGGGCTCTTGAGCGTGTCGCAGGACGGCGAGACGCTGGCCTATGCAGCGGCGGATGCGCTGCACCCACCCGACCTCTACACCGCCGGGCCTGATGGCCGGGAGGAACAACGCCTCACGCGGCTCAATCCATGGCTGGAGGACGGGCTGCTGTCGCGGCCACGGCATCTCACCGTCACCAGCGGCGACGGCACGCCTATCGATGCCTGGTTCATTCCGCCCGTTGGCGCAACCGACCCGACACCTGGCCCTCTGGTCCTCGACGTGCATGGTGGCCCCCATTCGATCTTCGGCCACGTCTTCTTCTTCGACATGCAACTGCTGGCCGCACACGGCTACGGCGTGCTCTTCGTCAATCCCCGCGCCACGCGCGGCTACGGCGACCACTTCGCCACGTGCAATCGCGGGCATTGGGGCGACGGCGATACGCCGGATCTGCTCGCCGCGCTGGACGCGGCCGAGGAGATGGGATGGGTCGATCCGCAACGCGTGGGCGTGATGGGACTGTCGTATGGCGGGTACATGGTCAACTGGCTACTCGGCCACACCGGGCGATTTCGCGCCGCCGTCAGCGAGAACAGTATCAGCAATCTGGTCAGCTTCTTCGGCACATCGGATATCGGCTGGTACTTTACGCCCGAGGAGATCGGCGCGGAGCCGGGGGAGGACCTGGCTCGTTACGTCCGCCACTCGCCATTGAGCGCGGCGGACAAGATTGACGCGCCCCTGCTGCTCCTGAACTGTCTGGAAGATTGGCGCTGCCCGATAGAACAGGCCGAGCAGCTCTATACGGCTCTCAAGCGGCGAGGCCGCATCGTCGAGATGATCTGTTTCCCGGGCGAAAACCACGTCATGCTGTCCAACGGGCGCCCACAATCACGCCTGGCCCGCCGGCAGCACCTCTTGCGCTGGTTCGCCGCGTACCTGTAGAAAGCGACGTGTCATATGCACAACAAACATGTTCCCCGTCTACCGGCCATCGCTTCGCTAGGCGCTGCCCTGGTCCTGTTGGCGTCGATGCTCGGGAGTCTGGCTGCGACGCCGCGCAGCAGCTCTACGTCCCGACCGAGCCGCAGTACGATCACGCCCTGGATCGGCACCCGCCCTATCCGTACGATCCTACTACACCCGTGGCCTGGCGCTGCCCTGATGCGGCAGCTATG
>Ga0070738_10007975_pt1 | contig 10370 bp, 12 predicted proteins | sample Coa_R2_2_FD_66446 | JGI IMG/M metagenome (GOLD analysis project Ga0070738, IMG submission 66446) | Surface soil microbial communities from Centralia Pennsylvania, which are recovering from an underground coalmine fire - Coalmine... | ecosystem: Environmental > Terrestrial > Soil > Unclassified ... | reverse complement strand
AAGGAGTTCAAGAAGATGGCGAACGATATCTCAAGATTCCCCCCACACCAGATATGTTGGTGGCAGCACAAAAGCACGCCCAGTCAGTCTTCGGTAATGAATCAATGACCCTTGATGAGGTTAGAGTCTGGACCGACAGGAATCCGTTCATTACCGCTATTCTCTGCTCTCAATGGGGTCAGTATCTTGGATATTTCGACGCACTTCCTCTGACCGAAGGAGGAGCTGCGCGAATGGAATCCGGGGCAATTGAAGAGAAGGAGATTACGGCCGATGAGGTTCTCGCCCCGCAAGAGATGCGGAACGCCAAGACCATCTACGTGGCGGGCCTCGCAGCCAAAGGAAATGAAACTGAGCTACGGAAAAGCAGAGTCGCGGCGATGGTGGCTGGACTTGCGAACTACATCGAATACTTCTACCGCACTGAGCAGAGGAAGATTATTGCTGTAGCAGCGACGACAGCGCGCATTGGACGAGAGATTCTCACAGAACATGGAGAGAGAAACTTTTAGAGATTTGTGGTAACTCGGTTGGATTCTTGACTATTGGAACGGCCAAGATGTCGGCTGGACAAATAGAAATACCGGTTCAAAAGGAGTAAATTCCTGAAATGCCAGTAGTTCACGCTGGTTTATTTCTTCTGAAATACCGTTTGGTTACATTGTATCCAAGTGGCTAACTGAGTTCAACGATGAAATTCGTGAAAGGCCCCCTACAGCAAACACCAGCAAATATCCTCATCGAGGAAGGCATTCACGCTGGAATGTGTTGTCCATACCGTGGCAGGAAATTTCCGAGAATCTTGAATATCTTAATGCACTCTCTTATCTGGGACTCTGGGAATCTTGGTTTAAGCTCCTTCGTTGTTCCTATCAGTTCTTCACCTTCGAGGTGCTCGTTCTCGTATAGAAAGACGAGTGAGGACATTATTTCTAACTGATCAGAGGTGAATGGCTCATGCTGCGTAAGAAGGCCATTCGTCTTGGAAACGAGTTTTGGATCTTCGGCCCTTGCTATCAATGCACTTGCCCTGCTGTTTTTCTCAATAGAGTACTCGTACAGTGTGTTTGTCTGAGTTAAAGGCCATCATGCAACAAAATCCGAAAGGTGATTATGCGCAAGCTTCGGCTTAGCTTTCCTAATGTCGTGTTTAGAAGAGAATCCCATCGAGTTTCAACCAAGAAATGTTCCACCCTGCCTGATTAATGCTGTTAGCGGCGAAAAGGACGCAAGGAAGGAAGAGTATGTACGGAGAAAGTCTACGTAGTTAGAAGGGATCAAGAACACATCCCTCTTTTTCATCGGGCCTATCTTTTTGTCCTAATTTATAGATCTCTTGGGCTAATTCGTTTCACTCCTTCATCGCCGAGTTTGTCGTATACTCGGTCAAAGCTCGCCAATACTTCTCCTTCGACCTTGGAAACTGCCGCGTGTAGGCTGTCAAAAAATGTCAGCTTGAATCGGGACTCGAACCGGCGGGCGGCGGAGTGATATTGTGGTCTGTCGTTCAGTACCTTCACGGAATACATGCTCAGCAACGCGTCGACGTTATCTGCATAGTCGTCATAGTCCAGGATTTTCAGCTTTCCCGCCCTCGCTAGGTGGTTTGTCTCGAGCAAAGAGAACGGCGAAAGTGACGACGCCTCGCTGTCGAGAACTTTCAGTGCCATGGAATTGGCCGGGTCTTTGGAGTTCAACGCAGCAAGAAGTACGTCTGTTTCAAATAGCAAAGAGAATGGTCACGCGAAGAATCAGGATATCTCTTTCAGTAGCTGTTTTTCGGCAGCCTTTCTGAGGTTAGGCAGGGCGGCCTCGACGCCGCCGTAGTTGAATTTTACTGATCTCGAAAGTCTATCGAGGATGCTCTCGATGGGTTCAACCTTCATAACTCCATCTTCGATCGTCGCGCTGACCTCTTCTATAATTCCAAGCTCCTGACGTATCTTTTTGGGAATCTGGATCCTTCCCTTCTGGTCTACCTTGAGAGCTAGTCGTCGCTTCATCCCACTTTGATATTGTGAAGTGGGCTTTAAACATATTGCAGCTGTAGTTGGGGATTTTTACAGTTTTTTATTCAAAAGGAAATACGTCAGGCAACAAGCTTGCTTGCTACTTTTTTTCTTAGCGTCAGCAAAAGGCTGATTGTTCTGCCGCGCTCCAAATCCTCGCGAGCCTCATCGATAGCCTGAATGTCATCTTTTTGGTGACTATGGAGTCGAAGGCACTTTCTAGTGCGGCAATTCCCCTTTTCGTATGATCTACCTCTTGCTTCAGGTCTTCGTAGCTTGCTGCCTTCGTCTCATATGTGGGACTCTATCGAAAATATGATTGGTTTTTCGGTGCCAGTAGTTTCAATACCGGACGACATTCGAGTGAAGGAATAAGCAAAATTCATTGCTAGAAGAAGGCGCAGTCAACACTTTCTTGGAAATGGATGTTTGGTGGTGTCATCCTTTCCTCTTGAAAGGGCTCGCTTTTTTTCTTCCTTCCTGGTTGCTTGAATTTCCGCCAAGATCTCATTCTCGGAGAGCCTCTTCGACTTTTTCTGATCCATCATCTCGAATATCTTGCTCCATTCTCCCCGTAGATCCGGGAATTCGAGCCTCTTCATTATCACGGTGTTCCCGCTTCCCAAGACCACGAACTTTGTTCTCGATTTGATTCCCATCTCCTTCCTGAGCGACTGCGGGATGACCACCTGCCCCTTTTCGCTGGCGGTTGTTATTTCGGGTTCTTCTGCCAATTCTTACCAGTAAGATTGTCTTACTTTCGTGATATAATAGTCGCATGCGAAGCAGATAAAGAAGGAAGAGGCTCGAAAGTGCTCGAGCCAGCTATAGGAGTTTTGTGATAGTCAAAGATACGTCAATAAAGCTAGGTTGGGTCCAGTCCGAAAAACTATGAAGTGTTGATTGTTCGTATCGGACATGTATGGCACCTTTGTTTCTACCTCTCATGCAGCTCGTCCCTACGCTTGTACTTGATTCCGCCTAGATCAACACCACGCTCCAGCAGGCTCGCCGCTGCTTTGTCTGACTCTGCCCGCTCCCTTTTCGCGAACTCCCGAGCCATCTTGGAGAGGAACAAGAGACGATCCGCGATTTCCTCCTTTTCGGCTGCCTTGAGAGTCTTTGTCTTTGCTAGGACCAGGTAGTTATCGAGATCTGCCCTGAAGATATCAATGACATCCGCACTCTGGATTCCTTTTTGAACCGCGAAGGTTGCCACGATTTCAGATGCGAGTGTCTTGCAGACCTCCAGCTTTTCTTGGAAAGAGTCCGTCGTGTCCCTTATGCTCTCCCTTGCCTGACTCAGCGAGCTTGCGAGAACTTCGAGCAATAATCCTCTATCGGCGTCCATCAGATAGTCGACGGCGACGATACCCCGCCTGAAGCCCTCGTTCTTACTGGGCAGCTTCTTGGTCTCGGTCAGACTCCTCAGTATCTCGGCTTCTCTCGGCCCGTATTCTAGGGGCAGTTTGTTCTGCATCATCTTCACGTACTTAGCATATTATCTAGCATATGTATAAACATATGAAAGTCTCCACATATAGAACGATGTTTGGTTATTGCTCAAAGCAAACGCAAGCTCTCAGGGCTCGCACGATTCCCTGAGAATAGTTCGAATTTTGTCGTATATGCTCCCGTCCAGTCCGCTTATGTTCCAATCTGGGATGGAATTGGAATTTAACGGCGTCACATTTGAAGAAGTGATGTTAAGCACGTTCAACCCGGGCTGATCGAGAAAGTCTTCCTCATCATTAGTCATCCTGACAAATTGGTGGTGGCTTCCGCCCCTGAAGAGAACCTGTGGCGGCCAGAAGACTTCGTCGGGGTTCATGACAATGTGCTTCCATGCCCTTCTCACAAGGACGTAACATAACTCGCCTCTGTAGTTATACGCGAAGACTATGGGCTCATAGTCCTCCCAGGGAAGGAGCCCGTCCCTCGGCCAGTGATACCAGAATATCTCGTAACACGAGCCCGACGGAAAGTCCTCTCTTTCGTAGATGATGTTGACGAGCGTGTTCTTTGCCTCTCGCGACATGGATGCTCTGTGTGCCGTCAATCTGGCGATGGAAGACAAGCTTGATTTGCCAGAGGGAAAAAAGCCCGAAGCCTAGTTATCGTTTTATCCGCCCTTCGATGATTGTAGCGTTGTGGCGAATGATCGCTTTCTCCCTTCCGGACATGGCGCCCGAGCGGATACCTGTCGGGATGTTGGTCTTTTTGATGCCCTAGTACAAGTGTTTCTGATATAACAATCATAACAAAAATAATATGGATTTTACAAACATGGTACTGTGAAAGCGATGCACGAAAGGGCACGGCATCTGCTTAGGTGAGATTGCGTACATTCGGAATAGCGAGTAATGAATGGGAATAAAAAAGAGCAGTGGGTTGAAAGGCGCATCCACCCAAGCAAGGCCCGATGTTGCGACGGGATTGTCAATAGACTCTGTGGAGTCCCGGTTGCTATTTCCACGAATTTTTCCTGCTCGACTGCTGCCTATGGTTTATGAGCGGGAACCGGTCAAAATTTAGGCATTGGAGTTACCAGATAGTCTTGAATACCTGTCTGAGAGAATTGTCGTTGGTGATTATGGCTACCGAATCCACGGGTTGAAAGGACAGCGCAATAGAGTGTATCATTCTATCGTGAAGTTCCGGCACAGGCGAGTCCAAGAAATGGCTCCAAGACACCGCGGTCATCCCAATGGGTTTTAGATACGAGGAGGACTCCATTTCGTCCAAGAGTTCGCGTATTACTGGGAGCACCTCGACTCTGTTCTTGTTCAGACGCCCCTTCATTGCAATGTAGACGAATTCTCCAACCACGACTTCCGGCACAAAGATCTCCGCCTTGCCCTGCTCTGCGTCCCGGAAGGCGAGGTCTGCCTTCGATGGTAGACTGTCCTCAAAATACCTAGCGATAGCGACTGCGTCGGCTATGTACCTTTTCAAGCTGTAAAGTACAACCTTTGATTATATTTTCCACTGACTTCTGAGCTCTTGTAGATCCTTCTCAAATTGCTTCGTGTCGATTTTGCCCCTGAGCCTACCCCTCAGGTTTGGAGAAGGGTGTTTTATGATGACACCGTCGTCCACCGGAACGAGAAGGACTTGCTCACCCTCGTGCATGTGGTATTTATCACGTATTTCTTTGGGGATGGTCAGCTGTCCCTTTGGTCCGATTGTGCTCTTGCTAACCAAGTTGAGATCTCTCCTTACTGCAAAGGATATTCTTACACACGGTATAAAACTCTTACCAGAAGTAAGAATAGTGGGCAGGAAAAACGTTATTCAATCCCTTCTTCCGCGGGATCAGACACGACTCTTTTTTGCAATGAAATGTCGTACACCTGTTGATCATCGTCCAATATAGATTCTTGGGAGGAAAACCGTGAAAGTCAGAGTCGTTCTCAAGCCACAAGAGCAAGAGGGCGGATACACAGTCATAGTCCCTTCCCTGCCCGGTTGCATCAGCGAGGGTGACACCAGAGAAGAGGCGCTCCTGAACATAAAGGAGGCCATCAAGCTCTATACCTCTAAAAGCGACCGTTGAGCGCTAGGATTAATGTCGCAATCCTGACGGAAATTGCTCTAATGTAGAATTCAGCATCTCATCATTTATGTAGCTTTTTCTTCGTAGCGACGGAAATCACGAGGGGAAGGTCTCTCTTGTTAAATGACTGGCTCGCCCCGAGGATCTCGAATCCCGTAATTTCTCCAGATTTTGAAATGTTGACGACGACGCTCGGAGCTACTTCAACACTTTTCCAGTACTTTTCCTTCCCTTTACTAACTTGCACCCCGAGGATGTCCATCTCAGAGTTGTACCAGAGCTCGCTCAAATGTAGTCATACCCCATTAGTTTCTCGGTGTATCGTGGGAGTGGTTGACCGGTTCTCAATCCCCGTCGCGGACCGCCGCTATTCCGATAATTGTTTATTGAAGTACGAATAACTCCTCTCCGCCGTAACGAAGTAGTGGAAGAGAATGACGGACGAGGATCCGGAGCGAATAAGCCTGAACAGAGAGATTCTCAGAGTCAAGCCGGTCGTCCGGGGAACCCGAATTCCCGTTTACTTGATCCTGGAGCTTCTCGTCTCAGGAATGAGCGAGGAAGACGTATTGCGCGAATACTCCACCCTCAAACGTGAAGACATTCGCGCCTGCCTCGCTTACGCTTCAAAGTTCCTACGCGAAGAAGAGATCATTCCCACAGGCACCTTACACCTTGGCGACAAGACTCCTGGCCGATGAAAACCTCCCAAAGAGCGTTGTAACTTGGCTGCGCAGCCAAGGCCACGACATCATAAGCGCGCAGGATGCCGGTCTATAGCTGGAGCAACTGATTTTCGGATAGCACAGTGGTCACTTGGCAACGGGAGGATGATCATCACGCTCGATCAAGACTTTGTTAGAATCTTTCATCAGTTGGGCAAATCGCCCGGAATCATACTCGTAAGGACACACCCTCCGACTCCAGAGCGAATCAATAACTTGCTTTCGGTTTCTCTGTCAAAGGTTCGGCTTGACGAGCATCTCAACGATCTGATTATTGTCTCGGATTTGGGCATCCGGATAGGAAGTCACTGAATTACTCCTAAGCATCACTGTTTAGTGTTGCGCGTCGTGTTTCCTGTCCGCTTGATACGAATCTGGACGATACCTAAGAGCTGGACCATCCCACTCGCGAGAACCTCGAGCAAGTTGTTTCTGGTGTTGAAGACTTAGACGGCGATCTGTCCTTCTTTATCGCACTCAACCTTCACATCGTCGTCGTTGAGCTTTTTGCTGTCGTATACCCGGTCGTTCCGCATGACCATGTAGCTTTTGATCTTGACACTCTCCTGCGTGAAGGCAGAGAAGAGTGATTCTCGCTTCGTTGATGCTCATCCGATGAAAAAGGGCATGACGAGAAGTGGGCATGAGGGAAATCTCCGTAATTGGAAAGCCGTCAGAGTCGACTTTCTCCTATTTCAGGTTTCGCAAATGTACATGATCACATTTGGTCAACGTTAAGTACTCGACACTTCCTTATTCATTGGGAGAGTCCCAAAAGAAATCAAGCCGCGTACCACCCATGAATACTCACTGAAGCCCTCGCTGTTTTTTTCCCATCCATACTTATGATGATACAAAAAGTGGTTGACCCGAATCTATGAACCACCACAGCAGACCTTGTTCTTATGAAGGATCTGAGGATATCTCGCTTCTGTGGATTATTGGCCCTCCGATACTACATTCTCGACAATTGTCGAGTTTCATAGGGGGGTACCCCCCAGGGGGGGTACGTAACGGAGCTAATTTGGTATTAAAAGCGGGAAACGGCGAGCTGAATTCCCAAAAGAATGGCCTTGCAACTCGATACTTTCCGATAAAGCAGGCCTTCATCTCTCTCCCTGATGTAAACTACCTCGCAGTAGCTAACTTACAATGGGTGTTGATTTCATAGAAACTTGACCGCGGGAATCTTTTCTTCAGAAAGCAGTAAGCAAGTACTCGACAAGGAGACTGGCCTCCTCAAGCCAAAGATCAGAATAAAATTCGGCACCGCCGGCATAAGAGGGATATACGCCCAAGAGGTCTCCGTCAAGGAAGCGCTCGCAGTGTGCTTCGCAGTTAATGAATTACTTGGCCAGGGTAAGTTCGGCGTAGGGTATGACAGCAGAAAGACTTCTTTCATACTCGCCAACGCCGCATGCTCAGCCATGAACTGGTACGGCAGCGACGTCGAGGATTATGGAATGATCCCAACGCCCGTACTCGCTTTCAACATCAAGAACAGCAAGCTCCACGCCGGATTCTCAGTGACAGCCTCCCACAACCCACCCGAGTATGCAGGGATCAAGGTCTTCGGCACCGACGGAATAGAGTTCTCCCTCGAAGCAGAGCAACGCATCGAGGCCTTGATACAGAAGAGCGAGGGGTACACAAAGAAGGAGAGCGACCTCACTACATTTGGATCAACATTTGAGAACGAGGAAGCAATCTACTCCTACCGCGACGCCGTACTCAAAAGAGTCCCCCAGACAAAACGAAAGTTCAAGATTCTTGTCGACTGCGCAAATGGTACTGCAGGCTCGGTCACTCCCACCATGCTCACCGACCTCGGACACCACGTAGTCACCGTAAATGCACACCCAAGCGGCTCATTCCCAGGGCGCTTACCAGAACCAATGCTGGAGACTCTAGTGGAAGTAGCCAACCTCTCCAAGGCAATCGGCGCCGATTTCACTATAGCCCACGACGGCGACGCAGACAGATTAGTAATGATTGACGAAAAGGGGCAGGTCATCCCGGATTACGCGCTCGCCTGCCTTCTACTCAAGATAGTAGTCGGCCGCACAAAGGGGGCAACAGTAATCATCTCCGTCAACTCTTCCTCCGCACTGGAAAAGGTCGCAACGAGCATGGGCTGCAGGATCCAGAGATCAAGGCTCGGCAAGACCTTTGAAGAATTATACAAGAGAAAAGGGGCCTACGCGAGCGAGCCGAGCAAGATAGTCGACCCCAAGTGGGGCTACTGGGAGGACGGGATCTACGCCGGAGTCATGCTCGCGCAGTACCTCTCCGAGAATAATATTACATTGGGACAGGCGCTCGAATCAATCCCAAGGTACTCCAACTACCAGAAGAACCTCCCACTCCAGAACACACTGGACTATAACACGCTTCGGAGCTCGCTCAAGCAAAGGTATGGCGACAACATCGAGCGAATCGAGGACCTCGACGGTATCAAGGTCTACCTGAAAAACGGCTCCTGGCTCATGCTCCGCAGCTCCGGCACGGAGAAGAAGGTAAGGATCTACGCCGAGTCCTCAAGGGAGGACGAAGCCCACGACCTCCTCACAGAGGGTATCGCGCTCGCAGTTCAAACTTCAGAGAACTCGCGCTGAAACAAAGTTTAGGTAATGACGATTACATCCGCACAGCGGCATAGACTTCTGGCGGATCAATGAAGAAAGATGTGCAATGAGCATCAGGAATAGTAGCACTAGCTCTGCTTCCCTACAGGCAGTCAGGAAGGCATTATCGGTCGTCCTCGCCCAGGGCTACCAGGTCAGTCCTGATGCTCTAAGATTACTACAGGGCCTTTTGGAGAAGCGGGCCGCAAAGGCTCGAAGTGGTGGCAATAGAGGCCCGGAGCCCGACATTCCCGTCGAAACGATCCTCATGCTCACAGTCGAGGACAAGGTAAGGGCCAGCAGATACATTGCGACATCAGACCTGAAAACAATCACCGGCGAGGACCTGAACCGCGCCTTTCCCGACCTCTTCATCGGCATTACAAACAACATGGAAAGGCCTACCCCTCAGCAGCCAAAAGTAGTGCAACAACAGCAACAGGCCTCTGCAACAGCCACCACTGACGCAAAAGGCCCTGCTACTCCTACACAATCACCTGTAGCCAATCCAACAGTAGAGGCCTTCCAAGAGCAAGAGATTGAGGTCATCAAGGATCCTTCAGAGAAGGTCCGACCAACAGGCACTGAAGGATTCGCACAACTGTTCAAGAGCCGATACGAGAAGCTCACAAAGATCTTCATGGAGAGGCCCGAGGGGCGCCAGATTGTAAAGATAAGCAAAATCTCCGAAAAGTCTTCCGGCGGCCGTGAAGGTGGAGGAGGAAGTAGCAGTCAAAACTTCAAGATCGCAGGCCTCGTCTTCCAAAAGCGGCCAACAAAAAATGGAATTGAGTTAACAATCGACGACGACACAGGCAAGGCCTCCGTACTAGCATTAAGTGAAGAAGCAAAGAAGAGCGCAGCACAACTATCCCTGGACCAATGCGTCATGCTCGACGTCGACACAAAGGGCGAAAGCGGCAGACTAATCCTAAGAAACGTAATACAACCAGACGTACCGAACAGGCTCTCCTCCACGTCAAAGAAAACAGTCTACGCACTATTCCTCTCCGACCTCCACATCGGAAGCAACAAGTTCCTCGAAGAGGCCTTTGATCGATTCCTCCTCTGGCTCCAGGGAAAGTGGCACTATGAGGACGACGAGGAACTGCTCTCTCGACTCAAGTATGTAATCATCGGCGGCGACGTCGTCGACGGCGTGGGTATCTTCCCAAATCAGGAGTACGAACTAACGGAGCGCAACATCTACAAGCAGTACGAGATGGTCTCAGTGAAACTCAAGCAGATGCCCCAGCACCTCCAGATGCTGATCATCCCGGGCAACCACGACTCCGCAAGGCAGGCCCTACCCCAGCCGATGATCCCGAAAAAGTACGCCGGGAGCCTCTACGACTTTCCCAACGTGACAATGCTCGGCGACCCGTGCATGATAAAGCTCCACGGCGTCTCGATTCTAGTATACCATGGACGTAGCCTCGACGACGTCCTCGCAACC
>Ga0070738_10007974_pt1 | contig 10370 bp, 8 predicted proteins | sample Coa_R2_2_FD_66446 | JGI IMG/M metagenome (GOLD analysis project Ga0070738, IMG submission 66446) | Surface soil microbial communities from Centralia Pennsylvania, which are recovering from an underground coalmine fire - Coalmine... | ecosystem: Environmental > Terrestrial > Soil > Unclassified ... | reverse complement strand
GGGTAGGCTCACGCTGGCCGCTCGAGCGAGCATGGTGTAAAGTGAAAAACTAACATCGCACGCATGCTGACATCATCCTGCTTATCGGCTATTTTGTTAGGCGTTTTTTTTCGCATGGGAATCCAGGCTAGCCTTGACTGTTCGCTCCGCCTCCCGGGACAATGGATAGGATGACGAGAGGGGGCTCGGTTACAACCGGTTCCGCGAGTACGACCCCCCGACGTCGGCGTTTCCTCGCGCCCGACCCGCTCCACGCATCGAGAGGATGGAGACTCGATGCTTACGCCCGCAGCCAGGTCGATGGGATCGATCCCCGACGGCCTGACCCAGGCTCCAGGGCAGGGGAACGGGTGCAGTGGCGGCGGCGATCCGCACGCGGAGGACCGTAAGCGGATCCCGGACGATGCGGTCGTCGTCCGGGGCGGCATCGTGACCGAGGATCAGATCCGCAACGGAACCGGCGTGAGTATCGACGCCCACGGTCACATTTCCGGGGTGTCCGTCAACACCGGACCCACCGTGGCTGCGGCCACGGCGCCAAACCCATCGACCGGATATCGGGCATCCCGCACAACCAGGTCGGGGTCACGACGGCCGGAGAGATTCGCGCGGCTGGTGGAAGGGTCCGCCCCGCTCCCACGTTTCGGAACCCCAATCACGCCGAGGTCTCCAGCCTGCCCCCCGGAGACCTGGCAAGCCTCTTCCAGCAGCAGGCCAATCCCAATGCCCGGAAGAAAAAATAACGCATCGAGGGGGACCTCCGATGGACAAGCCGAGGATCTATCACGACTTGCAGAAGCAGGACGACGAGGGACGCATCAAGCTGACGCTCCTGGGGACCCTCCGAGACCTCGAACGATACGGGATCACCTTGCACGATGGGCTGAAGCTCAGCTTCTGGTGCGATGACGCCAACGACCAGGGGGAGTTCGATGAGATTCTCATCGAGGGGATTGTGAGCTACAATGAGAAGGAAAAGTGCTGGGTCGCAGACCTCGACTGGGACTCCTTCCGGCATGCCTCCGACGAGGCGGCTCGCTCCAGCTGATCGTGGGCGACCTTCGCTTCGGCGGTGACCGGGTCGGGATGCCCGCGCCCAACGTGGCGGTTTGAGGTCGCGGTGAACTCCCGATCCCCGACAAGCTCGGCTGGGGCATCGAGCTGAACGAGGAAGCCTTCCGCCACTATCCGCCCAAGTCGTGGCGCCGCGGGTTCGGCTTCCGGGCGGATGGATCGGTGGATTTCATCTGAGAGATTTGCGGTGGATCAAAGAGTTCGCCACGCGCGGCTGGCCAGCTCGCTCGCTTCTACAACGACTGCCGTCAGATCGCACTGGTAGAGCCACGAGCTGCTGAAGCTATTCAGCTCGACCAGCCACAACCGCCCGCCCGACTCGCAGACATCCAGCATGAAGATCGGGTCGGGGCGCCAGCGGACTTCGGCGAGCATGGCGGAGGCAAATTCCCGAACCTCCTCGGGCGAGCCGGGGAGGATGGCTCGCGCGCCGCCCTCGGCGTACTGGCTGGCTGCGATGACGCGGTCCCCCACAGCCACGATCCGCCACTCGCGGCCCATCGGTTTGGGAGCCGCGACCACGACTCGGGTTGTCGGATCATACCGGGTCGGAGCGAGCGCACCGGCGAACGACTCGCTCGTGATGCGGCGGCCCACGAACAACTTGTGGCACCCCGTGGGACGGGCGAAGACCATGTCATCCCGCCCGAACATCGAGAACAACCAGTCGCGCTGGCGGATCGCCTCGACGCCCGGCATGATGACGTAATTCTGGTTAAGGAGGAACTTGCCGAAATATGCGTAATACGCGGCGCAATCCAGGTTCTCCGGCTGGCACCAGGCACCGGGGACCCACCGGTGATGCAACTGGATCTGCCGCGCGAACGGATACGTCCCGTAGCCAATGACGCACCCGGTGGAGTCGAGCGGACGGCCGTCGATGATCACCTCGGCGCCTTTCTTCAGCGCCTGGTACGGCACGACGTCCGCGACCATCCCCTGCCGCCGGATCTCGGCGAGCAGGGGCTCGGTTTCGGCTCCATAGACGCCGGCCTCGATCAACCAAACCGGACGCATCCGATCGAACTCCCAGTGTGTCGAGCTGCCAACTCACCGAGGTGGCGTCACGTCCCCCAGGCAGCCTATCGCCGAAGGTCATTCGCGAGAAGGCCGGCCCTGCGCCGTCGTGCGTCAGAACTCCGTGGACCCGAGCCACGGGATGAGGAGCCCAGAAGTGCAGAAAGGGAGCTCAGCTCCGAGATCGGAAATTGGACCCCGCCGACTACTCCTTATGCCGTTGCTCGGCCGGGGCCGGTCCGTCCAGGCCGCCGCCGACGGCGAGGTTCCGGGCGGTGTTGACCAGGCAGACGTGGGAGAACGCCTGGGGGAAGTTGCCCAGCTGACGGCCGGCCTCGGGGTCGTACTCCTCGGCGAGCAGGCCGACGTCGTTGCGGATCGCCAGCAGGCGGTCGTAGATCTCCCGGGCCTCGTCGCGGCGCCCCTGCAGCGCCAGGTTGTCGGCCAGCCAGAAGGTGCAGGGGAGGAACGCGCCCTCGCCGGTCGGCAGGCCATCGACGTCGGACTCCGAGTCATACCGGCGGACGAACCCGCGGTGCCTCAGCCGCTGCTGAATCGCCTCGACCGTCCCTTTCATCCGCGGGTCGTCGGCCGGCAGGAAGCCGACCAGCGGGATCATCAGCAGGCTGGCGTCGAGGTAGGGGGAGCCGTACGACTGGACGAACGTGTTGAGGGCCGGGTCGAAGCCCTGGGCGCAGACTTCCTTGTGGACCGCGTCGCGGGCGGCACGCCAGCGGTCGAGGTGGTCAGCCGGGAGGTCGTACTGCTCGATGGCCCGGACGCCCCGGTCGAAGGCGACCCAGGCCATCACCTTGGATTGGGTGAAGTGCCGGCGGTCGCCGCGCACTTCCCAGATCCCTTCATCGGGCTGTTTCCAGGCCTTTTCCAGGAACCGGAGCAAGACCCGGCCCACCCGCCACGCATCGTCCAGAGGGGCCAGGCCGTGGCAGTGGGCCTGGTAGAGCGCGTCGGCGACCTCGCCATAGACGTCGAGCTGGAACTGCCCCGAGGCGGCGTTGCCGACCCGGACCGGCTTCGACCCTTCGTAACCGGCCAGCCAGTCGAGTGTGAACTCGGTCAGCCGCCGCTCGCCGGCCACGCCGTACATGATCTGGAGGTGCTCCGGCCGGCCCGCCGCGGCGCGGAGCAGCCACTGCCGCCAGTCGCGCGCCTCATCCAGGTAGCCGGCATTGATCAGGACCAGCAGGGTGAAGGTCGCGTCGCGGAGCCAGCAGAAGCGGTAGTCCCAGTTGCGCACCCCGCCGATCCGCTCCGGCAGCGACGTGGTCGGCGCGGCGACGATCCCGCCGGTTGGCCCGAAGGTCAACGCCTTGAGGGTCAAGAGCGAGCGGACCACCGCCTCGTCGCCGCAGGCGTAGCCGTCGCCACGGCTGGACCAGGCCCGCCACCAGGCGTCGGTGTCGCGCATCACGCCCTCGGCGTCGAGACCGGGCGGGGCCGGCTCGGTCGACGGATGCCAGGCCAGGGTGAACGGGACCTTCTGGCCCTCCTTGACCGTGAACTCGGCGATCGTGGTGAAGCGCTCGCCCCGGTGCTCGACCCACGAGCGCAGCCGCAGCTTGTCCGGCCCGGCGATGGCCGCGACACCCGAATCCTGCCGCGTCACCCAGGGGACGATCCAGCCGTAGTCGAACCGGATGATGAGGTCCGACCGCATCGGCACCTCGCCCCGCAGGCCCTCGACCACCCGCGCCACGGTGGGCGTCGGGCTGTCGATGGCCATCGCGTCGGTGACCCGCACCGCACCCGATCCGGTGGTGAACTCGGTCTCCAGCACCATCGAGCCGGGCCGGTACCGCCGCCGCACCTCTTTGATCTCGACGCGATCGGGGGGCGCGAGCTTCCAGCGGCCGTTTTCCGGCGTGCCCAACAGCGCCGCGAAGCAGGCCCCCGAGTCGAACCGGGGTGTGCACAGCCAGTCGATCGAGCCGTCGCGGCCGACCAGGGCGGCCGTGCGACAGTCGCCGATCATCGCGTAATCTTCGATCCGCAGCGCCATGGTAGTCAGCCCCTCCCCAGGTCTTCATCAGGGGTCCCGACCGGGCGCAATCGCCGCGCAACCCGGCGCCGGCGCGCACCGGGTCGGCTCGCTCGCCGCGCCGGCGTGTCTGACACACGAGGTTGGTGCAAACGGCGTTCCAATGGGCGTGGCTCGTCCCAGGGTCGCTAATAGAGTTCCCATCGCCCTCTCAGCAGCAACCACCCCCGCGGCAGGGGCAGGAGCGCGCGCAGCTCCTGTGAGGCGGCCATGTCGCGCAGGAACAGGTCCTCTTCGAACTGGCGGACGATCCCCGGGCCGCGCACGGTCAGCGAGACCTCGCGGTTGCCACGCAGGCTCAGATCATCAAAATTACCCGTCCCGATATACACCCACGTGCTGTCGACAGACATCGCCTTGACGTGGGTCATTGCCGGGTAGAGGTAGACCCGCGCCCCGGCGCGGAAGAGATGATTGGCTGTCATCGCCGCAAACTTGTTCATGGTGCGGACGTCTCCGCGCATCGTCAGGACGGCGCGCACGTCGACCCCGCGGGACCGCGCGGCGACCAGCTTCTTGATGAGGATCTGGTCGTCGAAGTAGGGGTTCTCCAGGTAGATGTGGTGTTGCGCCGCGTCCACGGCGCCGTACACGGCTTCCTTCAACGTGCGGAGGGGCGGGTCGACCTCGGTCCGTACCATGCGGACCATCGCGTTGGGGACCACGGCCTCGATCGTGGCCGCGTCGGGGCAGGACCCGGCGCGGCCGCCGCCGAGGCGCTCCCAGCGCTCGGCGAAGAGGGCGGCGTACTGGGGGACGATCGGGCCCTCGGCCAGGAAGTTGCAGTTATGCCAGCGCTCGAGCGAGGGCCGGGTCAGGATCATCGAGCCCGTCCAGACGATTCGATCATCGATGACGACGACCTTGCGATGGTCGAATCGGAAGGCGGGGTCAGGCGCCTCGATGAGGTGAAGCTTGGGCTCGGACCGGAGTGCGTCCAGGAAGCTGGGACAGCCTTCCACGACATGGGCGTTGGTTTCACCGATCACGAACCCGCCGCGGTCGATCAGGACGCGGACCAGCACGCCGGCCCGGGCCCGCTCGATCAGAGCGGCGGCAACGGGCCGGCCCGCCGGGTCGTCACCCCAGCCGAAGATCATGAAGTCGATCCGGCACCGGGCCGAGGCGATCAGGTCCAGCAAGGCGCGGTAAGCCGGCGCGCTCTCGTACAGGAAGGTGAGCCGAGCCGGTGTGAGCGGTCCCCCCGCCTCGGGACATTGGTGGCCGGGGGGGACCGGGCTCCCGGGGATGCCTCCGGCGAGACGGACCCCCGCTCGCTCGCCCAGCCGGGCGAACCCGATCACGCCCGAACGCACCGGCTCGCGGGCGATCTCGGCGCAGGTCTGGTGGACCGTCTCGCGCAGGAGGAGCATCCACTGCGGCGGGGACACGGTCCGCTCGAAGCTCGCGCCCGGCGGCTGCACTGCGTTGGGCGGCAGCTCGCGGCGGTCGTGATCCCCGCCGTACACCGACCCGCCCAGCACCAGGATCGCCGTGGCAGCAGCCCGAAGCCCCGCGCGCACTCTCATCACGTCGTCCCTCCTGGACGGGATGTCCCAGGATCTTTCCATCGGCCAGGGCGCGGTTCACCGTGAGAGAATCCGGGAGATGCCCGAGCCTGGACGCCCCGAAGGCCGGGGGCGTTCGATGCTCGATGCACGGTGTCTCCCCTTGACCCGACTGCCCCGGGGTGTTGAAGTCGCGGAACGGCACTCTCTTGCCCGGATCGAGACAACCTGGGGCCTTCTGATGACGTTCGACCACGAAAGCCTGAGCCTCCTCGGCGAGTGCCTGCGATCGCTCGAGCAGGGTTTCGGCCACCTCCCGGACTTCGCCCCGCGGCTCGACCTCGACGGGATGCGCACGGTGCTGCTGGAGGCGGCGGAGCGGATGAGGGACAACTACCCCCATCATCATCCCCTGTACATCGGGCAGATGCTCAAGCCGCCGCATCCGGTGGCGCGGCTCGCCTATGCCCTGGCGATGGTCCTCAACCCGAACAATCATGCCCTCGACGGCGGCCGCGCCAGCTCGATGATGGAGAAAGAGGCCGTGGCCCAGCTCGCCCGGATGTTCGGCTGGGAAACCCACCTGGGCCACCTTTGTGGCGGGGGCACGATGGCCAACTTTGAGGCGCTGTGGGTCGCCCGGGAGCTTCGGCCCGCGCAGGCGGTGGCGGCCTCGGCCCAGGCCCATTACACGCACGCGCGGCTCGCCGCCGTGCTCGGCATCCCCTTCCGGAAGGTCGGCGTCGACCCGCGCGGGCGGATGGATCTCCAGGCGCTCGAGGAGACGCTCGCGGCGGGCCAGATCGGGACGGTCGTGGCGACGCTCGGGACGACCGCCGCCGGGGCGGTGGATCCACTCCCGGAGGTGCTCGCCCTGCGCGATCATTACGACTTCCGGGTCCACGTCGATGCCGCCTACGGCGGCTATTACACCCTGGCGGGGAACCTCGGGCCCGAGGCCCGCGCCGCCTTCGATCGCGTTGGCGAGGCCGACTCGATCGTCATCGACCCGCACAAGCACGGGCTTCAGCCGTATAGTTGCGGCTGCGTGCTGTTCCGCGACCCGGCCGTCGGCCGGTTCTACCGCCATGACTCGCCCTATACCTACTTCAGCTCGGCCGAGCTGCACCTGGGCGAGATCTCGCTGGAATGCTCGCGCCCGGGGGCTTCCGCCGTGGCTCTCTGGACAACCATGCGACTGCTGCCTCTCGAGCCGGGCGGCGCCTTCGCCCGCGGTCTCGAGGCGTGCCGCGAGGCAGCGGGAATGCTGCATCAGGCCCTGAACCAGGACGGGCGCTTCGCCCCGTTGTTTCCCTCCGAGCTGGATATCGTCGTGTGGGCCGTGCGCGCCGAGACGGCCAGCGAGTCCTCGGCGCGGGCCCGGCGGCTCTTCGCCGCAGCCGCGGAGCGCGATCTCCACCTGGCTCTGGCCACCTTCCCGCGCATCATGCTCGAAGCCGCGGCGCCCGTGGCCCGGTGGGATGCCGACGAGATCGTCTGCCTCCGCGCCTGCGTCATGAAGCCTGAGCACCGGGAGTGGATGCCGGAGATCCTGAAGCGACTCGAGGTTGCTGACGAAGATCGCGGTCGCGAACCTTGACAAGGGCTTCCGTGTCCAGTCCGCGTGGCCTCAGCCTCGACCCGGAAGACGCGTTCCTCCCAGGGAGCAGAACCATGGCGACGTGTGCGCCGCTGGAGTGGTGGAAGTCCTTCTTCTCCGGCCCGACCGTGGAGTCCTGGCTGAAGGCAACCACGGGGGAACAAACCCGGCAGGAGGCCGACTTCATCGCGGAGTCGCTCCAGGTCGCGCCGCCGGCCAGGCTCCTCGACGTCCCCTGCGGCGGCGGCCGGCACTGCCACGAGCTGGCCCGACGCGGCTACGACATGACCGGAGTCGACATCTCGCCGGAATTCCTCGCCGCGGCCCGAGCGGCGCCGGAGGGTCAGCCGGGGACGATCGCCTGGGAACATCGGGACATGCGCGACCTCCCCTGGGCGGAGGCGTTCGACGGGGCGTACTGCTTCGGCAACAGCTTCGGCTATCTCGATGACGGCGGCAATGCCGACTTCCTCAAGGCGGTGGCCCGGACGCTCAAGCCGGGGGCCCGCCTCGTCCTCGAGACGAGCTACCTCATGGAGGTGCTTCTCCCCAGCTTGCAGGAACGCGCGTGGTATCCCTATGGTGACATCATCATGCTGGCGGATCGGCGGTACGATCCCGCCGTGGGCCGGCTCCATGTCGAATACACCTACATCCGCGACGGCGCGATGGACAGGCGCTCCATGTCGGCCCGGCTCCATACCTGCCGCGAGGTCTTCCGGCTCCTGGACGACGCGGGATTCACCGACCTGCAAGGGTACAGTTCCCTGGCGCGGGAACCGCTCCGCCTCGGCTCGAATCGGCTGCTGGCGATCGCGACCAGGCGACGAAGCTGACCCTCTTCGCGAAACCGTACCGCGACCCTCACCTCAGCCAGCGACAGGCCGATCCGATCCCGCTCTCTCGCGGTCGCGTAGGGTCCGGTCCAGCCCTACTTCTTCTTGGCCTTCGCCCCCTCGAAGCCGACGGCGACCCAGATGTCGTCGCCGAGCATCTTGGCGAACTTGGGGTTGCCGACGCCGAACTCCGAGCGCTTGAGCACGAACTGCGTGGTGAAGCCGGTCCGCTGGCCGCCCATGAACTGGGCGATCTTCCCCCCCTTGAGGGTGAAGGTGATCGGCTTGGTCACGCCGTGGAGGTCGAGGTCGCCGGTCACCTGGTAGCCCCCCTCGATCGGCTTGACCGCGGTGCTGGAGAAGCTCACGGTCGGGAACTGCTTGGTGTTGAAGAAATCGGGGCTGCGCAGGTGGCCGTCGCGCTTGGTGTTGTTGGTGTCGACGCTCTCCGGATTGATGGTCATCTTGAACGACGACTTGGACGGGTCGCTGGGGTCGAGGCTGAACGTCCCGGAGAACTCGTTGAACCGGCCGTTGAGCCAGGCCAGGTCGAGGTGGGAGACCTGGAAGGTCACGCTCGAATGCACGGGGTCGATGGTATAATCGTCACCGGTGGCGGCCATGCCCAGGCCCAACACGGCGGTCGCCGCCATCGCCATGGCCAGAAGGTTCCTGCGCATCAGTCGACTCCTTCTCAGGAAGAGAGAAACCACAGGTCCAAGAAAAGCCCGCATCCGAAGTCGAACAGGTAGCTCGGGGTCGGTCCTCAATCGGCCGCCTGCGCATCGAGGCGGCCGAGGAGTTGGTGGAGGGTCTGGAGCTCCGAGGGCGTCAGGGCACCGAGGATCTGCTGGGCCATCGCCTGCTGGCTGGGCATGGCCTGAGCGAGCCGGTGCTTGCCGCGGCGGGTCAAGAACAGGCGATTGATGCGGCGATCGGCGCAGTCGGGCCGGCGTTCCACCCAGCCGTTGCCTTCCATGCGGTCGATCATCCCGCAGATGTTCCCCTTGGTGACGAGAAGCCGCTCGGCCAATTCCTGCTGGGTGATCCCCTGCTCGAGCCCGAGGGTGGCCAGGATATCGAACTGGGCGATCGACAGGCCATGGACCTCCAGCGCCTGCTCCAACCGCCGCTCCAGGCGAACTGTGGTGCGCACCAACTGGGCCCAGGTCCGCACCTCCAGCTCGTCCGGATGCAGGAGGATCGGCAGCCGCCACCGCTCCCGCCCGCCGCTCGACCGGGGTCTCGTCATGTCGTTTAGTTCTAAACAATCGCGCCGCGATGTCAAGAGGTGAGCGGCTGGCTGGACCTGGGTGCCGGGTGCCTCGGCGGCGCCACCAGTGGCGGGTCGAGGCGCCGGTTCAGTTCGGCTCGGAGAGCAGATCGGACCAGCTCGACGCGGTGAGCAGCCGCTCGCTCAATCGCTCGAGTCGCTCCAGGTCGTCGATCGCTTCGATCGCGGCGCGGGTCGCTTTGGGCAGACGCCCAAGACGCGCCCGGCCAAGGTGGATGAGCAGTCTTCGGGCCCCCTTGATCTCGCCCTTGCGTTCTCCTGTCTCCATTCCCTCTTTCCGTCCCTCCTCCCTTCCCTCCTTGAGGATGACCTGATAAAACGAGGAATCCTTGAGGATGTTCATGGTTCGGAGTCTCCTTCCGAGGGTCCCGATGATGTCGGGATCCAGGCGCAGACCGGCCAGGGTCAAGGTCGACGCCATCATTGTAGCAGCATCCGCCGAAGGCGCCTCCGCGGCCAGCCGGGAATCGATCTGTTCCAAAATCCGAGGCACGTCCTGGACCGACACATTGGCCAGCGTGGCCATCGGCAGCGTGGCCAGGGGGCCGGCCAGGAGTGGCTCGAGGGGTTGCTCGCAGGCGCGAATGACCCGGTAGTAGAAGGTGACCACCTTGTCGTTGTCGGGGAGCCGGAGGTCGAGCACGCCGGTCAGCTTGCGGGAATCCGCCTCGGGTCGCAACAGGATCGCGACGCTCCGCACGCGCAGGTCGTACTTGAGGTCGAGCAGGGCATTGTACCGCCAGAGCCGGCGGGCCAGCCTGGAGTCACGATGGCTCTGCATCTCGATGTGGATGAGGTGCGCGCGTCGCCCCACCACGCGGTAAACCTGATCGGTCTCGGCGGGGACGGTCGAGACGTCGGTGTCGATGACCTGGAGCGAGCCACCCGGGTTGAGCCGCAGGTAGGCCATCCAGGAAGGAGGATCGCGTTTGAGGATGTCCTTGGTGGTCATGTGGTAGGGCTTGGACATCGGCGTCACCTC
>Ga0070738_10007972_pt1 | contig 10370 bp, 14 predicted proteins | sample Coa_R2_2_FD_66446 | JGI IMG/M metagenome (GOLD analysis project Ga0070738, IMG submission 66446) | Surface soil microbial communities from Centralia Pennsylvania, which are recovering from an underground coalmine fire - Coalmine... | ecosystem: Environmental > Terrestrial > Soil > Unclassified ... | reverse complement strand
CTCTCAAGAAACACTTTGCGTAAAGCTTATGTAGCTTCAGTTGCAAGAGATGGTGTGAGAGGGATGTTTTCCCGCTTTGCGATTGCGCTGTGCACAGACGCAAAGGAGGCGGGCACTTCGTGCCGACAACAAAGGAGGCAATTGCAGTCAGTGGGGGTAGATTTGTGAAACCCTTTGTGTCAGGGTCATATATCAAAGTAGGCTATTATCCCTGTTGTGTCACTCTCGGAAAACAATAATCAAACCCAATTTCCGAAACTGTGATTTAGTGGTGGTTTGGGACTTTATTTTCGCTCCAGAAACTAAAATTTGTAGACAAAACGTGGAAATTAAAGCCCCGTAACTGTTTTGGGGATTGGGTTCCCCCAAAGTGACACAACAGGGTTATGTTGATTGGCAAGAAATTGTATGCATTGGATGTATATTGGTGTGTGATCGTCACCAATGGATACGCTCAAGAAACACATTCGGTGGGATGAGATTGAGCAACCACTTCAAAGCCCAAAGAGTGAGCTTTTTTCTTGAGGTTGTGGAGCACACGCTCGTGATACTGCTGCTCGTAGTAGTCCATACCTGGGTCAATATAATCACTACCACTGCTCCACATCTGGTAGAATAGCCGCGCTAACTTATGTGCAGTGGCAGTAATAGCTTTTGGAGTGCCTAAGCGAGAACGTAAGCGTCGAAAAAAAGCTCCTAACGCCGAACGACTAAATTTGAGAGACATGGCCGCCATACGAAACGCATTTGCTGCATGATTAATAACTTGACGAGTTTTAGAACTTTTGTTCTTACCACCAGTAATTTTTTGACCAGGGCATAATCCTAACCAAGAACTAAAGTGCTTGACTGTAGGAAAACGAGTTGGATCAAGTCCGACTTCCGATAGAATTGTTTGTACAGTAAGGACATTAAGCCCATCAATACGGGTAAAATCTACACCAGTGATACGGTAAAGATGAGCATGTAAATTAAATGCTGGCTCGTTGCCAAAATGCTTTTTCCGCTTTTTTCCCTTTCGTTGAGGAGGGTCAAGTTGTGTTAAAGTATCGAAATTAGCTAGACACTGCTCAATCTGTTGGTCTATAGCAACAATTTGTTGCTGGTAAACTTCATAGAGGGTTAATTCTTGTTGAAGGATAAATAGATGTTCACTGCGGTAATCTCCCGTCAGAGCTTTGGCTATTTCCGTAGTGCTACTTTTGATACGTGGGTCTTTCATTGCAGCTAGGACTTGCGGGTCTCGTTCTCCAGCAACAATTGCTCGGATAATCGACATTCCTGTTAATCCTGTGATATCGCGCTTTCACTTGCGATAGTTGCAGGTTCATCTGGATCAGTGCTTTTTGCATTCGCTGCACGTGGGTGGAAGCACTTTGAATTAAGGTGTCTCGTTGTCGAATGTAACTACGCAAGACGCAAACCTTATCATCAGGACGAAACGACCCTGACAACAAGCCATAGCTGTGTAGTTGTTGCAACCACTGACAATCTTTAACATCACTTTTACGTCCTGGTACCGTTTTTACGTGGTGGGCGTTCACCAGTTTGACTTCAAATCCAGAAGCTTCCAAGATTTGAAATACTGGTATCCAGTAAACTCCTGTTGCCTCCGCCCGCCACACTTGTTACCCCACACTCTGTTAACCAGTTCGCCATCACCATTAAGTCTGGGGTAAAACAACCAAATCGACGAACATTCACTTGTGCTCGCTCCGGTGGCACGCACACCCAATGTTCTCCACTACCTAGATCTATCCCAGCTGCATTTGGGTTGATTTGCTTCAAGTTAAAGGAGTCGTTGTCAGTCGGGTTTTGCACTTTCTTCGGTGGCTGTTTTTTTCCATCATGGTCAGGTGATAATTTCATTTGTGCTCTCCAGATGGCAATATATTATATATATGAGTCCTGACCTGGGTGGGTTCGATAAAATAATCTCTCAAACGGGATAGGAGTATCTAAACTCCTTCACCAATTCCATAACCATCACGCCCAGAACCATGCTCCTAAACAGGCAACAAGATGCACTATTGTCGCTCCGGTTTTTACTGTCAGGACATTTAATAATGTATCTGTTAACGAGTCGCAACTGGTACTGTTTCTTCCATTCATAACGGGCGGTGCGCCGCCAGTAGGGTGCTTCTAAGAAACACATTCGTTAGGTGTTGAAATAGGGATAAGTTCTAAGCCTAAAGCCAGAGCTTTTTTCTTAAGGTGTTTGAGCATTCGTTGTTGATATTGTTGTTCTTGTGCATCAATACCAGGAGCAGCATAGGCATCACCAGATGTCCAAAGGCGATAGAAAATACGTGCGCTCTTTATGGGCAGTAGCGGTGATAGCCTTGGGTGCACCCATGCGGGAAAAGCATACGACGGTAAAAGGCTCAAGAGTGCGGAGTTGCTACGACAAAGAGTTTGTGCAGCCATGCGAAAAGCATTGGCGGCTCGATTAACCACAGAACGGGTTTTAGAACTTTTAACTTTACCACCCGTCACACGACTACCAGGGCATAGACCGTGAGCCTTGAAGTAAAGTGCTTAACACTTTTGAAACGAGAAGCATCTAAACCAACCTCAGACAGTAATATCAATACTGTTAAAGCACCACTACCATCAACAGCCGTAAAATCAACACCACTAATACGGTATAAATGTGTACGCAAGTCGAATTGCGGTGCATTACCGGGTTGCTTTTTACCTCGGCGTTTAGGTTTTGCGTCATGCTGTTGTTCGACATCAACTTTATCAGTAAATGTGGCTAAACACTGCTCGATTTGACAATCGCATTTCTGAATTTGAGTCTGATAAAACTCGTAAAGCTGTAGTTCCTGTTCGAAGATAAAAACTAATTCAAAGCGATAATCGCAAGTCTTGGAAGCCGCTATTTCTTCCACACTAGCTTTAATGCGCCCATCCTTGAAAGATGCCAACACAATTGGGTTCCGTTCCCCACTGATAATTGCTCGAATAATACACAAACCAGTAGTGCCTGTAATATCGCTAATGACTCTAGTAAATTGTATGTTCATCTGTGTCAATGCTTTTTGCATCCTCTGGACATGGGAGCAAGCATTTTTAATCAGATTATCTCTTTGACGTATGTAGCTACGAAGCATACAGATTTGGTCTTCGGGACGAAATGAACCCGACAGTAAACCATACAACAAGTACTGTTGTAGCCACTGACAATCCAAGACATCAGTCTTACGACCTGGCACAGTTTTGACGTAGTGCGCATTAACTAGCTTGACTTCCAAACCACGACTTTCTAAAACTTGGAATACAGGTATCCAATATACCCCTGTTGATTCCATTGCGACAGTCTCAACACCACATTGCTTTAACCAATCAGACAAGAGCATATAAGTCAGCAGTAAAACAAGCACTCGCTACGTACATTCTCCTCGTCTCTTCCTACGGGAATACTTACAAGCGTGCCTATCTGCACCAATATCAATGCCTGCGGCATTTGGGTTTATTAGCGAGAAATCCGCTTCTAAATTCTGTTTTTTAGGCTTTTGGGGTTTTCTCATTAGTAGGATTGCGTTACTTACTTGTTAGCGGTATCATGCCTGGGTGGGGCAAATAAATCTAATCTTCGCGCACGGGATAGTGACACTCACTTCACCAATATTGCCGCCAACAACACCCAGAACCAGGCTCATATACGGGCGCAAAAAGCACCATTGTTAACACGGTTGTAACTGTCATGACACCAATAAGAGTGTAATATTTATTGACCTTAAAGCTCGCAATACTGTGTTTCTTTTATTTGTTGCTAGTGGCAATCGCCGCTAGTTGGAGGCTCATATCTTGCACCTGTCTGGGTAAACCCTTAATACACTAATAGGAGTGTAGTGAAGTAACACGATTCGCGAGAATAAGCTTACGCAACAAAAAAGTAATATATATCACTGCATAAATGTTGATAATACGGCAAAAGCTCTCAGCACAGGCGATCGTCAAATTGGAGAAGTGCCTAGATTTACGCTCATCAGGGGGAAGCAGTCGCCAACGGCGACTGCTTCCCCCTCTAGTCGATTATCATTATCATTGAGTAATGCTAATTTGGTTTCTATGCAAAGTCATCAGGTTTGCATTATTGTGCCAAAACGTGAGAAAAAGGGCGTTGAAATACATATAAATTAAGCAAGAAAAATGGTTTCAATTCTTGCCCACGCCCAAAACTTAGTTTATACCTTACTATCATTGATGCCTTCTGTCTACCAACAGGAAAATCTTGAAGCCATGTTAGGATTGTTCTTAGAGGCACGAGGGTATCCCTTACCTGAACATAGTAAAAGTAAGTCTAACAGTGCGTTAAGCCGATTTCTTAATATCTACGATTGGTCAACATTAAGTGTAATTCGCACTACTCGTAACCGTATTATTAAGGAGATATTGTCCGAGCGTCCATTGGGACGTAAACCATTTCTACAAGTGATGATTGACCTGACAACTCTAGAGAAATGCGGAAAATTTAAGGGATTGCAAAATTTAATCCGCGTATACAACCGAAAACGAGGTTTGCATTTGGTTGTGGTGTATTTAGTTGTTGGTCGGTGGCGAGTTCCTTGGAGTTTCCGTGTATGGAGAGGAAAAGGGACTCCTTCCCCGGCACAGTTAGGATTAAAGCAAGTCTTGTGTTTGCCTAAAAAACTCACCAAGCACTTCGAGGTGATGGTTCTGGTAGATACAGCCTTTGGCAGCATAGAATTTCTACACGGTGTCCGAAAGCGGAAGTACCACGTAATTGCTGGTATAGCTTGCACCCGTAAATTAACAGATGGACGCTGTGTTGCTCGACTACATAAACGAGGACAACAACTGCACCTTCAAGGTTTGAAGTTTCCTGTTTATGTATCTTGGTATTATTTTAAACGTGATGATGGTAAGTATGAAAAACGATTTGTCCTCTCTACCAAAGCTCTCAAAGCCAGCACCATTACAGGAGTGGGGTAAGCGACGATGGCAGATAGAGATGAGCCAACCACAATACCACCATAAATACCCGAGTTATGATTTTGATATGACATAAGTTTTAGTCCTGAAAGATTGACTATGCTTTTACAGTAATAGCTGAATCAATGTCAGTAGACAAAGTGGGCATTTGATGAGTCCATTTTTTACGGGTGGCATGACCAAGAGGTAGGGAACGAAGTTGGCGTAGACGTTCCTGTTCAGCAGCATCGGCCCAAACAATCCAATGTCGCGGTGGCTGTTCCTGTTGTCTTGCCTTGACTAAACCACGTTTTACCCAATTGTAAAGGGTGATGTTGGGCATACCAAGGACACGAGCTAAATCTGGTAGCCACCACTCTGCTGCCTCAAGACTATCTCGGTTGCCAGCACAAGGATGCTTTGAGCACAAACCCAAGCGTCGTTTTAATTCCTTGACACTCTGCAGACTTATTGGTGGTATGTCGTTTGGCAGGATGATAGCCCTCAGAATTTAGGCATTGAGCGATTTCTTTAGCACTTAATCCTTGATTTGTGAGAGTCTTAAGACGTTCGCACTCGCTGGTCATATTGTGAAAGTTGTGTTAGTTTCCCAACAGGACGAATGATAGTATGTTCTGTAGAAGTTCCTCCTACCCATTCGATAGTAATTTGAACCTTTTCACTATCACCAATAACTGTAACAGTGATTTTTGTAATCACCTGTCGAATAATCTCTTTACGTTGTGCATTTGTTGTAGTTGCTGCTTGCCATAAAGTTGGAATATCTTGAGATAATTGACGAATTGCCTCACGCTCTGAATCTGAGAGTAAGCGAGGTTGTTGATAGCAGAAGCGCGCTTTTATCTTCTCGTAAAGACTGTTGTTGAACCAATTTATCTTCCCACTCTAAAGCTAGTTGACGTGCTACAAGTCGGTTTTCTGGTTCAACCAATCGATAATGGCGTCCAGCTCGCTCCGCCTCACCCATATGCTCTTTCCAGTCGTTGTTGCCATAATTGATTAAGCTCGTGGCGCTCTTGCTCAAGATGCGATGCTGCCGCCAAAGATAGTTCTAAAGCCGCTGGCTCAAGTGCTCGTAAAACTTGTTCACTCACAAACTCATCGAGCGCACCTCCTGAAAGTTGCTGGCACTTTTCGCCACCATAATCAACTGCGTGTCGGCAACATATATAACGATGACGTCCTCGAGTATACTGAACAACCATGCGACAACCACACCGACCACAAGTCAACAATCCCGAAAGTATAGCAGGCCCGTGGCGTACTGCACCTAATTCTTTGGCTCGGGCCTGATTAGATTTCAATCGTGCCAGATTCCATTGATATTGTTCCCATGAAATATAAGCAGGATAACAATCTGGTATTAATACATACCAATTATCTGGCTGAACCACAACCCTTCCTGTGTTTCGTCGTCCTGCTTGTTGCTTACATGGGTCTATTTGACGGCGACCATAAGCAGCCATCACCTGCATACAAAGGATTTTTGAGCAAGTTTTGCAATGTCATCCGATTGGGACGATGCCACTCCAAGTCTCCTTTAGTGAGTCCTGTTTGTACTCGAATCCCAATTTGGATATCATTTTTCACCAAATAACGCAGCACAGCATTAAGAGTTCCTAGTTCTTCAAATTTCCGAAATATTAATCGAATTACCTGCTCTCACTTGTTCGTCTGGGTCAAATACGACTTCTCCAGATGGGCGGCGGATGTAACCCGTTGGCAGTAAAAAACTTAGTTCCCCTCGTTTTGCTTTATTTAGCTTGCCCTGCATCATTCTTTGCTTAATTATATGCAGCTGTGCTTCACTCATTGTTCCCTTCAATCCCAGAAGTAGTCTGTCGTTATAATTGCTAGGATCATAGACTCCATCGAGATCTGCAATTAGTGTTCTAAATAAGGCGCAGATTTCTAATAGTTGATGCCAGTCCTTAGATGAACGTGCTAGTCTTGACATCTCTATGCCTAGAATTAGACCCACATGATTCATTCCTACTTCTGCCACTAATCGTTGAAATCCTTCTCTACCTTGCGCGCTGGTACCGGATTTTCCTAAATCATCATCAATCACTAGCACTCGTTCTTTACTCCAACCCAAAACTTGTGCACGCTTGACTAAGCCATATTGCAGTTGTGTTGACTCTTGATGATGAGCGTACTTGTTGCAGGGTTGATTGTCTAACATAAACCACTGCTAATTTTTCTTGGTGATAGGGAAGAATTTTTTCCGAGTGCAACTCGTTCAATTCAAAGTCTCGCTTCATCACTATCCTCCTTTGCTGGAATCACCACCTTCATCTGCTTCTCCAGCATCTGAGTGAGCAGATATAATAACCGCTTTCGGTTGCGTGGTGGTATCTTCATCCACACTGAGGATAGTATCTCGCTTCTCGATTCTGGTGGATAAGTTGTTTTGGCATACAACACATAGATGAATTTGTTGATACCTGGGACAGTTGCAGTTTCTTGGTTAATTCCACCAATTTGAGCAACCCTTCAATTCCAATTATAGGAGCATTGGAATGCTTCGTCTTTATTGATGCATTTTGGTTGGCAAATCGAGGGTTGGTTTAAGACTGCTAAGCACCGTTTCGGCTTACACCGTTTTGGACAAGGAACACTTTTAGGCGTTTACCGTTGGTTGATACTGTCTCTCATCTCCTATATCTTGGCGCATTGGGCTTACTTATCGACAACGATCACATCTCCAAATTTACCGAATTGGGGACAAGCCGCAGAAATTGCATTCCAAACTATATTTCCACAATTAGTGCTGTTACTTCTTTTACAAGACATTGAACGCCTGAGAGATTTGGCACTTAGTCATGGAATTGACATCCAAGTTTCCAGGTGCAAGATATGAGTACTATCACTTATTGATAAATGGTCTCTAACCTTAAACTCTCACAAATAGCCTTACTTAGAGTGTTTCTTGAGAGCGGGATAAACTCTAGATGAAAAAATTAATTAGCAAAAAATGTTGTCCAGATGAGAGATACTGCGGCGACACACATGATCCCAAAAGCCGCATAACCAGTAATATTGGACCAGATGTTATTGGTGAAGCGACCCATGATTTTAGGGTCATTGCAGATATCTAAGATAAAGAAGATAGCCGGTGCAACGGTAATCCCATACACAACTGCTGAAAAGATTAGGGCTTGAATGGCACCGATACCAGTGAAATTGATAGTCAGACTGACAAAGATAGAGAAAAATATAACTAAGTAAAAAACTTTTGCCTCAGCCAATTTCTTATCTAAGCCCCGAGGGTATCCGAAAGCCTCTGCTGCAATGTAACCACAACTCCCAGCCAGAATAGGTACTGCTAAAAAGCCGGCAGCTAAGACACCTATTGCAAAAAGCAAATAAGCATACTCCCCAGCTATAGGTCTGAGAGCTTCAGCCGCTTGATCTACTGAGTTAATGTCAGTGATTCCCTTGCTAAAGAGAGTAGTACCACAAGTCCAGATGATGAAAAACATGAGAGTATTGGCTACTAACATCCCAAAAAAGTTATCCCTCTGCATGTTCTTGACCTCTCCCATCAGATCGTTAATCTCAGCATCTGGGTTCTCAAACAAACGGCCATGCTTGTTTTCCTGTTCGTCCACTTCCATAGAGGATTCCCAGAAGAAAAGATAGGCCGAGAGGGTAGTGCCAAAGACGGCCCCAACTGTGCCGATGAACTTCAGATCAAATTGGAAATGAGGAGTAAGTGCTGATTTCAGTACAAACCACCAATCCTGTTGGCTCAAGAAAGGTACAAATAAATACACTGCTAGTGAGCAAGCTGCCCATTTCAGTATTAAGACAACTCTTGTGTAAGAGAACAGACCCAGTGCACAAACTATGGCGATCGCTGCAACAACACTAAACAGATTGACTGGGATTTGTGGCATCAGCATGTGGGCTACTGCTCCCATTGCCAGCAAGTCGGAACCTATATTCACCATGACCGCAGGAATGGTCAGAAGTCCTATCAACCAAAGAACATAGGGCGGGTAATACTCTTTCAAGATTTTAATAATGCCTTTGTGAGTGACAACACCAATGCGGGCACTCATTTCTTGCACAGAAACCATCAAAGGGAAGACTAGCGGTGCTAAATATAAAAGTTGGAGTCCGAATTGAGATCCGGCTTGAGAATAAGTTGCAATCCCTGAAGGATCATTATCACTGGCTCCAGTGATCAGACCAGGTCCTAAACTATTGACAAACTTTCTGGTTTTTCCAACTGTTATCCGAGCAACAGTAGCCAGATGAATTCGCTGATTTCCCTTAGGCATAATTTGCCCTGATTTTTCCTTATTTCGGTAAACACTCTAACTAATATGCTAAGTTTAGCACGAGTGCTCGCACCCCCAATGTTCTGTTGTTGGTCTATTCCTGAGTTTCGGCAGATAGAAAAAGGTTACCTATACTTCCGGTAAGTTGGTTACAGTTAGTAAATGAAACCTTCTATCAATACACAACAAAACTCTTTAAATTGAACTGCTAGAGTTAGAGCAAGGAATTTGGTATCTTGAGGGATAGCTATTATAAAGTAATTCTCAGGCTTTTTTAGAGAGCTTTTAACCTCTATTGGGAAATTAAAAGCTCATCTCAGCTTTATTATTTACCAGGACTATGTCAAACTCCGATTTTGGTCAGTCACTAACGCTTCATTCAAGACAGCAATGCTTGATTGAACAAAGCCATCATGTCCGTCATGTCCAACAACTTCCAACTCTCACCCTTCACATAATTGGATTGTTGTTTTTCCTTTATCTTCTAATCACGCTCTCATTAGGAATGTACCATACCTATCGCAAGTCCGTTCGACATCGGCGTGTTCAAGCTTTGGAAAAATTGTTTTGGCTTAATGCTCAGCCGAGGGCTGTTTGCTTTGACAAACGACTGAGTACCACAACGGCAAAAAGCCGAGTCTATGAGCCGATTCCTTTACCGATCAGTCAACCAATTGCGGATACGCTTTCGGCTCTAGATATCCCATTAGGACAAGGGGGATTTGCCCGCGATTACATCGTGAGTTTGAGTGTTGGGGACCAAGTGGTGATTGAATTGAAATCTGAAAGGTTTGATACCTTTGTCTCGCTATTGGCATCTGATGGTAGCACTATAGGTGAAAACGATGATGGTCCTGATGGTACAACCAACTCGCTGCTGAGTGTCTGCATTCCTAAGTCTGGAGCATATACTGTGCGAGTGCAAGCCTCTGGTGAGGTCAAGCAGGCTGTTGGTCCTTTTACCCTCTTTGTCAAACGCTTACCCCCGAAATCATCTGTTCAAGAATTGTAGGTGTTGCTGTTAATCATCGAAAAATATGGGTTTGAAACTCCGTCATGCCAGCGAAGCGAAGGACGGCTTTACATGATCTAGCAAGCAACGATTAGTCCGTTAGAACG
>Ga0070738_10007970_pt1 | contig 10373 bp, 5 predicted proteins | sample Coa_R2_2_FD_66446 | JGI IMG/M metagenome (GOLD analysis project Ga0070738, IMG submission 66446) | Surface soil microbial communities from Centralia Pennsylvania, which are recovering from an underground coalmine fire - Coalmine... | ecosystem: Environmental > Terrestrial > Soil > Unclassified ... | reverse complement strand
ACCACCAATGGCAATGACCGCTGGACAGATGATCTGGCAGCGCGCCTGCTGCGCTCCCCTTCCACAAACAAAACCGCTGTGCTCAACGAAGGCATCGGAGGGAACCGCCTGCTCCTCGATGGGCTTGGGCCGAATGCTTTGGCGCGTTTGGATCGCGATGTCCTCGCGCAGAACAGCGTGCGCTATCTGATCGTGCTGGAAGGCATCAACGACATCGGCATGCTGACCCGCACAGCGCCCGCATCAGAAGAGCAGCACCAGGACCTGGCGCGCCGTATGATCGGAGCCTACCAGCAGATCATCCTGCGCGCGCATGCGCACGGCATCAAAGTCATCGGCGGAACCATTATGGCCTTCATGGGCTCCGGCTATTACCATCCGACAGCATCAAACGAAAACGACCGCCAGACGGTCAACGCGTGGATTCGGGCAGCGGGCCATTTCGATGCTGTCATCGATTTCGACAAAATCATGGCCGATCCGACCCATCCTGACCACCTGCGCCCGGAATACGATTGTGGCGATCACCTGCATCCCTCACCTGCCGGCTATCACGCTATGGCTGATGCAATTCCGCTTGCACTTTTTTGAAATTGCGATTTTGCAGGCATATTGCTGTCTGATTTGCGCACAAGATTGCACATCTACCGCTGTTTTTTCCCTATGCCTCTGCTCTTTTAAGTCAAGGTCTGCCGCGCTTTGGGAACAGCATTCTGATTGAGTTTCAGGCGCGTCTTCTACCTTGACCTCTCAATTTTTGAGCTTTGGACATTTACGTGCTGCTCCGCATGCCCAGCAGTATCAATCGAGCTTCGCCTCTGACGCGAAGCTCACATACGCGAGCCTGAGATTTGGCTTTTGCTGGCAGGACTGTTGTCGTTCCATGAATCAGGTTGCGAGAGGAAAGCGCACGTAACTATGGGGAATGCACAATCGCTATTTGCCGGCAGTAAAGTAGACGCCGTTCGTGGGAATAGGAAGTCCATCTGGCCCGTTATCCAACGCTCAATTATTTTTTTGTTCGCGCTTGCGCTCGCAACCAAATACGGCTGGGCCGCCATCACTGTAGACGCAACCGTAACGCAGGACGGGGCATCAGCAAGCACCACCATCGCCAGTCCAGCATTTTCGACAGCGGCAGGCAATGAGCAGTTGCTGGCCTTCATTTCTACCGACCACCTGAGCGGGGCCAATACCACGGTCAAAAGCGTCTCCGGCGGCGGCCTGACCTGGGCCTTGGTGAAACGCACTAACACTCAGAGCGGTTCGGCGGAGATATGGGGAGCCTTTGCCGCCACGCCTCTAAGCGGCATTACCGTCACCGCGACGCTCTCACAAGCAGTCATTTCGTCGATGACGGTCATGAGTTTTGCCGGCGTTAATCCCGGCGGAGCCATTGGCGCTGTAGGCGGCAACAACGCTGCAACCGGAGCGCCGACAGCCTCACTGGTCACCACCGGCAATAACTCAGTGGTAATCGGCGTCGGCAATGATTATGACAATGCCATTGCGCGGACTGTAGGTACAGGACAGACGCTGATTCACCAGTACCTGACTTCAGCAGGTGACACCTACTGGGTGCAAATGCGATCCAGTGCCGTCCCGAACAGCGGAACCACCGTCACCATCAACGACACTGCTCCCACCAGCGACCGTTTCAACCTCAGCATCGTGGAAGTGCTCGCTGCCGCCGGCGGCACTACGACTTACACTATCTCCGGCACCATCAGTCCAGTCGTTGGCGGGGCAGGCGCCACGGTCAGCTTAACCGGCAGTTCCAGCGCCACTACGACCGCCGATGCCAACGGCAACTTCTCCTTCAGTGGGCTAAGTAACGGTTCCTACACCGTAACCCCGACAAAGAGCGGCTACACCTTCAGCCCCACAAATAAATCCGTCACGATCAACGGAGCAAATCAGACCGGCATCAACTTCACAGCGCAATCAACGGCCACATGGAGTATCTCCGGTTCAATCAGCCCGGTCAGCGGCGGCTCCGGAGCCACGGTTGCCTTAAGTGGAACTTCCAGCGCAACCACAACTGCCGACGCCAACGGTAACTTCTCGTTCACAGGATTGAGCAATGGCTCCTATACAGTCACGCCGACGAAGATCAGCTATACCTTCAGCCCTGCCAATCAGCCTGTCACTATCAATGGATCGAATCAGACCGGCGTGAACTTTATCGCTCAGGCGGTTGCCACCTGGAGCATCTCCGGCACGATCAGCCCTCCCGCCAACGGGAACGGAACCACAGTAGCCCTGAGCGGAACATCCAGCGCAACAACAACAGCTGACGCCAACGGCAACTATAGCTTTACGCAGCTTACGAATGGATCCTACACCGTCACGCCGAGCAAGAGCGGATTCTCATTCACGCCCGTAAACCAGCCCGTTAGCGTGAACGGTGCAAATGTCAACAACATCAACTTTACGGCAGCGGCTCCATCGGGCGCGATCAGCCGCGATGTAACCGTCGTGCAGGACGGAGCAGCAGCAAGCACAACCATCACCAGCCCATCATTTTCAACGGCAGTTGGGAATGAACTGCTGCTGGCATTCATCTCCGCCGATTACCTGAGCGGCGCCAATACCACGGTCAAAAACGTCTCCGGAGGAGGCCTGACTTGGGCTTTGGTGAAACGCACCAATGCGCAGAGCGGTTCCTCGGAAATATGGGGAGCATTTGCCACGAATCAACTCACCGGCGTCACCGCCACGGCAACGCTGTCGCAGAAGGTGATCTCTTCTATCACGGTCATGAGCTTCGCCGGCGTCAATCCCAGCGGAGCCATTGGCGCTGTCGGCAGCAACAACGCTACGACTGGAGCACCAACAGCTTCCCTCGTCACCACTGGAAACAATTCGCTGGTGCTGGGAGTCGGCAATGACTACGACAACGCTATCGCACGCACAGTCGGCACCGGACAGACGCTGATTCATCAGGACCTGACCTCAGCAGGCGATACCTACTGGGTGCAGATGAAATCCAGTCCCATCCCTACCAGCGGAACTACTGTCACCATCAACGACACAGCCCCCACTCAGGACCGCTATAACCTCAGCATCGTCGAGGTTCTCGCTGCTACCGGCGGTACCACGCTCACTCCGCCGACCGTCAGCATGACCTCGCCGGCTCCGGGTGGCACTGTGGCCAGTTTGGTGACCGTTGCGGCAAACGCCTCCGATGCGATTTCCGTCACGAGCGTCCAGTTCCTGCTCGATGGCTCACCGCTCGGCTCCGCGATCACCAGCCCTCCGTACACTTTCACCTGGGATTCCACCACTGTGGCCGACGGCACACACACATTTGCCGCTCGCGCAACCAACGGCGGCGGACTCTCGACCACTTCCACTCCGATATCGATCAGCGTCAACAACACTTCAGATCCGTCTGTGGTCGGCCAGTGGTCTTCAGTTGTGAACCTGCCTGCCGTCGCAGTCAATCTCATCCTGTTGCAGAACAACAAGGTTCTCTTCTATCAGGATGGCTCAACTGCTACCGTCTGGGACTACGTGCAGAACACCTTCACCAGCGTTCCTTACTCAGCGAACCTTTTCTGCTCCGGTCATGCCCTGCTCGCGGACGGCAGAGTGATGGTCGTGGGCGGATACGGAGGATCAAACACCACCATTGGCATCACCAATGCCGAGATCTTCGATCCGGTGGCGAACTCCTGGACCAAAGTTCCCGACATGCAGTATCGCCGCTGGTACCCAACGGCAACCACCCTCTCTGACGGACGCATCCTCGTCACCGCAGGCTGGCAGACAAGCGCGCATACCAATGCCGGCATCTCGGAAATCTACGATCCGGTATCGAACAGCTGGACATCACTCACCAACGCCAACAATCCATTTGAGACTTACCCGTTCCTCTATCTGTTGCCGGATGGCCGGATTCTTCATATCGGCGGATCTGAGTATGCCACCGACACGGATGTCCTTGACCTGAACACCGCCACATGGTCCGTGGTCGATCCCACGATTGTGGACGGCGGCAGCGCAACCATGTACCAGCCCAACAAATTTATGAAGGCCGGCAGCGCCTCTGACAGCCAGGACAGCGGGCCATCTTCAAATACAACCTTCGTGCTCGACATGACAAAACCCTCTCCGACCTGGCAGCAAACACCTTCGATGGTATATCCGCGCAGCTTCATGAACCTGACTATGCTGCCCGACGGCACAACGCTTGCGACCGGCGGTGAAACGGACCGCAACGGCGGCGATATCTCAAAGGCTGTCTATCCTGCGGAACTATGGTCTCCGAAGACGCAGACATGGTCCACCATGTCCGCCATGCAGAAACCGCGCGAATACCACGGAACTGCGCTTCTGTTGCCCGATGGTAGAGTGCTCGTCTCCGGGATGGGTGCTGACTTCGGCAATGTGCCCGATCAGAAGAGCGCGCAATTCTTCTCGCCTCCCTATCTGTTTAAGGGCACGAGGCCAACCATCAGCCAGGCTCCAACGCAGATTCAGTACAACTCTACCTTCTTCGTTGGCACGCCCGACAATGCTGACATAGGCAGCGTGGTGCTGATTCGCACCGGAGCCGTCACCCACTTCTTTGACCAGAACGAGCGCTTTTTGCCGCTGTCGTTCACGCAGGCTACAGGCGGCCTGACCGTAACAACTCCGGTAAATGCGAATCTGGCGCCCCCGGGATATTACATGCTGTTCATCGTGAACAAAGAAGGTGTTCCGTCAGTCGCGCCATTCGTGCAGATACAGTAATGCAGATGAAAGGAGGAGGGGCCTTGAAATCAAAGTTGGCTGCCATCATTCTGCTGGCTGCGGTTTCGCTGCCGCTGCATGCGGGAAGGTCCCTCCTCGGCCTTTCCGTGCCCGGTTTTACGGTGCGCGACATGCATGGACACGAGAAGAGCTATCCATCGCTCAAAGGCAAGGTAACGGTGGTTATTTTCTTCTCCACCCGCTGCCCCATGTCCAACGCCTTCAATTACAGGCGGAACGTCCTGTATGAAGACTTCCGAAAACAGGTTCGCTTCATCGTCATCGATTCAAACGTGAATGAATCTCTGGAGGAGATACGTACCTATGCTTCCAATGCTGGCTTCAATTTTCCGGTATATCAGGATGCGGACAACGTGGCAGCTAATGCGTTCGGCGTACACGCCACCACCGAAACCTTTGTTCTGGACAAGGCCGGAGTTGTGCGCTATCACGGCAACATCGAGGACTCGCCCAATCCGCAGCGCTCGACCAAACAGGCTCTGCGTTTAGCCATCTATGAAGTGCTCACCGGACAGCCTGTAGCCACGCCCGAAACCAGAGTCATCGGCTGCGCAATCCGCCGCGCGCACCCTTAAGAATCTAATTGGGAGGCGGCGCCTCATGAATTCCCCCTTCATCTGGTTGAAGTCGAAGACCAATCACAGTCTCTATTTTGCTGTCTGATTATCCGCTTCGTTCCGGACTATGCGGTTGAAGTTGAGAATCGCGTTGAATACGAGCGGGTAGCTGCCGATGGTTTCACCGCGGTAGATCGGATTGTTGGCAAAGAGCAGGACTGTTCCTTTACCGAGATGCGCTGCCACTACTGCCGCATGCTGCGCCAGCAGGTCGCCATGGTCGAGCAAACCCGATACCAGCAACTGTTCTTTATTCTCGTAGCGCAGGATGACCTGAGGACGAAGCTCGGCGGGAATGACGTTGGGGTTGTTGCGTGACTGCTCCTCGTTGAGCGGCATAGCTTCCCAGGGTTTGGGATGCGGGCGCGGGTCGGCAGCCATGTAGGGACGGCCTTGCGGGATGTCGGGATCGTCGGGACCGCCACGGCCTGTGGTGCGTTCTTCGCTGCCTCCGAGGCGCGGCGCGCGCGTTCCACCGACGGTATTGCTGATATTCATGGAGAGACCGTCTTCGCTGTAGACGGTGAGCGGCTTGCTGTATCCATAGAGAACGGGCGATTTGGGATCGACTACGGTGGTTGCCAACAACGTGCCGACGACTTTGAGATCGCCATGTGGATTCACGGAAACGCCGGGTGCGAGTCCGGTTTCGATGGCAAACTGTGCCGTGTCCTGCGAGGTGATGAGCAGGCCGCCTTGCTCCACGAAATGGCGCAGGTGATCGATGCCGCTATAGCCGAGGCCGGGACGCATATCGTCAGTGGAATCGACGCGACCCAGGTTCGGGGTGATGTCAGTTTTCTTCCAGGGAAGCGCATTGCCCCACATGGGCAGGCCCTGGATGATCTGCGCGGTGCGCGCATTGCCGACCGGCGCGAAGAGAATGACATCGTATTTTGAGCGCAGATCGTCTTCATTGCTTACAGTCTGCGTGCTGATGTAGTCATATGGCACTCCAAGCTTGTCGAGCGCCTGCCGCCACCAGCCTTCCGTCTGTGTGCTGAGCCACGTGTGCATCATGGCTATGCGGGGCGCGGTGATTTTGTGCATTTGGACAGATGGAATGGCGCATACCCCAACTGGCGCAAGCTGCGTTTTCCCAAATGCTGTCTTTACTTCATCCTGCGAAGCATCGCTGATAATCAGTGAGCCAGTCGGAAACTGCTGGTTATTGGCAGTGAACGAAGTATCTGAAGCTGATACAGTTGCATTTTTCAGCAAATATCTAAAGGTGATAAGGCTCGGATCTGCATGATTAGGTATTAGATAGATAGAACAATTCCCTCCTGAACCGCCAAAGCCCTCTCCAGCAGGAACAGTCTCCATTCGCGTCTTCAGAATCGCAGGTTCTGTCACACGAACAGCTTCCACGCTGAACAGCGCGGGCAGTGACCAGCCGGTATCATCATATGGGGTCTTCTGCGGATCGTTCGGGGCCCAATATTGGCGATCCAGCAAAGCGTCTGCAATGCGCGAGTAGGGCTGATCCATGCGGATAACGAAACTGCCTGCCGCGAATGTGCGAGGCTCTGTCTTTGGTTGCTGTGGTTTTGGTGCGGCTTCGTCTTCCCTGCTCTCACGCTTTGGTTTTACCGGAACGGAGACGGTTACCGACTCAGTTGTTCTGCTGATTTCGACGTGCTGGGCGCGCAGGATGTCGAGCAGCATGCGCTGGCGGTCTTGCGATTCTTCATTTGCGGGAAGCACATAGGCGGCGGGGCCGGAATCGGTGGGCTTGAGAATCGATCGCTTGCTCTTGAGATAGAAGTTATTGAGGAAGGTCTGCCCGTTCTGCGCGAAGTAGCTGAGGGAGACGAGCAGCGCTGTTTCTTCGTAATTATTGTTGTCGCGTTGCGACCACTTCACTTTGGGATACGGAGGGTTTTGACGATACCAGGTTCGGGAATATTCGTCAGGCGTGAGAATGCGCTCGACAGTGTCGGCCCCGCCATTGCCAAATGTCTCGTACAGGCGGCTGATGCCGTTGTGCATGGCGGCAAGAAACATGAGATAGCCGGGACTCCAGGTATCGAAGTTGCCGTGGGTGAAGACGCCGGGCATGCCGAATTTCGTCATCTCCTGCACGTTGTTCCAGCCAATCATCTGCCACTCGTTAGTCAGAATCGGGTCAAGCCATGCGTTGTAAGGCTCGTCGCCGACGGTGTTGTCGTAAAGGAACGGCACGGATTCGTGCAGATCATGCAGGACCTGCGCATGCCATCCTATGTAAGTGTCGAGGACGTTACGCGAGAGGTTAAGCGTGAGCGTCATAGCGTCGCGGTTATTGTCATGCGCCACGTAGTGTCCCCAATAGACGAGGCGCGGATAATTCTCATTCGGATGCGCCTTATGCCACTTGTACACATCAACCATGCGGTCACGACCATCCACTTCTACGACCGGCGTGATCAGCGTGATCATGTGCGTGCGGATGTACTGGATGTAGGGCGCATTGTCGACGGCTAGGCGATAGGCGAGTTCCATCAGCGCGGTCGGGGCACCGGTTTCAGGCGAATGGATAGTTCCGGTGATGTAGTAGACAGGAACTGAGTGCTTGACCAGCTCGGCCGCTGTCGCATCATTCATGTTGATGGTTCGCGGGTCGGCCAGCTTTGCCAGACGGGCGTCGTTTTCCTTGTAGTTCTTGAGCAGTGACTCGTCCGCTACGGCCACAGCGATCATCTCGCGGCCCTCTTCGGTGTGGCCGATGGTAAAGACCTTAACGCGTGGGCTGGCGGATTCAAGCAGGCGGAAATAACGGTAGACGTCTTCGGCATAGGGGAGGATGTCAGGCGCTCCGGCGATGTCGCCCAGGACTTTTTCCGGCGTTGGAACTGTTGAGGATGCGGGCAGATAGTCCGTGAGCGGAGAATTCAGCTCGGGTAAAGTGGTGTATTTATGGATGCGCTGCGTGTAGTCCTGATCGACGGGCTGTTTTGCGTCCCGCGCATAGTTCAGGTCCATTTGCGCTGCTGCTGAAAGGCAGAAAGCTGCCGTGCAGAGCATGGCTGATCCGCGGAAAAATGCAGAGAATGGCATCGCTGGCTCCAATTTCAATAATGGATACAAAGGATAGCAGACGTACTAATAAGGACTTTTGTTCCCGAAAGGGGGATTATGCAGTATTTGCCCGCCTTAACGTTATAGTGGTACGTTACAGTCATTAATAAAAGATCGATGCACGACCATTATTCTGCGGTTCTTCTCCCCGATCCCGGTTGTTCAGTTGTAAATACAGCTAAAACTTATACGCGGTTTTTAAGGTTCAAGAGTGATTCGCTGTGTAATTGCTGACGACCACATTTTAGTCCGGCAAGCCCTCCTCCATTCGCTTGAGCGCGACGGCGATATTCAATTTGTCGGCGCTTTCGAGGACGCTGGGCAGGCGGCGGAATGTGCTGTTAAGAAAAGGGCAGACATTCTTATTCTGGATGTCGCTATGCCCGGACTCTCCCCATTCGACGCTGCGCGCCTGGCGAAGAAATCAAATCCGGATATTAAAGTCGTCTTCCTGAGCGGATACAACGATGATGTGTATGTTCGGCGGGCCATTGAGGCCGGCGCGCATGCCTATGTTCTTAAATCCAGCGATGCGCGGGAGTTGAAGCTTGCCATTGAGAAAGCACATCGCGGCGAAAAGCATATTCCCATGGCTGACCGCTTTTTCAACCGGCGAATAGAAGAAACGGCGCTGGATTCGCTGACAGCCAGGGAGCGTGAAGTTTTAAGGATGCTGGCCGAAGGCAAAACGGTCAAGGATGTTGCCGTGATATTGGGACTAAGCGGAAAGACAGTGGAGGCCCATAAGAGCAATCTGATGCGCAAATTGGACCTGCATAACAAAGCCGAACTGGTGCATTATGCAATTGCGCATAAGGTGATTTTTGTAAACGTCCCGCAGCATTAAAAAGGGGCGAACATCCTGATTCAGATCAGGACGTTCGCCGCCGCGACAAACCTTTTTATTACCAGCGATAGACCGTCAGATTATCCAGATATACGGTATGCGTACCTGCGCTGCCCATACCATCCACCTGGAAGTTTGTCAGCAGTACCGGCTCCCACCCGAGAGCAAAGGCTGAGGGGACGGTTGCATTAATGTCCTGCCTGACGTTATCGAGCCACACAGATTTATAAGTGACGTTGCCGTAGTCATCACGCGAGTAGCTGACCTGAACATGATGCCACTTGTTGGTGCCCCAGTTGCGGACATTACACGAAGCTTTCGAATGAATCCAGCGATCGATGGGATGCGTGGGCGTGCCCGCGTTTGTTGTGTAATCCCAGGTGTTTGTCCAGCCATCACACTGGAAGCCGAAGATCACGGTCTGTCCATTTGGCATGACCTGATTCATGTCCATTTCCAGGTTGCCTATCTGGTTTACAGAGCCGTCGAGATACACCCAGCCGTCATAGAGAAAATTGCGTGCCTCAGTATCATCGCCGAATCGCACATAGTAGCGATGATCGCCATTGTTGAGAAATGCGGTTTGAAACTGGCGCGCATAACCGGATTGCGCCGGCGCATTGGTGAGGATGGTATTTCCCTTTGACTGTCCCTGACCGGCCAGATCAGTGTCTCCATTCCAATTTGTCAGCGCCTGAATACCGCTAACGGCCACTGCATTCAATGGAACGAGGGGAGAGCTTGCCGGGGTAACAACGGACAGCGTCACATCTGTGACGCATACCGCGCCGTGATTACCCCAGGCTTTAACGTGGAGTGTGTGCTTGCCCGATGCGGAATTCACTTTTGCCTGGACTGACGTTGCGTACACAATGGCGATGTCCTTCGCATTGTCGATCGAATAAGCCATCGACACTACATTTTGCGAGGAACAGGTTGAAGCATTCGCAGACAGGGTGAACGGGGATGAAACTTCATTGCCATTGAACGGACTGTTGACGGTCACACCTGCAAATGCCGGTGCGGCGAGTGCGGATACAAACAACAGAGAGAACCAAGTAGTCTTCATTGAGCGCGGCCTTCGGGGG
>Ga0070738_10007968_pt1 | contig 10378 bp, 5 predicted proteins | sample Coa_R2_2_FD_66446 | JGI IMG/M metagenome (GOLD analysis project Ga0070738, IMG submission 66446) | Surface soil microbial communities from Centralia Pennsylvania, which are recovering from an underground coalmine fire - Coalmine... | ecosystem: Environmental > Terrestrial > Soil > Unclassified ... | reverse complement strand
ACATCCAGGCCGCCTTTACGATGGTGATTCAGGATAGCAAGACAGCGGTCCACGACGGCCAGTACGAGCAGCCCGATCTGATCGTGCGTGGCAACAGCGAGGACCTGGCGAATATTTTCTGGTGCGATGCCAACCCTGCCTCCAACTATATGCAGGGCGCGATCAAGATTCAAGGCTCCCAGGATAACGTCATGCGCCTGGATGCAATGGCCCTGCTTATTTATACGGAGGTGAATAAATAGCGTCCAGCGGCGAGAGCGCGCGTCAGGAGACCGCCAGATCAGAGTTCACCTGCACAAAGCCCTCGCCGGGGCGATAATCGGGCGATTGGTGGCGGAAGTAGGTGTTGTACAGGTGGGCATAATGACCGCCCTGCTTTAGCAACTCCTCATGGCTGCCTTCCTCCACGATGCGCCCGCGTGAGAGGACCAGAATGCGATCGGCGTGCTGGATGGTCGAGAGGCGGTGCGCGATCAGGATAGCCGTGCGGCCCTTGAGAATCAGGTCCAGCCCCTCCTGAATCTGCGCCTCCGTGAGCGGATCGACGCTGGCCGTCGCCTCGTCCAGAATAATAATCGCCGGATCTTGCAGCAGCACACGCGCCAGAGCTACAAGCTGGCGCTGGCCCATTGAGAGCGCGCGCCCGGCCTCGCCCACCAGCGTGTTCAGTCCCTCCGGCAGCGCCTCCAGCCAGTCGCCGTACCCGATACTGCGCGCGATGCGCTCAACCTCTTCGTCGCTGGCCGAGGGACGCGCATAGCGAATATTCTCTGTGACCGTGCCTGAGAAGAGGAATGGCGACTGCGGCACAATGCCCAGGCGGCGGTGATAGTCCTGCAAATCGAAGCTGCGGATATCGCGATCGTCGATCAGCAGTTTGCCGCCCTGGTACTCATAGAAGCGCGCGATCAGCCTGGCCAGGCTGGACTTGCCCGCGCCGGTGTGCCCGACGATCGCCACCGTCTCCCCCGGCTGGATGGTCAGATTAAAGTCCGCCAGCACCGTCTGGCGATCGTCATAGCTGAAAAAGAGATGGCGAAACTCGATTTTCCCACGTAGTTGACCAACCGGCTCGCTCGCGATCTGGCGAACACGCGGCTCCGTGTCGAGCAGGGCGAACACGCGCTCGCTGGCCGAGAGACCAAGTTGGAACTGGCTCCAGAACGAGGCAATACTGGTCAAGGGGAACCAGAGCAGGCCCATGCTCTGCACAAAGAGAAACCAGTCCCCGGCTGAGATCGCGTGTCCGAAGACGCTGCGCCCGCCGAAATACACCACCACCGTCGTGCCCAGGTTGGCGATAAAGAACAACAGCGGAAAGACGCCGCTATAGACAAAGCCTGAGCGCACGCTCACCTGATACGACTGCGCGTTGACACGTGCAAATTCGTCGTACATGTTCTGTTCCTGCCGGAAGTTCTTCGCGACGGTAATCCCGCTGATAACCTCCTGGACGTTCGCGTTCACGCGCGCCAGGGAGCGCTGCGAGCGGCGGGTGGTGCGGCGCGCGATAAAGCGGAAGGTCAGGGCCACCAGCACGATCGCCGGCACAATCGACAGAGCCAGCAGGGCAAGGTAAACGCTGCGAAAGAAGAGAATCGCCACCAGCAAGAAAAAGAGCAGGAACTGGCTGAGCAGGTTCAGGGCCAGCGTCACGACGGTCGCGAAGTCCTCGGTGTCCGAGGTGACGCGGCTGACAATCTTGCCGGATGGAAACTCGTCGTAGAAGGACATATCGCTGGCAATCACCGAGGCGAAGGCGTCGTTGCGCAGGCGCAGCACGACATCCCCCACTGAACACGCGGTGAAGCGCTGGCGAAAGAAGTTGAAGGTCCAGGAGAGCACGCCCGCACTCAGAATCGCCACGATGAGCACAAGCACGGTTTGCAGGGTCTTCGAGGCGATCACCAGGTCGAGGCCGCGCGAAACCAGCAGGGGAAAGGCGGTATCGACCAGCGCATTGAGCGTCACCAGCATGGCAACGGCCAGCATCAGACCCCGATGAGGACGAAAGTAGTGAAGAATACGCGCAATCAGGGCGCGATCGCTATATTTCCGGTCGTAGGCTTCGGCCTCCAGACCATCCATTAAGAAGCCCATTCAGATCTCCGTTTTGCTCTCTCTGGTATCCACAGTCAGCCTCAAGGCGTATACTCTCAACTCAATGCCACAAGGTTAATCCTCGGCCCGGCTTACCCTGACGGGCTCCTGGCGCGCGTCCTTGTGGTGAGCAAAAATGCGGCGATAGGTTTCGCAGCGCGCGAGCAGTTCTTCGTGAGTGCCCTGATCGATAAGCTCGCCCCGGCGCAACACCAGCACCTTATCGGCCCAGCGAATCTGCGAGAGGCGATGGGTAATCAGCAGCGTGGTGCGGCCCTCCAGCACGCGATGAATGGCGCGCTGGATCTCGTCCTCGGTGGCGCTGTCGATCGCGCTGGTCGAGTCGTCGAGGATCAGGATGCGCGGATCGGTCAGCAGGGCGCGCGCGATGGCGATCCGCTGGCGCTGACCGCCGGAGAGCGTCACCCCGCGCTCGCCAACCACCGTGTCGTAGCCCTCTTTGAACTCCTCGATAAACTGGTGCGCCTGAGCATCGCGCGCCGCGCGCTCAATGGCCGCGCGATCCGCCTTCTGCCCTAACCCATATGCGATATTCTCGGCAATCGAGCGCGAGAAGAGAAAGATATCCTGCTCAATTGTTGAGATTTGAGAGCGCAGCGCGTCCAGGTTCCAGGCACGCACATCGACGCCATCGATCAGGATGCGCCCGCTCTCCACGTCGTAGATGCGATTGATCAGTTTGGTCAGGGTGCTTTTGCCCGCGCCCGTCTGGCCGACGATAGCGATGGTCTGGCCCGGCTCGGCGTGGAAGGAGATATCTTTCAGGACGGGCGCGCCGTCATAGCGGAAGCTTACGTGCTCGAAGGTAATCTCGCCACGCATGCTCTCGGCACCACGATAGCCCCCCTCGTTCTCATCAAGCTCCGTCTCTTCTTTGAGAATGTTCAAAATGCGCTCCGCGCCCGCTACGCCTAGCTGGATCAGGCTGAAGGACCAGTTGGTATTGAAAGCAGGATAGCGCAAGATGACCATCAGGCTCATAAAGGCGATCAGGCTGCCAACCGAGAGCTGGTTGTGGACAACCAGGAAGAGGCCGTGCAGGAAGGCGAAGACCAGGGCGATCGAGAGCAGCAGCGGCGGCAGATACCAGGACTGGACATAGCCGTTCTTCACGAAGAGATTGCGATACAGGCCAGCGCGCCTCTCAAACTTCTGGATCTCTTCCTGCTCCTGCGCAGCGGCTTTGACTACCTCAATGCCGCTGATCGACTCGTTCAGGCCCGCGTTGAGTTCGCCGAATTTCTCGCGCATGCTGTCCGCGACGGGAGCGAGCTTGCGCGAGTAGAAGCGGACCGCGATAAAGAATGAGGCGGTAAAGAGCAGCGGCACCAGCAGAAGCTGGAGATTGATCGAGCCAATGAAGATCAGCGTGGTGGCCAGACTCACGTTCGAGTCGAAGAGGATATCGAGGCCGGGCGTGACCATATTGCTCAACTGCGTCATGTCGTTGGCCGCTCGCGCCATGATATCGCCAACGCGCTGGCGGTTGTGAAAGGTCTGGCTCTTGCCCAGCAGGCTGAGGTACAGTTCCGCGCGAGCATCGCGCGCTACTCGCTTGCCGACCAGTTCGGGGAAGATGCGCGCCCCGACATCGGCACAGCCGCCGATCAGGATCGTGAGCAGCATCAACAGAACGATGCGCGAGAGGCCATCCAACGAGCCACTCAATACAGCGTTGAAAGCCGCGCCGGTGAGCAGGGAGACGCTCGCGTAGACCGCGTTCGCCGCGATCGAGGCCAGCATATAGAACAGAACCAGGTGCTTATAGCGCCACAGGTGCGAGATAATCCAGCGCACCGGCCCTTTCAGGCTGTAGCGATACTCGTTCTCAATGGTAAATTCTCTCTTGGACACGCAAAATCTCCCCCCGTGCGGTCGCAATCGGCAAACGCTTTTAGAACTTCTATTCTATCACATTCTGGAGCCTTGTTGTGCGGCTGAGGTGATGACCTGGGAGACCAGGGGATAGTTCATAGAACCGTCTTCTGCACTTATTACTGTACCATATTCTCTGCAATAATTCCAGAGGTTCTGCCAGCAGGTGGGGCTGGCTCAGGCGAGTTGGTGGGCAGCGGAAGGTTGGCGGAACCGTTTTCCACGACAACCTTGCGCTTGCCCTGGCAGTCTATGAGCATACGTTGAGAGTCAAAGGACCTGTAACCCTCTTCTATCTGAGGACGTACAATGAGAAGAGATACTGTTTGCATTGAAATTCTCACGTGGAGGAGGCTGAGGAGGGTAAACCATGAAGAGTCTTTCAGGAAAGACCTGCTAAAAGGAAAAACTCTATGTTTCCAGCAAATCTCTGGCTATGGATAGGCTTCAATCTATTTGTGCTTGCAATGCTTGGACTCGACCTGGGCATCTTCCACCGCAAAGCTCATAGTATCTCCACCAGGGAAGCCTTGATCTGGAGCCTTGTTTGGATCTCATTGGCGCTGCTCTTCAATGCTGGCATCTACATTTTTAGCCACCCCGACCTTGCTCTGCAATTTTTCACAGGATATCTCATCGAGAAATCGCTCAGCGTTGATAACATCTTTGTTTTTACCTTGCTTTTCACATCCCTCAATGTCTCTGTAGCCTATCAGCACCGAGTACTCTTCTGGGGCATTCTGGGTGCCCTTGTAATGCGTGGGAGCATGATTGCTTTAGGAGTTGTTCTGCTGGAGAGATTTCACTGGATCACCTACCTGTTTGGTTTTTTTCTGCTCCTCACCGGCATACGTATGGCCCTGGGGAAAGAGGTGAAAGTCGATCCTGCGAGCAATCGCTTGCTCAAATTTGCCCGTCGGGTGTTTCCTCTGACGAACGACTACGAAAAGGACCGTTTTTTCGTGCGCCGTTCGGGGAAAGTATTGGCCACGCCCCTGTTCCTGGCACTCCTGGTAGTCGAGGCAACCGACGTTGTTTTCGCCCTGGATTCCATTCCTGCCATCTTCGCCATTACCACCGACCCGTTTATTGTCTATACATCGAATGTGTTCGCCATGCTCGGTCTGCGTTCCCTCTACTTCGTGTTCGCCAATATGATGAGGAAATTCACGTATCTGCAAGCGGGGTTGGCGGGAATACTCCTCTTTACAGGCATAAAAATGCTGCTGGCCGAGATATATCACATTCCGGCCACAGTTTCACTTCTGATCGTGGTCATGGCCCTGGCCGCCTCGGTACTGGCCTCCGTCATCCACACGCGCAAGAGGGAAAGGTAGCAGAGTGGGCATCCTCTGCCCCTCTGCTCCTGTGTGCATTACAAACCCAGCAGCCGGCGTGTCTCCCGGCGCGCTTTCTCCAGGGTGAGGCCGCGCGTGATGAGAACGCCAGAGGCCACGCCCTCGCTGGCGAGCAGACCGAGCAGGAGATGTTCCGTCCCGATGGCTTTCTGTTCAAGCCGCTGGGCCTCCTCGAGAGCCAGTTCCAACGCCTTGCGGCCATCATCGGTAAAGTCGTCAGCCTCGCCCGGCTCAACAATATTCTCCTGAGTAATCAGGAAATCCGTAGCCGCTTGAATGCGCTCAAGGGGAATCTCCAGGTTGCGCAGAACGTGGAAGGCGATGCCGTTCTGCTCACGGATCAAGGCCAGCAGCAGGTGTTCGGTGCCAACGCGCTCGCGCCCATAGCGCCTGGCCTCCATGCGCGCGTACAAGAGGACACGCCGCGCGCGCGTGGTGAAGAAATTCCCCCGATCCTCCTCGCCAGCCGGTTCGGGTACCAGGTCGTCGGCGTCCTGCACGCGAGAAACACGCGCCTCCGGCTCGATCTCACCGCGCATATAGCGTGCAGCCAGGCCGATAAGTGACCGCCCGTGTCCGACCACCCGTAGCGTGGCCTGGCGCACCTGCTCCAGTTCCAAGCCCATACTCTTCAGTACGTCGGCAGCGATGCCCTCGCCCTCGCGCACCAGACCCAGCAACAGATGTTCCGTGCCGATAGAGGAATGCCCTAGCCGGTGCGCCTCTTCCACCGCCAACTCGATCACTTTTCTCGCACGCGGCGTCAGGCCCACCTCGCCCAGTACGATCCGCTCGCTGCGCCCGAGGATAGACTCCACCTCGCTGCGCACGCGCTCCAGCTCTATCCCCATCTCGCGAAGAAGCTGTCCCGCCGTGCTTTCCTTGAGACGCAGCAGGCCGAGCAGCAGATGTTCTGTCCCGATGTAGCTGTGCTGGAAACGCTGGGCTTCCTCCTGCGCCAGAGCCATTACTTGCCGGGCGTGCTTATCGAACCTGTCAAAACGTCTCCGACCATCTCGCTCGATACCCTCCGCTTTGAGCCGCAGCCACACCTGGGCCGGATCCTCCTTTCCTCTCTCCTCTGAGGCACTCCTGGACGATTCTGGCACCTGGCTCAGCATCTTCATCGTTTGGACCCTGAGCTGCTCCTCGTCCAGGCCCATCTCCTGCAATGCGCGCGCGGCCATGCTCTCCTGCACGCGAAACAGGGCCAGCAGCAGATGCCCCGTCCCTACCTCCTGCTGCTTCAAACGCTGGGCCTCCTCCACTGCCCTCTCGATCACCTGCTTCGCATGAGCAGTCAGGCCCACCTCTCTCACCCCCCTCTGCTCGTCCTGTGCGGTCAGTCTCTCTACAACCTCGCGCGCACGCTCCAGCTCTATCCCCAAACTGAGCAGAACACGGGCGCCCACTCCCTGCCCCTCGCGCAAAAGGCCCAGCAGCAGATGCCCGCTCCCGACGTATTGCTTGAGCATCCTTTGAGACTCCTCCTGTGCCTGGTATAAAGCAATCCTGGCACGTTCGGTAAATTTCGTGTATCTCTCACTTTCGCCTCTAAACATCATTGGCTGGCTCCTTTCAAGATTGTCATCTGATAGAAAGAGATTCTTTTCGCTAAGAAAAACGCTTAACACAAGCCAATCGTTCCGTTGTTTCTCCCTGTACGCCTCGCTCACGACATTCTACGTTGTTCATTTGGGAAAGGGTCAAGCAAGGTAATACTATGCACTCCACCTGGCAGCGGTCCGGCAGGTCCTTCTTTGCCAGCGAACTGGCGGATCAGATCGCATGGGCAGCGGGCTGCTCCGCCAGACCCCAGGTTTACCTGGCCAGACCGGTTGAAGAGATTCTCCAATAGTTGTATCATAGATATTCGAGCGAATTACGCTCCTATCATATTCAGCTTCGGTTCTGATCCATCCTATACGAACAACGTGGAGGGTAGTGCATGTCTGTCGAAACACAAAAGGAGACGCTGGGCTTCCAGGCGGAAGTGACCCAGCTTCTCAACCTGATGATTCACTCTTTGTATAGCAACAAAGAGATTTTCCTGCGCGAACTGATTTCTAACGCCTCGGACGCGATCGACCGCCTGCGCTTCGCGATGCTCTCGGACGAGAGTCTGCATGAGGACGACACGGAACTAACCATCCATGTCTCCTATGACAAGGCGGCGCGCACAATCACCGTCAGCGATAACGGGATCGGTATGACGCGCGCTGAGGTGGTGGAACAGATCGGCACGATCGCGAAGTCGGGCACGCGCGAGTTCTTCCAGTCGCTAACCGGCGATCAGCAGAAGGACGCCAATCTGATTGGCCAGTTCGGCGTTGGTTTCTATTCGGCCTTTGTTGTGGCCGATAAGGTGACGCTGACCACCCGCCGCGCCGGACGCGCAACGAACGAGGGTGTGCGCTGGGAGTCAACCGGCGAAGGCGAGTATACGCTGGAAACGATCGAGAAGGCCACGCGCGGCACCGAGGTCACGCTGCATCTGCGCGAGGGCGAGGACGAGTTGCTTAGCGGCTATCGCCTGCGCTCGATTATCCGCAAGTATTCCGACCATATCACGGTGCCAATCCTGATGCCGTCCGAGGAGAAGGAGAAGAGCGGCCAGGATGAACGCGTGAACCAGGCGTCCGCCCTCTGGGTGCGCCCGAAGAGCCAGATCAGTCATGAAGAGTATGTCGAGTTCTATAAGTATCTGGCCTACGATATCGAGGAGCCGCTGACCTATATTCACAGCCGTATGGAGGGCACACAGGAGTATATCCTGCTGCTCTATATCCCCTCCAGCGCTCCTTACGACCTCTGGAACCGCGAGCGCCGTCACGGCGTCAAGCTCTATGTGCGCCGCGTCTTTATTATGGATGGCGCGGAGGAACTGATCCCCGGCTACCTGCGCTTCTTGCGCGGCGTGATCGATTCTAGCGACCTGCCTCTCAATATCTCGCGCGAGATTTTGCAGCAGAACCGCATGATTGAAACAATTCGCGCCAACGCAGTGAAGAAAGTGCTTGGACAACTCGCGGACCTCGCCCAGAACGAGCCAGAGAAGTATACGAAGTTCTGGAAGACCTTCGGGCGTGTGCTGAAAGAGGGCATTGCCGAGGACTTCGCTAACCGAGAGGCGCTCGCGAAACTCTTCCGCTTTAGCACAACGCTCAGCAACGGGGATAGCCAGGACGTCTCGCTGGAGACCTACGTCTCGCGCATGAAAGAGGGTCAGGATAAGATCTACTTTATCACTGCCGAGAGCTATGGCGCGGCCAAGGACAGCCCCCTGCTGGAGATCTTTAAGCAGAAAGGCGTCGAGGTGCTTCTGCTCTCCGATCCGGTGGACTATCTCTTCGACACGGAGTTGCGCGAATTTAACAAGATCCCGTTGCAATCGGTTTCGCGCGGAGATGTCGACCTGAGCAAGATTGTCACCCCGGAAAGCGAGCAGCCGACCGAGGAGAAGAAGGCGGAGGAGCAGGCCAGCGCCGACGAGGTCCAGCGGCTGCTGGAGCGTCTGAAAGAGGCGCTGAAGGATCAGGTCAAAGAGGTGCGTGTGACCACGCGCCTGACCACCTCGCCCGCCTGCCTGGTGGTGGGCGATAATGACCTGGACCCTCAGCTCCTGCGCCTGCTCAAGGCCGCTGGACAGACGGTGCCGGAGTCGAAGCCCATTCTGGAAATCAACACGCAGCACGTCATCGTGCGCAAACTGCTGCACGAACAGGACCAGCAGCGTTTCGCCGACTGGGCCTCGATTCTCTACGATCAATCGGTCCTCAGCCTCGGCGAGCAGCTTGAGAATCCCGTGCGCTTCGTTAACCGGCTCAACAGCCTGCTCTCGCAGTTGTAGCAGGTCTGAACCATACAGGCAGGCCAGGAAGAGCGCGAGCGAGGCCGAGTGCCGCCTGCCTCACGCTCTTCCTTCGCCTGCGGAGAGGAGAAGGGATGACAAGAGACGGTAATCTCCCCTAAGTAACAGGTACTATATTGACTATACACAATATTGCGTTATAATGACACCACATGATGCATAGTAAAAACGGCTCGTAACGCACATGTACCCCCTTAACGGCACTTAAGAGAGGTTATTCAAGGAGACCAGGGCGATGAACGGCAATTCGATTACGTATCGCCAGCAGCACAGCTTCTGTAGCAAGCCGAGCTGCCGTAAGTGTCGTGATGGAATCGGGCATGGCCCTTACTGGTACGCCTACCAGGTGATAGGGGGCCGCACAGTGCGCACCTACATTGGCAAAACGCTGCCGGATGGCGTGCAGGTAGAGTCAGCGGCTGACCCTTCCGCTCCCCCGCTCGACGCGCCTCCAGCAGATGCCCTCATATTTCGCCTGACCACCCTGGGAGTGCTGCGCCTGGAGAGTCGCGGCGAGGGAGAGGAATGGCAGGTGGTCACTGAGGGAGGTTGGCGGTTGCCGCAGGCGCGCGCGTTGCTTATTTGCCTGGTGTGTGCGCCCGAACGCCGCTTGAGCCAGTCGCAGGCGTGCGAGCTTCTCTGGCCAGCCCTGGATGCGAAAAGCGCCGCGCAAAATCTGCGGCGCGCCTGCACTGCCCTGGGACAACTGCCGGGCCAGATTTTTAACAAGCAAGCAGGGAATATTCTCGCGCTGGCCGATCAGTCCCGCCTCCAGGTCGATTGCGAACTCTTCGAGAATCTTCTCATCCAGGCACACACGTTACCAGCCGAGCAGCGAGGCGAACGAATCGCGCTCCTGGAGCAGGCAATCAAGCTTTACGGCGGCGACTTCTTCCCGGAGGAGCGCGCGACACAATGGGCGAAGGCGCGGCGGCAAACGCTGCGCCGGCAATGGGCCTCGGCAACGCTTGAGCTGGTTGACCTCTATCTGGATGAGCCGCGAGCGAGCATCGCCCTCGATCTGCTGGACCGGCTGATCGCGGCGGAGCCGTCCAACGAGGCAGCAGTCCAGCGCCTGATGTTTCTTCTGGCGCGCCAGCAGCGCCGGGTAGAGGCCGTGCAGGCATATCAACGGCTGGCGACCCTGCTAGAT
>Ga0070738_10007967_pt1 | contig 10379 bp, 6 predicted proteins | sample Coa_R2_2_FD_66446 | JGI IMG/M metagenome (GOLD analysis project Ga0070738, IMG submission 66446) | Surface soil microbial communities from Centralia Pennsylvania, which are recovering from an underground coalmine fire - Coalmine... | ecosystem: Environmental > Terrestrial > Soil > Unclassified ... | reverse complement strand
GAAGCCGCGGCGAAACGAGTTGCGAACGGCGGCCCCCGCCGACTGGCTGGCCGTGACCGGGTACGACGGGTCATGGTACGACCCGGTCTTCCGGGACGGCGTCCCGGACGGGTTACGGGACCGGTGGAGAGCGATTCGCGAATTTGTCGAGCGATGGAACGACTTACCGATGCCCGACGTCGGTGGTCGGCCGGACGAAATCCGCGCGACGGAAAGTCGACTCGGGCAAGTGCTACCGCCTTCGGTGCGGGAGTGGGTGGCGTTCGCACACGACATCCGTCAGACGAAAGGACACCACGTCGTCCTCCGCGACGTTTATCAGATGTCAGCGCTACCCGGTCACCCGGCCATCTCCTTGTTGTTACAGGCGGAGGGAGATTACCACTGGGCGGTCCGTGAGGCCGACCTCGGTCACCCCGACCCGCCAGTTCACGGCTACCACTGGGACTACGAGAACGACGACGAGACTCGGTTTGTGCCGTCCGAGACCAATCCTACGGCTTCGACGGTAACGGAGTTTGTTCTGGGCTACGTGTCTAGTTATTTGCGGGAGACTGGCGGAAGTTTCGGGGCGGATATTTCGGACCCGGAAGGGCTGACCCGGGATCTCGTTGCCGCCTTCCCGGTCCGTACCCGGTACGGTGTGACAGACGTGTACGAAGGTGATGGTGTCTTGGCCTTCCTGAACCATTGGGCCGGCCGCACTTACCTGACTGTCAACGTTAGGAGGCCGATCCCCCGGGACCACATCCCCGCGTTCCTGTGGGCGCAGACCCGCCAGGGCGGCTGGTCCAGTGGCATGTTCATCTCGGAAAACAATCGCCGGCAGATCGAGGCGCAGATGCGGGGTACCGGGAATGAGGGACGCCCGGCGGAGGATATTCCGTTCTGATACTCAGGCCGGCGCTGTTAGCCTTTTGCCGCGAGTTCTGCCGATTGATGACCGCCCGTGGCAGCGACCGGCCGGGAACACGGACGGCGATCACGCGGGATCAACGCAGGAGGGGCCTCATGCCCTTGCACGACTGGCGGGATGCCTGCGGCTGGGACAGCCTGCACCTGGTCTGGCAGAACCAGTTACTGGACTGGGTGCAGCCGCGACTGCCGGCCGGGTATCGGGCGTATCTGGGTTCGGTCCCGGCGCTCACCATTGACACGCCGAACGGCCGCCCGGACCTCGGCGTACGCGACTGGAGCCCGGCCGAGCCGGGTATCGGCACGGCCGCCGCGGGAGACGTGGAACCCGATACCGAGGCGGTCGCCACGTTCAACCTGGACCCGCAGCGGGCGGTCCACATCGACCTCCACGGCCGGCTCGTCGCGGCGATCGAACTCGTGTCCCCGCGAAACAAGGACCGGCCCGCGGCCCGGGACCGGTACCTCGAACGGTACATCGGCTACGTCCACCGGGGCGTTCACCTCCTGATCGTGGATGTCCTGCCCCGCCCGGCCGACTTTTCATTCGCCGACGCGCTGGCGGCCAACCTCGGATTGCCCCAGCCGCCGTGCCCGGCCCCGTTCGCGGTCAGTTACCGGGTGGGTGAGCCGGTTCCCGAGGGGACGGTCCTCGCCGTCTGGCGGCGGCCGGTCCAGGTCGGGCAAATACTCCCTACGGTCCCGCTCGCGCTGACGGCCACGCTCGGCGTCCCGATCGACCTGGAGTACACGTACTCCGAAGCCGCCCGGCGGGTGTACTTGACGTAGGCCGGGTGCCCCGGTCTTCCCCGCCCCCGCCCGGGCTAACGTATGATGGCCGCGAAGGAGGGTTCCGATGTCCCCGACGCTTGCCGCGCCCCCGCCGGTCAAGAAGCACACGCCCGACGACCTGCTCCGCCTGCCGGACCGGGGCAAAAGGTTTGAACTCGTGGACGGCGAGTTCAAGGAGTTGGACGTAAGCTACCTGTCCTGTTACGTGGCCGGGCGGGTGTGCATCCGGCTCAGTGTCTATGTCGAGGCCAGGAACCTCGGTTGGGTCTCCCCGGAGGGGGCATCGTACCGGTGCTTTCCCGACGACCCGGACCGGGTCCGCCGGGCCGACACGGCGTTCCACGCCCTCGGCCGCCTCACCCCCGACCGGGCGACGGCCGAGGGGTACTGTACTATCGTTCCCGACCTCGTGGTCGAAGTCGTGTCCCAGAACGATCTGGCCGACGAAGTGACCCGCAAGCGGGTCGAGTGGCTAGCGGCCGGGGCCCGGCTGGTGTGGGTGGTCTTCCCCTTGCAGCAAGAGGTCAACGCCTTCCGGGCGGACGGCACGGTCGCGCTCTTCCGCCGGGGCGACACCCTGACCGGCGACCCGGTGCTGCCCGACTTCCGCGTCCCCGTCGCCGACCTGTTCCTCCTCCCCGCCGCCGGGCCGGCGTGACGCCCGATGCCCACGTTCCCCTCCGACCCGCGCCCGCCGCTCCACGACGTCCGGGTACTCGACGCCGCCCGGGTACTCGCCGGGCCGTTCTGCGGCCAGTTCCTGGGCGACCTCGGGGCCGACGTCATCAAGGTCGAGCGGCCCGGCACCGGGGACGAGACCCGCGGCTGGGGGCCGCCCTTCCTCGGCGACCTCTCGGCATACTTCCTGTCCTGCAACCGCAACAAGCGGTCCGTCACCCTCGACGTCGCCGACCCCGACGGGAACGCCCTCTTCCACGCCCTCCTGGCGAAGTCCGACGTGCTGATCGAGAACTTCCGGACCGACAGCGCCGAAAAACTCGGCCTGACCCCGGAGCCGCTCCTGGCCCGGCACCCGCGGCTGGTCGTCTGCTCGATCTCCGGGTTCGGCCGGACCGGGGCGCTCAAGGACGCCCCGGGGTACGACTTCGCGGTCCAGGCGGCGAGCGGGCTGATGGGCATCACCGGCCCGGCCGACGGCCCGCCGTGCAAGGTCGGGGTCGCGGTCGCCGACGTACTGACCGGGCTGTACGCCGCCACCGCGATCCTGGCGGCACTCCACGCCCGGGCGGCGTCCGGGCACGGGTACGCGATCGACCTCGCCCTGTACGACTGCGCCCTCGCCGCCCAGGTGAACGTCGCCCAGGCGTACCTCGTGAGCGGGGCCGTGCCACCCCGGCAAGGGAACGCCCACCTGCAAATTGTCCCGTACCAGCTGTTCGCGACGGCCGACGGGTGGCTCGTCCTGGCCGTCGGGAACGATGGGCAGTGGCGGGCGTTCTGCGCGGCGGCCGGGGCAACCGACCTCGGGGCTGATCCGAAGTACGCCACCAACCGGCAGCGGGTCGAACGCCGGGGCGAACTGGTGCCCCGGGTCGAGGCGATCATGAAGGGGCGGCCGACGGCGGAGTGGGCGGGGCGGCTGACCGCGGCGAACGTTCCGCACGCCGTGGTACGGGATTACGCCGCGGTGTTCGCCGACGGGCAGACCGCCGCCCGCGGGATGAAGGTCACGGTCCGCGACCCGGCCGGGAACCCGGTGGACCTGCTCGGCAACCCGGTCCACCTGACCGGCAGTGTGCTCGCCCCGCCGACCGCCCCGCCCCGACTCGGGGCGCAAACGGAAGAGGTGCTGCGGGAGTTAGCCGGGTTAGACGCCGCCCGGTTCACCGAACTCCGCGGCCGAGGGGTCGTGTGATGGGTGGCGGTTTGGCACAGCGATTGCGATTATTCCAATTGTGAAAGGCCCGTACGGGCTGCCTGTATTTTTAAACGGGATGCGACCGTAGAGCGAACGTTGAGGAGAATCCCATGCGACGCACCATTCTGACACTGACCCTCGCCGCCGGCGCCCTGTTGTTCGCCACTTCCAAGGCCGACGCCCAGATCATCCGGACCGGCCGGTACTTCAACCCGTGGGTCGGGTACCCGAACTACACAACGTCTTACTACAACCCGTACAACGGCGGGTACGCGGTGCAGAACAGCTACGTCAACCCGTGGACTGGTTCGACGGTCTACGGGCAGAGCTACACCAACCCGTGGACCGGGAACTACGGCACCTACAACTACCGGTACAACCCGTACACCAACACGTACCGCTACCGGGTGTGGAACGGCAACACCGGCCTTTACAACGGTTACTACGGCGGGTTCAACCCGTACCTGATCTACGGCTACTAACCTCTAGCGGGATGCGGTATCACAGGCGGCGGGGCAAGGCCCCGCCGCCTGTTCGTTTGTGGACCGTCCGTCTCCCGGAGGTGTGGCTGTCGATTCTGGCGAGCGGGGGACGACAGTCCCCCGAGGGGGGTGAAACTTCCTCGGGAGACTGTCGTCCCCCGCTCGCCGAAACCCTTGGGAATACCCCGTCTCCGGACTCGCCTTCCCGCCCGTTTCCGCCGCCGTTAGAGTGGCGGCCACCGGTTCCTGTTCGGGTGCCTCCGCATGACCCCGGCCGCCACCCCTGCCGCGAAGCTCAAGCTCATCTACGAGATGGCCGAGCAGCGGTATCTCCGCTCGCTGCCCATCGAGCACTTCATGGAAGCCACGCCCCAGGCCACCCAGCGGAAAATCACCCTCGAAAGCTTCGACCTGATCCAGACCGCCCGGCCGGACGTCCACTGCTTCAACGAACTGTTGGTCCAGTACCCGAGGGGCGAGGACGAGTACCGCCCCGGGCAAGTCGTCCCGGACAACATGATCGTGGTCCACCCCGGCCCCGTCACGGCCGAGGGCAGTTTCAACACGCCGCTCCAGCCGGCCGGGCCGCTCCTCGTCCTGGAGTACGTCTCGAAGGGGAACCGGCGGAAGGACTACGAAGACAACATGGTGAAGTACGAGCACGAGTTGAAGGTGCCGTACTACCTGCTTTTCTACCCGGACAACGAAGAACTGACGGTCTTCCGAATGGCCGGCGGGCGGTACGCGACCGTGCCGCCGAACGACACCGGCCGGTTACCGATCCCCGAACTGGAGCTGGAGGCCGCGCTCCTCGGCGGGTGGGTGCGGTTCTGGTTCCGGGGTGAGTTGGTGCCGCTCCCGGTGGACCTGCTCCGGGACCGGGACGCGGAACGGCAGGCTCGCCAGGCGGCCGAACGGGTGGCGGACCAGGAACGACAGGCCCGGCTCGCGGCCGAGACCCGGGCCGACGCCGACCGACAGGCCCGGCTCGCGGCCGAGGCCGAACTCGCCCGGCTCCGCGAACAGCTGAAGGCCCGCGGGGAATAACCACCGCCCGCCGGCCGGGCAACGAAAGAGCCCCGGGTCGGACCCGGGGCTCTTTCGTTGCCCGGCGGGGCCGCCCGCCTTACCCGACGTACACCGCCCCGGTGACCCCGGCGAACGGCGTCGCCTCGAAGTCCAACGGCGGGGTGCCGCCGGTGGGGGTGATGTTCTTGCCGAGGTAGGCGGCCACCACCGGCGTCCCGCCCGGGGTCGGGGTGAACCCGGCGATGATGTCCGCCCGCCCGTCCCCGTCCAGGTCCTTCGCCGCCACCGTCACCCCGGTCCGGTCCCCGGTGTCCGACCCGCCGGCGTAGAAGTTGGCCAGTGGGGTCAGGGTGGCCCCGCCGGAGGTGAGCAGGTCCTTCCCGCTGACCGCGAATACCCGCGGCCCGCCGCCCGGACCGCCCCCGGCGATGATGTCCCCGTACCCGTCCCCGTTCAGGTCCCCGACGGCGATGAAGGCCCCGTTCCGGAGGGTCGACTCGAACGCGAAGAAGTCGTTGAACAGCCGGGTCGGGGTCTGGTTCGTCCGGATCGTCCGCCCGTCGAACGCCGCGATCCGCGGGCCGCCGCCGAACCCGGCCGCGACGACCAGGTCGCCGATCCCGTCCGCGTTCAGGTCCCCGACGGCCGCCCGGGCCCCGCCGCGGAAGTTCGGGTCGGCGATCCCGAAGAAGTCGGCGATCTTGGCGAACCCGTTCCCGCTGTCGAACACCTCGACCCGCGGGCCGCCCCCCTGGTCCGGGGTGATGATCAGGTCGGCCCGGCCGTCCCCGGTCAGGTCCCCGAGGGCGACGTACACCCCGCCGGTGAACGACGACTCGAACGGCTGGACGCTGAACAGCACGGCCCCGGTCTTGCCGTCGACCACCTTGACCTGGGTCGCCACCCCGGGGGCGGTGCCGACCGCGTAGTCGGGCACCCCGTCCCCGTTCACGTCCCCGACCGCCACCCGCTCCCCGGCGGCGGGGTTCAGGGCGAGCGACCCGGCCGGGGTCACCGGCTGGCCGCTCGCGTTGTACACGACCACCGGGGTGCCGGTCGGGCTGTCCGTGCCGACCGCCGTCACGTTCGTCAGGGTCGACCGGAACTGGACCCCGACCTGGAGTTGGTTCGGGGCCACCTGCCCGCCGGTCACGGTGACCGTATCCTGGGTGGTCGTGACCCGGGCCCCGGTCCCGGTCACCCCGATCGTGTACGTCCCATTCGCGAGCCCGGTCAGGCCGGAGAAAGTGGCCTGCCCGGCGGCGTTCGTGGTCGCGGTCAGGGCGGGGGTGGTGGCCCCGGCCGCGGTGAGCGTCACCGTCGTCCCCGCGGGTACCGCCGCCTCGCCCGCGTCCTGCACCCCGTTCCCGTTCACGTCGTTGAACACGGTCACGACCAGTGACTGGGTCGACGTCAGGGCCAGGTTCTGGGTGACCGACCCGCCGCCCGCCACGGTCACGGTGGCCGACCCCGCGAGCCCGCCGGCCGCGGTCGCGGACAGCCGGTAGGTGCCGGCGGCCAGGCCGGTGAAGGAATATTTCCCGTTCGCGTCGGTGGTCGCGGTCAGGGCGGTGCCGCCGGCGGTCGGGGTGGCCGTCACCGTGACCCCGGCCAGGACGGCCTCGCCCGAGTCCTGGGTCCCGTTCCCGTTCGCGTCGTTGAACACCACCCCGCTGATCTGACCGGTCGCGGCCGCGGTCGACTGGAGCCCGACCGCCAGCCCGGTGACGGCCGCCCCGCCGGCCGTGGCGAACGGGACGGTGGCCGCGGTCGTCGCGGTGTACCCGGACGGCGGGGTGACCGTCAGGGTGTGGGACCCGGACGGGACCCCGGTGAACCGGAAGGTCCCGTCGCTCCCGGTGGTCGCCGTCAGGGGGGCCGACCCGCCGGCGTCGATCGTGACGGTCACCCCGGACAGGCCCGCCTCCCCGGCGTCCTGCTTGCCGTTCCCGTTCGCGTCGTTGAACACCACCCCGGACACCACCCCGGCCTGGGTCAGGGCGATGTTCTGGGTGGCGGCGGCCCCGCCGGCCACGGTCACCGTCGCGGTCGGGGAGGTGTACCCGGCGAGGGCCGCGGTCACCGTCGCCGTCCCGTTCGGCACCCCGGTGACCGTGTACTTCCCGTTCGCGTCCGTGGTCGTCGTGAACGTGGCCGGCCCCTCGGTCACGGTGACGGTGGCCCCGGCCAGGGCCGGCTCGCCCGAGTCCTGGGTCCCGTTCCCGTTCAGGTCGTTGAACACCACCCCGCTGATCTGCCCGGTCGGCCGGAGGGCGATGTCCTGGGTGCTCAGGGTCATCCCGTTCGCGACCACGACCGTGTCCGGGGTGGCGGAGACGGTGGTGAACCCGGCCGGCGGGGTCGCGGTCACCGTCCCGGTCCCGTTCGGGACGCCGGTGAAGGTGTACTTCCCGCTCGCGTCGGTGGTCGTGGTCTGGGTGGTCGTCCCCTGGGTGAGGGTGACCGTCACCCCGGCCAGCCCCGGCTCGTTGGCGTCCTGCTTGTCGTTACCGTTCAGGTCCTCGAATACGGTCCCGGACACGACCCCCGGCTGGGCCAGCCCGATGTTCTCCGTCGCCGTCCCCCCGCCGGTCACGGTCACGACGGCCGGGTCGGTGGTGGTCGCCGTGTACCCGGCCGGCAGGGCGGACACCACGCTCACCCCGTTCGGGACGTGGGTGAACGTGTACTTCCCGCTCGCGTCGGTCGTCGCCGTCTCGACGGCCGTCCCGGTCGCCCCCTCGTCCAGGGTGACCGTCACCCCGGCCAGGCCCGTCTCCCCGGCGTCCTGCACCCCGTTCCCGTTCTTGTCCTGGAACACCACCCCGGTGACCTGCCCGGTCACGGTCACGGCGAAGTTCTCGCCGGCCACGGTCGCCCCCCCGGCCACGGTCACGGTCTGCGGGTTGGTCGTCCCGACGGTGTTCCCGGCCGGGGCGGTCACCGTCACCTTGCTCGTCCCGTTCGGGACGCCGGCGAAGGTGTACGTCCCGTTCGCGTCGGTCGTGGTGGTGAGCGTGGTCGTCCCGTCCGGCTCGGTCAGGGTGACGGTCACCCCGCCCAGGCCGAACTCCCCGGCGTCCAGCGTGCCGTTCCCGTTGACGTCGTTGAACACCGTCCCGGTCACGACCGCCTGCTTGAGCAGCCCGACGTCGGCGGTGGTCGCGGCGGCGCCCGTCTCGGTGACCGTCTGGGTACTCGGGGCGAACCCGGGGGCGGTCACGGCGAGCGTGTTCGGCCCGTTCGGGACGCCGGTGAAGGTGAACTTCCCGGTCGCGTCCGTGGTCACGGTGCTCTCCACCGTCCCGTCCGCCCCGCGGTCCAGGGTGACCGTGGCCCCGGCGACCGGGCTCTCCCCGGCGTCCTGCGTGCCGTTGGCGTTCAGGTCGTTGTACACCACCCCGCTGATCTGCCCGGCCGGCTGGAGGGCGAACGTCAGGCCGTTCACCGAGGCCCCGCCGGCCACCGCCACCGTCTGGCTGCCGGCCGAGGTGGCGGAATACCCGGTCGGGGCGGCGACGGTCACCTTGTGCGTCCCGTCCGGCACGGTGGTGAACGCGAACCCGCCGGTCGGGCTGGTGGTGGTGGTGACGGCGGCCGCGGTCCCCGCGTCGAGGGTGACCGTCGCCCCGGCCAGTCCGGTCTCCCCGGCGTCCTGGGTCCCGTTCCCGTTGAAGTCCTGGAACACCGTCCCCGAAATGACGGCCGGCTTGGCCACCCCGAGGTCCTGGGTCACCGTCCCGGCGTTCGACACGGTCACGTCGGCCGTACTCGTCGGCAGGCTGGCGTACCCGGCCGGGGGCGTCACCGTCACCGCGGTGGTCCCGTCCGGGACGCCGGTGAAGGTGTACTTCCCGCTCGCGTCGGTGGTGGCCGTGAAGTCGGCCGTCGTACCGCCGAACGCGTTGCCCGTCACGGTGGCGCCGGGGACCGCCGGTTCGCCCGAATCCTGGACCCCGTTCCCGTTCTTGTCCTCGAACACAACCCCGGTGATCTTGCCGTCCGGCTGCAGGGCGAAGTCCGCGTTCGTCACGTCCACCCCGCCGGCGATGGTCACCGTTTGCGGGTCGAGCGAGGTGGCGGTGAACCCGACCGGGACCGTGGCCCGGACGGTGTACGTCCCGTCCGGGATGCCGGTGAAGGAGTACTGCCCGCTGGCGTTCGTGGTGGTCGAGGTGTCGACCGTCCCGCCGGTGATGGCGACGGCGATGACCGGGGATTTGACCCCGACCTCGCCCGGGTCTTGGGCCCCGTTCCCGTTGAAGTCGTAAAACACCACGCCGCCGACCGTGGCCGGCGTCTCCCGGGCCTCGAGGGCTTCCAGTCGCATGGGTCGGGTCACGGGGCGGGGGAGGCGGGCGGTGAGGATCGACCGGCGGAGGCGACGAACGATGCGGGTCATGCGGCACCTTCAGATGGGGTTAGGTCGAAAACGCTGCCCGTGCGAAAGAAAGACGGATACCCGGGTGTAACCGGTTTTCGCAATTGTACGAATCCGGCGAGCAATTCCTCTCCCATCACCGCGCCCGTTCTGACGTCCCATCAAGTGTTTGTGGCTAAGCACCGGGGAGCAGGATGGGAAGACAGGTTCTCTCGACCGCCGCTGATTAGCCCGAATCGCCGCCGTCAACTCGGGACACTTACGTCAAAAAAAACATCCCCTCGACGAGGGAGTTTTGTCGCGAAAAACACGGTCCCCGGTTTTCGCCGATCCGCACCGGGTTGAACGCCGAAAGTCATAGTTCCCTTGGGTTTGCACGGAACCACATTCTGACCTTGCCGAGGAACTTGACGACAAAACTCGAATTCCAGAAATCGTCGTAAGTCACCCAATTCACGTCAAATTCCCAAACTACCGGAACTCCCTTCAAACGGGCCGGTGGCGATCCTATTGCACCCGGCCCGGCGACCCGCGTCCACGCTGCAACGCCCGGACCGTTTGACACCGGGCAGCTGGAATGACCGCGCCAACCTCGACCTGCCGACACGGCGTTCGGGGGGCCTGTGCCCATTTCATGGGTGAAGGCCGTAATCGCCGGCCGACCGGTGTCGAATCCGCCGCCGATGACCGGTGCCAGTCCGTCGGTCGTGACGGTTGACACCGGCCCGGTCACACCCCTATAAAAACTGTTTGACCCTCGCCTCACCGTTCCGCGGCCCCCCGGCCGCGGTTTTCATCGACGGACCCGGGATGCCCGCCAAGACCACGTCTCTGCCGCTCGCCCACCCCGGCCGGGGGACCGACCCCGCGGGCCACCCGGCCCAGAAGGGCACCTTCGCCT
>Ga0070738_10007966_pt1 | contig 10381 bp, 9 predicted proteins | sample Coa_R2_2_FD_66446 | JGI IMG/M metagenome (GOLD analysis project Ga0070738, IMG submission 66446) | Surface soil microbial communities from Centralia Pennsylvania, which are recovering from an underground coalmine fire - Coalmine... | ecosystem: Environmental > Terrestrial > Soil > Unclassified ... | reverse complement strand
CAAAAACACCCGGAGCGCATTCTGGAGGCGGCGGTGCGGCGCATGGTGCCGCGCAACAAGCTGGGCCGGCAGCAGATGACCAAGCTGAAGGTTTATGCCGGCTCGTCGCACCCGCACCAGGCGCAGCAACCCGTGGAATTTAAGCTGGTTCCGTAGGTGCCGCGAGCCGAGCGGCACATTGAAAGCCCCGCTCGGCTCGCGGGGCCTACTTTTGGAGAGCGATCGTGGCTGATCCCAAGACCAAGAAAACCTATTACCTGGGCACCGGGCGCCGGAAGACATCCGTGGCCCGCGTCCGACTGAGCGAAGGCAACGGCCAGATCATCATCAACGGCCGTGGACTCGACGAGTATTTCACCGAAGAAAAGGACCGAAGTTCCGTTACCGGGCCGCTCAATCTCACCGAGATGCGCAACCGCCTGGACGTGTCGGTCAAGGTGGAGGGCGGCGGCATCACCGGCCAGGCTGGCGCCGTCACTCAGGGCCTCGCTCGCGCCCTCAAGGAGATGTTCGGTCTGACGACATCGCAACAGGAAGCCGCCGACGGCACCGATGTCGTTAGCAGCATGGCCAAGAAGCTGCGCGATTCGCACTTCCTGACCCGCGACAGCCGCATGAAGGAACGCAAAAAATACGGCCGCAAAGGCGCACGGAAGAGCTTTCAGTTCTCCAAGCGTTAGCGTGTTTGCGTGGTGTTCTCCTTGGGAGTGCGGGCATCTTGCCCACACAGTTCGGGCGGCACGCTCGCGCTCCCAAGCAGGGTGCACCGCCGTTACTTGACGACCGCCGGGGCCGTCACGATAATCAACGCTGAGTTCGGCTTCGGCCGAATTCACGCCCAGCCTCCACGGGCGCTCGCCGCATGCCGGTTTTCACCGGAGGGGACATGCGCGAGAGGGCATCCATAGAGTTGGTGAAGACTCGCCGCGAACGGTCTCGCGCCGCGCGGCTTCCTCGCAACCTTCTCTCTTCAGGAGGCGGTATGTCTCTTCTTGCGCGTTCTCTCCGCCTGGGATACGTTCTGACACTCTCCCTCATCCTCTTGCTGCTTCTCAACCCACAACACTCGCAAGGGCAGTTCCGCAACAATATGCCCGGCGCACCTCTGGTGCCGCCCGCGGTAAACCCCGCCCCCGCGTTTGCGTTCGGGGGATTCGGCGGCTTCGGATTTAATGGCTTCGGCTTCGCGGGCTTCCCCGTTGTGGGTATCCCCGTTATTCCCGTCCCCGCTTTTGGTATCGCCGGCTTTAATGGGTTCGGCGGTCTTGGCTTTAATGGATTTGGTTTTAACGGGTTTGGGATGTTTCCCGGTGTCGGCCTCAACGGTTTCGGCTTGCCGGCGTTCGGCTTCAATGGTTTCGGTTTCAATGGTTTCGGCTTCAATGGTTTCGGTTTCAACGGCTTGGGTTTTAACGGCTTGGGTTTTAACGGCTTGGGTTTTAACGGCTTCGGTTTCAACGGGTTTGGCTTCAACGGCTTCGGTTTTAATGGTTTTGGTTTCAATCGGTTTGGCTTGCCGGGGTTTGGCTTCGCCGGTTTGCCCGCTTTCGCTCTTGGTCTCCGCTTTCCCGGTGGCGCCATCAATATCGGCATCGCGGGGGTTCCGGCGATTGGCGCGGGCGGCTTCGGGCGTTTTCCCATTGTCGGCGGCTTTGCCGGCAAGGGCCTCGGCGGCTTTAACGGCGGCAACGGCCTGTAAGATTCGCATTGCCGTCTTCTCCGATGGACGGTAAGATCACGCCGCTTTTCTCCGGACCAGCGTGGGCCGGAGCAGCGCCTTTCAGGGAAGAAAGGGGCGCAAAAACGTGCAGATCACCGTCACGCAATTGGCGGAACTGGTGCAGGGGCGCGTTCACGGCGAGGAGCGAATGATCGTCGCCGCCCGCCCCATGAACGAAGCCGGTCCCAACGACATCACCTTCATCGAAAGTGACCGCAACCTCCGTTACCTGAAGAAATGCCGCGCCTACACCGCCGTCGTCCCTCCCGCGCTGCTCGTTCGCCGTCAGGAATTGCTCAGTTCCGACGGCACTCCCCTGACGCTGATCGAAGTCAACGATCCGCTGACGGCTTTCGTCGCCATTGTCCGGCATCTGCACGCCCAATGCGTCGAGCCGCCGCCGAGCATCGATCCTCGCGCAGTTATACATTCGTCTGCTCAGGTCGGGACCGATGCGGCGCTGTATCCGTTTGTGGTGATCGGCGAAGGCAGCATTTTGGGGGCGCGGTGCCGGCTGTACAGCGGCGTCGTCGTCGGCCGAAATTGCCGGCTCGGCGATGATGTTGTTTTGCACCCTCATGTCGTCCTCTACGACGGCACCATCCTGGGCGATCGCGTCATTGTCCATGCCAACGCCGTTCTCGGCGCGGACGGTTTCGGCTACCGTTTTCAGGGCGGCAAGCACGTCAAGATGCCGCAGTTTGGCACCGTCGAAATCGGCGATGATGTGGAAATCGGCGCCGGCACGACGATCGATCGCGGCACCTTCCAGGCCACCCGCATCGGCGCGGGAACCAAAATCGACAATCTGGTGCAGATCGGCCACAATTGTCAGATCGGCAAGCACAACCTGTTTGTCAGTCAGGTGGGCATCGCCGGCTCATGCAGCACCGGCGATTATGTGGTGATCGCCGGACAGGTCGGCGTGTCCGATCACGTCCACATCGAGGATCGCGCCATCATCGGTGCTCGTTCCGGCGTCGTCCGCGACGTGCCGGCCGGCGAACGCATGTTGGGCGCGCCCGCCCGTCCCGAGAGCGAAGAAAAGCGCATCCTGCTCAGCCTGGGAAAACTGCCGGAGGTGTGCCGAGATGTCCGACAAATGAAGCAGCAACTCGGACTTGATCGAGGCGCGGCGTGATGGTGACAAGGTGACAAGGTGACAAGGTGATGAGAAAACGGGGCGGCGATGTAAGCAAATCAACAAAGGATGTAGGCAAATTCCGAGAGAGAGACGGTAATCCGGCGAATTTTTCACCCTGTCACCCTGTCACCCTGTCACCTTGTCATCCTGTAGGTTTGCTCGCCGGCTGGGGGCGGTTTCCTCTCGCCTTCGCTCACAAGGCACGAAGCGTGGGATTGCCGGTCGTCTGTGTGGGAATTCGCGGCGAGGCGTCGCCGGAATTGGTCCCGTTGGTGCAGCGTTTCTACTGGACTCGGCCGACGCAGTTGGGGCGCATGATCCGCTCGTTCAAACGCGAGGGCGTCGAGCAGATCGTCATGGCCGGCAAGATCCACAAAGCGAATTTGTTGCATCGACCGTGGAAACTACTGACGCTGCTGCCGGATTGGCGAACCGTGTGCTGGTGGTATTTTCGCAAGCGTTGCGATAACCGCGATGATACGCTGCTGTTGTCGATCATTGACGAGTTTGGCCGAGATGGACTTCGTTTTGAAAGTGCCCTCAAGCTTTGTCCGGAGCTGCTCGTGAAAGCCGGAGTTCTGACGCGCCGTCCCCCATCCGTCCACGAAGAGCGAGACATCGCTTTTGGTTGGGAACTGGCCAAGGAAATGGGCCGGCTCGACATTGGCCAATCCGTGGCTGTCAAGGAACGAGCTGTTCTCGCCGTCGAAGCGATCGAGGGGACCGATCGCGCGATCCTCCGCGCCGGCGAATTGTGTCGGGCCGGCGGTTTCGTCGTGGTCAAGACGGCCAAGCCGCAACAGGACATGCGCTTTGATGTGCCGACCATCGGCTGCACGACGGTCGAGAGCTTGCATCGCGCCGGAGGCCGGGTCCTCGCGATCGAAGCCGGCAAAACCATTGTTCTCGATCAAGAACAAACGCTCGCCCTGGCCGATCGCTATGGCATCACGATTGTCGCACTGAATGATCTGCCGCCGGAGGCCGGCAATTAGCGGTCAGAAAAGTAGCTAGCGCGAAAAAGTTCCTATATAGTGTATTTGAGGTTTTCGTTGGACAAACCAATGAGGATCGCTGATCGCTAATCGCTGAACATTGAACCCGAACGCAGTCGCAATATGGGTACCATGACGTTTCAACTCCCGGCCAGCCTTTCCGCGGATGCCGCTCGGGAGTTGAAGCGTACTTGCATGGCCGGCGGTCCCGACAACATGCCCTGGCCGAGCGAATTGCACTTCACACCCGAGCAACTGAAAGTTAGTCGGATCGTTGACGAAAGCGGCTATTTGCTCGTGCCGTGGCAGATCGACGGCGGCGGGCTGCTGATGGGCACGTCCGCCACACTCATCGAACGCGATCGTCCTTATAACCTCCTCGTCGAATTGGCCCGCGGCAAAGTCAACCAAGTTCGTTGCCAGGCGTTTGACTGGCGGGCCGGCGGCCTGGTCCTGTCGCCGGAATTGGAGAAACAGATCCGCGACGCCAGCTTGACCTTTGCCCATGCCGTTGCGGGCGTTCCTCCCGAAGAGTCCGGCGAACATGCCCAAATCGGTCTCAATCTTGCTTACCGGGCCGCCCAGCAGTTGGTGTCGGCTTACGTTTCTCAGGTCTTTCAAATCCGCCACCAGCGACAAGCTCGACTCGATTCCACGATCGCCTGCCGTCTGGATAGAACACCTCCGCCGGCCAACCTCACGCCGGAGCTGATCGCCAGCTTCAACAGCGTGAGCTTGCCTTTTTCGTGGAACCAGATCGAGAATGAGGAAGCGACCTATCGCTTCGAGGAATCCGACGCTCTGGTGGACTGGGCGCAGAAGCATCAACTGGAAATCTCCGCCGGTCCCCTCATCGATTTCTCGTCGGCGCAGCTGCCGGCCTGGTTGTGGCTGTGGGAACGCGACCTGACCGGCATGGCCTCGTTCATGTGCAAGTTCGTCGAGACGACCGTGCGGCGCTATCGCAATCGCATCCGCCGCTGGCAGCTGACGGCTGCCAGCAATTGCGGCAGCGTGTTGTCGCTTTCGGAGGACGATCTGCTCGCGCTGACTTACCGACTGGCCGACTCTGCCCGGCACATTGATCCCTCGCTTGAGCTGGTTGTCGGCATCGCTCAGCCCTGGGGCGAGTATATGGCCCAGAGCGAGCGCACCCATTCGCCGTTCATCTTCGCCGATACGCTCATTCGCTCCGGCCTGAGCCTCGCCGCGTTGGACATTGAGCTGATCATGGGCATGGCGCCGCGGGGCAGCTATTGCCGCGATCTGTTGGAAATCTCGCGTCTGCTCGATTTGTACGCATTACTGGGCGTGCCGCTGCGCGTGACGCTCGGCTATCCGTCTTCCGCCCAAACCGACCCGGACGCCGATCCGGATTTGCACGTTGAAGGTGGTCATTGGGGCAGCGGCTTCAACCCCGAAGTACAGGCAGAATGGGCCGCCGAGGTGACAGCCCTTGTCTTGTGCAAGCCCTATGTCCAGGGGGTGCAGTGGTCCCACTTCCGCGACGCTGAGCCGCATCAATTCCCCCACTGTGGCCTCGTCGATTCGCACGATCAAGTCAAACCCGCCTTGCAGAGACTCCGCGAAATCCGCCAGACGCATCTGAAATAAGGAAACGCTCCCTTGCTTGCGCTACTGGCTGGTGTCCGGCCGATTCGCGTTCTATTCTTTTCTTGATGAACAAACTACTCTTTCCAACCGATCGCTGGACGCGCTTCCTCCTGGCGCCCGCTCTTGTGTTTATTGCCACACTTGCGGATCGCAATTATCAGACGGACTTGTGGCATCATCTCGCGCGAGGCCGCGCCATCGTCACGGAAGGCCGGCTGCTCGATGAGGATCGTTTCACGTACACGGTCAACGGCCAGCCGCTACAGGACGTGAACTGGGGCTGGCAAGTACTGTTCTATCGGTTGTACACGGTCGGCGGACTGTCACTGGTCCAGACGGTGAACTCGGCCATCCTGGCCGTGATGACGGCGGTCCTGGTCGTACTGGCCTGGCGGCGCTCCGGATCGTTGATTGCCGCTGGGACCGCGGGCATCTTTGCCTTTTTTGGTTTGTGGCAGCTGCTCGTTATTCGCCCGCAGACGCTTTCCCTGCTGTTATTTGTTCTTCTTTACGGCTTCCTGGAGGAAGCGGGTCGCCGCCGCTGGTTGTTGCTCGTGCCGCCCCTCATCATGATGGTCTGGGTCAACGTTCATGGCGGCTTCCCCATTGGGTTGGTGTTGATCGGCGGCTACGTGGCGGCTCACGCGATCGAGCAATGGTTGGCCGGCCCCCAGCGTAAGCAAGGAGAGCTATCTTCCTGGCTCCTGTGTCTTCCGTGCAGCGTCGCCGCCACCCTCGTCAATCCATACGGCTGGCGCGTCTATGAATACGTGGCTCGGACCTCCAAGGCGGCTTCCGGCCGGCACATCGACGAATGGCTGCCGCCGAGCTTGGATCTGCTGACCGGCAAAATTTGGGCACTGTCGCTGCTGCTTTTGCTCATCGGTTTCGCTTTTTCGCGGCGTCGTCCGACGGTGCGGGAGATTTGCGTGCTCTGTTGTTTTCTGCCGCTGGCGTGCGGCTCCGTTCGGATGGTGGCTTGGTGGCTCTTGATCTGCACTCCGATCCTCGCCGCCCAACTAACGGATTTGTGGCCGCGCTTACGACAATACGATCTGAGCGACGATCAACCCTCTTTCGGGAACGTTCTCGCCTGCGGCGTTCTCGTCTTTGTGATGGTCCTCAGCTTGCCCTGGCTGGAAGCGTTCAATCCCGTTTTGTCCCGCCCCGAGCGATCGCATCGAACGGAGACGGATTTGCAAGCGCTGGCCGACCGCCTCCGTGCCGAGGGACGCGAGGGACGCATCTTTACGCGATTTGCTTGGGGCGAATACATGGCTTGGAGCTTATCACCCCATTTCACCGTCTTCATGGATGGACGCATCGAGATCATCCCGGACGAGGTTTGGCAGCAAGACGGAGCAGTGACGCGCGGCCGGGCCGACTGGCAAGAAATTCTCGATACCTACGATGTGGATTATCTTGTGCTCGATGCGAGCGGCTATCATCATGATTTGTTGCCGTTGGTGGAAAGTAGCTGTGTGTGGCGGCAGGTGTGCCGGTGCGGGGATGCCGTCCTCTTCGTCCGTGACCGAGGCTCATCCCCTAGAAGCACGGTCAAATTGAACCGCCAAGACGCCAAGGAAAACAAGAAAGAAGAAAGAGCAAAAGAGTTATAAGCCAGATTCCCGGCGGTTTCTGGTTTATTCTTGGTTTTTTCTCTTTCTTTTTTTGGCTTTCTTGGCGTTGTGGTTCATTTCGTTAGAGCGTTTTCGAGGTTGCCGTAGCGGCTCTTTCTTGTAGGACGGCCTTCCTGGGCAGGCCGTCCGGACGGCCTAGGAAGGCCGTCCCACGGGGGAGCAAGCTTGCTGCCGAAGGAATCTGAGTAACGAGGGACGAGCCAGCAGTCAGGGCCATGCGGGAAAAATCCTCCTGGCAAGCCATCTGCCCCCGCGTTTCTGTTGTAGAGTTCCTGTGGAAGACATGCGAACGGCCAATCTTTCACCGGAACAATCATGATACGCCGCAAATCCCCCATACGGATAGCAATGCCTTCCCTGATGCTGTTGGCTTTGGCAGTCCCGAACGCTCTCGGTCAGCCGTCCCCCATTGGAGGTTTTCGCGGTCCTGGGATGGGCGGGGGCATGGCTGGCGGCATGCCGGGAATGGCGGGCATGGCAGGAATGGCGGGAATGGCAGTCCGACCTGGGACTGGATACGGCGGCATGGCTCCGGGCATGCCGGGAATGGCTGGCGCGCCTGGGGCTGGATACGGCGGCGGAGCCTATCCCTACCCCGGCCTGATTATCCCGTATTATCAGGGCGGATACAACTTCGGCGGATATGACCCGATGGTGGCGTCGGTGCCCAGCGCGGCCTATCTCACCTTAGGGAACACGAGCTACACGACCGAATCCCCCTCGCCGATTCCGGTCTATGCCCCCAGGCCGCCGTTCGCCCAGTCACCGCCGCCCATGCCGCTTACGGCTCTTCTTCAAGTTCAAGTGCCCCAGGATGCCGAAGTCTGGCTCGAAGGTCAGAAGATGCGCAGCATGGGATCGATGCGGCACTTTCGCTCGCCTCCGCTCAATCCGACCAAGGAGTATGGTTACGAAGTGCGCGCCCGCTGGCAGTACGATGGCAAGCCCGTCGAGGATGTCCGCCACATCGCCATCCGTGCTGGAGCCACGGTTCTCGTTGATTTCACCCATCTAGATCCGCTTGTCCCCCGCCCCTCCGCGCCTTCGCCGCCTCCCTCGAAGAGCGCGCCTGCAAAACCAACAGCCGAGAACGACGCTTCTACAAATCGTTCCTGATTAGGAACGGCAGCCCGCAGAAATTCCCTCCCTTCGCGCGCCATCGGAAGAGATGGCATCATTCCTCCTGTTCGCCGTTGCCGCATTTTTCCGATAACAAGATGTCCCGATAGAATCGGCACAACCTGTGCGAGGAGGGTAAATGCTCCAGGGATACTACAGTGCGGCCTCCGGAATGAGCGCCGCCCTGCAAAATCAGGACATCCTGTCCCAAAACCTCGCGCACGCCCCGGTTCCCGGCTATCGCCGCCAGACATTGTCCTTCGAGGAATTTGTCGCGTCCCAATCCGCGGCGAAGGATCCCACGTCGAGCCAGCAGTTGCACGGCGCGAACATTGCCAAGCATTCCTCGTCATTCGACGCCGGAGCGTATCAGAAAACCGGCAATCCTCTGGACTGTGCTATCCAGGGCGATGGGTTCTTCGTCATCGATGGGCCGGACGGTCCCTTGTACACTCGCAACGGCCAGTTCCAGATCAACGCCGATGGACAACTCGTCAGTCCGAGCGGCTATCCGGTCATGGGAAGCGGCGGTCCGTTGCAAATCCCATCGAACGCGGCGCAGATCCAGATTGCCATGGACGGCACCGTATCGGCAGACAATACCCAGGTCGGGCAGCTTCGAGTGGTATCGTTCAACGACCCAAACCAGCTCGTCCGGGCCGGCACAACCCTCTTCTCGGCCCCGGATGATGTAACGCCGCAAACATCCACCGCGACGATCCGCCAGGGCTACCGCGAAGGTTCCAACGTCTCGGTAATTCAGGAAATGGTACAAATGATCTCCGGTATGCGCCAATATGAGGCAGCCAGCAAGGCGCTGCACTCGCTATCGGATGCTATGCAACAGCGCATCAACGGACAAATGTGAGCGAAAGCAGAAGTCAGAAGTCAGAGATCAGAAGTCAGAGGTCAGAAGTCAGAAGTTAGAGATCGGAAGTCAGAGATCAGAAGTCAGAGGTCAGAAGTCAGAGATCAGGCTGATTGACCTCTGACCTCTGATCTCTGACTTCTGACCTCTGACCTCTGACCTCTGAGTAAGGAGGACGACATGATCCGCGCCCTCTTCACCGCCGCCACCGGCATGAACGCCCAGCAAACCATGGTGGACACCAGTTCCAACAACCTCGCCAACGTCAACACCACGGGTTTCAAGCGTATGATCCCACAGTTCCAGGATCTTATTTATCTCAATGCGCGCACGCCCGGTTCGATCGCGCAGCAAGGCATGCCGCTGCCCAACGGCTTGCAGATCGGCCACGGCGTCGCCGTCTCCAGCAACTCGAAGGTGTTCACATCCGGTACTCTCAACAACACCGGTAATCCCTATGACGTGGCCATCGACGGCGATGGCTTCTTTCAAGTGACCATGCCCAACGGATTGCTCTACTATACGCGGGCCGGCAATTTCAGCATCAACAACACCGGCAATCTCGTGACCTCGGATGGCTTTTTGATCAATCCACAGATCAGTATTCCGCAGAATGCCATGTCGGTCTCAATCGGCACCGACGGCAGTGTATCGGTGACGTCGCCGGGCGCCACGGCGCCAACGCAGGTGGGCCAGCTCACGGTGGTGCGCTTTCAGAACCCAGCGGGACTCAACAACGAAGGCCGTAATCTTTACTCGCAGACCCTCTCTTCCGGTTCGCCCATCCAAACGCAACCGGGCCAAAACGGTGCGGGCCTGATCCGCCAGGGATTTCTCGAAGGCTCGAACGTCGATGTGGTGGGCGAGATGGTCAACCTCATCCTCGCCCAGCGTGCCTACGAGTTCAACACCAAGGCCATCACCACCGCCGACCAAATGCTGTCTTTCACCACCAACCTTATCCGGTGATCGAGCATGCGCCTTGTTCTTTCGACTCTGGTTTCCGTTCTCGCCCTTGCTTGCGCTTCGGGCTGGTGTCGAGCCTACGAGCAGCCCGAAGGGCAAGCAAAGGAGCCAATCGTGCTCGTACTCCGCGCCTCGGCGACTGCTTCGGACTCGCAGGTCCGTATCGGAGATATTGCCGATCTGAAAGAGTGCGAAGAGCCGGAGCGCGAGCGGATCGCGCGCTTGGACCTGGCCGAGTTGCCGTTATCCAGCCAGCCCATTCACATATCGCAACAGCAGATTAGTTTTCGGCTGCAATTGGCCGGATTCGCCGCC
>Ga0070738_10007965_pt1 | contig 10381 bp, 10 predicted proteins | sample Coa_R2_2_FD_66446 | JGI IMG/M metagenome (GOLD analysis project Ga0070738, IMG submission 66446) | Surface soil microbial communities from Centralia Pennsylvania, which are recovering from an underground coalmine fire - Coalmine... | ecosystem: Environmental > Terrestrial > Soil > Unclassified ... | reverse complement strand
GCTGTCAATCCGGCTTGTGAATAGATCCAGTAGCGGACTGTGCCTGCGGTAATCAGAGGAAATCCGAGCGTGAAAGAAATTGCATAGCTCGTAAATGAGGCGAGGGCCGTTGTTTTATAGGGAACGCGGGCGCGGATCTGGCGTAGCGCGAGTCCGTCATAACCCGTCAGGGCAAGAAAGGAGATGGCAGTCAAAAGCGCTGCCGCCGCAAATTGGTCGGCGCCGGTCGCCGCGATGGCCTGGCGCAAAGCGCTAAGGCTGACCCCCGAGAGCACGTGGATGAGAACGTAGATCGAAAAACCCGCGATCGCGAGGCTGAAGAGCGCAGCGAGGATTTGCCCGATTGAACCCTGGCGCACCTCGCCGCCGGGCTCTTTGTGAACATGCTCGCTGCCTTGTTGGCCATGCTCGCGATCCCGCGAGGAAACGAGCTTGATGAGCTTGGGTTTGCGCGTAAATCCGCTCAAACCGCCGCCGGAATCATGTTCATTCTTATGTCGAACATTTCTTTGATCCAAAACCCAATCCTTGTGTTCTCCCGCCGCCCAAAGCATCTCTGCCCAGCGGCCTGTTGTTATATCAGGAAAGGTTATGCGGCGCGGCCGCGGCAGGAGCAAGCCCCCCATGGGGTTTTGATGCTAAATCGCCGTCAATGACGCATCACATATATGTTCTTGCAAGCTCTTGGAACCTTGGCTGTCCTGAGCAGCCATGCTTTTCTAGCAGAACTCCGGGCATACGGTGGGAGCCTTGCCTTGGCCACTGCGGCATTCTACAACATCTTGTGCTTTTCCGGAGAAGCAATTGTGGATCGATGCTGATTTGGCAAAGCGAAAAATTCGGAAGATTTTCGTAAGAAGATTATGAAATCGTCTGGCTGCACCGGCCCTTCCGCCGGCACGCATGAAATTACTTCCGTCCCTACGGCTCCGGGCAAAGCGGGCACCCGCCAGCGGCTTGCCGAAGCTTTGCGGGCCAACCTCGGCCGCCGTAAGGCCCAGAAGAAGGAGCGCGCGAAACAAGCGGGGGCCGCAGCTGAGGGCGAGGCAGGCGAAAGCGCGGCCGTCAGCCCTTCCCGAGGCCATGAATGACACCACCCAAGGATTATCAAGGTTTGTTTGGAACGGGGGGATTTGTTGGATCGTATTCGTATCATCGGCGGCCAAAAACTGAATGGCGTCATAAGCATTTCCGGAGCCAAGAATGCGGCTTTGCCGCTGATGATCGCTTCTCTTCTCACAAAAGAGACGCTGAGCCTTGAGAATGTCCCCGATCTCGCGGATGTCGGCATGCTTTTACGCATTCTCGGCCATCACGGCGTCGATCATTCGGTCGATGGCCGCAGGCCCGGTGCGTCCGCACATGCGAGCCGGACCATTCATCTCAGTGCACGCCAGATCGTCGATACCATGGCTCCCTACGAATTCGTCTCCAAAATGCGGGCGAGCTTCTGGGTCATTGCACCGCTTCTCGCACGGATGGGCGAAGCCAAGGTTTCTCTTCCCGGGGGCTGCGCGATCGGTACAAGGCCGGTTGATTTTCTCATCATGGTCCTCGAAAGACTAGGAGCGCATGTCGAGATCGAGGCGGGCTATGTTCATGCCAAGGCGCCGAAGGGCCTGGCCGGCGCCGAGATCCATTTTCCCAAGGTGACAGTTGGCGGCACCCATACCGCCCTCATGGCCGCATCACTCGCCGAGGGCCACACGCTTCTCGTCAACGCGGCATGTGAGCCGGAGATCGTTGATCTTGCCGACTGTCTCATCAAAATGGGCGCAAGGATCAAGGGTGCGGGACAGCCTATTGTCGAGATCGAGGGCGTTGGCAGCCTTTCCGGCGCCCGCCACACTGTTTTGCCTGACCGCATCGAGGCCGGCACCTATGCGATGGCGGTTGCTATGGCTGGCGGCAACGTGATGCTGGAGGGCGTGAGCCGGAGACTCCTGGATGCCGCCATCGAAGCCATCGAGAAATCCGGCGCGGAGATTTCGGCGACCAATGAAGGAATTCGTGTGCGCCGCAATGGTGTCGGAATCTCGCCGGTCGATGTTACCACAGCGCCATTTCCCGGTTTTCCGACGGATTTACAGGCGCAATTCATGGCCTTGATGACAAAGGCCAAGGGGACGTCGAGAATTACCGAAACCATTTTTGAAAACCGTTTCATGCACGTTCAGGAACTGGCGCGGCTCGGGGCCCGTATAAAACTTGATGGCGATGTGGCTTTGGTCGAAGGCGTCGAGACGCTTCAGGGCGCTCCGGTCATGGCAACGGATCTGCGCGCATCCATGTCGCTCGTTATTGCGGCGCTCGCCGCACAGGGCGAAACAATGGTCAATCGCGTCTATCATCTCGATCGCGGCTTCGAACATATCGAGGAAAAGCTCGGGGCCTGCGGCGCGGCGATTGAGCGGCTTTCCGATCGCAGCTAGAAATTGGTCTCGGATTGACACTGCCGATCATCATTATATCTTGCCAGAAGCTGTGCAAAGATGCTTGCCGTTTATCCAGTTATCCGCATGGCAATATTTATGTCGCGCCCTGCGGAAAACTTCGCCATCAAGCAACTATTGTAATGATCATCTAGGGAGGCGCAAATGACAAGACTTACTCAAGCGAGAACAGTGTTTGCTGCCCTTATGCTCGGAATCGCGCCGGCAGCAGCGCAGCAGTTTGCAACTCAGTTTGGGTTGGGCTCTCAAGGTGTTGCGAGTGACAAGAATACCAAGTGGGTATCGTCTTGTCCGCCTGGAACCGTCGTTGTTGCTGGGAGCTGCTCCAGCTCCGAGGGCAGCAAAGTCCCCTTGGCGAGTTTCGGAATGAATAAGGATAATGAATCTTGGGAATGTATATGGACGCGCAGCGTCGCGAAAGCGAACGTCCGGGCATTCTGCTCTAGCAAGCAATAAGAGCTTGTGACTGCTTTTTTCAGATTTCTTATGAATCCGGTTTGGCCGCTTTCCATCTAAACGGAATTCAAAGGGGCCTGCTCATGACATGGCCGAGATGTCTTGCTCTCCCGGCTATGTCTTCCGCGATCTATTGCTGTAGCCGCCGGGCAAGGCCGGCTTTGATGCGGCGGGCGTGCCTCAGCACAATGTGACGGCTGGCAACCATTCTGCTGTTATCCTATACCCGAACGCCTGGAAAAGAGCACGGCTGCTTCTTATTTTTTCCATGATGGCGCGGCAAACAGCTTGCTGAAATCCATGAGACTCATTCGCATTGGAGCGCAGGCATGTTGAAGCGGCTTTGTTTTGTAGCGGCGATCGCCGGTGTCTGCCTCATGCCTTCGATTGCGAACGCCCAGGAGCGGCTCGGCGACGGCGCGTTGGGAGCGCTGGCGGGCGCTATCGTCGGCGGTCCGGTCGGGCTGGTTGCTGGCGGCGTCATTGGCTATACGGCTGGACCGGGCATTGCGTCGAGCTGGGGCCTCAGAGAGCACAGGCATTACCGCCATGCCCATCACCGGCATGCTCCGCGAAACCCGGCGTAAGGAATAGGCCTCCAAACCGGAGCCAAGCGGTCTATTACGGCACTGCTTCAAGCCGGGCGCGCCAGCCCCGGCCGGTAACCGAAAATCCGTACGTAGCGGGCGATCTCCTCTTCCGGCCCGAGGAATTTGCTTGGGTTATCGGAGAGCTTTACGGCTGGGCGGCCTTCGACCTCGCTGACTTTGCAGACGAGCGATGGAGGCGAAAGATCGGTTCCCGCCCCGTGCGGCACACAGCCTGCGAAATCATTCGTCAGATTAGTACCCCATCCGATCGAAACCAGCGCCCGCCCGCGCAAATGCCGCACCGAAGCCTCAATCGAATCGATCGTCATGGCGTCGGAGAGAACGATGAGTTTCTTCGCTGGATCCTGGCCCCTTTGCTTCCACCAGGCGATCAGTTCGTCCGCAGCTTCAATCGGCGGCTTTGAGTCCGGGCGTGCCCCCGTCCAAGCCGCGGCCCAATCCGGCGCCGCGGCGAGAAAATTCGTGGTTCCGAATGTATCGGGTAAGAGAACGCGCAGATTGCCATCATAGAGCTTGGCCCAATCCTCGAGAACCTTGAATGGTGCATGGCGCAGCGCATCATCATTTTCTGCGAGCGCTGCATAAACCATCGGCAATTCATGGGCGTTGGTGCCGATCGCCTCAAGGCTGAGATCCATGGCAAGTTTGACATTCGATGTGCCGATGAAATTTTGCGAAATCCCTTCTTTCAGGGCCTCAACACACCAGCGCTGCCACAAAAAACCGTGTCTGCGGCGCGTGCCAAAATCGGAAAGCTTCAGCGGTCCTTCGTGCGCGAGCGCACGCAGCCGCTCGACCTTACTCCAGAGCTTCGTTTTTGCTCTCGCGTAAAGGATATCAAGCTCAAAGCGGCTCATGTGCCGCATGGCCGCGCGCGCGCGCAATTCATTCAGAATAGCGAGCGCCGGGATTTCCCACATCGTCGTTTCACGCCAAAGACCTGGGAAGCACAGTTCGAAGTCGCCGCCGCGTATGCTCAGCTCGTAAGGCGGCAAGCGGAATGAGGCGAGATACTCGATGAATTCAGGATGGAAAATTCTCGCCTTGCCATAAAAACTGTTGCCTGCGAGCCAAATCAGCTCATTTTTCTGAAAGCGGACTTCACGGGCATGATCGAGCTGCTCGATGAGATCGCTTTCCGTGATCGTATCCGCGAGCCTTATCGATGGAGACCGGTTCTTCAGTTTGAATGTTACCCGCGTTTCCGGTTTCAACCGCCAGATCATCTGCAGCATGAGGAACTTGTAAAAATCCGTGTCGAGCAAGGTTCGCACGATCGGATCAATCCGGAATGAGTGATTGTAGACGCGGGTCGCGAGATCGGGGATCATGCGGCCAGGACCGGGCAAAAGGCTGGCAGGGTGCTCTTGTTTTTCACTGCGCGGATTCCAGAAGACGCCTCGCGGCCGCTCGCGCCTCGTCAGTGATCGTCGCACCCGCAAGCATTCTCGCGATTTCCTCGCGGCGGGCTTCCATCTCGAGAAATGAGACCCGCGTCACGACGCGCCGGCCTCGATCGGCGGCATCCTTGGCAATGCGGAAATGGCCTCGTGCGCGAGCTGCGACTTGTGGCGCATGGGTCACCGCGAGGACCTGGACCCGCGAGGCGAGCCGGGCGAGCCGCTGGCCCATGGCATCGGCGACCGCGCCGCCGGCGCCTGTGTCGATTTCGTCAAACACAAGAGTCGGCGCCGAGCCCTTGTCGGCCAAAACCACCTTTAGGGCGAGCATGAAACGGGCGAGCTCGCCGCCAGAGGCGATTTTCATTAAAGGGCCAGGTTTCGTTCCAGGGTTCGTTTGCACCCAGAACTCTACTTGATCGAAGCCATCCGGGCCTTCCGTCTCGGTGCGGATTTCCGTCATGAAACGGGCGCCATCGAGTTTGAGCGGTGCCAGCTCGGCATTCACGGCGGAGTCGAGCGCGGCGGCGGCTTTCTTGCGCTTCTCCGACAGTGCGCACGCCGCTCTCCGATAGCCGGCCTCGGCTGCCTCAACCTCCCGCGTCAAAGCGATAAGCCTTGCCTCGCTGGCGCCGAGAGCTGCAAGCTCCGCTTCGAATTTTTCAGTCAGCGCAGGGAGCGCATCAACAGCGACCGAATATTTGCGTCCCGCGGCCCGCAAGGCAAACAGCCTTTCCTCTATCCGTTCCAGTTCATGCGGGTCGAAATCGGCATCCCGCAAGGCCTGATCGAGCGTCTGGCCGGCAAGATCGAGAGCATTCAGCGCGGCATCGAGCGCCTCAGCGACGGGTGCGATCAAGCTTGGCGCCTGGACCTGCCGCCGTTCCAGCCGGCGCAGAGCGGCCGAAAGAGCGGGCAGGGGTGAATGTTCGCCTGTGACCGTTGCCTGGACGTCGCGGAGTTCGCTTGCAATTTTCTCGGCCTGCATCATGACGGAACGGCGTTCAGCGAGCGCCGCCTCTTCACCAGGCCTGGCGGCGAGTTTGGTCAATTCGGTGAAAGCGTGACGCAGGTAATCGGCGTCCGCGCGCGCTTTTTCGGCACGCGCTTGCTCCCGCGCGCTTTCAGCCTTGAGAGCACGCACGCACGCAAAAGCTTTACGAACATCGTCAAGCTCGGATGTCAGGCCGCCGTAGGCATCGATCAATTGCCGATGCGTCGCAGAATTGATCAGCGCGCGATCATCGTGCTGCCCATGGATTTCGACGAGTTCGCGGGCAATTTCGCGTAAAGCTTGGGTCGTGACTCGCTGATCGTTGATGAAAGCGCGGCTGCGGCCATCCGCGAGCTGCACCCGGCGCAAAATGAGTCCGCCATTGCTGCCGATGTCTTGTGCCTGGGCCTTCACGAGTGCCGGGTGGCCTGCGGCAAGTTCGAAGGCCGCGCTGACTTGCCCTTGTGTTTGGCCCTGGCGGACCAAGCCGCCCTCGCCTCTGGCTCCAAGGGCAAGAGAGAAGGCATCGAGCAAAATCGATTTTCCGGCACCGGTCTCGCCAGTCAAAATGGTAAGGCCCTGCCCAAACTCGAGGTCGAGCTTGTCGATCAGAACAATATCGCGAATGGAGAGTGAAGTGAGCATGGGGGTCGAAGGGTTCCCCGGGGCGCTGTCCTCAGGCGCGGCCAGTGCTCTTTAGATGTTTATGGAAACGGAAAAAACTTGCAAATCACTGGTCCCAATTGTGGGTTCAGAACATTCTTAAACGGAGGAATACCGTTCTCGCTTTGGCCATTGCCGCACGTCTCAGCCGAAAGTCTGCAACTTTCCAGGATCTTATTCTAGCCGAGGTGGAAGATTTTCGAGATCCAGGAACCCTGGTCCTCATGGGGTTGTAGACCGCCTTTTTCGAGCAGTGCATAGGCATCCTTGTACCAGACGGAGTCCGGGAAATTGTGGCCCAAAACAGCAGCGGCAGTCTGTGCTTCATTCGGAATGCCGAGCGCGAGATAGGCTTCGGTCAAGCGCATCAAGGCTTCTTCTGCGTGGCGGGTCGTCTGATATTTGAATAGCACTTGGCGGAAACGGTTGATTGCGGCTGCGTAATCATGCTGGTTAAGGTAATAACGCCCGATATCCATTTCCTTGCCGGCCAGCTGGTCGCGGGCGACTTGAAGCTTGTAGCGTGCGTCCTCGGCATATTCCGAGTTTGGGAATTTCTCAATTATTTGGGTGAATATTTCTACCGCCTTTGCCGCACGCCCCTGATCCCGGTTTATGTCGGGGATCTGATTATAGTTGGCCATTCCTTCGAGATAGTAAACATAAGGCAGGTCGGGAGAGGTTGGAAATAAGGTGATATAGCGCTTGGCCGATGCGATGGCGTCGTCGTAGCTGCCATTCTGGTACTGGCTAAAGGTGGTCATCAGAAGAGCCTTCCTTTGCCATTGCGAATAGGGGTGCTGCTTGTCAATTTCCGTAAATTTCTTGGCGGCGCCCTCATAATCCTTGGATTGCAGCCGGGCCAGCGCCTGATTGTACATGTCCTCAGCGGGAACATCGGCAGGGATCTCGGTTTTATACTTCTCGCCCGTGAAGAGTTTCATGGGGTTTATTGCATCGAGCCATGAGTCATCCGCGCGAACCGGCACGCAGACCGTCATTGACACTGCCACCGCCCCACCCAGGATCAGGAGCTTGGCCGCGCTTTTCCGCTTAGGCCAATGTTTGAAAACAAAATCCATCGCTCTGCCATTCGTCGCAACTATAAAAGAACTGCGGCTGCGCCGCTTCCCTCCGGCCGTCACAATTATGGGTATGGTAGCCTTTCTGTCGATCTCTAAATAAAGCATAAATGTGGCAAGAAATGATCAATTTGTTCTGGTGATGCGTGGACCTCTTTCTCTATTGTTGAATCGCGAGCCCGCGATCCATTCTTGACGCAGGCGGCCCGTAAGCCTACTAACTAAAACACAGATAAACCTAGGGGATCCCCGGCAGGGGGCTGAGAGGCTGGCAGCGCTTATAGAGGGCGGCCCAGCGACCCTTTGAACCTGATCCAGCTCGTACTGGCGTAGGGATGGTCACCTTGAATTTCCTCTGCAAAGTCTCGTTCCGTCGCGCCTTTTGTGCCGGTTTCCAGCTAAAGGGCCGCGCAAATGCGTGAAACCATGCGCGTTCGCATCTTGGGTGCCGGAATCGCTGGTCTCACCACCGCCTTTGAATGTGCGCGGGCCGGTCTTTTTGTCGAATTGCTCGAACGGGAGAAGGGGCCAGGCCTCGGCTGCTCCTGGCTTGCGGGCGGCATGATCGCACCCTGGTGTGAGGCTGAAAGTACGGAGAAGCTCGTTTTCGGCCTCGGCCTAGAATCGCTTGAATTCTGGACAAAGACAGTACCCGTCGCAAGGCAGTATGGATCGCTTGTCGTTGCACCGGCCCGCGACCGGCCGGAGCTCAACAGGTTTGCCCGCCGTTCTACTGGTTTCGAGCAGGTTGATGCGGCCCAGCTTGCGGCGATTGAACCCGATCTTCAAGGGCGTTTTGATTGTGCTTTATTTTTTCCGTCTGAAGCGCATCTTGATCCACGGGCGGCAATGGCTGCTCTCGCAGACCGGCTTGCCGGTTTCGGCAATGTCAGGCTGCACTTCGGTACCGATGCGTTACAAGCGTCTGAACACGCCGATTGGACGATCGATTGCCGCGGCCTTGCGGCGCAGGACGTCTTGCGTGATTTACGCGGCGTAAAGGGCGAAATGCTGATTCTCGCGACAGACGAGATCTCGCTGAAGAGGCCCGTGCGTCTCCTGCATCCGCGCCAGCCAGTCTACATCGTGCCGCGCGGCGGCGGGCGCTTCATGGTTGGCGCCACCATGATCGAAAACGAGGAGGCGGGCCGGATCACCGCGCGCGCAATGCTCGAATTGCTTGGCGCCGCCTATTCCTTGCATCCGGCTTTTGCTGAAGCAGAAGTCGTGGAGACAGGTGCGGGCGTGCGGCCTGCGTTTCCTGACAATCTTCCAAGGATTCGCCGCGATGGACGCAAGATCTATGTCAATGGCCTTTACCGCCACGGCTTTCTGGCGGCGCCAGCGCTCGCCCGCCGGGTTGCACGAATTGTTCTCGAAGACGCCTATTTCCCGGAGGTGATGGATGCAAATCCATGTGAACGGCAAAGCGCTTGAGGTCGAGGCCGCAACGCTTGCGGCGCTGCTGCGCGAGCTTGCCTATGAAGATGGCGCCGTTGCGACGGCGGTCAATCACACTTTCGTCCGCAAGAACGAGCGTGACAAAACCCCGTTGAAAGAGGGTGATGCGGTCGAAATCCTCACGCCGCGCCAAGGGGGCTGAGATGGAGGTTGAGTCTGAGAGGGATCTTCTCGTTCTTTATGGCGTTGAACTTTCGTCAAGGCTTCTTGCCGGAACGGCGCAATATCCCTCGCCTGCGGTCCTTTCACGCGCCATTGAGGCAGCGAGGGCCGAGATTGTGACGGTATCGCTCAGGCGCGAGTCTGGCGGAAGCCGGACGGGCGAACGGTTCTTTGGGCTCATTCGCGAACTCGGGGTCCGGGTTCTGCCGAACACCGCTGGCTGCCGCAGCGTCAGGGAAGCCGTGACCACGGCGCAGATGGCCCGCGAGCTGTTCGGCACCAGCTGGATCAAGCTCGAGGTGATCGGGGAGGAGGACACTCTGCAGCCCGATGTGTTCGGCCTCGCCGAAGCGGCGTCGATTTTGACGCGGGAGGGGTTTCAGGTTTTTCCCTATACGACCGAGGATCTTGTCGTGGCAGAAAAGCTCCTTGGCGCGGGCTGCGAGGTTCTCATGCCATGGGGGTCTCCGATCGGCTCCGGGCGCGGCCTCAACAATCCCTATGCTCTGAAATCACTGCGCTCTCATTTCCCAAACATACCTCTTATTATCGATGCTGGGATTGGCGCGCCTTCACACGCAGCGGCGGCCATGGAAATGGGTTTTGATGCGGTTCTCTTGAACACGGCGATCGCCAAGGCCGGGGATCCCGTCAGAATGGCGCGGGCCTTCGCTGCCGCGGTCGAAGCGGGACGTCTTGGTTATCGTGCCGACTTGATGCAGGCGCGCGACATGGCGGCACCTTCAACTCCGGTCATTGGCCGTGCCTTCAGCGAACGCGCGCGTGCTTGATCCTTTCTATTTGATCGCCGGCAGCTCGGCCTGGATTGCACGGCTTTTGCCCTGCGGCGTGCGGCTGGTGCAATTGCGGGTGAAAGATCAGCCGGATGCAACGGTCCGCGCCGAAATCATCAAGGCGAAGGCGCTCTGCGTGCGCTATGGCGCGCAGCTCATTGTCAATGATTACTGGCAGCAGGCGATCGATGCTGGCTGCGATTTTGTCCATCTTGGCCAGGGTGACCTTGACACGGCCGATCTGACCGCGATCCGCCGCGCTGGCATCAGATTTGGCGTCTCGACACATGACGAAGCCGAGCTTT